>Ga0209851_1000071_pt1 | contig 36389 bp, 29 predicted proteins | sample GWRWT4_14Oct14_FD_187195 | JGI IMG/M metagenome (GOLD analysis project Ga0209851, IMG submission 187195) | Sand microcosm microbial communities from a hyporheic zone in Columbia River, Washington, USA - GW-RW T4_14-Oct-14 (SPAdes) (version 2) | ecosystem: Engineered > Artificial ecosystem > Sand... | reverse complement strand
TTTCGCCGACCCCCGTTCCCAGGAACTGCTTGATTATCTGGAGCGCATCAGCCCCAGCGATGCCAACGTCCTGATTCAGGGTGAGACCGGCACGGGCAAGGAACTGGTGGCGCGCCACGTCCATGAACTGAGCGGCATGCAGAAGGGGCCTTTCGTGGCCATCAATTGTGCGGCGCTCAACGAAAACCTGCTCGATGCCGAGCTATTCGGTTATCGCAAGGGCGCCTTCACCGGCGCCGACAGTGATCGGGCCGGCTGGTTTGAAACGGCGCAGGGCGGCACCCTATTCCTCGATGAAATCGGTGATTTGCCGCTGGGCGCGCAGGTCAAGCTGTTGCGCGTGCTCCAGCAGCGCGAAGTGGTGCGGGTGGGCGCACGCACGCCAGTGCCGGTGAATTTCCGCCTGATCGCCGCGACCAACGTCAACCTGAAAGCCGCGGTGGAAGCCGGCCATTTCCGTGCTGATCTGTATTATCGGCTCAGCGTGGCTGAAGTCCGGCTGCCACCACTGCGTGAGCGGCCCGGCGACATTGCGCCATTGGTCAGCCATTTCCTGGGCATCTATGGCCAACGGCTCGGATATCGGGATGCGAACATTCAACCACAGGCGCAGGACCTGCTGCAGCATTACAGTTGGCCGGGCAATATCCGGGAGCTGGAAAACGTCATCCACCACACTCTGCTGGTCTGCCCCGGTACCGAGATTCGCGCCGAGGACATTCACCTGCCCGAACGACCGCAGCGACCCGGCGAATCGGTGACCACGCCAGAAGCGCGACTGCAGCAGGTCTTTCGGGAATTAATGGCCCACTCAACTGCGGATTTGCATGCGGTCAGCGAGCGGATCCTGATCGAAACGGCCTATCAGCACAGCGGTGACAACCAGATCCAGGCTGCCAAGGCCTTGGGGATCAGCCGTAATGTCCTGCGTGAGCGGCTGCAGCGTCTTGGCATCATCCCTTACCCCCCCTCGCGCCGATCGTGAGCGGGGGTCTTGTCCGCGTTTCAGGCCTGCAGGTCTTGCCACAATGCGCCGGCCAGCCGCTCGGCAGCCCGGCGAATGTCCGGAATCGCAGTGCATTCCAAGAGGACGCCTTGCATGGGCGCGCCCAGGCTATGGAGTCCAGGGGAAATTGCCCCGTTCGCCCCACGCAACGCGCCGGCAGGCGTGGCGTCAAGGCCCATGCCGAGCGGATGAGCACGCACATGGCCGGCCGCGAACAACTGACGCAGCAGCGGGTCGCGACTGCGATCATAGTGAGCCTCGGGACCGGTCGCGTTGACCACCAGATCGAACCAGCCTTCCTCGCGCGAAGCTTGCCCCCGACGACACCAGCGCGCCTCGACCCGATTGCCGACCTGGCGCAGCCTTTCCAGACGCGCCGGCAGGATTTCGAGTTGCCCTGCTTGCTGTAACTGCCCAAGCGTTTCGTAGTTCCGGTCCGGAATGCGATGCCGATGGATCGCCCAAAATGCCCGCCCGTGCCGCAGGAAACGCGCCTGATCCGCGAGCGACAAATGCGTCCAGAGGGTTTGCGCCTTGACCCGCAGTCCGTTCATCACGCGCTCCCAGGGTTCACCCGCTTCCACCTTCAGGCGCAGTTGCCGCAACAAGCTGCGCAGCGACGGGGCCGTGTCCGATGTATCAAAATCAAGTGCTTCCTGGGTACCCCAGGGCAGGGGCAGACGGCCATGGCGTGACAGGGCAGTCAGATGCACGCCGTTGCGAGCGGCCGGCGCCAGACTCAGGACGCCATCCACCATGGTCAGTCCCGTGCCGACGAACAACACTCGGCTGTGCGGCCTGATAAAGTCTTCGAGTCGACATCGCCAGGGGTCATTTACCACCAGGCGCTCATCGATGAGCTCGGCGCCGGGCAACATTCGAGGCGGCAGATTGCCGATCGCGAAGACGACGGCATCGGCCTGGATGGCGGCGCCGCGTTCCAGATCAACCCGCCAGCGCTTTTCTTCCAGGGTCAGCCCACAGACGCCAACACGCACGCGGATCACCCGCCCGTCAGCGCGCAAGGGTTCAATCAGCGCGTCGAGATACAACCCATAAAGCTGGCGCGGGACGAAATCGGCCGCGACCACCGGCGGATCTATCCCCAGATGGTTCAGCCAGTGCAGAAAGCCCCCGGAATCATCGGTCGCCGCACCCATGTTGCCCGCAGGCACATTCAGCACATGCCGATGGTCGCAGCTCGCATAGGCCGGGCCGTTGCCGGGATGGCGATCCGCCAACACGATACGGCCCCGAAAACCCAGGCGATTCAGATGGTAGGCCACCAGTGTGGCGCTGGCTCCCGCCCCGATACAGACGATGGTCTTGGTTCTCAACAGTGACTCCTGATGCGGGTTTCCAAGCAGCCATCCATCGCGAAGCACCCCCTTCGCGCCTGCCGTCCAAGCAGCAGAGCAGGACAATGGCATCGAATCAGACCGGATGATGCCGGGTCGGACCCAGGCGTGGGCCTCCACGCCAGTGCATGATGGATGCCATGAGTCAACAAGCTGATATTTAAATAATAAGGCGGAATATGAGACTTTCGCCTATGCTGCCAGCCCAGCAGTGGTGCTGAATTTTCAGCAATTGGGACCGGCGCACGACGTCACTTTTAGTTTGATTTTCTCAGCTCGACGCGACATGCGCTGCAGACGCTGATGGTTTCCCTGTAGCGAATCCAGACGGGTGGTCGGCCTCCATCAATCCGAAAGCCCTGTCCTGCGGAATCCTCTCTTCGGGGTTGCCCGGATGCTCATGGAAATAAATCTCCATGGCCCTCCATCGATTGCCCCGATTGGAGTTGGTGAGTAAAGCCGCAGTAAAATCAGAAGGTTCGCCCAATACCAAATGACAAAAGTGGCATCGACATTTCCCCATTGGGGATAGCAATATCCAGTGACTGATCCAATGCGCGAATCTTCAGATTGATTTCATCGACATAGACGCGCAGGTATTTCGCATCAAGCCGCATGAACCACTGATCGGTTACGTCAAGCTGAACACCTGCTTGCACACCCCAGCCCCAGTTTAGCTGTGGAAATTCAAGTGACAACACATTGTCAACCAGGGGATTGGTCACGTCGGCCTTGCGTATCCAGGCCAAAGCGGGTCCAGCACCCACATAAGGGCGGAACGCCTGATTTGGGAACGGTCGATACAGAATATTGAATAACAGAGGGATGAATTCTCCGGTCTTGAATTCAGCAAAATGCCCTAGCGGTGCCAACAGGCCACCACCAATAAAGTCAATGGAGCCCGGGATTCCAGCCACCGCCTCGATCGCAAACCGCTCGGTAATCTGATAACCCAGGCTACCGCCAATCAGGGAAATGTCAGGGATATCTATTGCGGTCCCCGGGATCGCAGTTTTATTGCCCTTCAAGAGTTTACCAAGCACTGGAATCTTTTTATCCAGCGTCACCGTTGGATCATCGTAGCTAAGATCGGGATAGATCAGGGCGGAGCCGGCGATAAAATAAAATTTACCGGCATCTGGGTTGGCTTGGACAATCAGTGGAAAGAGCATGGCAGCAACGGTCGACCACCGCCGGAATTTATAACCAAGAGACATGATAACCCCACTCCAGAATGCGCTGGAAAAAAATCACACGAGTATTCAGTTAAATTGAACGAGTGATACAGCGGAAAAATAACGACAATCAATGTGGAAAAATCCAGAAAAAGATCTGTTTTCCCTTGTTTTGCAGAACACTTTAATTAGGTAAATGCCGCTTATTTTCCAGCCTGTTTGAGATCGATCACGAGTTCTTGTGGTGTATCGGAAACATCAAATGCAACATCTTCAAATCGGGGCGGACCAAATCGTAGCGCCGGGTTTTTGCTGACGCCAACAGGTTCTTTGGGGATGCCGATTAAATTGGCATCAAGCTTGTTATTGCCATTGACATCATTCACCACCAACATCGCGTAGCGGCCCGCTGCGGGTGCCTTCAGCGCTATCGGCTCCTTGGCCACTTTGGCAGGAACAATTTTCCGCACCTCGCAGCGATCCTCGTGGGGAAAGGTCTTTTGGGTGCACAATGCCAGGATGATTTGGCCCTCATCTGTTGGAGCTGAATTGATCGCGACCTTGATCGTCTGGTCAGCCCATGCGTACGCACTGAAAACGACCAATGACTGAATAAAGATAATACGCTTGAAGTCCATGAAAACCTCTTTGAAATATCTGACGCAGCATATCCTTCATCAATATTCGTGCCATTAGCAATTGACTGTATTTATTGAGTTCAATTAGATGTCGGTGCTGATTTATAAGCAGCATCACAGATAAGATGCTAATTGGCGCGCATTTTTCGTTTTAGAAATTAATTCCGCGACGTTCACCTGAAACGTCCTCGTTGATTTAAGCCAGTCAGAAGTAGAGTTTCCCGACTAATGACCACTCCTTGATCAATCCGCGGGACCACCACAGGCGCTGATGATCTCCCCGTAGCGGATCCAGGCGGGTTTAGGAGTGCGATTTGCCTCCACCAATCCGAATACTCTTTCCTGGGGAATCCATTCCTCGGGGTTATCCAGATACTCATAGAAATAAATGCCCATGGCGCCTCCATCGATTGCCGATTGGATCATCGTCTGGACATAGGTTGCCTGGTAGGCCCGGGCCGTTGCGCTCTGCTCTCTCAGCGTCCAGAAGTTCCTGCGTGGCGTTGGGTATCCCGTTTCGAATATCAGCACTGCTTTACCACCACTGGCTTGCTTGGCAAGGGTGATCTGGGCCGCCACCTGCTCCTCGGAGCCCACCGGTTCAGCACTGGACATGGCGAATGGGTAGGAATACAAGCCAACCGCATCAAAACGGAAGCGTTGAGCCGATTGCCGGACAAAGCCCTCCCATCCAGAGAACATTGGGCTGAGCGTCAACACAATCTGGGCGCTAGGGTCATGTAGAACAACCGCTTGGGAGAGCGTGCGCATGATGTTCTGGTTTGTCTCGTCAGAATAGACCCAGTGCCGCCAACCGAGCAGGACATGCACCAGGGAAAACTGGAGTTCGTTTTCCAGCGCCCAGCTGTCTACATCATCGGCATAGCGTTCGGTGACGGCATTGGCATAGCGGCTCAAAGCCGCCACGTACTGCGGCCCCGTTAGTTTCTGGGTCCATAAGGGGGCAACGGGCCGCATGCTGGTGTTGTAGCCATTGCCCAGGGTGGCGGCGATGTGAAGGCCGTTCCTATGAGCCTCGGCCACCAAGTTGTCAAAATAACTGAAATCAAAGGCGCCGCCCTGTTTCGGCTCAATGCGACCCCAAGCAAAGTCAATACGGATCCAGCGGATGCCATTTTGTTCAATCCTTTTAAAATCTGCGGCATGGAGATCATACCCCGGAAGATTGACGTGGTAGGCCACCAGTCCCCACTGGAAATCAGCCGGAACCGGCCCATGGACGGGACAAGTAGTAGAGGCATGCAAGGGCATGGTCGAAACCAGTCCAATAATTATCGAAATGAGTGACCACAGTTTGGAAAATTCAGAAGAACCATTTACCACATCAAGAATCCTTTTCTTCTTTAAGGTTTTCACCAAGTAATCGAACGGTGGATTTAAAACATGATCTCAGAATGAGCTGAGTCATGGCTCATGATGTGAGATCTTTTCAGTTTTTCTACAGCGACGTCCCCCCGCTTTCAGTAGCGGGGCCATTTAGAGTCCGGGATTAAGGTAGCCGATCTCGGCCGTCTGCTTGGCATAGGCGGCGGGCGTCAGCCCGCCGAGTACTTTCTTCGGTCTTTCCTCGTTGTATTTCCGGCGCCACGGTTCGATGACCGCACGGGTATGCAGCAGGTTTGCGAACCAGTGCTCGTTGAGGCATTCGTCGCGGACGCCCGTTGAAGTTTTCAATGAGACGTTCTGGCTTGCCCGGCTCGATCAGGCGCAGCGCCACGCCGTGGCCGGAGATCGCCCGCTCGACTTGGATCGCCACCGCCTCGTGGGTGGAGTCGTACACGATCGTCAGACACTTGATCACGCGGGCCTCGACGTTGCGGTCCGGCCGCAGCTCGTAACGAAACGCGCTTGCGCTCATGCACTCCACGGCCAAGGCCGGACGTTCCGTCAGGCCCCGCTCGACCCGTGACCGCATCAGTAGCCTGCGCGCAGGTGCGGTCACCAATTTTTTCGCAGTGCCTCGCGGGTCACCTCGTTTTCGAGTCTCGATTCAGCCAAAGCATTTTCGGCCTGGCGTTCACAATATCCAGTTCACACAGGCGCTGGCATCCGGCACGCCCATACCGCTGAAATTGCTGCGCCACAGGGGGTACGAGACCTCACTGAAACCGTGCTTGCGGCACAGATCCTTCACCGCCACGCCAGCTTCCGCTTCGCGCAGGAAGCCAATGATCCGCTTGTCGGTAAATTGCTTCTTCACGTCCAATCTCTTGGTCAGGTGAGATTGGACTCAAAATCGGCCTAATATTCAAAACAGGGAAGACGTCGCTAAAACATGACCGATGATAGTCAATCACTATCTCAAGAGATCATTGAAATTGACTAGCAAGCAATTCATTGATAAGCAAGATCTGATTTAGGATCATCCAGTGCGTTTTGTGCGAGCCTGATATCGGTTGTTTCTGAACTCTTACTTGTTAACAAGAAGTATGAAAGAGCCGGCACCAGCACCAGTGCGCCAAGCATGTTCCAGATAAACATGAATGCCAGCAAAATACCCATGTCGGCCTGAAATTTTATTGTCGAGAAGGCCCAGGTAGAAACGCTCACACCCAAAGTGATTCCCGTCAGCATAACGACCTTCCCTGTAAAGGCCAATGCTTCAAGATACGCCTGATATAATGATTTTCCTTTCCTCAGATGTTCCAGAGTAATGCTCATTACATAAAGCGCGTAATCAACCCCGATTCCGACCCCCAATGCAATCACGGGTAAGGTGGTGACTTTTACGCCGATTCCAAGAACAACCATCAGTGCTTCGCACAGAAGAGATGTCAAGATAAGCGGAATAACAACACATACTACAGCACGCCAAGACCGGAAGGTTGCGAGGCAAAGAAGAATCACTGCACCATAAACCCATAGCAATATCTGTTGACTAGCGTGTTTAATAACCTCATTCGTAGCCGCCTCAATTCCGGCGTTGCCTGCGGCAAGAAGAAATTGCGCTTCAGGAGAGTCATTATCTTCTTTGAATTGTTCGACGGTTGAAACAATTGCGCTCAAAGTATCTGCCTTGTGATCAGCAAGATGGGCGTAGAGAGTTAGTAAACCACAGGATCCATCCACCAGATCACTTGGCACTCGAGTCGTTAGATTGTTGAGCAAAGATGGATTTGGGGTCAAGCCATACCACTTAAAATTGCCCTCATTGAATGCAGACAGCAGATAGCGATTATAGAGCGCAGCAGAACGAGTGAACTGTACGCCGGGAAGTTGTGCGATCTGCCACTCCAATGCATCCAAGCGACTCATGGTATTGTGGCTTGCACAAGTGCCATCCGGGGTTTTCACCATGATCGCAAATACATCACTACCAGTGCCATAATTAGTGGCCATAAACGCATTGTCTAGGTTGTAACGAGAATCGACGCGCAGCTCTGGTGCACCCGGATCAAGATCTCCTATTTTCAGTTTCGAGCGCGATTCAAATGCACTAAAACCCAGCATCAAGGCGACCAATATGGCCAGTATCGCCCAGTTGCGTTGAGTAAAAGAAGAAAGTAATTTCCAAAGAATGGGGGGAATTGCGCTTCCTTTTGTCTCCTTATTGCGTCGCGCTGTGTGTATGTTGACACCTACATATGATAAGAGAATTGGGAGTAGCATAAGATTCGTGAAAATTAAAAATGCTACACCCAAACTGGCAATGATCGCGAGATTTCTAATTACCTGAATATCAATCAACAATAAAACGGCAAAGCCAACTACATCGCAAAGGAGCGCTGTAAATCCCGCTATGAACAAGCGACGGAACGTAAGTCTTGCTGCAATCAACCGGTCCACGCCGCGTTCAATATCCTGCGTGATGCCATTCATCTTTTGGGCGCCATGGCTGATGCCAATTGCAAAAATCAGAAATGGCACCAAAATGGAATAAGGATCCAGATCCATTCCGAACAGCGGCAGCGCTCCCAGCTCCCATACTACCGCCAGAAGTGAGCAACTGATAACCATGAAGGTGCTGCGGACACATCGGGTATATGAATATAAAACAGCGGCGGTAATCGCTACCGCCAACAGGAAAAAAAGCAGTATCTGATGAAGCGCATTAATAATATCACCGACGATCTGGGCATAGCCGGTTATATGAATGTTTACATCTTGATCTTCATACTTTTCGCGCAAGCTTTCGAGGAGTTTAGAAAACTGCGCATAATCTAGAGTTGCACCCGTATTGGGATCATGATCCAGTAATGGCACTTGAATGATGCTGGAACCTTGGTCGAGCGAAACTATTTTCCCGATTTCTCCAGAGCGCCCTACATTAAATCGCAATTGCTGAATTGCGGTAGCTGAATAGTCAAAATTTGTTGGGATTACCGGCCCGCTGTCTAGTCCTTGCTCGGTAACGCCTGTCCAGACGGTGGTCGGTGTCCACAGTGATTTCATGTATTGTCGATAAACACCTGGGAGCAAAAACACTTCGTCACTGATTTTCTGTAACGTGGCTAGGTACTTCGGGTCGTAAATGCTACCCGCGGCATTCTGAACGGAAATCCGAATGACATTGCCCGCCTCACTGAGGCTGGCGCGGTTATCCAAATAGTTTTTAATGTACGGATGACCTGTAGGGATCGTGCTTTCGAAATCGGCATTTAAACGCAAGTGCGTTAACTGATAGCCTAAGAAAAGTGTGGTTAGAAGGCAGAAAATTAACACCACGCCTCGGTGGTTGAACAGCAGGCGTTCTGTTCGCGAGCCTGAAGAGCGGTCAAAATCCTGCCCGACCTGTTTATCGATTTTCGCAGAGGAAATTTCTGGGATCTTCACTGCATGGCTCCTATCACAGTCGGCGCGGGATCCGGCTAATGCCACGCAATCCAACAGCAACCACGTTGCCATCTCCCGTGTGAAGCACAGCCGCTACTGGTACACCTGGCGTAGAATCAAGACGAACTAGGGTATTGGCCTGCGGCTGGCTCACCATTAATTGGCCGAACTGGTCAGCCAGCAGTGCTCGGTTCCCGCTCAGTGGCGTGCTCGCCATCCAGCTTCCACTGTCGGAGTTTATAAGGGCGTGCCAGCTTTTTCCGCTGTCATCGAATCTGTAGGCATGACCGTCCATGCCGGCCAAGATCAATTGATGGGGTGATATTCTCGTTAAGGTAAAAAAACTGCCTTGGTAGGGCGCATGAACAGCATGAAAAGATATGCCCCCGTCACTTGAGCTCAATAACAACCCACGTTCACCGGCCACATAGAGTGTCTGACTTAATCCTGTCATCGCATATAAATGCAGGCCATCGGGATTCGCGAGATGCTGCATCCATGGCTGCCAGGTCTCGCCAGCATCGATGGTATGAAAGCACAAGCCATAGGCCCCGATCGCCCAGCCTGTGCGATCATTTTGAAAATGAATGTCAAAAAATGGCTTGTCTACACCATCCTCCACAAGCCTTTTCGCATCATTCAATTGGCGCTCATGCTCCAGCGGATTAGAATTTGGCGGTAGTTTTTGCGCCTGAACAGCCACGAGCGCCAACTGTGCCGCTTTATTCCCATCTAACTGCAACTGCCAATGTTCGCCGCCATCGGCGCTATGCAATATCACGCCTTGGTGTCCAACTGCCCAGCCTGAACGGGCGTTGACAAAATGTACGGCGGTCAAACTCACACTCACCGGTGTGGCGACCTGACGCCAGGTGAGACCAAAGTCATCCGAGACTATAATCAGGCCACGCTCCCCCACACTGACCAGTCGCTTGTCTGCAGCAGCAATGTCCAGCAACACCGCTCGCTCGGGGTGTGCGACGACTATCGCCGGGCGCTCTAATTCAGCGGCTACAGGTGCAGCCACCAATTGCCCCGATCCGCACAGCAAACCGACACATGCAACCGCCCTTCCCACATTTTTCTTCACGACCATTGCATGAGCGGTTTGCCAGGTGCACATTTGAGCCGAAATCGGCATCAGCGAATCCCTTCTGAGGCCAGAGCTTCTGGCGTGAACAGTGAATCAGGCGCCGCCTTGCGATCGATATAGGTAATTGGATCTTTGATCCCAACAAAGCTCCCTGCAATCAGCAAGGTTCCAGCAAGAAGGTCATAGCTGTAATAGCCCGCGGCACGGACAGCAGGAGCTTCCGGCGATGCAATCAAGGTTTGCCCATCGACCTTCCAGAGTTCACCTCGAGCGTCATAACGATCAGCAAAAAGACCTTGCCAAGTGTCTTCATCAAGATAAATGCGCGCCTTTGGAACCTGATTGCGCTGACCGGACCGCAAGTTTGCATCCACCACCCAGACGCGATGCAATTCCCAGCGGAACCAATCCGGATTAAAATGTTTTCCTTTGACCAGTTCTGCCTCGGTGGGAACATGTAGATAACGGTTATTGTTGTAAGGAACATACATTTCCTGCTTTCCAACAAGCGTCCAGTCATAACGTGTCAGAGGGCCGCTAAAAACGGAAATCTCATCGAGAGATACCGCGCCGAGCGCAGCTGGATTGGGTGTGTCGCAGCAGGGATTTGGCAGCTGACGTGTACGACGCTGGCCCGGGAAATAAAGCCAGGCCTGGGTTTTTGTAGTGTCCACATTGGCCCGAAATGTTTGCGCTTCGCCAACACGCGTGGGTGGACCTTGAAAGCTGATGGAAAAATACTGGGAGACCCCGTCCCATGGTTTGCTTTTAGCATCCAGGCTATCGTAATTCGGCCTTAAGTCATAGGCCGTATTTTTTCCGATTTGGACCATCTTGCCGTTTGCCGCAAGCAGTTGAAATCCAAACTTATAGCGTACAGCGTGGCCTTGCCAGCCTAATTGATGATTCCAAATAGCCTCAGCGCCACTGCCAGGGATAGGAAATGGCACGCCCCCATCGCAGGATTTAATGTCCGGAATCAGGCCGGTTTCACCACCGATATCCACCAGTTTGCAGCGAGTGGCATTAAGGAAGGTTCCCTCATAGACTTGTTGTGGCGCCGCAGCAGTTCGACGAGTGGGAAATACATCGATTCGGTAGCTGTCGGGATATTTTTTCAATAAGACCTTTGTCCCATCAGTTAGCTTATCAGCGTATTGCGCCATATTTTGCGCAGTGATGGTGAATAGCAATTTGTCGGCAGCAAATGGATCCGGCGCCTTTTCACCGGGGATTCCGCCTGCAATCTGCGAAGTATAACCTCCGTCCCAGGCGGGAATGGAGCCGTCCTCATTACCTGCCCGCTGAGCCCCGAAAGGTGTCAGTCCGGATTTAAGCTGAGCCGCTTTTTCCGGCGTGGTGGCAGACCAAGCTGCTGGAATGATGATCATACCCAGCACCAAGCTCAATCGCTGGATGGAAACTCTGGCATTCATGAATACTGTTCCTTGTGAATCAGAAGGTACGCTGTACAGACAAGGCAATGAAATCCCGGTCTTTAAGAGTTTGCTTGAAGGTCAGCTGACCGACCTCATCGGCGCCTGTATCTTCTGGACCAAAGTAATGCGTCAGATTGATGCCAGCTTTCCAAACATTGAGGTAGGTCACATTGGCGCCAAAACTGACATCACCCCCGTGGTCGGGGCCAAACGCAGAGACTACGGAGGAAGTTCCCTTGGGTGCATAACCAACCCCGAATGGTACATCCAGGTCCAGGCCCGATAGAACCTGACGATAGGTCGGTGTAAAAACCATGCGTGTCGCAACAGCTTGAGGGGTCGCCCTGGCGGCCAATGCTTCAGGATTCCTGGAAACACTGGTCAATTTGTTCCATGCCACTTCGCCAAGAAAGCTGGCTTCCCTGAAGACGGGGGATACCGGCAGTGTCCAGAATGCAGATAGATTGGCATGGGCCGAATTTCCGACTGGATAGAGCGGATCATTACGGCCAGGGATTACTCCGGACGCCAATGTCACCCCGTCATTTACCAATGCGGTGTTGTGGCGCGCCGAAATTTCGGTTGCCAGGTTCAAGTTGCCAAAGGTGTGATTGGCGCTGACGCCATACGCATCAATGTCGTTCTGATAGGCGAGAAAATAACTGCCCACTCGACTAGCTCCATCAGCACCTGCTCCTGGTTGAATGTAGATCTGAGGGGCCTTGTCGTGATATCGGATAGCATACAGACCATAATCCGTTGTGCCATTAGGAAGACGAAACCGAAGCTGAACCCCTCCCTGGCCCGAATTTTTAGGATCCAGATCCGGGTTGCGTTCCAGGTAGAGCGCGTTTGCTGGAATTTCACCAGGAGCCGCAATCTGGCCGAAAAGAAATCGATTGCCACTGTCATCAAACAAGTCATTCGAACTGAAATAGCTGCCAACACCCGGCAGACGCGTCTTCTCCCATTCAGTCTGGTAATAAGCCGCAATCAAAAAGTCCTGATTCGGCTGGATTGATGCCGATAGCTGCTCTGTCGGGCGAATCAATTCCTTGAATTGTGTGCCTGGAACCGATAATGCCTTGATCACATCTACCGGCGCCTGACCACCTGCAATGCCATTCGCGCCAAAGAATAATGTCTCGCCCCACTGTAGCGCATACTGTCCGGCACGAAATGCTAACCGATTTTCTCCTATGCTGCCCCGACCGAAAACGAATGCATCCAGGACTTCTGCCTTTTGTCCATGCAGTTTTTCGGTTTCATTAACAAATTCATCGTTATCAACTGTCCCTTGATTGGACGTGAATGGTGAATTATTGTCATTCGATCTGTGATACACAGAATCATACCAGGCAGCGCCACTCACGCGCGCGCCAAAATCCTTATAGGCGAAATCAAGCTCAGAAAGAATATCAAGCCGATTTGAAATAATCCCTTTCTCAAAGTTGCGATCACCATCGTCGCTATTGGGATCATCAATCAGGCTTTCTGATTGATCCTTGAGACGGAATGCATCGCTGTATTTTAGCGTGTTATCCAATCTTAATTGCACATCCGACTGACCTGTATCAATCTCAAATGCCGATGCAGAAGAGGCGCATACCCCTGTAACAATGACAGGCAGGGTCATGAAAAAGACATTGAATGCATCAATACGACGATTCATGTGTCTTGGTTTGCAATATTTTGTTGATAATGTTTTCGACTTCATGAGTTTCTGCTCTGTTTGATATGAGTAACTACCATCATCAAGATCAAATTTGAAAAAAACACTCACCAAAAACCCCAGCTATTCATCTCACCCGATCCCAGGCTGCACTGAATTTCCAGCAGGACTCGTGAATTGACGACGCAGGGCGCGGGCGGTACCGAAATTCAGCAGCAACCACAACCAGCTCAATTTGAACTGAATGTCATCAACCTTGAACTGGCCTTTTTCGTTGACCCAGGTGGCTGCCAGCCTTCCTGGCTTCAGATGAAATACTGTGACGCTGTCGCCCTGGAGTGTGATCCGGGCACGCTCCAATCCCAGTAATGCCGGATCCACGGCTTCTTTTGGCATAAAGGGAACCAGTTTCTGCACCAGGCCGAAAGTCACCAGTTTCACGATTCCGAAAAATGAGTCCTTGCCCGGTCCTTGCATCAGACTCTGCATCGGATCAACAGCGGCATCATTGGGGGCGGGCGGCTGTTTATGAAGCGCATCCAACAGTCCTGACAGGTGCCCGCGCAACTGTTCGGATCGCTGCAAAAGAATCGAATTGTTTTCGCTCATCCTCAGTCCTTTGACCCGGCCGTTGGCCAGATGCAAGCATGAATGGGTGATGTGATCTCCCAAAAAAGCGGGGACCGCGCCGAAGCGCAATCCCCGCCAATGGGGAAGCTCGATTCAGATCAGGAGGTGAAACCCGGCACCGGATAGCGTCCATTCAGGGCGTGGTTGCCGACCTCGACGATCTTGTAGGCCACCGGATCGTGCAGGCTGTGGGTACGGACGTTGCGCCAGAAACGATCAAAGCCGTACTTGGGATGCGTGCCTCGCGAACCAATCACTTCGAAGATGCGGCTGGTGATATCCAATGCCACCTTGGTGGACAGTGCCTTGACCCCGGAGACCTTCACCATCAGCTCACCCCGGTCCTTGGGGGTCAGGGCATCGCCTTTCTCCCAGACCTGCTGCAACAGGCGCGCTGCCTCGCGGGCTGCGGCATCGGCCCCCTGCAGTTCGATGGCGAACTCGCCATAGGTGCGGATGATGTAGGGATCCTCCGTCGCCTTCTTGATACCTGCCGGCGTCCAGGGACGGGTCTGAGTCCGCGTATACTCCCGCGCCGCCTCCAGGGCACCGTGGGCAATCCCCAGGTACACATTGGAGAAGATGAGCTGCACCATCGGTGTCCACAGGCTACCGCGCTTGCTGCCCATGAAGGCCAGAATGAAAGAGTTGGGCGCGCCCAGCACTTCGTCCGGGTAAACCTTCACGTTGTGGAATTCGGTGCTGCCGCTGTCGGTCTGGCGCATGCCGATGGCATTCCAGTCGTCGTTGATGTGGACACCTTCCCGGCCGGTTGGAATCGCGACTGAAACAATCGCGCCCTTCTGCGGGGATTCTTCCTGGATCACGCCGAAGACGAACAGCAAATCCGAACCCTTGGCGCCGCTGCAGAAATGCTTGGTGCCGTTGAGCAGATAGCCGCCATCCTCGGTCGGCGTGGCGCTGACCTTCCACTCCAGCACATGGCTGTTGTTCTCACTGGAGGCATTGCCGGTCCACCAGTTGTTCTGTGCCAGTTGCTGGTACAGCCGTTCCTTTTGCTCGGTCGAGCCAAACAGCTCGATCATGGGTGCGCTGCCGGTGTGATACCCGAACAGATGGCCCAGCGAGCCATCCACCTTGGCGATTTCACGAATCACTTCGATGGTCGTGGGCCAGTCGGCACCCCAGCCGCCATATTCTTTCGGGATCAGCAAGGAGAGCAGGCCGCTGTCGCGCAGATCCTGACGCTCGGCAGTGGCCGAACCACCCGCACGATCGCGATCCACAGCCGTTGCCCGCCACTTGGCCGCCAACTGGCGGGCCACCTCCACGGGGTCGTTCTGGTGGACGTAAAGATTTTCAGCGGACTGGCTCATGCGATTTTCCTTTTGGGATTGCGTTTCAGGCTGTTGTTCAGAAATTCAGGGGCGGCCCACAGATCAAGCGGCACCGGTTCATGGAGCAGCTTCTTGTCCAGCAGGAATTGCTGCGTACGCGCCAGGATGGCAAAGGCCTCCGCATCCAGACGCGGCACCAGGTGCTGATGAAAGTCGGGGCCAAATCCCTGACGAATGCCGTTTTCAGTCACGCCCAAGTTCTCGGCATGCAAACGAGTCACCGCATCGCCGTTCTCCTGAGCCCACAGTCCCGCGTCGACGGCCGCATCCACCAGGCGCTGCACCACCTCCGGCTGGCGTGCTGCCAATTCGCTGCTCACCGTCCAGACGCTGGCATAGGCGTTGCGCGCGTCCTGACCCAGATCGATGACCGGACGGGCGCCGATGCGCGTTTCCAGTTCAGCTGCCCAGGGCAACCAGGCAAACAAGGCATCGGCGCGGCCTTGCTCCAGGATCGCCGCCTGTTGCCCGGCCACGTCGGGGAAGAGATCCGCTCCCTTCAGCGAACTGGCCGCTTGCAGGCGCTCCGGTGGCACATCGACACCGGGGCTCTCGATCCGTACCAGCTCGACGTCGTTGATCGACAGGCCACCGGCTTCCAGCGTGTGCAACAGGGCGCGTGCTTCCCACGTTCCCAGCGCCACCAGGGTCTGACGCCAGGGGTCGAGTTCCAGGTAATCACCCAGTTCACCGCGCAGGATGCGGGTGGCCGAGGCCGACACCCCGACCCGGCGGCCGGCAAGATCAGCCGGCTCACGGATCGGGCTGTCCCCCCGCACGAAGTAGCCCTTGCGCCCCAGCACCGGCGTGATGCCGAGCAATCGCGTGCGCCCCGGTGCCCGCAGCCCTTCGCTCAGCAACGGCGGAATTTCACCGCCGTAACGGGTGTAAGCCGGCTGGTCGTAGGTGAAATGCACTGCACCCTGTTTGCCGCTCAGAATGTCGAGCTGAATCCCGGCCTCGCTCAGGATTCCGGAACTCAAGGCCGTGAGCAGGGCATTGGGCACCGGGCAGTTGCTGTAGGTCAGCGTGGCTGCTGGGACCTGCGTGCTGTTCAGGCGATCGCTTTGTGGCGCTGGGCGGCTTGCCATGTGTTTTCTCCTAATGATTGGGGTTCGCGCAGACCCAGATGGTCGCGCAGGGTGTGGCCTTCGTATTCGGTGCGGAACAGGCCGCGCGCCTGCAGGATCGGCACCACCTGGTCGACGAATTCGTCGTAGGCGCCGGGCAGGAAGGCGGGCGAGATGATGAAGCCATCGGCCGCGCCGGCCTTGAAGTGGGTTTCAATCTGATCGGCAATCTGCTCGCCGGTGCCGACCCACTGCGGGACGAAAGCCACGTTGGTTCCATAGCGCCGGCCCATTTCGCCCAAGGTGAGCGCGTTGGCCTGCATCGCCATCGTGAACATGTGCAAGGGCGTCGGCACGTTGCGTTCTTTCAGATCCCGCAGGACCTCGGTCATGGGCGTATCCAGCGGATACACCGCGAGGTTGATGCCGGTATGGCTGGACAGCGTGGAAAGCCCCACCTCTGGATGCACCAGCGAGTTCAGGTATTCCAACCGCTCACGCGCGATGGCCTCGGTCTCTCCCAACACCGGCATGACTGCGGTGAAAATCTTCGTCTGATCGGGATCGCGGCCGGCCGCCTTGACCTGGGCCTTGATGTCCCGGTAGTTCGACTGCATGAAGGCCAGATTGGGCGCCACGCTGAACACGCCCTCGGCCCAGCGGCCGGCAAAGCGCTTGCCGCGCTCCGACAGCCCGGCCTGCAGAATCACCGGCTCGCCCTGGGGCGAGCGGGGGACCTGCAGCGGCCCGCGCACATTCAGCCATTCGCCGCGATGATCGACATAGCGCACCTTGCTGGGATCGGCGAACTGGCCGCTTGCCTTGTCCAGCACCAGTGCGTCGGCATCCCAGCTGTTCCAGAGCTTGCGAACCGCTTCCAGGAATTCATCGGCGCGGTCGTAGCGGCTGTCGTGCTCCAGATGCTGATCGACGCCGAAATTGCGCGCCTCGGCATTGTTCAACGAGGTCACCACATTCCAGGAAATCCGCCCGCCGGAGAGCTGATCCAGCGACGCAAACACCCGCGCCACGTGATACGGCGGGTAGTAGGTTGTGGAAATGGTCGCGCCCAGCCCCAGCCGCTCCGTGACGGCGGCCATGGTCGCAATCACGGCGGCGGGCTCCAGTGCCACTGCGCCCTGGCCGCCATAGCGCACGCCGGTTTCCAGGTTGTCCCCGTAACCGTCCTCGACCGCCAAGCCGTCAGGCAGGAAGAGCAGATCGAACTTGCCACGCTCCAGGGTGCGGGCGATGTGCTGGTAGTACTCCTTGGTCAAAAAGCCGTTGGTGGCCCGCGCGTGGCGCCAGGCACCGTGCGCGTGGGTCACATTGCCGGCGGAAAAGAAGCCGGCCAGATGCAGTTGTTTTGGTTCACTCATGGGATTCAGCTTCCGTATTGGCGAAGGGGGGTGTCTGCTTCAGGCACGGCATCCGCGGCGAGGCGATGCAGGCGCCTGAGGGCCAGACGCGCGTTATCCAGGCGATCGACGATCTCGGCATTGAATCCGTGCACGCCTTGCGGGGTTTTCAGATCCGAATCCAGGACGAAGATGCCGGGCAGGGTATAGGTCGCCCCCAGCGCGGCGAGGATGGGTTTCAGCGCATGGTCGATGACGCCGTAATGGGCCAGCGTGCCACCGCTGGCAATCGGCAGGACGCTCTTATCGACCAGGGCGCGATGGGGCAGCGTATCGATAAAGGCCTTGAGCAACCCGGTGTAGGCGCCTTTGTAGACGGGCGTTGCAACCACGATCGCATCGGCTTCTTCAACAGCCAGCCGTGCCGACACCAGCGGCAACGCGTCAAAATCGGCGGACAGCAATGCTTGGGCCGGCAAGGTGCGCAGGGCGATCTGGTTGACGCTCCAGCCATCCAAGGACAGTTGTTCGGCGAAATGATCCAGTAGGCGTCCAGTGCGGGACTCGGCAGAGGGGCTGCCGTTGAGGATGAGGATGTGAGGCATAGCACTTCCTTTTATAAGAGCTTTATATGCAAAGACACAGCCTATAAAGGCATTTCTTATGCCAATTTATATCTAATTGTTTTATTTGGAAATTTATCGGTCGTTTGTAATCCGCTGCTGCGTGAGCCGCAGGCGAGCCCGATTTCTGCTGAGTATTCAGCAGCGCAGTAATGCGTCGTTTCGTGGCGCAAGGCCGCGTGGCGACGAGTGGACGCTTATGGCCTTGGCATGGCGCCGATAGAGGGATAAAGATCAGGCGTGATGACGGTTGACTTGGTCTGCCTGGCGATTTCCGGACCGTTTGAGGCTTGAGAGGGTGGTGCCGACTGGCAAGCGAGGGAGCCATGAGGAAGACGATCTACAGAAGAACAGAGGGTCGAGATGCCGTGAAAGGCCGACCGGACTCGTGCCCCGCAAGTGGCGAGGAAGCATGGGGTTTTCGAGCAGACCCCGAACACCCGGCTCAAGCGGTTGGGGGAACTGGCCGCCGGTAAGCACCGCAACGGCTAGTCGCACCAGTCCGTCACCCTGGCCAATGACCGGGGGGTACTGCATATGTCGCGTGATCGGAACGGCCCGATAATTCGGGGAGCAGTTCACGCTCGAAACTGATTTCAGCAACCGGCTCACGCACGGAATTCAGGACAGGCCCCTGGGTGGCCGTGGATACCGCTGCGGCGAGCTTCAAGAAATACCTGTAGCTGTAGGTTCTTCTGGAGCCAGGTCCCATCGGTCGATCATGCCCCGTAGGAGTGCTTGCACAGCTTCCTAAATGTCAGAAACTCATATAGGATTCTCTTCCACAGGGGATCATCTATGCAAACGCTCCCAGAAGCCATCCTTGCCCATGCCCGCTCCCTCCCGGAGGGGGGCGTGCTTTCGCCCAAGGAATTCCTACACCTAAGTAGCCGCTCAGCGGTTGACCAGGCTTTGTCGCGCCTTGCGAAGGAAGGAAGCCTATTGCGGGTCGGTCGTGGCGCCTACGTTGCCCCGGTATCTGGCCGCTTCGGCTCTCGCCCCCCTGCGCCCGGCAAGGTGGTGGAATCACTGGCATCGCAAAGCGGGGAGACCGTTGCCCCCCATGGCGCTGCGGCAGCCAATGCCTTGGGCCTGACGCAACAGGTGCCCATCCGGGAGGTGTACGTCACCTCGGGGCGCACGCGCAAGATCCAGCTAGGCCGGTCGGAGGTACTCGTCAAGCACGTGCCTAACTGGATGTTGGCCTTGGGCACCGGGCCGGCCGGGAGCGCGGTGCGCGCCCTTGCATGGATGGGCCCGGAAATGGCGCGCCAATCGATCGCCACCTTGCGCCAGACGCTGCCTAGCCAGGAATGGGCGGCCCTGGCGTCATCCCGCGCAGGATTGCCCTCGTGGATGGCGAGGGCCATCGGCGAGGAGGCAAGCCATGGCCGAGTCGTTCTTTAGCCTCGGACGCCAAGATCAAGGCGAGGCACTGGAAGCAGTACGAGCCCTTACCGGACGGCCGGCACACTTGCTCGAGAAGGATGCTTGGGTTGTATGGACCCTCGGTGCCCTGTTCGAATCCGAGCTTGGAGCAGCCCTGACGTTCAAGGGCGGGACTTCCCTGTCGAAGGCATTCAAGGTCATCGACCGCTTCTCGGAGGATATCGACCTAACCTACGACATTCGCCACTTGGCTGGCGATCTTGTGGGACATGGCGATGGCCTTCCTTCGACACGTAGCCAGGCGAACAAGTGGACAAGCGCCATCCGCAACCGGCTGCCCGGCTGGATCGAATCCAGTGTTCGTCCGGTCCTTGAGTCTGCCCTGGCCAAGGACAGCCTTCCCGGGCGACTCGAACTGGTCGGCGAAGGTCAGGACAAGCTCCTGCTCCACTATCCAGCGATAGGCCAGGGAACTGGCTATGTAGCCCCTGCCGTTGTGTTGGAGTTCGGCGCACGCGCCACCGGCGAGCCCCACCAGACCATCCCCATAACCTGCGACATGGATGGTCACTTGCACGGTGTCTCGTTCCCCACCGCACGCGCCCAGGTCATGGGGGTGGAGCGAACGTTCTGGGAAAAGGCTACGGCGGCACACGTCTATTGCAAGCAAGGGCAGTTGCGTGGGGAGCGCTATGCGCGCCACTGGTACGACCTTGCCGCACTGTCCAACAGCAGGTTCTTCGCCTTCGCTATCCAGGACCGCGAGGTTGCCACTGCAGTAGCCAGGCACAAATCCTTCTTCTTCGCCGAGAAGGACCACGCAGGGGCGCCTATCGACTACGCAGGCGCGGTGGCGGGGAAGCTGAGGATCGTCCCTGCCGGCAAGTCCTTGGCCGCACTCGCAGCAGACTATGCCGCCATGGTCGAGGACCAAGTGATGATAGGCGATGCCCTTGGCTTCGAGGCGTTGATGCATGCCTGCGCACGGATCGAGACGCTGGCAAACCAGGCATCGCAGACGACACAAGGGGGCCTGGCTTGACCACGCATCTCACTATTCCGAAGGCATCACGCCCTTGGCGCCCTGACGACAACACGCACGCCCACCCGCGGACCACATGGCACCGGGGAAATCCCTTCTGCCGCCCGGCGGCCTTGCACGGCGTAATGGAAGCCAACCTGAAATGACCCAGTACAAATTCATAGATCTCTTTTCAGGTTGCGGCGGCCTATCGCTAGGCCTTTCCATGGCCGGGCTCGAGGGCCAGTTCGCGGTAGAGCGCGATCGCATGGCATTCGACACCTTCTCCGACAACTTCCTCGGAGAGCGGAAGGTCCCCGTCATGCAGTTTTCTTGGCCCGCATGGCTAGAGAAACGGGCTTGGGGCATCGATGAACTGCTGGCCGAGCACCATGGACATCTCGTCCAGTTGCAAGGCCAGATCCAGATACTGGCCGGAGGCCCGCCGTGCCAAGGCTTTAGTTTCGCCGGCAAGCGGGAAGAGGCCGACCCCCGGAACTTGCTCTTCGAGAAGTACGTTCAGGTCGTTGACGCAATCAAGCCATCGGCTCTGGTACTTGAGAATGTGCCTGGGATGAAGGTAGCGCATTCCTGCAAGACGAATGACGAGAAAGGCCACGGGGAGGTACCCGAGTCGTACTACGACAAGCTCAAGAAAAGCCTCGTGGCCATCGGCTATGAAGTCCACGGCATGATCGTGGACGCATCACGTTTTGGTGTCCCACAGCGGCGATCGAGATTGGTTGTGATCGGACTTAGGAAGCATCTTTCTGACGAACTGCAAGGGGGCATCGGGCGTGCGTTCCAGCTACTCGAAACGAAGCGAGAAGTGCTGCTCGCCAGGCATGGCCTTCCAAAGACGAAGCTGGTCTCCGCCCAAGACGCGATATCGGACCTCTTGACTAGATGGACGACCACCAAGTCCTGCACCGATCCTTTTTCACCAAGAGGATTCGAGGAAGCGACCTATCATGGCCCGTCGACCACCTACCAACGGTTGATGCACAAGCACTGCCGCGACGACGCCATGGATAGCATGCGGCTGGCGCGGCATGGGGAAGAAGTCCGCGATCGTTTCAGGAAAATCATCAAGGAGTGCGCGCCGGGCGTGAGGATGAACGAGGAAAGCCGCGCGAAGTTCGGTCTCAAGAAGCATCGGATCTATCCGATGTCGGCTTGGGAGCCAGCTCCCACGATCACCACCTTGCCGGATGATGTCCTCCACTATTCCGAACCAAGGATCCTCACTGTGCGCGAGAGCGCACGGCTACAGAGCTTCCCCGACTGGTTCCGGTTCCGCGGCAAGTTCACCACCGGCGGCGCGATGCGCACCAAGGAGTGCCCGCGCTATACCCAGGTAGGCAATGCCGTCCCCCCGCTGCTTGCCGAAGCTGTCGGCCTCGCCGTAGTCGCCACGCTAGCGGAAGCGGCAGAGGCGGTGGAGCGGCGCAAGCAGGCCAATGCAAGAAGCCGGCATGTACAAGTCGCGGCCATAGCCTAGGAGGAACGGAAGCGATGGAAGATTCATCCACAATGGCTCCCCGTTTCCCAAAGGGCCTGGTCGAGTGGGCCGGACATCATTCCGGGGGCGTCAAGCGTCTATTCGACTCCCACAGCGGCCGCCCCGGCAAGGAATTGCTCCGGACCAACCTGATTTCCCAACTTGAGTCCTGGGCGGCGCGCGTGGCATCGGGGTTACCGGATACCCCGCGGATCCTGTTGCTGGTGGGCGGGCCTGGAAACGGCAAGACAGAGGCGATCGAGTACACGATCAACTGCATGGACAGGGGACTGGCAGCCGAAGGGAAGCTAGTGGAAGAACTCTCCAAGCCCTTCCACCCACCAATTGGGCAAGCCGTGCCTAGGCTCGTCCGGGTCGATGCAGGCAATCTTGCGGCGGTCCCGCGTTCGCTGGAATTGTCCATTGTGCAGGACGCGTCGGCCACTGCGGGCCACGAAGGGCGACCAGCCCCCGAACTCCTAATCGAGGAACTCCTCACACTGCTCGATGGCCCCGAAACGTACCACTACCTGTGTTGCGTCAACCGCGGCGTCCTTGACGATGCATTGATACATGCACTCGACCATGGCCTCGGTAAGGCACGTACCTTGCTGGAAGCCATCACGCGCTCCGTCAGCCTCTCGTCCAGCGCGCCGTCCTGCTGGCCACTCGACGGTTTCCCGTCGATTGCCGTTTGGCCTATGGACGCGGAATCGTTGCTGGTCAGCCCTGGCAATGGCACGCGCTCCCCGGCCTCGGTCCTGCTCGAGCACGCCACGAAGCCAGGATATTGGCCAGGTCCAAGCGAGTGCCCGGCTGGCGAGGGCTGCCCGTTCTGCCATAGCCAGGCCCTGCTTGCCCGGGAAGAGAACCGCGCGGCCCTGCTGCAGATCCTTCGCTGGTACGAGCTATCGAGTGGCAAGAGATGGAGCTTCAGGGACTTGTTCTCCCTGGTCTCCTACTTGCTAGCCGGCAACCGCCCCGCCGGCCAAGGCCAGCAAGGCGATCCGTGCCAGTGGGCCATGCACTTGGCCGAGCAAGACAAGTCGGGGCAATCGGCAAAGGCCCCGCGAAGCCAGCAACTGACAGCCATATTCCAGCTCGCCACCTCCAGCTACCAACACGCGCTCTTCCATCGCTGGGACCCTGAGGCCGCCGGCTCCTTGCGACAAGGCATCAAGGACCTCGGGCTCGACAAGGCAGCCAGCGAGACGCGCGTCCTGATTGGACTCCAGCATTTCCTGCAGGAACGCAAGGATCCCTACCTACCCGCGACGATCACGTCCTTGCTGGAGAGCTTGGTCGACCTGCTGGATCCCGCATTGGCAAGCCCGGATGCCGAGGTCCCGGTCAGCGGTCGTAGCAAGGTGGTGCTGGGAGAGTTGGACACGAGGTTCAGTCGTTCACTCACTGGCGGTATCGATTTCGTCCGCAAGTACCAGGTGCTATCCACGACAGAGCTCGACTTGCTGCGGCGGCTGGCCAAGGTAGACAACGTGCTTTCCTCGCCATCCGTCCGCCGCAAGAATCCCGCAGCAGCCAGCCGTATCCAGCGCATCCTCCGCGACTTTGCATGCCGCCTGGCCAGGCGCAGCATTTGCACCCGTTCCGCCGTAGTAGCCGATGCGCAGATACTGCAGGCGTTCCAGCAAGTGGTGGAGGACGACGAGAAAGGCCAGCGCCTCTTCGAGGTCGCCAAGCAAGTAAAGAACCTGTTGAACAAGGGGCAAGGCTTCGAGGTCTCGCTCACGACCACGTTTGGGCAACCGTTGCCGCCGCTACAACGACAGGCGACCCTTGTCGTGCCGGTCCGGCAGGTCAGGATGCTTCGCCTCTCCGCCGAGGGCCGGCCACGCTCTCCCATTTGCTTCCTGGAGGTGGGGTCAGGGCAGTCCTTGCGGCCAATCGCCTTGACCTACGACCTATTCAAGGCCGTGAAGGAGCTAGAACGTGGACTTTCCCCCGCTTCACTACCCCGTACCGTCGTCGCATTGCTCGATACCTCCAGGGCCAGGCTGTCGGGCCCGATCGTCCGTGATCCTGAAATCCTCGTGGACGCAAGGATCCGGATTGGCGCGGACGGGACTGAAATAGGAAGCGCCTGGAGTGGCTTCGTCGCCGTCGAGGGGGAGGAACAGGCATGACATTGGCCGATTTCAAGCAGGCCCCATGGAAGACTTCCCACCCGAAGTACAAGGAGTCCCCCCTTGCCATAAGCCCCGCCCCGGAATACGCAAGCTCCGAGGTGCTGGTAGCGTCGCTCTACCGGACCATAGGCTTCGATGCCACCAGCGAGGGCAATGTCCCCCAGGCGGGGCGCGATCTGGAGCGAAAGCTACAACGGTTGCGTGATAAGCGCCTACCCGCGCCCGACGGTGCCACGCTAGGCGTGGACACATGGAACACGGTCCTCCATGGGGTACTGGAGAGTCCCAAGCTACCCAACCAGTCGTCGAAGCGATTCCTTCAGGTGACCCCGCTGGTTCCCTCGGTCGCGCGCTTCTCCGGCTCGGCGCGCATGAGCAGTAATTCTTGGCCGGCCGGGAGCCTGGTGCGACGGATGGTGTGGCTTGGCTCCAAGGATCACGAGGCCGCGCTCACGCTTTGGGAAGACCTCTTCTCGGCCCTGGGCGTCGGGGAGCATGACGATGTCTTCGCCCGCTGGCTCGAACAGGAAACTTCCGCCTGGGATACTCCCTCGACATGGCAGATCGCGCCGATACCCGCATCGGAGGTTGCCAATCTCGCCAGCGAGGACTTCGACGGCGCGCGGTTCATGCCCGCCAGGCAATTCGCGAAGGACTTGCGCGCAGTCATACAGGCCAAGCAGGCAATGACCCGCCGCCAATGGACAAGCTTGCTGGAGGCCGTGCTCCGGCTTGCCACCGTGACCCACGTGACGTGGCTATGCGATGTGCAGGCCCGGACATGGCGATGCCTGGCGGAGGCCCTTGCAGGCAGGGGTCCCTCGGGGGCTGACGAGGCAAGGGCGGCGATGTTCCCCGATAGCCCCCAGTACATGACGTACGGGGGCAAGGCATTGCATGGACTCAAGGACAGGGCCTCCGGCTACCTCGCGGCCCGACTGGGGACCAATGCTCTTCTGTGGTCCCTGGCGCATGTCGGCGCCCCCTATCCCGGCGATATCTCATCGAGCCACGGGATTGCCCAGCTATGCCAGCACATCCGCGATAACCAAGCGGCCCTGATGGCTGCGGGGACCCAGGCAACCCTCGCGGACATCCGAGAACGCGAGGCACGCGCGCTGAACTGCAGGAAGGGCATCGGTGCCAACCTGCTCGAGTTCGCGCGGCATGCACTGGGCCAGCGCCAGACTGCCATCCAATTGCTGCGGGGATACGACCAAGGCTATGTGCTGAAGAAGAAGGGCAACAGCCCGTCCAGTCCCTGGATCGTGTCGCTCGGCCCCGTGGCCGTGCTCGCACTCGTCCACTGTGCACTGGCCGGCATGGGTGGGCCTCGCTCGATCCACCGGCTCGGCCAGCACCTCGCAGCCTACGGAATCGTCGTCGATCGCCACGACATCGCCAGGAACGACCTAGGCCACCAACTCAGGATGCTTGGTCTCGTGCTCGATAGCCCGGACGCTGAGAGCGGGATGCTGTTGCTACCGCCTTTCCCTGCCACCCAGGCCAGGGGCAAAGAGATCAATGAATAGACTCGTCAATACACTTGCCAGCATCGTCCGGGACAAGGTCCAAGATGCGACCAAGGGACACACGGGCAACAAGCCCGAATCCCGCTTCATCTTCCATGGGCCACCCCTCGGCCTCCTCGAGGAGCTCTTTGACGAGCTTGCCAGCCAAGGAGGCGTAAAGGTCCCCCCGGGCCCGGATGGCTCCGAGGTAATCCTGCCTGTCCTGCTCCAGCTTCCGCCTGGCCATGCGATAGGACCCAATCCCAGCATCGGCGCGTCAGGCAAGTGCGACGAGAGCCATCTGCTCCACATCCGCAACGACCCGAACAGTGCCAGCTTCGTTGCGCTCATGCCACCCGGGCAACACAACAACAGGTCAGTAGCCTCGACGACGGAGGAGTTCGGCATGAACGCCTCCAGCAACACAGGCCACGCGACGTTCGATGAGTGGTGGGAAGATGGGTTTATCCAGCATCTGGTCAGCCGGGGGTTGAAGGACGCGGGTGTAGACGAGGAATCGCTCGACGATGCGAGGCTACTAGTCGAGCGTGCAGCAGGTGCGATCGACGAGGTGGACCCCGACGAAGGTTACCGCACGGGTGCCTGGCGCCTGCTGTCGCGCATCTATTCAATCCATGCCAACGCGCAGGGGTTGTCGCCCGGCTCGGCCTTGGCACTCGCGTGCGGCACTCCCCCCATGCAGGGCGGCGGCATTTCCGCCAAGCCACAGCTTGGGATCCTAGAGCAGGTCGCCGACGAAATGGCCGATGGCTTCAAGACTGGTACCGAGCGCCTGGCAGCTAGCGCCGGTGACCCGGCCAAGCAGGCGCTCTCGGCCTTCCTTGACCATGTCCAGGCGAATTGCGAGATTCCCACGGCCTTCGAGCGCGCAACACAAGCTTTCTACGTGCCCGTAGACGGGCTCGAGATCGAGCAGCCCCCTTCTTGGTGGTCGACCCTGACGACCGAGTGCTGGGCCGAGTTGCTCGCCGAGGAGCCCGTCGAGGTGACCGGTGACCTCTCGATCAGCTGCGCCAATGCCATCCTTCCCATCACCCGAGGCATACCGGCGGTTGTATGGGGCGAGGTTGATCTTTCCATATCCGCCGGTGCCGGCATGGAGGAAGAGCCCGTCGAGGTCTTCGTTACGGGTGGATCACACGGCAAAGCATCCTGCCGGATCTTGGTCGACGGCACGGCCACGCATCGTGATGTCCCGCCTCCCACTGGGCAACGATCCCCAATTACCTACAAGGTGACCGCCAATGGGCGAAAGGCCGCGACGGCGAGGGTTGTCTCCCTCGCGAGCTGGCTTCCGGGCATCCTCGTCACTTGCCGGATGGCGAACAAGCTTTCGCCGCCCAAGAAGCCACGCAAGAACAACGCCGCGGCTGACTGGGAGACCTCCATCTCCCTGCCTGGCTCCGGGCGCTACGAGCTACTCCTGCTCGTAGCGCCCGGGACCAGTATCGTCAAGGCGGAGGGCGTACCCGACGACGCGACGGAACAGTTCGGTGAGGCCAGGCAAGCGCTGCAGCTGCATCTGGCAAGGGATGGCGAATACCAAGTAGAGATAGACGCAGATGGCAAGTACCAACTGGACATCGCTTTCCATCCGGCGGGACGTGGGGGAATCGAGACCTGCAGGGTCTACGTCACCTGCGAGGAAGCCAAGGAGGAGGGATGTCGGAGCGAATTCGAGCGCCTCATCAAGCTCAATCGACGCCACTTGGAAAAGTTCGACACCAAGGCAGTCATCCAGCTTGATCGACATGCGCGATCGTCGAGCCTGCAATCCTGGATCCTCGACGAGCGGAACGTCGCAAAATCGTTCATCCCTCTCGTGCTCTCAGATGACTATGACGCCAAGTGGACGTCACCGGACTGGGACGCACCCAATGGCCCGATCCTGTCGCAAGCGCGCTTCCTTCACGATCCCAGGCCGGAAGCCTCATTGTTCCATCCTCCACCGGGATTCGTGGATGCGCGGGAGAAGATCGCCGAGCGAGTAAGAGAGACTAGCGACAATGCCGGACTCCTCGAGTCGGCGCCCTTGGGTAAATGGATTGCGCGCGACCCCAGCTTCCGTGCGCTCGTGGAAACATACCTGGACACATACACGGCCTGGCTGGCGGCCGACCGCGACGTTGCCTGCTGGGTGGACGCCATCGCAGTGTGCCCGCGGGAAGCGGACGCTCGCACGCTCTCGCGAGTACCCGACGCCATCATCCTCTCGCCCCTGCATCCCTTGCGCCTTGCCTGGCATTGCCTTGCGCAGCAAGTGCTGCATGACGAGGTCGAGGGCGAAGATCCGCGCCCGTGCCCAGCCGCCAGCATCCTGGATCCTGATTGCGTCCCTGACATGCTGACCATGTCGCTGCAGGCCCCCGGAGGTCCTGCGGGCATCGACCGGGCGGACTTCCTATCCGTCGAGTGCAACTCCGACTATTGGTCCGTGCTCTGGAATGGCTCACGCCTCGGCCAGATCGCCAGCAAGTCTCGGCAAGCACCGTTCGACAATGCTTTCGGTCTGGTGGTGGGGGGCATCTCAAGCGGCTTTAGCCCCGCACAGGTTGCCCGCGCGCTCGAGGATGTCTCCGACCTCCTCGCCGCGAAACCCGTCATCAGCCTCGTGGTGTCCAGTGCCGGAGGCGCCACGGACGCTTGCAACGAGGGGCTGTCGACCTGGTGCACCAAGCGATTCGGCACCGGGGAAAAGGCCATGCCAAGGCAAGGCGTCGGCCCACGGATACTGGAGGTCTTCGATACAAGGCCATCCAGCTCCCGCCCAGACCAAGCCATGATCGCCAACCTGTCCGAGGATACTGGTAGCCGGGTCCGCTGGTTCGACAAGCAGCCACCCGGGACCAAGCCCGACCTAGGCATCATTGCCCAGCTGGACTCGGCACAGCCCGAGTCGACGATTGTCGGCATGCGCTCTCCCCTGGGAACGGGGGGGTTGATCCGGCATAGGATCAGGCGGCAGTTGCACGGGGCATTCCTCAGCGAGTCGCGGCAAGGGTTGCCTATGCCGCCCTCCGGGGAAATGTTTGCCGACAAGGTAACCAACTGCATCGTTGCACTCGAAGGTGGGCAGGACGGCAAAGTGGGACTGCAATTCGCCCCGAACGTGCACGCGGTGTCGAACATGCTCGAGGAAAAGAAGGCTGGCTTCGTTGCGGTGTCGTCCTCAGCGATCGATCCAGCCTGTTTCCTTGGCGGATGGATCAAGGGCACTTACCTGTGGGACTACGACTTGCCGTCCTATTCGCATCGTGCTGGTGACACGAGCGGCTACTACCTTCTATCCCAGGTGCGGGACGCCGATCGCGAAGCCCTGGGACGGGTTCTGGAGCTCTTGCCCGGTGGCAAGGAGCTCGGCGATGCACAAGTCGAGCAGATACTCCTCGAGGTGGCCAGGCGGGGCATCCCGACCATACGTGGCCTCTCGGGAGACGATACCGGAGCGACCGGCGACCTTGGCTTGTTCCTGGCAGTGCGGCTCCTGCAGGATCAGTTCCGTGGGTCGGGGAATGCTGATAGCCTTCTTCCCGTGCTCTCCGGTTCGGCGGACGATGCATCGATTGCGATCATAATTCCTGTCGATCCATTCCGCGGCTACCTTGCCGACCTGGCCAAGTCACTTGGCAAGGAACGCAAGGACGCATCGCTATCTCGACCCGACCTCCTCGTCGTTGGCATCCGCGTCATCGATAGCCAAGTCCACCTACATCTCACACCGGTCGAGGTGAAATGTCGGCAAGCCAACACATTCAGTCCGGGCGATGCCAAGGAGGCTCTTGCCCAGGCTAGGTCGCTATCCGCGCTCCTCCAGGCAATAAGGGATCGCGCGTCCAAGTCCCTGATCTGGAGGCTTGCCTACCAGCACCTTCTACTGTCGATGATCGGGTTCGGACTACGCGTCTATAGCCAACACGAGTTGGTCATCAAGCAAGCCGGGCGGTGGGCTGGCTATCACGAGCGCATCGCTGCCGCGATCCTAGGTCCCGATCCGTCGATCAGCATCGACGAAAGTGGGCGGCTCGTGGTCGTGGACGGCTCGCTACAAAGCGATTCGCGCGACCATGACGGGGACGGTTTCGACGAGAGCATCTTCATCTCCACCAAGGATGCAGGACGAATCGTGGCTGGCAATGCGCAAGGGTTCTACGAAAGCGTGCGCGCCAAGGTCGGGAACTGGCGACTTCTTCCCCAGCCCGTACTGGCTATCGACGCAGACCCTGGCGAAGCAACAGGCCTTCCCTTGGCAAGCCTGGGCGGTGCGGTCGGCGGATCATTTTCCGACGCGTCCCCGATAGGGCCTCGCCTGCCAGTCGCCACGGTCGAGAAACCTGCGGAGCTGGATAAAGATCCTTCTCTCTCCGCTGGAACGCTCGTGACATCTGTTCCCAGGGAACCCAACAGCGGCATCATCCTCTCGGTGGGCAGAACGGTGGATGGCTTCGAACCGCGATCCCTATCGCTGAACATCTCGGATACGCGTCTCAACCAGCTCAACATTGGCGTCGTGGGCGACCTAGGCACGGGCAAGACCCAGTTGCTAAAGGCGCTGATTTTCCAGGTTGCCATGGCGCGCAAGGAGAACCGCGACATCAAGCCACGGTTCCTGATATTCGATTACAAGAGGGACTACAGCAGCCCTGAATTCATCCAGGCCACGGGTGCCCGGGTGGTGAGGCCAACGCGCTTGCCGCTGAATCTGTTCGATACCTCGTCCATGGGCGAGTCCGTTGCGCCATGGTTGGACAGGTTTCGCTTCTTCGCCGACGTCCTCGACAAGGTGTATTCCGGTATCGGGCCCGTCCAGCGCGACAAGCTCAAGGGGACGGTCCGGAATACCTACGAGTCGTGCTCTGCACTAGGCCGCCAGCCAACCATCTATGATATCCATGCCGAGTACCGGGAACTGCTCGGCGGCAAGTCGGACTCGCCGATGGCGATCATCGACGATCTCGTGGACATGGAGGTCTTTGAGAAGGATCCCGCCAAGACCAAGTCGTTCGACGAGTTCCTTGATGGCATCGTGGTGGTATCGCTTGACGCGATGGGTCAGGATGACCGGAGCAAGAACATGCTTGTCGCCATCATGCTGAACATGTTCTACGAGAACATGCTACGGACGCCCAAGCGTCCCTTCGTCGGAAACGACCCGCAGTTGCGGGTGATCGACTCGTACCTGCTGGTCGACGAGGCAGACAACATCATGCGCTATGAATTCGACGTGCTGCGCAAGCTAATGCTGCAAGGCCGGGAATTCGGTGCCGGCGTGATCCTGGCCTCCCAGTACCTCAGGCACTTCAAGGCAAGTGCCACGGACTACAGGGAGCCACTGCTGACCTGGTTCATCCACAAGGTGCCCAACGTGACGCCTGCGGAGCTGGGGGCCCTTGGCTTCACCTCCGACCTCGGGGAGTTATCCGAACGGGTGAAGACGCTGCCGAACCACCATTGCCTCTACAAGTCGTTCGACATCGCTGGCGAGGTGATCCGCGGCCTTCCATTCTATGAACTGGACAAGGACCGGCGCGACGAGGAATAACGCGGGTACGGCATGGTCGACTTCCTTTCTCCCACCGAACGATCGGAAAGGATGTCCCGAATCCGGGGCAAAGACACCGAGCCGGAGCTTGCGCTACGCAAAGTCCTGCATGGCCTCGGGCTTCGTTACCGCTTGCACGGCGCTGACCTACCTGGCAAGCCGGACCTTGTATTCCCTCGCTATAAGGCCGTTGTATTCATGCATGGCTGCTTCTGGCATCGACATGCTGGATGCTGGATGCAGCATTGCCAACACACCCAAGAGCAACACACTGTTCTGGGCCGAGAAGTTCGACAAGAATATTGCGCGCGATGCGCGCGTAGCTACCGAGTTGGAGAAGCAAGGTTGGAGCGTAATCGTCATCTGGGAATGTGAGCTCGCTTCAACCATCAAAGCCAGGGCAACAGGCGAACGAGTCGGTGCGCTAATCCGGCAATCGCCTACCCAGCTCTCTTCAGAAAACAGACGTTAACGCGGTGACTATCTGGAAGGCGGTTCAGCCAACTCAGCCATACGGGTCCTCCGCACGATCCTAGGAATGCGGGGAGCCAATTAATCCGGTAGCCGTCCCAATCCCATTGACTGCGGCGCGTCGAGGCTTGGCGTCCCAGCATCTATGGGGGTAGAGCTATCTTCCATGCCCACCCCGCCCCTTTGGCTTGAGAAGCCCAATTTTGATCTCCGTATCGCTGTACGTAATGGTTATGGCTTCGGTGTTCTCCACACCGCAGCGAATGCCTTTACAGTGTGCAAGGCATATTTCCCCATTCCAAGCGATTGAGCCACCCGGTAACCGAAACTTTCCGATGAATCAACGATTGCGATAACGGGGCCGATGTATGAGCGCTTCTGGGCGGGAACCGGAATTTCAAACTGCGCTTGGGATCGCTCATGACGGCTAACATCGGCAGGTGCTGAAGATTACTGAACCGTGGTTGACGGACGTCGCATCGGTGCGGCAGGGCAAGCGTTTGCCTGGGGTGCGGACAGTGGCTGAGGTTTGGGGGGCGTTGGCGCGGATACCGGGTAGCACTGGCCTGATGTTGCGTCGGCGGTACGGCAGCGGGCTGCGGGCTGCGCTTGATGGAGTGTGTGCGGCTGCGCGTGAAGGAGGGGATTGCGCTGTCAGTTGAGCGGATACTCGGCCCAGGCCGTCTCGGGCGGGTCTTCGCCGTACTGGGCGGCGGCTTCGAAGACCCGTTGCCAGGCAGAGTGGTTGAAGGGAATCTGCCGTTCGCTGAAATAGTCCTGGGCATTGCCCAACACATCCTCCAGCACCGCCAACACATAGCGCAGGGCGGTCGGCGAATGGGCGAGGTGTTCCGGAATGGCGGCATGGAAGCGCAGCACGGGATCATCCGCACTGTAGCCGCCCATGCGCATGCCCTCGAAATCCGGCTGCAGGTCCGGGGAGGCCAACAGGAAAGTGATTTCCAGGCCGGGACCCGAGGGAATGGCGCCCTGCTGGCGTTGGCGCGCCAGCGCCACGGCAACGCGGGTGACCGCCTTGTCGATGGGTGATTTTTCCAGGGTGTCGGATTTGTTGACGCTGATGAAGATCGAGCTCATGGGGAGTCCTTGGGATAGGCCGGGTAATCAGGCCGTCTGCAGCCGTCTCGGACGCAACAGGAAATAGGCGGTTTCCGTGGCGGCCATGTCGAATGCCGTAAAGTGATCCTGGTTGCGCCGCCCGGGATCCGCCCCGGCCTGGAGGAGCAACTGCACCATGCGATCCCGTCCCGCCGAGGCGGCGTACATGAGCGCCGTGGCGCCGGTGAGATTGGCCTGGTCGATGGCCACGCCAGCGCGGATCAGCAGCTCGGCACACGCCGGGCTATCGGCGTAGCAGGCCAGCCACAGGGCGTTGTTGCCATCGGAATTCACGGCGTCCACTGCGGCGCCTGCCGCCAGCAGGGCTTGCACGGTCTCGGCGCGCCCGGCGCGGGCGGCGTGCAACAGGGCGGTCATGGCGTTGGCGGCGGGCCGCTCCAGATTGGTGGGATCAAAGCCCTGTTCCAGTAGCCAGGCGCCCAGATTCTTCGCCATGCCTTCCGCGGCGGGCGTTGCCGCTGAGTGGGTGGCGCGCCAGCCGGCATAGCCTCCGTCCAGGCTGTGGACGCTGGTGAAACCCAGATGGCTCAGCAATTGGGCGATGTCGCGGCTGCTGTGGCCGTGTTCGCAGACCACCACGATGGGGATGTCGCCCGGCCATTCCCGGCGCATACGTGCCAGCAAGGCATCATCGAACTGCAATGCATCCGGCATATGGCCCGCTGCGAACGCGGCAGGCGCGCGGATGTCAATAATCCGGGCGCGGGGATCCTGGATCACGGCCTGCATCTGAAAGGCGTCGATGCAGTAAAAGTCAGTCATGGCCGGTCTCCGGTCAGGGCAAGCATGCGGCATTCAGCCGCCGTGGGCTTACATGTCATCCGCCAGTACTTCCAGCGCGATGAGCTGTTCCCGCAGCGCCATGTGGGCATAGAAGCCCTCGCGCCCCTGATACAAGGGATCGCGGTAAAGCGCCTCCAGGGCGGTTGCATCATCCGGATACAGGCGGCAGGTTTGCAGCGGATCGACCAGTGCAGCGACGCAGGCCTGCAGTTCGCTTATGGACTCGGCCTGATAGCTGCCGGTCTCAAATAAGGCATCGGCGCGGTAGAGCGGGGCGTCCCACCCGTGCTGTGCCGCCAGGGCCGCGATCCAGGCGGCCGCGGCTTCCATGGTGGCGCCGCTGGCGGACAGCAACTCGCGCGGGCTGACCACCTCATACACCGCCGCGTCCGGGCTTGCCCGCGCCGCGCGGATCTTGTCGATCAGGTCATCCTCATCGAAAGCGAACCAGGCTTGCGGGCGTCCCTCCCAAGGCACTTCAAGCACATGGATCATGGCATCGCTCCAGGCGCAGGATGGGTAGACTCATTCATCGATGCGCAGCTTCAGGATGTCGTCGGCGGCGTGGCGCATCCGCTCCGCGATCGCCAGCGGCGTGGCGTCATAGAGCGCCCGGGCAGTGTCCAATGCCGCCTGCGCGCACGCGGCCTCTTCCTTGGTGAGCGGTATGCGGCCGGCCATGTAGGTGGCGTCCGGCGCGGCCTGGCGGATGGCGACCCGATTCGGATGCTGGCGCACCTCGGTCAGGGCATCGGCCTCGTGGCGGCCATCCAGGCAGATGGCGCAGTCGATCACCTCGACCCGGCGACCGTCCTGGGTGAGCTTGATCAGCGTTTTTGACGTGTCCATGGCGTGATTCCCCTGTAAGCCGCGCATGCATCCAGATGAAATGGGGGCTTTAATGCGTGCCTGCCTCGGCGGGCGTTTGGGCCTGGATGCTCAAGGCATGAACATCGGCCGGCATCATCGGCGCGACGGCCTCGTACACCAGGCGATGGCGACCGATGGCCGACAGCCCATCGAAGCGGGAGGACACCACGCGGATCAGGTAATGCCCCGCGCCGTTGGCCTGCGGATCGTGCCCATGGGCCTCGGTGTGATCCACGATGTCGAGCCGCTGTGGGACCAGCGCCTGTTCGAGATAGCCGCGCAGGCGCGCCAGCCGTTCTTCCATCGTCGAAATTCCCATGCGCCTCTGCCTCTCCGATTGCCGCTGTGCCGCCGGTCTGCATCCTAATGGCGAGACCGGGCCTCTTCTCATTAGCGTTATGCAATGGCCGGGCCAGTCGAGAAAAGGGCGCCAAAGGCTGCATTTACAGGCGATTTCATCGCTCGGAACGGGATGGGCTGTGTCGGCTTTGTCGGATGTGTGACACAGCGTTTTGCCTCTGCGATCGCGCCATCGGCTGCGTTGTGGCGGTATTGGGCCGGTGGAGACGAATTTGCATGGCAGGGCCATGGTTTGATCCGGGGGGAATGACGACGGTCCAGCCAGCCGAGGGGGGCAACCGCCAGACTTCTGATCCTGGGCACGATAGGCGCCGTTCCTTCTCATCGCTTCCGGCGCCATCTTCCGGGGCTATAGTGGTATCAAAGTCTTTGAACCCGCCCTTCCGGCGGCGCAGGTGGAATTCCCGCTCATGGCACAACCTCCATTCACGCGCTACCCCACGCTTGAGGCTCTGCATCTCGGCAGCGCGTTTGCGCAACTGCCGGCGTCGTTTCATACCCGCCTGGCGCCCACACCCTTGCCCGAGCCCCATGCGGTGGGCATCAGCCCGGACGCCGCCGCGCTGCTCGGCTTGGCGCCCCAGGCTTATGAACATCCCGAGTTCGCCCAGGTGTTCGCGGGGAATCGCCTGTTGCCGGGCGCCGAGCCGCTGGCTGCGGTCTATTCCGGGCATCAGTTCGGGGTCTGGGCCGGGCAGTTGGGTGATGGCCGCGCCCATCTGCTGGGGGAGGTGGAGACGGACGCCGGCCCCCTCGAAATCCAGCTCAAGGGCGCCGGGCCAACTCCTTACTCGCGCTTTGCCGACGGCCGCGCCGTGCTGCGCTCCTCGATCCGCGAGTTTCTCGCTTCCGAAGCCATGGCGGCCTTGGGCGTTCCCACCACCCGCGCCTTGTGCGTGATCGGTTCCGATGCGCCGGTGCAGCGGGAAACCTGGGAAACGGCGGCGGTGGTGACCCGGCTGGCGCCGAGTTTCGTGCGCTTCGGCTCCTTCGAGCACTGGCATGCCTTGGACCGGCCGGTCGAACTCCGGCTGCTGGCCGATCACATCATCGACCGCTGCCGGCCGGCGCTGCGCGAGTCCAGCCAGCCTTACGCCGCCCTGCTGGGCGATGTGGCGCGGCGCACCGGCGAGATGGTCGCCCACTGGCAAGCAGTGGGCTTCATGCACGGGGTGATGAACACGGACAACATGTCCATTCTGGGGCTCACCCTGGATTACGGCCCGTTCGGCTTCATGGAGGCATTTGATGCCGGCCACATCTGCAATCACTCCGACCATTACGGCCGCTACAGTTATCGCGCCCAGCCCCGGGTGGCGCACTGGAATCTCTACGCCCTCGGGGATGCGCTGATGCCTCTGGTGGGTCCGCCGCAGGCGGTTCGGGAGATCATCGATGGCCATTTCATCCCTGCCCTTGAAA
>Ga0209851_1000070_pt1 | contig 36947 bp, 30 predicted proteins | sample GWRWT4_14Oct14_FD_187195 | JGI IMG/M metagenome (GOLD analysis project Ga0209851, IMG submission 187195) | Sand microcosm microbial communities from a hyporheic zone in Columbia River, Washington, USA - GW-RW T4_14-Oct-14 (SPAdes) (version 2) | ecosystem: Engineered > Artificial ecosystem > Sand... | reverse complement strand
TTCGTCGTGGTCTTCGGTCTCTATCGCTGGTACCAGCAAACCCATGCCTTCACGGTTGGCCTGGATTACTTCGAACCTGAATTCAAGACCTACTGGATGAATCTGCTGTGGGCACAGGGCGCGATTCTGATCCTGGTCGGTGGATCCGGGATGGCCTGGGCGTGGTTCAGCCGTGAGCGGGACCTGAGCCAGTTATCTCCCCAGGACGAGTTGTGGCGCTATTACCTGGTCATGTGCGTCCTGGCCCTGGGTAGCTTCATGGTCCTGCTGACCTTGGGGGTGTTTGCCGAATCGGATGCGGCCTGGCATCAGATCACCATCCGCGATACCGATTTCACCCCCACCCACATCGGCCTGCAATATTTTGCCATTCCCGCCTTTGGGGCTTCCCTGTTGGTGGCCTTCATCTGGATTCACACCCGGCTGCCTGCTTTCAGGGAACGGGTTTCCGTCCCGGCGGCGTTGCTGGCCATGGGTCCGTTGTTGATGATGCCCAATATCGGGTTCAATGAATGGGGTCATGCCTTTTTCTATGCGGAAGAACTGTTCGCAGCCCCCATCCATTGGGGATTTCTGGTATTGGGATGGAGTGCGTTTGCGCTGGGCGGGCTGATCCTGCAATGTTTGTCACGGATACGGGAATTGACTGAGTTGCGAACCTGAGCCGATCGGAGACGCTACAAGTTTCATGCTCATTGCGCAGATACCCAAAGAAACAAGCGGTGAACACCCGACCTCAGGCAGGCGCGACAACTCAGGGATAGGGAATAAGGAAAACACGAGTCACAGCCTCGCGGCAGCCCACGGAAGAATCTGTCATGCGCTTTCCCCATTCCAAATCCGCTGGTCAAGACGGCGGCAGAACAAGTCAGGCAGCCGAAAATGCTGACCAGACGGATAGGCAACATATGAGAGGCGAGTCGATGAATCCGATCCTGCAGACCCTGATCCAGGCCATTCCCTTGCCCATGCTGCTGCTGGACGAGCAAGGCCGCATCCTGGGCATGAATCCGCCTTTCCAGACCTTACTGGTCGGGACAGCTGCACAGACCAATGCGCCGAATCTGGCAGCCTTGTGGCCCGAACTCCTGTCCTTTCCGTTTGATCTGCACCATGCGGAAAGCGCGCGACTGATTGCTCATGCACAAGCCTGTTTCACTCAAAAAGGGATTCCCGACTGGCAGCTTCTCCCTTTGGTCAGCGGGGATGCGCCGCCCTGTTTTTGCCTGATTGGGCAGCCCTGCATAAAGGATTTTCAGGTGCAGTCCCCATCACGGGTGATTGCCCTGCTCGAAACAGTGAACCGGGCGCGTGCCGCCATGGTCCGCGGGCGACCCGAGGATGCGTTTTTCCGGGAAGTTTGCCAGATTCTGTCCCAGCATCCTTCTGTGAGTCTGGCCAGCATCGCGCTGCGCCAGGAAAATCATCTGGTGGCTGTTTTTGCCGGCAGTCAAACCAGTCCTTACTTCGTCCCTTCCATTACGCTCGACATGAACAATAACCATCCGGCGATCCGTGCCTTGCGAGATGGGGAAGTCGAGACCCTCACCGCCATCCCGGATAGCGACCCCATCTGGCCGCTGTGGGGAAGTTTCGGCAAGGAGGCCCGTCCTGAATGCGCTGTTTATCTCCCCCTCCATGGAGAACAGGCCCCAATCGGGGTCATGGCCATTTTCGGGGAGTCACTCTTGCTGCAGGATCCCTATCTTCCAACCCTGGTCACCCTGGCCGAAGACTTGGCTTACGCTCTGGAAATCCAGCACAAGGAACAGAGTCGTCACGAGGTTGAAGCACGCCTGCGTGCCAGCGAGGCCCATCTGGAAGAAGCCCAGCGAGTGGCACAGTTGGGATCCTGGAGTTTGGATATCGCCCGCGACGGGATCGAAGGATCGGCGGAAGCGCGCCGACTGTTCTTTATCCCCGAAGATCAGCTTGAGATCAATCAGCAGGATATTGTCCAACGCATCGCCCCAAGCCATCAAGCAGGCTACCTGAAATGTATCCAAGAGGCGATTGCAACCGGAGAGCCCACCGAGCTGGAATATCCATTGCTCCTGCCAAACAACCGTTTGCGCTGGATCCACGCCCGCGTTCGGTGCGAGCGCAATCAGGACGGTCAGCCGATCCGGCTGTTCGGCACGGTGCAGGACATTACCCCGCGCAAGGCCATGGAAGACGCGTTGAAAACCAGCGAGGCGCGCTGGGAATTCGCCCTGGACGGTGCTGGAGAGGGCGTCTGGGATCTGGACACCGAAAAAAATACAGTGTTTTATTCTCCCCGCTGGAAACGCATGCTGGGCTATGAACCAGAGGAACTTGCCAGCGATCTGGGGGAATGGGCCAAACGGCTGCATCCGGAGGAAAAGAACCAGGTCATCAAAAAACTGGTGGATTTCATCCGTAATCCGACCGAGGGCGCCTATACCCTGGAATATCGCCTGCAGGCCAAGGCTGGCCACTACATCTGGATCCTTGATCGTGGCAAGGTGATCAGTCGCAACGCCCAAGGCATTCCGACCCGCGTAATCGGCACCCATACCGACATCACCGAGCGCAAACGGGCCGAGGATGCAATCCGGGCCAGCGAAGCCTTGCGGCGCGCCATCCTCGACTCGACCCTGGATGCCGTCCTGGCCATCGATGCCACCGGCCGGATCATCCTGTTCAACCAGGCCGCCGAAAAGCTCTTCGGTTATTCCGCAAACGAGGCCTTGGGCCAACCCGTGACGCTGCTGGTCCCTGAGCGCTACCATCCGGGCTTTCACAAATACCGCGACCGCGTCCGCGCAGGGGCAAGCCATGCCATCCAGCGGGTAAAGGGATGCCGGAAGAACGGTGATGAATTCCCGGTGGAACTGACCATGAGTTATACAACCATCGGGCAAGACGCCCTGTTCACCACAGTCTTGCGCGACATTTCAAGCCAGCTTGAGGCCATGCGGGAACTGCAACTGGCCGATCAGGTTTTCCAGCATAGCGCCGAGGCCATCTGCATCATCGACGCCCAGCGGCAAATCATTTCCGTCAATCCTCGCTTTACCGAGCTGACCGGATGGTCGCGCGAAGCGGTTATCGGTCAATCCACGGAAATTTTAATTCCCACCCAGGAACAACCCCGTCATCGCCACCTCTGGCTCGCGGCCAAGGACGCCGGGATCTGGCAGGGCGAACTGCAGCTTATCCGCCGCGACGGCAGCCCGTTTCCCATCTGGCTCACGATAAATATGCTGCGCAATGCCGTAGGCACACCGACCCATTCGATCATCATGTTCTCGGATATCACGGAACGCCGACGCGCCACCGAGCAACTGGAATTCCAGGCCCGCCACGATGCCCTCACCGGCCTGCCAAACCGCTATGGCCTCGATCACCTGTTGCCGGATCTTTTGGCACAACACCAGGAAGCACATCAAAGCCTGGCCGTGCTGTTTCTGGATCTGGACAACTTCAAGACCATCAACGATTCACTGGGGCACAATGTGGGTGACCAGCTCCTCCGCGCGGTGGCCGAACGACTCAAAAACAGCCTGGGCGGCCATGCATTGATTGCCCGCCCCGGGGGAGATGAATTCATCATCGTGGCCCCACACCTGACCAACCCGCAGGCAGCGACGGCGGAGGCAAGCAGGATCCTCCAGGCAATGACCCCTGCTTTCGAGATTGGAAATTTCCGTCTGAATATTTCCTTGAGCCTGGGTATCAGCATCTTTCCTGACGATGGCACGGACCTCGCCGTCCTGTTCAAGAATGCGGAGACTGCCATGTATGCCGCGAAGACTGCAGGACGCTCTGCCATTCGCCAATTCTGCCCTCAGATGGCGCGCCGCGTGGAACACCGCATGGCGCTGGAGACGCGGTTGCGTCGGGCGCTGGACCAGGGCGAATTCGTGCTGCATTACCAGCCCCAGATCGACACCGATTCCGGCGCACTGAACGGACTGGAAGCCCTGTTGCGCTGGTTTCCCAAGGAAGGGGAAAGACTGGGGCCAGCCGAATTCATCCCCATCGCCGAGGAATCGGGCCTCATCATCCCCATCGGCCAGTGGGTCCTGGAAGAACTGTGCCGACAGCTGATCCAGTGGCGGCGAATGGGCCACTCGGTCGTGCCGATGGCGTTCAATCTGTCGCCACTGCAATTTCGCCAGGCCGACCTGCGGCAGGCCATCCTCTCCACCCTCGCGCGCGCCGGCCTGACGGGTCAGGAAGTCGAACTGGAACTGACCGAAGGCATGCTGATCGACGCCTCCACGGACACCCACGCCACCCTGACCGCATTCAAGGATGCCGGAATCGGCATTGCCATCGATGATTTCGGAACCGGCTACTCGGCGCTGAGTTACCTGAAAAAATTCCCCATCGACAAGCTCAAGATCGACCGCAGCTTCATCCAGGAAATTGCCCACCAGCCGGCGGATGCTGCCATTGCCGCCACCATCATCAATCTCGCCCACAGCCTGAACATGCGCGTGGTGGCCGAGGGGGTGGAAACCCAGGAACAACACTATTTGTTGTCCAACTGGGGTTGTGATGGCGTGCAGGGCTATCACTTCTCTCGCCCCCTGCCCGCCGAGCAGATTCTGGAGCGCTACCTGCAGCCGGCCCACCAGGCAATCCAGAAAGTCGGCAACTAGGCTTTTCCTGTTGAACTGCAGTTAATTAGCACACTTCCCATCTGCGCCGCCTGTGGTGAGTGGCAGCCCGCTTCAGCCAAAGCGCGCGGCCAGCCATTCCGACCACAGCGTGGCAGCGGCCCGCTCCAGGGCAGGCGCCTGTTGCTGGCTCTCGGCTCGCAACGCGGCGATGTCCACTCCTGCCTGCCCCAGCTCACAGGCATGGCCGATGAACCAGCGTTCCAGGTCCGCACCGCGCACCTCGGGATGGCACTGGAACGCCCATCCATGATCGCCATGGGCAAAAGCCTGGTGGGCATATCGCGTGCTGCTGGCCAGATGCACTGCCCCCGCCGGCAGATCGAAGGTATCGCCATGCCAGTGCAATACCGACACCCCGGGCGCGAACAGCGGCGCCAGACAAGACACGGTGCGGCCCGCCGCTGTGGGCTGCAAGGCACTCCAGCCAATTTCCTTGCCCGCAGCCCCCGGATAGACCCGCGCGCCCAGGGCTGCCGCCATGATCTGGGCGCCCAGACAAATCCCCAGCGTCACCCCACCGCGGGCCAGCCGCGCGGCGACCAGATCCTTCTCCAGCTTGAGAAAGGGATACACCGCCTCCTCGTAGACCCCGATCGGACCGCCCAGCACCACCAACAGGTCGCAGGCAAGCCCTTCATCCCATGGAATGGCGTCCACTCCCGCCTGGCAAGTGCGGATCGCGAAACCCGCCGTCGCAAGCGCCGGCGCCAAGCTTCCCAGATCCTCGAAGGCCACATGGCCGATCACCATTGCCCGACGCATCGATCCTCCCGCGGTATCCCTGACATCGCCCCTGTTGCATGCGGCGCGCTTGGAGCCGTCATGGCAATTATGCTCTACTCCCGCCTCATACCGACCTCATCCGGACCCCCCGCCATGCCCGCTCCTGCCGTGCGTTTCCCTGCTGAATGGGAACCCCAGTCCGCCATCCTGCTGACCTGGCCTCACAGCGAAACCGACTGGGCGCCCAATCTGGCGGCGGCCGAGGCCACCTTCGCCGCCATCGCCCAGGCCGTTCTCGTCCATGAGCACCTGCTGGTGGCCGTGCATCGCGCCGCGCTGGTCGATGCGGTGCGCGCCCGGATTGATCCTTCCCCCGCCCAGGCGGCGCGCCTGCACATCGCCGTTGCGCCGAGCAATGACTCCTGGGTGCGCGACCACGGCCCGCTCACCGTGCTGGAGAACGGCCAGCCGGTGCTGCTGGATTTCCGCTTCAATGCCTGGGGTGGCAAATACCCCAGCAATCTCGATGACGCCATCCCCGCCCGCCTGCACAATGCGGGCGTATTCGGCGAGACACCGCGGCGGCGGGTGGATTTCGTACTGGAAGGCGGCGCCCTGGAAAGCGATGGGCAGGGCAACCTGCTCACCACGACCTCTTGCCTGCTCGATCCACGGCGCAATCCGGGCGTGACGCAGGCGGCCGTCGAGGCCCAGCTTCGCCTGCATCTGGGCATCGAGCGGGTGTTGTGGCTGACGCATGGCCATCTGGAAGGCGACGACACGGACGGACACATCGACACCCTGGCGCGTTTTGCCGATCCAGCCACCCTCGTCTATCAAGCCTGCGAGGATCCCGAGGATGTCCATTTCGCGCCCCTGCGGGCCATGGCGGCGGAACTGGCCGCGCTGCGCCGCGCCGACGGCCGCCCCTATCGGCTGGTTCCCCTGCCGCTGCCCCGCCCCATCCGGGACGACACCGGCCGGCGCCTGCCCGCCACCTATGCCAATTTCCTCATTCTCAACGGCGCGGTGCTGATGCCGGCCTATCGCGACCCCGCCGATGCCGAGGTCCAGCTCCGGCTGCAATCGGTCTTTCCGGATCGCGCCATCCTGCCCATCGACTGCACGGCGCTGGTCCATCAGTTCGGCAGCCTGCATTGCGTCACCATGCAGTTGCCCGCCGCCGTGCCGAGCCTCGACCCCGCGCCGTGACACGGCGGGCCGATTCATGAACGGGGTTGTGGACACCGGGGTGCGCGAACGGCGCATCGATCTGAACGCCGACCTGGGGGAAGGCGGGCCGGCGGACGCGGCGCTGCTGGCCTTGGTATCCTCGGCCAACATCGCCTGCGGCGCCCATGCCGGGGATGCGCAGACCATGGCCCGCACCGTCGCCGAAGCCGCAGCGCACGGCGTGGCCATCGGTGCCCATCCGGGCTATGCCGACCGGGAACACTTCGGACGTCGCCCTCTCGACCTGCCGCCCGAGGCGGTTTACCGGCTGGTGACCGAGCAGATCAGCGCTCTGGCAGCCATCGCCCAGGCGGCGGGTGCTCCCTTGGTCTACGTCAAACCCCACGGCGCCCTCTACAACCAGGCCGCGCGGAATCCCGAACGGGCGGCGGCCATCGCCCGGGCAATCCGCGATTTCGATCCAAATCTGGTCTTGGTGGGCCTCACGGGCAGCGCGCTGATCGAAGCCGGACTCACGCACGGATTGACGGTCGGCCGGGAAGCCTTCGCCGATCGGCGCTACGAGGCGGACGGCAGCCTCACCCCGCGGCGTCATCCCGACGCCTTGATCCATGATCCCGATGAGGCCGCAGATCAGGTGCTCAGCCTCCTGCAGCAGGGCCATTTGCGCGCCCGCGATGGACAAAGCGTCGCCATGACAGCCGACACCCTGTGTGTGCACGGAGACAGTCCCACTGCCCTGGCGCTCGTCCAGCGCATTCGCCAAGCCCTCGCCAGGGCCGGCATTGCAGTACGGCCCCTGGGCGCCGCGCGCGGATCGAATTCCTGTCCCCAATCAAAGTCCCCTCACTGACCCGGCTCTGCCGCCAAAGGGTTTGGGGCAGAAGTCCACATTCCCCTTGTTGCATTCATGACACTACCGGTACATTTCACGGCAACGCATCATGCGACATAGGGGGCGACGCAAAAAACACGTTAGCCTGACGCTAAAAATAAACAATAAAACAGCCAGTTAAGAATTATTCGGCGCGATAGACGCAGGCACGGCGCCGTTGGCCCATTTCCTGCTTTTCCCAATCATGACGATTTGTACGATACCCGTTATGCAACTTGATGCAATACGCATCCCGAGGACACATGGACGCTCAACCCCGCTGGCAGATCAAGGGCCGCATCGATCTGGGTCCCGACGACCAGGGACCGCTGGAAGACCAGCGCATCGAGCTCCTGGAACGGATCGGAAAAACCGGCTCGATCAGCCAGGCAGCCAAGGCAGTGGGAATGAGTTATCGCGCGGCCTGGAACGCCGTCGATGCCCTGCGCAATCTGGCGGGTGAACCGCTGGTGGTCACCCAAAGTGGCGGCAGCGACGGCGGGGGCACCCGGTTGACCCCGGCCGGGGAACGGATCGTGCTCACCTATCGGGTGGTGTGCGAACACCAGCGTCGTTTCCTGATCCAGCTGCAGGAGCGGCTGGATCAGGCGGAAACCTATCAACTCATCAGGAGATTGGCCGTGAAAACCAGTGCCCGCAATCAGTTTTTTGGAACCATCACCGGCATCCGCACCGGCGCCGTGAATGCCGAGGTCGAAATCGCCCTGAACATCCATGACCACCTCACCGCCATGATCACCATGGAAAGCCTCGCCGACATGAAGCTCGCCCCGGGCAGCGAAGTCTGGGCCCTGGTGAAGGCCCCTTCCGTACTGATCACCCTCGATGAACCGGGGATCAAGCTCTCCGCCCGCAACCGGCTGTGCGGCACGGTCTCGCGCATCACCCGCGGCGGAGTCAACGCCGACGTGGTGATCGGCCTGCCAGGCGGTGCCACCATCAGCGCCATCATCACCCTGGACAGCCTAGAGCACCTGGGCTTACAGGAAGGGGGGCGGGCCTGTGCGGTATTCAAGGCCGGCAGCGTGATTCTGGGGATCAACGCCTAAGCCGGGGTTGCCTGACCCACAACCACTGCCCGGACTCCCGCGCCGTGCGGGGGTCTTCCCTCAACCTTGTTCCCGCGATAACCGAAGGACATCTCATGGCTCGCAAAACCCTACCTTTCGCCGCGGCCGCCATGCTGGCGGTTGGGACCGCGCACGCTGCAGCATCTGGAACCGAAGCAACATCCACCGATCTTGACGCCATGCAGCAGCGACTGAATCAATTGGAAACCCTGGTCGGTAATCTCCGTTCGGAACTGGATGCGGAGCGCGCCGCACGCCAACGGGTCGAATCCGCCACCCTCATCCGTCCCGTCTCCGATGGCAAGAGCCTCAAGTTCGCCTCCCCGAACAACGATTTCAGTTTCCAGGTCGGCGGACGCCTCGAGGCCGATGCTGCCGCCTATGAAGCGGACAAGCAGGCCTTGGGCGACGGCACCGACCTACGCCGCGCCAGGCTCTATGCGCGCGGTACGCTGGCGCGTGATTTCGATTACATGCTCGAATACGAATTTGCGGACAACGCCACCACCAGCACCCGCAGCAAAGGCATCACGGACGCCTACTTACGCTACAAGGGCTTCGCTCCGGCATTGCTGACCGTCGGAAACTTCAAAGAACCCTTTGGCATGGAACAACTGACCAGCGACAACACCACGCTCTTTCTGGAGCGTGGCATCAACGACATCCTGACGCCTGGCCGTGGCATCGGCGTCGAGGCGCGCACATCCGGCAGCCAATGGAGCGCCGCTGCCGGTGTATTCGGAGAAAGGCCGGAAGGCGACGTCTCCAATGAAGGTGACGAGGGTTGGGATATGGCGGCGCGCGCTACCTTTGCGCCGGTGCTGACGCCCGACGCAGTCCTCCACTTCGGCGCTGGCGTGCGGCGCCACGAGCCCAACGACTCCACCAATGCACTGCGGTTTCGAACCAAACCGGAATCAAACCTCACGGGTGTTTATCTGGTGGACAGCGGCGTGTTGGCCAATACCGACAATGTTCTCGCCACAGGCGCGGAATTGGCGGCGCTGTGGGGACCGCTGACCTTCCAGTCGGAATACATGCGCACCGCGCTCGAGGGCAAGGATGCCGCACAAGACACTGACTTTTCAGGCTGGTATGCACAAACAGCCTGGCTGCTGACCGGTGAGCGCCGGGGCTACAAGGTGGCGGAAGGCGTATTCGATCGGGTACAGCCCTTGGCCAGCGTTGGCCTCGGCGGCTGGGGAGCCTGGGAAATTGCCGCCCGGCTGAGCGAGCTTGATCTGAACGATGGCGCAGTCATCGGAGGACATGAGCGCAACCTGACGCTGGCCCTGAACTGGTACCTGACCTCCAACATCCGGCTGATGCTGAACCACATCCAAGTGCTGGAACTGGACCGCCCCGGCAATGCCGCCGATGGTGATGAACCGTCCATCTGGGGCATGCGGCTCCATATGGATTTCTAGCTCCTATCCGCGCAGTGCCCATACCTCGTGAACGCATTCTTGTTTCTTAAAGGAGTCCAGCCCATGTCCCGTCCAGCCCTTTTCTTGCGCCACGCGTTTGTAGCCGCGTTGTTCGCGATCACCGCATCCGCTGCGCAGGCGCAGGAAGTCGTGGCCGCCGTGGCCGCCAATTTCGCCGCCGCCATGACCCGTATCGAGCCGGCCTTCGAACAGGTGAGCGGCCATCAGCTCACCGTGGTACTGGGCTCCTCAGGCAAGTTCGTCGCGCAGATCCAGCAGGGCGCGCCCTTCGATGTCTTGCTCTCGGCCGATGCGGAACGTCCCGCGCTGCTGGCCCAAAGCGGCCTCGGGGTGCCGGCGTCGCGCTTCACCTACGCCATCGGCCAGCTTGCGCTGTGGAGTCCGGATCCCGACCGATTCGGTGCCGATGGCGCGACCTATCTGCGCACCGGGGGGTTTCGGCACCTGGTGATCGCCAATCCGGCCGTCGCGCCCTATGGCGCCGTGGCGCAACAGACGTTGGAAAAGCTGGGCTTGTGGTCGGTCGTCCAGGACAAAATCGTGCGGGGGGAGGATATCGGGCAGGCCTATGCCATGACGGCCAGCGGCGCGGCCGAAGCCGGCTTCGTCGCGCTGTCGCAGGTCCTGGCCGGCGGCAAGCCCGGCAGTACCTGGCAAGTGCCGCAGGAGCTGTACCCGCCACTCAAGCAAGATGCCATCCTCATCACCCGCGCCCGCGACAACCCGGCGGCCAAGGCCTTGCTCGACTATCTGAAAAGCCCGCCGGCCCGGGCGGTGATCGCCGAGCTGGGCTACCGGTTGCCCTGAATCATGAGCGATCTCGACCTCGGCCCGGTCTGGCTCACGCTGCGTCTCGCCACGGTCACCGTGGCACTGCTGCTGCTGGTCGGTACGCCGCTCGCCTGGTGGCTGGCGCATACCCGCACGCGCATGAAACCCCTGATCGAAGCCCTGACCGCATTGCCGCTGGTGCTGCCGCCCACGGTGCTGGGATTTTATCTGTTGGTCCTGTTTGCCCCCAACGCGCCCTTGGGCGACGCCTGGCTTGATCTTACCGGCGAGACGCTGACCTTCTCCTTCAGCGGCCTGGTGATCGCCTCGATGATCTATTCGTTGCCTTTCGTGGTGCAGCCCTTGCAGGGCGCCTTCGAGGCGGTCGGGCGCGGACCGCTGGAAGCCGCCGCCGTGCTGGGCGCGCGGCCGTTGGATGCGTTCCTTACCGTGGCGAGCCCCTTGGCGCTGCGCGGCTACCTCACCGCCGCCGTACTGGGTTTCGCGCATACCTTGGGGGAGTTCGGCGTGGTGCTGATGGTGGGCGGCAACATTCCCGGTCGCACCCGGGTCATTTCCATTGCGATCTATGAGCAGGTGGAAACGCTGAATTTCGCCCAGGCGCATCTGCTCGCCGGCGGATTCCTCGCCTTTTCCTTCGCCGTGCTGGTGCTGGTCTACGGGCTGAACCGCCGTTACCCGGTGCACACCGCATGAAGCTTGAGTGCATGATCGAAGTCCGTCATCCGGGGTTCACGCTCCGCCTCAATGAGACGATCGAGTGCACAGGCATCACCGCCGTGATGGGGGCGTCGGGCAGCGGCAAGAGCACCCTGCTGCGGGCGCTGGCCGGCCTGGAGACCGGCGCACGGGGGCGGATCACCCTGGATGACGAGATTCTCCTGGACAGCGCCTCCGGTCGCTGCCTGCCGCCGCACCGGCGCGGCATCGGTTATGTATTCCAGGACGCTCGCCTGTTCCCCCACCGGTCGGTGCACGGCAACCTGCACTACGCTTTTGCCCGGGCACGACCGGGGGCTGAGGCGCCGGGCTTCGACGAGGTCATCACCGCCCTGGACCTGCTGCCCCTGCTCGATCGGCGCACCGCGGGCCTATCTGGGGGTGAGCGCCAGCGTGTGGCCATCGCCCGGGCGCTGCTGGCCCATCCGCGCCTGCTGCTGATGGACGAGCCGCTGGCCGCGCTGGATCGCAAGCGCAAGGTGGAACTCCTGCCCTACATCCGCCAGTTGCCCGCGCACTTTCGCATCCCGATCCTCTACGTCTCGCACGCGGTGGAGGAAGTCGCCCAACTTGCAGGGGACGTGCTGATCCTCGCCAATGGATCCGTGGTGGCACGCGGCGCGGTGCAGACCGTGCTGGAGCAACCGGAAGCGGAAGCCGTCTCCGGTCCCTTCGAGGGCGGTGTGGTATTCGATGCCCGCGTGGCGGCGCAGGTGCCGGAGTATGTGCTGACCGAAGTCGAGGTCGCCGGGCAGCGACTGTCGCTACCGCAGATAGCAGTCCCTGTCGGCACCCCGGTGCGGCTGCGGGTGCGCGCCCGCGACGTGGCCATCGCCCTGGCGCCCGTGGTGGGCACCAGCATCCGCAACCAACTCGCTGCGCGTGTGCTTCGCCTTGACACCGATCCCGCCGGTGCCTATGCGGAAGTGCTGCTCGGCTTGGTCGGGGCGCAACCGGGGTGCGACCCACACCTGCGCGCGCGCATCACCCGCGAATCCCTGGCAACCCTGGATCTTGCTCTGGGACAGCCGGTGTGGGCACTCATCAAGGGCGTCAGTTTTGATGCGGCGCCTTGATCAGGCTCCATTGAGGCGGGATGAATTCCACCACGCCTCAATGCGTGGCGACCTTAAACCTCAAGGTTCGCCAGTTCGACATAGACCTTGCGCAGCCAAACCTTGACGCGCTGACGCTCCAGCAGGCCCAGACCGGTGAGCTCCTTGTCCCCGCTGTGGGCCGCCGCCCAGAAGCTGGTGCTGCGCGCATCGATGCGGGTCATGGCGGACTCGTGCAGGCGGGGCAAGGTGGCGATCTTGGCGCCCAGCGCCAGGGCGCGTTCCTTCTGGCCGGATTTTTCCAGGATATCGAAATCATCACCACGGAGCTGGTTGAGCACCAGCACATAATTGAGCTGGTCGCCAAAGCGATCGAGCAGCGCGCCCAGCAAATCCACCGAATCCTTGCCCGAATCCATCACATGCCAGTAGCGCACCGCGATGCCGAATTCACGTGTCAGTTCCAGCATCCCCGACTCTTCCATCCACTGCACCAAGGGCTGATGGGTTTGCGCCGCCAGATCCACGATGAGCCGCCGATTGGCATCGTCCGTCGCCGCTTCGACCACGGTATCCAGGCTTTCGTAACGATCAATCACCACCGGCGAAGCGTAAGTGGGATAAAAACGCAGCAGGGCGCCATGGGAGCGATCCGAGTCAAACCCCAGGAACGGCATGTTGTGGTCAATCAGGTATTGCGCCAGCAGGCGCGCCACCAGGGATTTGCCCACACCACCTTTCTCGCCGCCAATGAAATGAATCGTCGCCATGGATCGATGCTCCGGAATGAAGAGAGTTTTTGAGCTATTTTGCAATTTTGGAGTAAAGCCGCCTTCCAAACGGCGAAGCCAAGCCTTAAGCCTAGTCGGGCATTGTGACAGATGATTGTGATACCCGCAGGCCTTGATGACTCAGCGGACATCATCATCCCGCTGCACCCAAACGCAGCGCGACAAAGCCCAACCCGGCAGGTCAATCCCTGCCCCAGCCAGTCAGTCAGAATCTGGAAACTTGGCCTCGGAAAAACCGCCACAACCGCGATTACCTGGCACTTCATAAACACTGGCATCAGTATTGCTTATTAGAGGATGCAGGGATGCACAACACAACACACGCCGAGACTGATCAAAACAAAAACAACAAAACGCCGATCTCCTGCCCAGTGATTCAGCCCCCGTCTCGGGGGCTTTTCTTTTCATGGTTCATGCTTGCCGGCGGTTGCGAAAATGGAAACATTGGGGGTTGACGATACAAGCGCCGACAGAAGGAGATCAGCTTCCCCAATTGCTATGAGTTCAAACAGGCCAGCAGCGATCACGGGGAGACTTGGTTGTGACTGGCTTGATATTCGCCATGGTTGATGCGAAAAAACCTCAGCCGAGCGGCTCTTCCGTCAATCGCAGACCATGAGGCAGCGTGACGTGCATGGCCAGCGGCAAGTGGTCCGAGGTGACATGGCTAACCACCTGGGTATGTTGAATATCCAGGCCGGGGGTCACCAGGATATGATCCAGGCTGCGGGTGGGCCGCCAACTGGGATAGCTCGGGAGGGGATGGGGACCCCCCCGCAGCCCGTTCAAGGCCGCGTGGCTGCGCAAGCTGTCCCAACTGCAATTCAGGTCGCCCATCAGGATTGCATGGGATTTGTCGCCGATGAGACTTCCCAGAAATTCCAACTGGTTCGCCTGGGAGCGGCGATCCAGGGACAGATGCGCCACCACCACCAGCAAGCCGTCGGCCTCCTCGCCAAAGCGGGCGATCAGGGCGCCGCGGCCAGGGATACGGCTGGGCAAGCTGACTTCGCGCACGTCCGTGGGTCGATAGCGGCTGAGCAGGCCCATGCTGTGTCGGGCCCAACGGCCCAGACGCCGGTTCACACGGGTGTGCCAGTAGGGGAACCCCGCTTGATCGGCCAGATAGGCCACCTGGTCGACGTAGTTGCTGCGCAGGCTGCCGGCATCGGTTTCCTGCAGCGCGACCAGATCATAGGGGCGCAGTATTTGGGCGATGCGGTTCAGGTTTTCATGGCGCGAGCGGAAAGGCAGGGCGTAGCGCCAGGCACGCGTGAAGTAGTGACCGTAATGGCTGGTTTCGATACCAACCTGGATGTTGTACGTTAGCAGTTTGAGATGGTGTCGTTCGGTCATGGGGCGTCAATCGGCCGCGGGTTTGAAGAGTTTACTGCAGCCCGTACCAGATGGTTGGCGCACGCAGTCTGCGCTTCTGACCTGCTTGCCCGCCCGAAGTGCCACCCCGTACCGAACCAATAAGGTGAGTGGGAAAGATGTCCGAGGAATTGTTGAACAATATCAACGTGGTGGCTCAGGATCTTTTGATCACGCCACGGGAACTGAAAACCGAGATTCCCTTAAATTCTGCGGGCGAGCGGACCGTGCTGGAAGGGCGGCGCAGTGTGCGCCGCATCCTCGATCGGCGCGATCCTCGGCTGCTGGTGGTGATCGGTCCCTGTTCGGTGCACGACGTCGAGGCGGCGCGGGATTACGCCCATCGCCTGCTGGCGCTGGCCGAGGAAGTCGGAGATACGCTGTTCGTCGTGATGCGGGTGTATTTCGAGAAGCCGCGCACCACGGTTGGCTGGAAGGGGCTGATCAACGATCCCTATCTGGATGATTCCTTCCACATCGAGGATGGTCTGCACATCGCCCGCCAATTGCTGGTGGATCTGGCCGAGATGGGCCTGCCGGCAGGCACCGAGGCGCTGGATCCCATCGTGCCCCAGTATCTCTCCGACTTGATCACTTGGACGGCCATCGGCGCGCGCACCACCGAATCCCAGACTCATCGGGAAATGGCCAGCGGCCTGTCGACCCCCGTCGGCTTCAAGAACGGCACCGATGGCAGCCTGACGGTGGCCATCAACGCCCTGCACTCGGTGTCCAGCCCCCACAGTTTCCTGGGCATCAATCCGGATGGGCAAAGCGCCATCATCCGCACCGGCGGCAATCCCTATGGCCATGTGGTGCTGCGCGGCGGCCAGCAGCCCAATTACGATTCGGTGAGCGTGGCGCTGTGCGAGCGGGCCTTGCGCGAGGCCCGGCTACCAGAGAACCTGATCATCGATTGCAGCCACGCCAATTCCAGCAAGGATCCGGCGCTGCAAGCCCTGGTCGCCGAAAACGTGGCCAACCAGATCCTCGAGGGCAATCGCTCGATACTGGGGCTGATGCTGGAAAGCAACATCGGCTGGGGCACACAGAAAATCTCCGCCGACCGCAGCAAGATGGCTTATGGCATTTCGGTGACCGATGCCTGCATCGACTGGCCTGCCACCGAGCGACTACTGCGTAATTTGCGATCCAAACTGAAGGATGCCCTGCCAGCGCGCCTGCCGGCGGCGAGCCAATCCACCATTGCCTGATATGGGCGGATTTCTGCTACGTCGATTGTGACTCAACAAGGAGTACGGTCCATGGACGGTTTTCATCAGCTTGAATTGCAGACCCTGGAAGGACAAGCCCTGCCGCTGTCGCTATTTCGAGGCCACCCGGTGCTGGTGGTGAATGTGGCCAGCCGCTGCGGGCTCACCCCGCAATACGCCGGTCTGGAGTCGCTGTATCGGCAATACTGTGAGCGGGGATTGGTGGTGCTGGGTTGCCCTTGCAACCAGTTCATGAATCAGGAGCCGGGCGATGCCGAGAAGATCCGCGGCTTTTGCAGCACACGCTACGACGTGACTTTTCCGCTGAGTGCAAAGCTCGAAGTCAATGGCCCGGATCATCATCCCCTGTATGCCTGGCTGACCGCGCCGGAGCAAGGTCATCCGGGTCCCATTCGCTGGAATTTCGAGAAATTCCTGATCAGCGGCGAGGGCCGGATAGTCGCCCGCTATGCGCCCCAGACCCCACCGGAAGACCCAGCATTGCAGCAGGATATCGCCGCCCAGCTCATCGCTTGATACTGCCGAAACGTCCCGAGCGGGCCCGTTCGGGATGACGCCGACCCGTCAATGTCGGCGCAGGAACAGCAGGACACCAATCAAGGCAACGCCGAGGCCACCCGCAAAAGCGGCAAGCAGGGTGGTCGGATCGGTGTACCACTGGCGACGGAAAGTCGCGGTAACGCCCGGAACACTGGGGAGGCTTACGCCACCGCGTCCCACCACCAGCTGCCCCTTCATGCCTTTTTCCATGTGCTGTGCGAGATCGCAGTGGACCAGGTAGGTCCGGTTGTCACTCGGGACGATGAAAGTGCCCTTCTTGGTCGCGCCGCCGGCCGCTTCCAAGTGGAACATCCCTTGTGGATACAAGTACTTTGGAAGTTGATGCACCATGAACTGATGGCGTACTTCATCCTCATTGATGAATGTCACCGTGATTCGGCTGCACGGTTCAACATGAAACTCGTGCTGGCTCAAGCCGAAGATGGTGCCGTTGTAGGATTCAGCATACTTCGTGCCCGCCCGCACCTCGAAACTGTAATCCTTGCTGATACTTGTACAATCCTGAGGCAGCGTATCCTGGTTCCAGTTCATGACCATGCCTTCGGCATCCAGCGTCATCTTGTGACCCGCATGATCGCCATGGCCCGAGTGGTCCATCCCCGAGTGGTCCATCCCCGAGTGGTCCATCCCCGAGTGGTCCATCCCCGAGTGGTCCATCCCCGAGTGGTCCATCCCCGAGTGGTCCATCCCCGAGTGGTCCATCCCCGAGTGGTCCATCCCCGAGTGGTCCATCCCCGAGTGGTCCACAGGGGGGAGCGTCTTATCTTCTTCCGAGGAGGATGCAGCCCAAGCGGCCAGCGTCACGACCAGACCTAAAACCGCCAACATCGCCAGATAAGGCACGCGCATGGCCTTATCCTCCCAAAACCCGTCGGCGTGGACGCAGCAATGCAAACAACACGGCGATCCATGAACCGCCCACCAGTCCGAGCAGCAAGAACCGAATCATTTCGCGAGGGCTACCCGTGACATCGGACAGGCGGTTCAGGGGATCGTAATCGGTCCAGACCGGGATCCGGCGTTGGTAGAACTCGGGGGTAAAGAATTTCTTCCATTCCACCCCTTGAACCTTGGGGAAGCCGTGTTCGTCCAGATACGCCTCATAGACAATGGCATTCATGCTACCCCCCGGTCCGATGCCCGCATTGGTCTGGGCCACCTCCTGATGATCGTGCATGAGCCAGATGCCAGACCCATAGCTATGCAAACCATCATCAGTGGTATCGAGGATGGCATCCACGCGCTGGGCGGAATCGATGGAGATCACATCCCGGATGACTTGCGCGGCGACAGGAACCGCAATGCCATCGAGATGGCTAATGGTGAGTTTATGGCCATGGGTATGGACTGGAACGCTTTTATTGCCGCCATTGAGCATGCGCAGCTTTATACGCTCATTGGGCGCGACGATCACCAGGGATTCCCGCATCGTATAGGGAAACGACCGGCCATTGAGTAGGAAGTAGCTGGGTTTGGCTTGGGTGATGTCAAAGCGCCGGTGGGCGTCGCGGATGATCAGGCGCGGGTCGATCCGGCCCTGGATGGCATCGCTCAGCCCCGTATAGATATCTTCATAGTGCAGATCGTATTCGCGTTTGAATTGTTCCTTCACCGCAACTGACGGATGCCGCACCTGCCCAGCCCCGATGTTGAGGGTCTGCACCCAGTTGTTCGGCCGGTTTTCCTCCACCACGAACATGCCCTGCAGGCCCATCAGGATATGGACGTTGGGTTGCACATGGCAGTGATAGAACATGGTGCCCGCCACGCGGGGCTGGATCTGGTAGGTGTGACTGCGCGCCGGCATGGGCGGAATTTCGCTGGTCTCGGGCACCCCGTCATTGCCAATACCCACCGTCGGATTGTCATGACCGTGCAGTTCATGCTCAGACATGCTCTCGTCATGCGGCATGCCGTGATCCTGCGAAAAGGGATGATCCACGCCATGCAGGTGGATGGTGTGAGGCATGTAATGCGTGTTTTCCAGCGTGATGAACACCCTGTCGCCCTGTTCCACGCGAATCACCGGGCTCGGCGCGCGCAGCAGCGGGTTGGCTTTCACCGATTCGAAGTTTTCGGTGGACATGCCCACGGTCTTGGGGGAAAACACCCATAACCCGGGTCGAATGCCGGGTGCGATATCGAACTGAGTCATGGGATCCGGCCGGTCAGGGGAGCTCCCATTCAGCTCGGTAACCTCCAGTCGGATGTGGATTTCATCTGGATCCCCGTCGCCATCGAGATCCCGGCCCATGACGACCGCGTCGGGGGTTAAACCGGATTGCATCAAGGTCGCGGGAGAAACCTTATTGGTTCCCTTGACGGCTGCGGCCACCGTAAAAGGATTGTCGGCGATACAGTTGGGCGACGCCGCAATCTCGACGCCATCGATTACAGCAGCCTTTCGCCAGCCCCGAATGTCATCGGGGCAATATTCCTCCGATGACAAGGCAGGCGTTTCCGTGCTGGGCGGTGGTGACTGGTAGGTGCCAGGCCCAACCCATTGATACCATTGGATCTGCCAGGACAACGGGAACCACTGCTTGGGAAGCAGCAGCACCCCGGCAATGGTCAGAAACAAAAAGCCAAACCACAGTGCACGTCGTTGCATGGAATCGCCCGACTCCCTCCCGAAGGCTGGCGCCCATCGTCATATTCATGCCAACGCGAGCTTGGGGAGTAAAGATTGTTGACTACCTGAAAACTACTTTCGCCAGGCCATGAACACACGAAAGAAACGTTCCTTGGAGAGACCGATCCATGGCCTTGGCGTTGTGCTCTAATCCGTGGTGAATGTCATCCGCAGCGCCTATGCGGATTTGCGCATGGCCCGCGTGATGAGGAATGCTGCCACACCGCCAACCAAGACAAGAATAAGACCGATACGGGTCAGGATCGTGCCCCAGCGAAAAATGCCGACAGCGAAGGGGAAGACAGAAATGAATTCCTTGCCCGTCTCCGGATGTCGGGCAATCACCATGCCGATGAAATGCCCCTTTTCCGGGAAAGTATGGGTCACCGTGAAAGTACCGGTGGGCAGCCTTTCCGGTGCGCGGTACAAGACCGTTGCGCGCTCGATATCTTCCTTGGTCCCCAGGTCCTCGTACTTGGCCCGGATACCAATATTGTTCACATCCTTGATGATGCGGAAATCGGTTTCCATCCCACGCAGCTCATCGCTGATGTAGTCGATGGCAAAAATGACCCGGCCAGTCTCTGGAATATCCTCGCAGAATTCCTGGGTGGCACGTCGTTCGGGCTGATAGCCGGTGAAATGGGCGCGGTAAGGCCCAACCTGCATGACGCACATGTCATCTTCGACCGATACCCCACCGTGGCCAAAAGCCACGCTGGTCATCAGAGCCAACAGCATGGCAAGGGTGATTCGAGCCAGCCTGGTGCTTCGTTCCAGATCAGGAATCCTTGACTTCAACATCTCATTCTCCTTGATGCCCGCATGCTCGATCTTATTCTTGTCATGCCCTGAGAAGCCGACGCTGCCTTGAAATCATGAAAATGGCAGCGCCGGCCTGACTGGACTTATCGATCAGCCAAAGGAAGGGATCATGGGGCCACCAATTTCATTCATATAGCGGGTTCCCTGATCATCAAAGAACATCAGCAAAGCAGCGAACCGACCATCGGGCTCATTGATCAGGCTGGTCAATCGGTAGGTCTCCCACAGCGCATCATCAGCATAAATGGTGATCGTGCGGGTTTCGCCGGGCTGGATTGGCGGATTATCGACCCGCAACCCAGAGGATGCCACCAGATCCTGCGCGTCCTGAGGCTTGATATCGAACATCTTGTCATTGATGAATCGGATATTGGCCGCGGTGAACTCACCGACCTGAACCGGCCTCGCGCTCCGATTGGTGACGGTCATCTCCACCTGGAAACTGCGGCCCGGAATGCGGTAGGTGGCTTTGTTCACTTCCACTTCCACCAACTGGGGTGGCTGCGGCAGGGGTTCCACCTCGACCTTGCCCGTCTGCAGCACGGAGGTGATGGGGTATTGGTAGTTGGCCCAGAAAAACCCGCCGGCAATCACCACCATCACGAAACCGAAGAAGAACACCGAAACAATCACGTCCGGAATGGTGATCAGCTTGTTGGCATCATCCCCCATTTCTTCCACTTTGATGTAGCGCGGCATGATCACGGGCAGCTTACGGAACCACCAGGCAAGCCAGGCAATCCCGATCACGAACCACAGCGCGTTCCACCACAGGATACTGGTCATGGCATAGGTTTCGGGGTTGATCACCTCACCGGTCATGGTGGTGATGGTGTGCTTGAAATCCTTCTGGTCGCCCGTCACTTCCACCCAAAAGGCCGGCCCGATGATGGGACCCGCGCCTTCCACGCTGATGACGGGATGAATATGGTAGCGGCCGGGCGCCCGCGCCTTGAGTACCACTTCATATTCATAGGTCTTGGCCAGATGGAAGCGGGTGGAACGGATCATGGGCACGCCGTTGACCCGTGAATCAATACGCACGAAGGCGGGGCCGGGCACGCCGATATTGAGAAATGCGGTCTCTTCAATCGATCGCATGTGCTCCGGCCAGAATTGAGACGGCATGAAGCGCCCCGTGACGCGGACAGTTTCGTTCACTGCGACCTTGCGCGGCTGAATCTCGGTATCGATCCAATGCAGGGTGCGCATGCGCAGGCTGGCCTGCTGCGCGCGTTCACCGTGAGCGTCTGCGGGTGGGCTGTAGAGCGGCCCAGCCAAGGTCAGCAGCATGGCAAGGGCCAAGGGCCCCCAATTTCGGTACCTGATGTGTTTCATTGTGTTCATGATGTTCTCGGCAATCCCAGAATGTACGGCTCGCGGCATGCGAACCGGTGTCCTTGTTCGATGAACCCCGGGGCTCCCCGGGCTGAATCCAAACTCGCGCAGAATCTCGTTCAGATCAAACGCGTCAGCCAGCGATTCTGCGTCAGGATCGACCCAATCCACACCCACAGGTAATAGTTCAGCAAGGTGACAAAACCCGCAAAGAAGGCCGTCAGCGGCGTCACCGCCTCACCGAAGGTGCGCAGCGTCGATTCCTCAATGATGCGGACATATTCTGGCATGGCGGTACGAATGTACTGGTAGCCCATCAGGTCCGCCACCGTCACAAGATAGCCGTTGTACTCCACCGGGACATGGAAAGGCGCCATGGTCACCCAGTTCAGTGGGTACAGCACGATCGCGAACAGGAACGCGCCCACCAGACCGGTGAGGAAGAAACTCCGGCTCAGTGCCAGGGTGCAATCCAGCAGGAGGCCCATGCCGATGAAAGTTGAAGGGGACACGAAATTCATCGGGAAGTTGGCGAAGATATGGAAGTTCATGTAGCGGCTGACCCACACGCCGAACATGTAGCCCAGGATCATCGCGGTCGCCCCGATGGGTAGCCGGAAGCGTTTCCAGAAGAAATAATTGAAGATTGCCGCAGGAATGATCAGTGAGAACGGCGTCACCAAAGGCCACCAGCGACGATCGCGCCAATCCTGCCAATAATCCCAGTCACCCACGGTCAGGGCGATCAGGAACACCGTCACCCCGCCGATCAGGATCGAGAAAATCGGAATCATGGTGTAGTCGATGTTCTTCCACGCCGCCATCTGCTCCTGGACATTGCGCACCGCCGACTTGGTCGGACGGGATGTTGTGTCCGGGGCTCCGCCCTTGCCATATGCACCACTAACCGTATTCATCACCTTGAACTCCCTGTTGCTGAAAAAACTCCGGAGACCGAACCATCCTGCGCAGCTCGGTCAGTCCTTCCGTCGAATATGTGTCCCGGTAGCTTCTCCGCCCTGCCTGCCTGGTAAAAGCCGGCGCCTGAATCAGCATGAGCAAATAGCGACCATATGCGGAAAATTTATTGTATTTGTTAATTATCTTCGCGTCGTATGGCATCCATGCCTCTGGATTCCATCACACGAGATTCAGGCGCACAAATGTAATTGAATCGGCAGGCCCGCACAATCCCTGAACAGCCGTTCAAGAAAAAAACCGCCAAAGCGGCCGGCGTCGGCCATAAGTCACGCCAATAGCCCCATCCAAATCAAACAGTTTTGAGTTTATGCTGCCGTGCAGGAAGGACGATTGCCCCAGGTCAAATGTTTTCAACCGACCTATTTAGTTCCTGCCCATCGCCTGCAGGCTATAAAATCAATCTCTTAGCGACCAATGGCCAATCGCAGCCAGAAGCGCCTACACCCGCCTCAAGCCCGATCCAGTTCAGCATGGCTCACCTTGGCTTGGATCCGGCCGCCTTGCTGTCCTGCTTGGCAAGCATCGCAGCGGTTGCTCCTCGCAATTGCGCTTGCTCAGCACAGGTCGAATCACGAAGCGTGAAGGGACGGCGCCCCGGCCAAGGATTTGAAACCACCGATGTAACAGGCTTCCAAGTCACTCGATGGCAGGAGGCCCTGGCCTCCAGGCCGCGCGTTGATCGAGGCAATCCCGTGCAGCCTGAGAATTCGCAATCGGCTTACGCGGCAGGACTGGCCGGGGCCATAAATTCAGGCACTGCGCTGGGTTGATCCAGCGAGATGAAATGGCTGGTACCGTAGGTCTCAATGACCCGCCAGGTGGGGTGAGCGGTCTGGGCGCTACGCAGCATGGCGGCGCGATCCAGCACCAGATCTCGTGCGCCGATCAGAATCGTACCATGCGGAATGTTCCCGAACAGGCTGGCATCGCGCGTTTCAATCCAGTCCTGCATGGATTTCAGATTCTTGAGCACGATATCGAAGGTTTTGGGGGAGAAATACAATCCACGCACCAGCTCGGCCTTGCGCGGGATCAAGGGGGTAAACATGAAACCGCCAAAACGCACTGTGTCGACATGTCGGAGCAGTGAGAAATTGATCGGCAGCAGGTAACGACCGGGAGCGGAAAAGGTCAGTTCCAAGGCGGGATGACCCTTGCCGCCGGGCAATACCGGCGCTTCCAGGATGACCTCCACCTCGCGGAAGCGCTCGGGCGCCTGCCGCCCCGCCTCCAGGATCACCGCGCCGCCCCGCGAATGACCATGGGCGCGCACCCTGGACCCGGTCACCAGATGTTGCAGTGCCAGGTTGAAAATAAACGCATCGTGTTCAATCGTGCCGATGCCATGGGGATTGGTGACGTTTCCCCAGGGGGCGGGCTGGGGCATCTGTTCACGATCGGGGCAGTGATAGCCGCTGTTGTTGACCAGGATCAGCTCCAGTGACGGGTCCTGATACAGCGCCGTGAAATAACGGAAATCTTCCAGGAAGCCGTGGATGGCGATCACACTCTGACGCGCCGCCCCTTGCGCCGGCCGATAAGCCACCACCGACTCGCCGACCTGGTAGATCGTGCCCCCAAAGTGCTCGTGATTGACAGGGGCCAAGGGCCGGCGCAGCAGCCAGGTGCGCAGACCGTGAAAACCCACACCGAACACCCCCATCAGAATCAGAATCTTCATCGCCATGCCTCCATGCGGCTCGTTATGCCTGGATGACGGGCCGCGGCCATCAGTGCTCGGCCGGCGTATAGACCAGCAGCACATTACCTGGCGCCTGGCTGAACAGCCCATAACCGGAGTTCACGATGACCTGCCGCCCTGCCACGATCGGCCCGCCACTATCGACGGCACCACCCTTCGCCATCCGGCCGTCTACCGCACGAAACGCCTGGGCGGTCGGCGTTTCCCACTGCAACCGCCCGTTTGCCGGATCATAAGCCTGCAGCCGGCCATCCAAAGTTGCGGCAAAGATTGCCCCAGGCAAAGCGGTGATGGCAGCAGACAGGCCGGGGTAGCATTGTTCTGAATCAGCGCAGGGCGCCTGAGCCGGTGTGCTCCACAGCAGCGCTCCGGAGGCCGCATCCAGTGCATGGAGCCCCGGCATCTTGGGCAGACTGGGATCTTCAGGCTGCGGTGTTTTCAGTCCGGGGATGGGCTTCAGATAATCGGAGATCGGCACGAAGACGACACCGCCGCGCGCGGCCATGCCCCAATGCACACCGCCCAAGGCACCGCCACGGCCAAGCCGACGCTGCCAACGCAGCGCACCCTCATGATCCGGGTCCAGACCGTACACCATGCCGGATTTCTGCCCAGCCACCAGCACTTCCCTGCCATCCGTACCGGCCACCAGCACCGGCGAGGCGCCGAAATCCAGATCCTTGCCAGCATTTTTCGGGCAATTGATGCCACCCGGCAGGACGCAACTCATGTTCCAGGCATCGTTTGGCGTGAGCTGGCGAGACCACACCATCCGGCCATCGGCGAGATCCAGCGCAAGAATCGCGTCACTCCAGGCATTGGTCGGCTGGCTGTAGTTCTCACCCGTGCCCACATAGAGTCGGCCGCGCGCGGCATCGATCGTCGGCGCGCTCCAGATGGGCGCGCCAGAAGGTCCCCAGCGACGCATGAACAAGGCATTGCGGTCCCGGGGCTGGGGAACCTCGGTGGTATAGGTCTGCCACAGGCGCTCTCCGCTGGCCGCATCCAGCGCCAGCACCGAGCCGCGAAAGGTGCAGCAGCGGTAGAACGGCAAAGCCGGCAGCGCCACCTCATAGGAGGAAACCGGCACATACAGGCGGCCCTCATGGAGCACCGGAGTCCCGGTCACCGTGGCGGCGCGATGGGTATCCACCGGCACCTTCCAGATCCGCATGCCGGTGGCGGCGTCCAGTGCCTGGGCATGGCCGAAGAAATCCCCGAAGAACAGCCGGCGCTCCCCGCCCGGACGCGCCTCCCCCAAGGTAATGGCGGTGCGCACCTCAGCGCCCACAAACGATTTCCAACGCACGCAGCCCGACTGCCGACCCAGAGCATAGATCCAGCCGCGCTGGCTGCCCACATAGATCGTGTCGGCCGTTACTGCCGGCTGGGAGCGTGCCTTGTTGGTGAGGAGCGGGAAACGGAAAGCCCATTGCAGTTTCAGGCGGGGGATATCCGCCGTGCCCAGCGTCTCTGCGCTGATAGGGACTGCGCGGGTATTTGCCGCATCGAAACCCCAGCCATTGGCAAGGATTGGCGCCTGCGGGTCAAATTGGGCCTCCTCGCCCTGGCATACGGGGGCGGCCTGAAGATCGACCCAGGCATAGGCGATAGCCCCGACACTGGCGAACGCAAGCGCCATCAGGAGCAGTTTGTAGCGGGATTTCATCCGTGAATGCCCTTGCAAAACGACTATGGATCATGACAAGGGCGCCCGCACAACTGTACCTGGCGCCCTCGTTCAATAGAGCGATCAATCGGCCATCCCGTTGGGGAAGATCGTGGAACAAGCCCGCGCTCAAGCCACGCGTTTGACCTGGCTCGCCTCCAGCCACAAGCCGCTTTGGTAGCCGTCGCGGAATTTGCGGATCAGGTCGAAATCCTGCACATCCCAGGGATGAAAATCGCGCCGGTAAAACTGCTTGTAGTGGTCCCACGGCATGCGAAACATGCCCTGCTTGCCATAGAGAAAGGACAGGCCGCGGCGCCAGGTGCGCCACTTGAACAACACGCCATCATGGTAAAGCAGTGGGCTCATGCGCATCGGCACCAACAGGAATACCATGAAAAACGTGGCGCCCACCATTGCCGCAATGCGCCGGCGATAGCTGCCATCAACCTGCTGATAGACATCGAAGGCCACCGCCTTGTGTTCGATTTCCTCAGCGGCATGCCATTCCATCAAGGGCTGGAAATCCGCATGGGCCGGATGACGGAATAAATCGGCACGATCAATGGCCTGATGGGCCAGCAGTGCAGTGAAGTGCTCCAGCGCCACTGTCAGCGCCAGAGAGAACTTGGGCGCCACTTTGTTGGCAAGCTTGAGGAAGGGATCGATGATGTATTTGTTCTCCCGCTCCAGGCTGGTGTAGCCCTGACGAGTCAGAATATCCAGGTGATCCTGATGGGAGCTGGCATGGGTGCCTTCCTGGCCGGCGAAGGCATTGATCTGCTTGAGCAGCGTCGGATCCTTGATCTGATCGCGGAAGTGCACCACGCTGCGCACGAAGAAATTCTCGCCCGGCGGGAATGTGGTGAACAAGGCGTTAAAGAACTGCGTTCGGAATGGATCGTTGCCGAACCAGTGGCGTGGGGTGGCGTCGGTGATATTGAATCGCACCGGCCGGGGCTCGATGCTGTGCTCGACAGGTGGCGCGCCCAAGGCGCCTGACGTGGTCGTGGTCATATCCTCTCCTCCTTTACAGGTCGTTCGATCCTGGAACGACAACCTGGTTTTTATTGGCAAGTCGTTGAATGATGCTTCCCGCATCAACCATGCGACAGCAATTCGAAATGTACTTCCAAAGCATAGCGCGCCATTCGCCATCCTCAAGCTGATTTTCTAGTAAGCATTTCACCTTGACCTTGAATCAAGCTGCCCAAACAGCGCCAGCTTCCACTCCTTGGAAGCTTGATGCGCCTTGCAAGATGCAGAATCCTGTGCCTAGCTTGAATGATGAAAAAAGTCATACTGCGCTGAAAGGTCTTGATTCCAAGGATGAGTGATCGCGTCCAGAGCAAACCCCTGGCGGCAAGCAAAGCCGGGGGCGAACCGCTGATCAAACCCTATCGCAAACGCTGATTCGGCGCAGAACGTATAAAAATTTGAATTTCTTGATGCTGAGGAGGAGAAAGAATGGCCACAGAACATTTTGACACCCTGATCGTGGGGGCCGGCTTGTCCGGAATCGGTGCGGGCGTGCGCATGAGCGAAAACTGCCCCACCAAGTCCTATGCGATCCTGGATGGACGGCAACGCATCGGAGGAACCTGGGATCTTTTCCGCTACCCGGGGATCCGCTCGGACTCCGACATGTACACCCTGGGATTTCCCTTTCGCCCTTGGAACAATCGCAAAGCCATCGCGCCCGGCAGCATGATCCTCGACTACATCAAAGATACCGCACGCGAGTTCGGGATTGAACAAAAAGTCCGCTTCAATCACTGGGTCAAGCGGGCAAGCTGGTCCAGCAAAGAGGCGCAATGGACCCTTGAAGCCGAAGTCGGCCCCAATCAGGACATCGTCCGCTACACCTGCAACTTTCTTTACATGTGTAGCGGCTATTACCGTTATGAAAACGGCTACACGCCCGATTTTCCCGGGAGAGACCACTTTCAGGGTCGCTTGATCCATCCGCAGCAATGGCCCGAGGATCTGGACTACAGCGGCAAACGGGTTGTCGTCATTGGCAGCGGGGCTACCGCCGTGACCCTGGTGCCCGCGCTGGCAGAAAAGGCTGCGCACGTCACGATGTTGCAGCGCTCACCCACTTACGTCATCGGACTGCCGGACTGGGACCCGATCACCGAGGCGTTGCGCCTGAGCCTACCCGGCCGCATCGCTTCAGGGATCAATCGGTTCAAGAACGTGTGGCTGGCCATGTTCTTCTTCCAGATCTCCCGGCGCTGGCCCAACCTGGTCCGCAAGGCTTTGCGCTTTCATGCGCAGCGGGAATTGGGCGCTGCCTGCGATGTGGACGTGCATTTCAACCCCAAGTACAACCCATGGGAGGAGCGGGTATGCATCGCCGCCAATGGCGATTTGTTCAAGGCCATCCGGTCCGGGCGGGCGAGCATCGCCACCGATCACATCGACACCTTCATGGAAACCGGGATCCGGTTGAAATCCGGTCAGACCCTCGAGGCCGACATCGTCATCTCGGCAACGGGCCTCGATCTCATCCCTCTGGGCGGCGTGGAATTCGCCGTGGATGGCCAGCGCTGGGAGCCGGGCAAGAGCATGACCTACAAAGGCATGATGTTCCGCGACGTGCCGAATCTGGCTCAAGCCACCGGCTACACCAACGCCTCATGGACCCTGAAATGTGACCTGACCAGCCAGTACGTCTGCCGCCTGATCAACTACATGGACAAGCACGGCTATCAATACTGCGCGCCGCACACCAACGATCCGACCATCACCGAATTGCCGTTTGTCGATTTCTCATCAGGCTATATTCAGCGCGCCATCGACAAGTTCCCCAAGCAAGGGTCGAAAGCGCCCTGGAAGCTTTACCAGAACTATGCGCGCGACATCCTGAGTCTGAGATATGGCGCCGTGAAGGATGAGGCCATGGTATTCACTGCTGCCACCGCCGCTACTCAGCCTTCCATGTCCTCGTCCACACCCTAGCGGGGCTTTCGGTCACTTCCTGGCCAGCCACTCCAGGCAGCGGCTGGCCAGAGGCGCCCAATCCGTCCCGAACCCACTTGCACTGGATGCAAACGGGCGGATCGCCGCCATCTCAGCTCGAAATGGGTTCTACCAGCCCTGCCGCATCCATCTGGGTTTCGGGGGCTGCAGCCTGAAAGGCCGCCAGCGTCATGCAGGTGCCGTAGATCCGCCGCACCCCGGGGAAGTCAGAGAGATCAACGCCCCGCTCAATCGCTTCATGCACTTCGGGGACCAGGCAGGCGTCCGCCAGCGTGGGGTGATCCCCATGGCAATGGGCGCCGGTTTCGGCACTGCTGGCCAACAGGTGTTCCACGGCGGCAAGCCCCTCGCGCATCCAATGGGCGGACCAGTGGGCGAGTTGATCCTCGCCCTGGTCATGCCGGCTGCGCAGGTAACGCAGCACGCGCAGGTTGTGCAACGGCTGGATGTCAGAGACGAACAATTGGGCCAGCGCCCGCACGCGCGCCCGCCCCGGCATGTCCTTGGGCAACACGGGTCGGGTTGGCCAGCGCTCCTCAAGGTATTCCATGATGGCCATGGATTGGGTGATGACGTGGCCCTCATCTACCAGCACCGGCGCCAGTCCTTGCGGATTGAGGGCGCGGAATTGATAGCGCTGCAGTTTGTCCCCGGCAATGTCGACGAACTGATAATCGCAGGACAATCCCTTGATGTTCAGGATGATGCGCACCCGATGTGCGGCGACACTGCGATAATAGGTATAAAGTTCCATGGGCTTTTGGCCTCCCAGTCGAGAAAAACCCGCTGGCTGCGGACGAGCAACGACGGCTGTGGCCGGGATCGTCCAGCCACAATGCCGCCTGAAATTGGGGGTCTGCTTCCCAGTCATGGGACGCAAATCCACATATCTCCCCACCGGGAGAAGTGCAAAACGATTCTGAGTCAGGCATTGCGAGCGCAAGAGGCAATCCACCACCCGATCCGTGGTCGCGGCGCATCGCGCTAGGACGGACTTTTTCAGCCCCCCTAGGCCGCGGCCGATCCCGCCACCGTCATGGACTCAATCAGCAGGGACCCACAATGGATGCTGCCGCGGGTGTCCAGATCATCGCTAACCGCGACGATCTGGCGGTACATCTCGGCCAGGTGCCCGGCGATGGTGACTTCCTCCACCGCATGGATGATCTGGCCCCGCTCCACCCAGAAACCCGAGGCGCCCCGTGAATAATCCCCCGTGACCAGATTCACGCCCTGCCCCATCACCTCGGTCACCCACAGCCCTGTATTTAGCGTGCGCAACAGCGCCGCCTCGCCCCCGGTGACCGTGGGCGCAACAATCAGATTGTGCACGCCGCCGGCGTTGCCGGTGGTGCGCAGGCCCAGCCGGCGGGCGGCGTAGCTGTCCAGCACATAGCCCAAGAGCACGCCATCCCGCACCAGGTCGCGCGGGGTTGTCGCCACGCCCTCGCCATCGAATGCTGCGCTCGCGATGCCCTGCGGCAGATGGGGATGCTCATGCAGATGCAGGCCGGGGCTCATGATCTGCTGGCCCAGCTTTCCTTGCAGAAAACTCATTTCCCGGTAAAGCGCCCCGCCACTGACGGCGCCGACCAAATGACGTATCAGACCACGAGCCACCTCGGGGGAAAACAGCACCGGCACGCGGCGGGTGGACAGGGTGCGCGCACCCAGGCGCGCCAAGGCCCGATGGGCGGCGCGTCGGCCCAAGGTCTCAGGCAGGGGCAGCCGGTCCGGGTGACGCGCGCTTTCATACCAACCGTCGCGCTGCATCTGACCGCCTGTTTCCGCCACAACGCTCAAGCCCATGCCGTGGGAAGATCCACAGCGCACGCCCAGAAAACCCGCGCTGTTGGCCAATACCGACAGCCCCAGTCCCGTTTGCAGGCCCGCGCCCTCGGAATTGGTCAATCGGGTGTCCTCGGCAAGCGCTGCCGCCTCCATCGCCAAGGCCCGATCAATGGCCTGCTCTGGGGAAATCGCCCAGGGGTGATAAAGATCAAGATCCGGAAACGCCCGCGCCAGCGCTTCCGGGTCCGGCAATCCCGCCGCAGGATCGGCTTCGGTATGACGCGCCAGATCACAGGCCGCGTTCACCGCCTGATCGATGGCGTCCGGGCGCAAATCGGTGGTGCTCGCACCGCCTTTGCGTTGGCCGAAATAGACGGTAATGCCCAAGCCCCGATCCCGCTCATGCTCCAGGGTTTCGACCTCCCCGCAGCGCACACCGACGGAGTAACCGACGCGCAAGCCGACTTCCGCCTGGGCGGCATCGGCGCCCCGCGCTCGTGCCCGACCCAGTGCCCGGGCCACGGCGGCCTCCAGCATGGGCAGGCGTTCCCGGGGATCGGACAGGGAAACTGCTGTGGCTACATCGTGCGTCACGGTCATCGCGCTCAGTCATCGCCGGTAGGTGGTCGTCGGATTCTAACAGCCCTCACCACGGTATGCGCCGAGCTGCGCAGATCAGGACACCACGATCGCGGCCTGCATTCCTACGGCAGCACAAGCCGACGTTTTCCTATTGCCTTTGCGTGGTGAATCTCCTAGCCTTCGCGCTTGATCCTGAGGTAAAGCGTCGCGCCGGATCCCACCGGCTGCGGCCCCCCGACCATTGGGTTGGGCGCGGCGATCGAACACAGGGAAGTGAAATCCACCCATCCAAAGGGACAAGGAAACGATGGCCTACGACTCAACCTATCTGCGAGGCAAGGCGGCAATCGTCGGCGCCGCAGACGAAGTCTCGCCCACCGGCGAGCTTCACCTGACCGAGCGCGAGCTCGAAGTCAAAGTAATCCACGCCGCGCTGGAAGATGCCGGGCTCAAGCTGTCCGACGTCGACGGCCTGTTCTGCACGGGCATGATGATGCCCAGCATGGAACTCGCCGAGCATCTGGGCATTCGTCCGCGCTACACCGACAGCACCATGACCGGCGGCTCGAGCTTCGAGGTTCATGTCGAGCATGCGGCCGCTGCCATCGCGCTGGGACTGTGTGAGGTCGCCGTTTCGGTCTACGCCCAGACGCCCCGTTCCAAGGGCGGCCTGACCGGCGGCATGGCCGCCATGATGAGCGCCTTCGACCGCAAGAATCCGCCGCCCTTTCTGGAATGGGAAATGCCGGCTGGCCTCATGCTGCCCGCAGGGGCCTACGCGCTGGCCGCCAGCCGTCACCAGCATCTCTATGGCACCACATCCGAGCAGCTGGCACAAATTGCCGTCTCCACCCGTCAATGGGCGCAGATGAATCCGCGTGCCCGTTACCAGGAAGCCATGTCCATCGCGGACGTGCTGAATTCGCCGCTGGTGTGCGACCCGCTGCACCGCTATGACTGCTGTCTGGTCACCGACGGCGCCGGCGCCGTGGTCATCACCAGCGCCGAGCGGGCCCGGCACCTGAAGAAGAAACCCGTCTATGTGATGGGGGTTGGCACCCACCACGATCACGCCATGATGATCTCGGAGATGCCCGAACTCACCGTGACCCCGGGCGCAGTGTCGGCCCCCAAGGCCTTCAACATGGCCGGCGTCGCACCCAAGGACATCGACATCGTGATGACCTATGACTCCTTCACCATTACGGTGTTGATGTCGCTGGAAGACATGGGCTTCTGCCCCAAAGGAGAGGGCGGTCGCTTCGTGGAAGATGGCAAGCTGGGCCCTGGCGGCTCCCTGCCCACCAACACCAACGGCGGCGGACTTTCCTACACCCATCCGGGCATGTACGGCATGTTCCTGCTGGTGGAAGCCACCCGCCAGTTGCGCGGCGAATGCGGTCCCCGTCAGGTGCCCGACGCCAAGCTGGCGGTTGCGCACGGCGTGGGTGGCGTCCTGTCCGCCTGCTCCACGGTAGTCCTGGGTACGGAGGAAACGCTATGAGCCGCATGATGATGGGCACCTCGCCCCACGCCGAGCCGTTCTGGAAGGCGACCGAAGACAAGAAACTGGTCTTGCAGTACAGCCCGGAAACTGCACGTTACTATCACTACCCCCGGGAGCCCATCGTGGTCTCCCCCAAGACCGGCGCAGTGGAATGGCGCGAAGCCAAAGGACTGGGCGAAATCTACGCCTTCAGCGTCATGCGCAAGCCCGGCAATCCGTCCATGGGCGCACGGGTCCCCTATGTGGTGGCCATCGTGCAACTGGAAGAAGGCGTACGCATGATGACCAACGTGGTCAACTGCCCGCTGGAAAACGTCAAGGTCGGCATGAAGGTCAAGCTTGCCTGGGAAGAGCTGCCCAAAGGGCGTCACTTCCCGGTCTTCGAGCCGGCCTGAAGTCCGAAACCTGCCGGGCGGGGCGTCTCTCCCCCGCCCGCTTTCCCATACCTATCCCGAGCACTGTCGACTTGATCATGCCTCCCCCCTTGGATGAATCCAGCGCACCCCATCAACCCTGGGGCCTGTTCCGCGACTGGTATGAAGCAGCCCGCCCCCTGCACCCTCCCGAGCCTGATGCCATGGCGTTGGCCACGGTCGGTGCCGATGGCAGGCCCAGTGCCCGCATCGTGTTGCTCAAGCAATTCGATGATGAAGGATTGGTTTTCCACACCCACTATGACAGTCGCAAGGGAGAAGACCTGGCCCACCATCCGGTGGCGGCCCTGTTGTTCTACTGGCCGGCACAACTTCGGCAGGTACGCATCGAAGGCAGCGTCAGCCGTTTGGAGTCAGAGGCGTCGGACGCCTACTTCAAGACCCGGCCCCGAGACAGCCAGATCGGCGCTTGGGCCTCCCCCCAAAGCCGCCCCCTGCAGGGACGGGAAGAACTGGACGGGCGGCTTGACCGTTATAGCGCGCGCTTCGCTGGCCAGACTATCCCGCGGCCACCGCACTGGGGAGGCTATCGCCTGCTACCCCTGCGTTTCGAGTTCTGGCAAGCCCGGCCCAACCGGCTGCATGATCGTCTGCTCTACCAGCGGCGGGCCGATCAGAGCTGGTCGCTGGAGCGCCTGGCGCCCTGACTGCGCCATCCTGAGTCAATGCCCCCTTGATTTTCATCCCGGGGTAGGGAAGCATGAGCCCTTTTTAACTTCCTTCCCTCAAGGGGAAGGTGTCGCGACCCTGGAGCCGACTGTGAGACCCTCTTCACTGGAACTCGACGATCTGCTGGCCTGCGCCCGCGGCGAGATGTTTGGTCCGGGCAATGCCCAGTTGCCCTTGCCGCCGATGCTGATGTTCGACCGCATCACCCAGATCAGCGAGGACGGCGGCGCTCACGGCAAGGGACAGGTGGTTGCCGAACTCAACATTCGCCCGGACTTGTGGTTTTTCCAATGCCATTTCCAGGGAGATCCTGTCATGCCGGGCTGTCTGGGGCTGGATGCCATGTGGCAGTTGATGGGATTTTATCTGGGCTGGCTGGGCGCGCCCGGGCGGGGACGCGCCTTGGGTGTGGGCGAGGTAAAATTCACCGGTCAGGTGCTGCCCGATGCCCATCAGGTGATTTATCGGGTTGACCTGAAGCGTGTCATTCTGCGCAAACTGGTAATGGGCATCGGTGATGCCACAATGACCGTGGATGGCCGTGAGATTTACGTCGCCAAGGACTTGCGCGCCGGCCTGTTCATGTCCACGGCCAGCTTCTGAATGGTACGGATGGCATCGAAGAGGCCGTGCGGGAGGTAGGATACGGATGAAACGCGTCGTGGTCACCGGGCTGGGCATCGTCTCCAGCATCGGCAACAACAAGGCGGAAGTGCTCAGGAGCCTGATTGAGGGGCGTTCCGGCATTTCCTTTCAGCAGGAATACGCCGACCATGGCCTGCGTTCGCAGGTGGCTGGCTCGGTCAAGCTCAACGTGCAGGAATTGATCGATCGCAAGCTGATGCGTTTCATGGCAAACGGCCATGCGTATGGCTGGCTTGCGATGCAGGAAGCGATTCAGGACGCGGGGCTGCCACCCGATCTGGTGTCCAATGTGCGCACCGGCCTGATTGTTGGCGCGGGTGGCGCGTCCCACTCGAGCATCCAGGAAGGCGTCGACACGCTGCGTGAAAAGGGGGTGCGCCGTGTCGGCCCCTACATGGTCACCAAGGCCATGTGCAGCGGGGTTTCCGCCTGTCTCGCGACCGGAGCCCAAATCAAGGGCATCAACTACGCCATCAGCTCGGCCTGCGCCACCAGTGCGCATTGCATCGGCAATGGCGCAGAGCAGATCCAGATGGGTAAGCAGGATATCGTTTTTGCCGGTGGCGCCGAGGAAGAGCATTGGACGATGTCTTTCATGTTCGACGCCATGGGCGCACTGTCCAGCAAATACAACGAAACCCCGGAAAAAGCCTCGCGCACCTATGATGCGGACCGCGATGGCTTTGTGATCGCAGGCGGTGGCGGCATCGTGGTACTGGAGGAACGGGAACATGCCCTGCGCCGTGGCGCCCCGATCTATGCCGAGCTGGTGGGCTACGGTGCCACCTCCGATGGTTATGACATGGTGGCGCCCTCGGGAGAGGGTGCGGTGCGCTGCATGCGCCAAGCCCTGGCCACGGTGGACGCCCCCATCGACTACATCAACACCCACGGCACCAGCACACCGGTCGGTGACGTGCGCGAGCTGGAAGCCCTGCGTGAGGTCTTTGGCGAACGCATGCCCCCCCTGGCATCGACCAAATCCCTGACGGGACATTCCCTGGGCGCTGCCGGCGTGCATGAAGCCATCTACAGCCTCCTGATGATGAAGGAAAACTTCATCGCCGCCTCGGCCAACATCGAGCGCCTGGACCCGCAGGCCGAAGGCTTGCCCATCGTCCGGGAACGTCGCGACGGCGCCCGGCTGAACACGGTGCTGTCCAACAGCTTCGGCTTTGGCGGTACCAACGCCTCTTTGATTTTCGCCCGTCACGGCGAGTGAGCCCCTGCCGGGAGATTCCCAAAAGGATCCTCCCGGCATTTTTGACGCAAGTCATTGCCCCCCTGGCCCCAAGCGCTATCCTCCCTTGCAGGTTCCCGGGGAGAGTTTCGCCATGCCCACCGCCATTACCGATGTGTTCGATGCGGAATTGATTCGCCGTTACGACACGCGCGCCCCTCGCTACACGTCCTATCCCACGGCGGATCATTTCCACCCCGGCTTTGGTCCCGGCGATTATCAGCGCGTCCTGTGCACCCGGGCAGACGCCCCCTTGTCGCTGTATGTGCACATTCCTTTTTGTCCCAGCCCCTGCTTTTATTGCGGTTGTCACCGGGAAATCACCCGTCAGCCCGGCCCCATCCAGGATTATCTGGAGGCGCTGGAACGGGAGATCGCCCTCAAGGCGGCGCTGCTGGAGCAATCGGGACCGGTGGTGCAGGTGCATTTCGGCGGCGGCAGCCCAACTTTCCTCGCCTCGGACCAGCTCGCGCGTGTCATGGACAGGCTGCGCGCCCACTTCGATTTCGCGCCCAAGGTGGAAATGGGGATCGAAGTGGATCCGCGCAACCTGGATGCGGCGGGAGTCATGATGTTGGGGCAGATGGGATTCAACCGCCTCAGCGTGGGCGTGCAGGATTTCGACCCTGTCGTGCAGGCGGCAATCAACCGCCGCCAGAGTTATGCCGAAACCGAGGTCGTGGTCCGGGCAGCTCGCGCCGCAGGTTTTGATTCGGTCAGTCTGGATTTGATTTATGGCCTGCCACACCAGCATCCAGAGCGCTTCGAGACCACACTGGATCAGGTGCTGACCCTGCAGCCAGATCGGGTGGCGCTGTATAGCTATGCCCATCTGCCCGAGCGCTTCAAGGCCCAGCACCACATCCCGGCCAGCGCACTCCCCAACCCAAGCCTCAAGATCCGCTTGCTGGAGCAAGCTGTGGAGCGGCTTACCGAGGCAGATTATGTCCACATCGGCATGGATCATTTTGCGCAGCCGAACGATCCCCTGGCCAACGCCTTGACGCAGGGCACGCTGCACCGCAACTTCCAGGGCTACTCGACCCATGGGGGGTGCGACCTCATCGGCCTCGGCGTCAGTGCCATCAGCCAGATTGGCCACTGCTATGCCCAGAACACCAAGGATCTGCAGGATTATCAGACCAGCCTGAATCACGGCGCCTTACCCGTTCGCCGGGGCATCACGCTGACGCGGGAGGACAGCTTGCGGCAGGAAGTGATCCAGGCGCTGATGTGTCAGGGTCGGGTTTGTTATCGCGACATCCGCGCCCGCCACGGGGTCGAATTTGCAGCCTACTTCGCGGAGGAACTGCTGCGCTTGGAGACTGCAGCGACCGATGGTCTGGTGCGCTTCACCCCTCAAGCACTGGAAGTCACGCCGCGCGGACGCTATATGTTGCGAGCAGTTGTCCTGCCATTCGACGCCTACCTGAAGCG
>Ga0209851_1000069_pt1 | contig 37389 bp, 34 predicted proteins | sample GWRWT4_14Oct14_FD_187195 | JGI IMG/M metagenome (GOLD analysis project Ga0209851, IMG submission 187195) | Sand microcosm microbial communities from a hyporheic zone in Columbia River, Washington, USA - GW-RW T4_14-Oct-14 (SPAdes) (version 2) | ecosystem: Engineered > Artificial ecosystem > Sand... | reverse complement strand
ATGGGACCGCCCCGCTTCGAGGGTTTCGACGTCGTGCTCTAGCCCACAGATGATTCCTGTCATCCCCATGCAAGCCGGCCTGAGGTGGTCTGGGGGGCGGGTCGCGGAGGGTGTGAGCTCGAAACACCATCTGGAGGGACCGCGCCGCCTTTCTTCCTTGGTCACCAAACTCATCAAATTCAAGTTCCCTTAACGCTCCAGAATGGCCAATGGAACGATGATGTAGAGGTGGCTGGGCGAGAACCGGTAAGCGCGATCGAAATCCATCTGATGGGCGTTGTAGACGCCAAATCCATGGTGGGAGAGGATCCGGTAATTCTTTGGGGTGAGTGATTCGTATGGCGCCTCAAGGGGAGCCGCTGTGTCCCGGAAAACCGCAATGACCGCTCCCTGGCCTGGTTTGTTGAGGGGATTCAGCACGCCGAATTTCTGGGCATTCGGATCCAGCAGATTGGCGTAATGAACATAGCTCGGCCCATCTGGGTAAAAAGGATTGGCCCCGCCAAAGGTTTCCACTTTGATCGCGCGCAAGGTCTCATCGAGTTTGTATGGTCCAGGGTGACGAGCGGCCCAACTTGCCTTGGTGCGCCCAATGGCGATGGCGACCACAGAAGCTCCGGCGCTACCCGCTCGAATCAGCACCTCACGATCGTGTTTCAGACCGTCCCACATGACGGATTCCAGCGTCTTGACCGCGGATGTTCCACGAATTTCGGGCGCGGAAAATGGATCGTCGCTGGTTTGTGTATTGAGAACGCCTACGGCGGGAAGATCCCGCGCCTGTGCCAGCAGACGCAAAAACTCAGGCTCCCGCTCGACTTTCGGATTGGCGCCGTTGACGAAGATCAGCCGTTGCCCGGTATCGCCGGAAGGCCCAAGGGCCGGGGGCACCTCGCCCAAGCGAATCCCCGTGGGATCATAGAAACACGCATCGCCCCCCACATAAAATCCCGAATACTCAGACAACAGGGCAGGGTCGGGCATCAGACCCCGGGCATCCTGGCAAGAAGCGGCCACGCTTCCTGAACCGCAGAGCAGCAGCCCCAGAAATACGGCAACTGGGCCCCAACAGCCCCATTTTCTTTCTTTCATGATCCTGCCTTTCCCGCCCGTTTTTTTATTGCTTTCAAGCCAAATTCAAGAACACGGTTGATCAATACTCAAGGCGTCTGGGCGCTACAGGCGCTGATGATTTCCCCATAGCGCGTCCAGGCCGGTTTCGGCGTGCGATCAGGCTCCACCAAACCGAACACCTCCTCGCGTGGCAATAATTCATCGGGATTATCCAGATACTGATAGAAATAGACGCCTGCAGCGCCCCCATCGACCGCCGAGCGCACCATGGTCTCGATATAGGTCGCTTGGTAGTCTCGGAGCAGGCCGCCTTCATCCTCGGGTGTACGCGGTTTGTCCGGCGGTGTCTGGTAGCCGGTTTCAAAAATCAGGACCTCCTTGCCGCCGCTGGCTTCCCGTGCCTCGGCGATCTGATTGGCGATTTCGGCTTCGAAGCCTATCGGCGCGGCGCCGGCATTGTAGGAGGGATAGGAGTACAACCCCACGGCATCGAATCGGAAGCGTTGCGTCGATTGACTCAGGAAACCTTGCCATCCGGGGAAGCCCGGGCTCAGCGTCAACACGATCTGGGCGTTGGGGTCATGCAGATCCACGGCTTGCGACAGTGTCCTCAGGATTTCCTGGTTGATCTGTGGCGGATAGAGGCGATGCCGCCATTGCAGCAGGACATGCAGCGTGGCGATATGGAGTTCGTTTTCCAGGCCCCATGTATCCACATCATCGGCATAGCGCTCGACGACGGCATCGGCATAGCGTCCCAGCGCGGCGACGTATTGCGGCCCGTTCAGTCTGTGTGTCCACAATGGCGCCACGGGCCGCACGCGGGTGTTGTAGCCATTGCCGAGTGTACCGGCAATGCGAATCCCGTTGGCTTTGGCTGCCGCCACCAGCGCATCGAAATAACTGAAATCAAAATCGCCCCCCTGTTCCGGCTCAATGCGGCCCCAGGCAAAATCCACGCGGATCCATTGAATGCCGTTCTGGGCCATCTGGGCCAGATCATCGGGCTGTAATTCATAGCCTGGAAAATTGACATGGTAGGCAACGAGTCCCCACTGAAAATCCGCTGGCACGGGCTCGGTCGCGGGGCAAAGTGTGGCGGTTCGCGCCGGCATGGCCAGCGTCAGGCCGAGCAAGCCCAAGAGGCCGAGCCAAAGCCTGGGCCGGGCGCTGAATAATTCCTGGAGCAGCATGTTCCGTGTCATCCGTCAGTCTCCTTGTAACCGCTTGACCCATGGCAGAGGTATGAACCCGAAGTCTACTGAAGTCTACTTTTATCCGTGCGCATTTACATGACGTAATGGTTTACATGACGTATGACAGATGCAGCCATCCGGATCGGTTACGAAAGGATCACATTCGCTGGGCCGCGAGATCGATATTGATCCGGTCGCGCACACCCAGTTCGATGGTTTTTACAGCGTCATCGGGAGCGAACTGCCAAGGCAGGGGCAAGTTATCCGGCGATGCTTCGATCACATGGTTTCCGACTGCCACCAGCGGAAAAACGAATTTCCCCTGGGCATCGGTCTGCGTGGTGAATCGATCATCGAGGGTAACGGCAATATTGGCAGCCACTTGCTCCCCGGCATTGCGGCGTCCATCCCCATTCTCATCCAGAAACACAGATCCCTTGATCAGGCCCGCGGGCGATCCGGGAGCGCCGCCCAGGATGCCCGTGCGCCGACCCGCTTGGTGGGTGTAACGCAGGGTCAGGAAGAGAAACTCGGATTCCGTACTGGAGTCCAGACGACTCCGTTCGGGGAAGGGCTGGAGCACAAACGGGTTTTGGCGCGCGGCGGTACTGCGATCATAAGTGGCGAGCAGTTGCCAATGGGCATTGATCTCCCAGTTAACGCCCAAGTTGGCGAATAATCCCGTTTCAGCTTCGGGCCCGCTACCGGCAGTGCCGCGTATCGAACCATCCAGACTCACCCGGCCAAACAGGTCATGCGAACCATAGATCACCAGTTCGGTGATCCGGCTTGTTTCGCTTCCTTTGTTTTCGACTGCCATGCCGTCGATTTCACGGAAATTGAGTGTCGTGGAGAGCCGTCCCCAGCCTGTTTCCGGGAGACTCTGATCCAGGCCGATCTGCCACGAGGTCCGATCATCGCCATCCTTGGCCTGGTCAATTTGCAGGCGGGAAATGCCATAAACCGTCCGCTGGTCGCCGAAAAGATTGGCGCGATAGGCGCGGGTGTCGCCGCTGCGCACGGTCCCCGTGCCGCCGATTCCTGTACGGCTGCTGGCCTGATAGCGAAGGTTTCCGGAGCTATACACGCTGTCGGCATCGGGATCGGTGATCGGCTGCAGATAATCCAGTGAACTCCCCCAGCTCCAGCGCATCTTCTGGTGGTTGACGCGATAGTAGCCGCCTTGGGCGTCGCTGTTCATCAACTCGCCGCCCCAATTCAAACCGGGGTCGAAATGGAACAGGCCATAGTCATGCTGGAAACGGCCGATTTGCGTGTTCACGTCAAGCCAACTGCCGACGGGCGAGGTATCCAGCTTGCCGGTGTCAAGTGCAGCGGTCTGATCCAGGCCATAGTCGGTGGACAACAGGTTGAGTTGCAGGCGTGAGTGGGCTGCCTGCCATGCCCCTGTGGCAAAGAGCGATTCAGCGTTCGGCGGACTGGTTGTGAAGGCATCCTGCGTGATGCGATCCTGCGTCCTGAGCCAGGACAGTCCAATCTGCGCGTTGTCTGCCAGCGCCCAGTCGGCGCCCACGGCGCCGGTACGCCCCGTGTCGGTTTCAAAACCAGACAGACGGCCAGACTCGAATCGCCCTGGCGTACCAGCGCCCGCGACGAGTTGTATCCCGGCCGGGTGATTCCATTCGCTGACCAGGCCCAGCAGGGCCGTGCTGGGCAGGAAGAAACGGGTCTGGTTGCGTTGCAATGCCGTGAGTGGCGCGTTGACCACGCCAAGGCCATTGTTCAGTTGCCAAGCATCGTCGAGATTCAGCCCTCGCTGCCAAAGGGATCCGGAGGGCGCATAGGACTCGGCAAGAGATGTTTTATAAAGCCCGCCATTAACGGAGTAGCTACCCCACAGTACCGTTTCCCAGAAAGCGCTTCCCGCCAGGCCATATTCCTTGCTGCGGTTGGCATCGACCGTGGTTGAAGCCCAGCTTGACTCCAGTGAATAGGATCGCGGCAGGCCACGGTCATCATAGGTATCGGCCGGGTCGGTTGGAAAGGCGGTCAGGCTGCCCGCATCGATCACGCGGTCCACATAGGACGCGGTTGAGGTAACCACGCGGGATGATTCCGTTGGATCCTTTTGCTGTGAACGGTCCTCGGCGGCCAGGGGCGCACTCACAGGCAGGCTACCGAGTTGCACGGCGAGCGCTGGATAGATGAGCCGAGCTGACGGGGCTTTCATGTGCCTCTATTCGGTGAAGACCTGGTCCATTTTCAGCTGTTGACCGGACCATTCCAGCCGACCGGAGAGCTTGATCGGAAAACTTACGGTCGGCGGGGTCTGCCCCTCGCTCACTTCCGGGTAAAGCGCCAGGGTGCGGGTCTGGCCAGGCAACACCGGAAAATTTTGGGGGACGAACACGATGTCGGTTCCGTTCGGATTACGTCCGGAAAGAAAACCTTCGAGGCGTGTCGTGCTGTTCCCGCTATTTCTGACGGTCAAGGCTGGCAGGCGACGACCCTCGATTTCGATGGAGCCGACTGTTTCGATTTCCAGGCGCGGCTCGACGGTGCCGACGGTGACATACACAATGACGGCGATCCGTCCCGAAACGGGCACCGAGAGGGCACCCACAGTCTCCGGTGCCCCCTCGAACATGAGGGCAAACCGGCATTCTTGCGCCGGCGCATCCTTGGGAACCTTGATTTCAAAGCGAAAGCGCCGTCGCGCCTTGGCGCCGAGCTGGAGATCGCGTGTTTCGAGGGCCACCCAGGGACGGCAACTGCCCTCCATCAACGGATTGTCGAACAGCAGGCCGCCATCGTTGCCATAGCGCCATTCCGCGGTTTGCACCGCCAATGCGGCAGGGGCGACGGAGACATTGGTCACTTCGACAATCTGCCGCAGGGTCTGGCCCGGCTGGGCGCGCAGTTCAAACCGTGGCGGGGAAATCAGCGCTGAAAATCCGCCCGCCGAGGCTTGCCGCAGCGGGGCGAGGCTTGCCAGCACGATACAGAGGTAAATAGCCGCCTGCTGGAGCCGGCTCCGATGGCTTCGAAACCGAGAAACACGCGCCTTGCCTTTGCCAAATGGTCCTGCTGCGACAGGTTCAGCCCGAACGGCGGCAAGCGGTTGGCGGGCTGGATCAATGGCCCATCGCCTGGGGATATGCATCATGGACGCATTCATTCATCCACCTCGATTGAAAAACGAAATTCCAGGCGTTCGACACGTTCCAGCCGGGTGCCATCCGCCGTCAGGGTCAGCGCCAGCGTGTCTTCCAGTCGGTCAGCCGCAATGCGACCGGCATAAATCAACGCCCGTTCACCGGAGCGGAGGCTGCCCGATTGCAAGAAGCCACGCGTGGTCCAGGTTGCGGTAATGGCGCCTTCGGCGCGTGCCGGCAACGTCATGAACACCCGAGCATTGCGATCGCGCCAGGGCGCGAGCTGCAAGCGGACCAGCACGACCAGTTGACCGATCACGCGATTGCCGATGCCCTGGGACGGCGCCACCGACTCCCATTGCATTTTCAGGTTGGGCGTGAGGACCTGGCTGGCGCTGTCATCCACGGGATAGGTGGCGGCATGGGCGTCGGCGAACAGGATGCCGAGCCAGAGGACCGAGGCCATGCCGGAAAATGAGGCGAGTCGGTGTGCGATGCGGCTTTTCATGGCGTGGCGAGGGTATAGGTGACGCGGCCGTTATAGGTACCTGCCGGCACAATTTGATCGTTTTGATAAAAGAACGTCAGGCAGCTTTCGCGCCAGGTATTGCGAAGGAAATTGGCGAGGAACTGGGTGCCACCGGCCACGAAGCTGCCCGCTGGAACCGGCTGCGCAGCCGTTCCATCGCCATTGCCGCTGCTGGTCCAGCGGATTTGCGAGAAGGGAATGCTGTTGGCTGAGCTCGATAACAGTGCGGCCGGAACCTGGACGGAGAGCACAGCCGATTGGTTGGGGCTCCCAGGCCGGCGATAAAATCCGCCGATATACACCTCATTGGGCGGATTACAGAAGGTGAAGCCGTCATAGAAGCTGATGGCCTGGGTGCTGTTGCTGGTCATCGACTGATCGACGCCGGTGCCGAGGGCCGTGGCCGGAACAGTCAGCGAAACCCGATTCACGGTGCTGTTGTCGAGAGGCGTGCCGCCCGAGCCAAAAAAGCCCGTAAATGAGCCATTGCCGACCTGCAAATAGACCGCCACCGGTCCCGGACTGATATCGATGATAAAAGCCTGTGCCGCCGGAGCGGTCAGTGCCGCCGCCCATCCCAAGCGCCACGCGAGCTGGGCTGCCCGCGGGCGGCGTGATGGTGACAAGGATGGGATCAGAGGGCGCATGTGTTAAATCCGGCAAAGGATCGGGCTGCGCTTCTCCCGGCCCGGAAGAAGCGCAGTAAATCTGGGAACATGCAGCGGGCCGCAAGATCAAGCCTTTGGCTGGCGAGGGCAGATGACCCGTTCTTTGCGCCAGGGGTGCGCGCTGGCCGGCGCCCGAAGCAAACGGGCCAGGGGGTGCCGCGGCTTATCTGGGCCACCTCCCGATCCCGGCTCAGGGAATTGCTGCTGTGTAGGTCACCCGGCCGTTGTTGGTATTGACTCCGCCATAGGTTCCCGCCGCCGCAGTCGCTGGGTTGAGATACGCGTAGGTCCAGGTTGATTGCAGATTGGTGACCTTGGTACCGATGTTGATGGTTGGATTCACCGATGGAGCCCCTGTGTCGGCCAGAGTGGGATGGGCGAGCGTTGTGCCACTAATCGGAGCGACGGTCGTCGTGATTTGAGACCATGAAATGGTATTGCCTGCGCCATTGTTGAGCGCGCCAGACGTCGACGATGTGAGGGAAACTTGCCCATCGTTTCCAAACAGGCGGGCGGTTACGGCGCCGCCCGTCTGATCGCCGCCAGTCCCGCTGATGGGCGTGGTGGCATTGATCACTTGTGCAGCGGTGGGCGCAAAATCAATTTTGTCGACTGTGGTGACATCAACGCCAAACGTCCCGGTGCCGACCTGAAGAAACAGGACGCGGGGAATGGTGATCTGAAAATCAAGTTATGCGTTTGCGCTCAGGTTGCCCGAGCCGGAGACGATGTCGGACTCTGCCAGGGCCAGTGAGGGGAGGGCCGCCAGGGACACGGCTGAAGCGATGAGTTTGAATGATGGGCGCATGATGATCCTCTATTATTTTTGGGTTGTGGCGATCGGCATTGTTCTGGCCGGTGTGGTGCCATGCTGGCTTGTCGACCAGCGAAAGGTTTATCGGTCGTGTACATGCATACTTTAATGCTTATTTTTTTAAGCATTGCAAATACCAAAGGCTGGAGATTTCCCACGTGTCCGCGAGCCCGCCATTGTCCAGCGAATAGCGCCAAAAAATAATATAAATCACTTTTTTTAGATGTTTTAATGTGTACCGGGGCCTTCACCGCATGCGGGTTCAGGTCCACGCGAGGTGGTGGGCATACCGCATGACATCCCGATCTTCGGGGAGCAGCGCGCCCGTGGCCAGGTGCCGGGCCAGTTGAGCGGCGCTGTCCGGCGCGCGCAGGATGCCCCGACTGCCCAGTCCGTTGAAGATCGCCAGCCAGGGCCACCTGGGGTGGCGGCCCAGGACAGGTTCACGATCGGGTGGCGCCATCCGCGTGCCGGCGTAATGCCCGAGCACCTCGATGGGCAGGGGCATCCTCAGGCGCGCGGCCAGGGCATTCAGCAGAGCCTCCCGGCCGGCATCCGTGGGCCCGGAGACGGCGTGTCCAGGATGATGGGTGGCGCCGAGCCAATAGCGTTGCCGGCCCAGCGGCACCAGTGTGAAGCCGGCGCTGATGGCGCCCGGCAGATCAATGGGAAGATGAAGGCTCAGGCTTTCGCCGCCATCGGCGTGGAGCGGCAGGCTGTGCCAGTGCGGATTTTCGCTGATGGCCGCGCCTTCACAGGACACCACGCAATCGACGGCATGTCCTTGCCAGCGCACGCCCTGGCCTCGGAAACGGATTGCTGTCCAGTCGAAGCATGCGGCGGCCTGATCCGGCATGGCCCAACGCGCCGCAGAACCTGCCAATAGTGCCGCCAGATCCAGCCGCCAGCCCTGATGGATGTCCAGGCTGCCGAAGGGCGCATGAAACAGGTCCGGCCGGGTGTCGGTATGCTGCCAGACGCCCAGCCAGGGATGGCGCATGTCACGGGCGCGGCCCTGTTCGACAGCGTCCCGGCACAGTCGGCGAATGGGCATGGGTTCGACCAAGGGCTGGCCAAGCTGCGCCGCCAGGTGTTCATAATGAATGCGGGCTTGCTCGCAACGACGCGCCAGGTCGGGCGAGACGGCCAAGCGTCGCCCGGTCAGCGGATTCATCAGGCCACCAGCGGCCCGGGATGCGCCGCCCCGGGTACGCGCATCAATCGTGGCCACGCGCTGCCCGGCCCGCTCCAGTTCCCAGGCAAGCAGGGTGCCCGCGAGGCCTTGACCCACGATCAGGGTATCGATGGTGAACGCAGTGGGGCGGACAGTGGATCGCACGTAATTGGGCTCGACCAAATGCCTGACTGTACCGCGGCGCCGTCCTGCTGGATAATTTGCCTGCGTGTGGCTTTTGCATGCCATATGTCAGGCCGGGGATGTTCCATCGAACGAGCACCATCCGGACTGAAACTGCGCTTCATGGGCGCATGCGTACCGTCCCAGGCAAAAACGAATCTTTCAAGCGTCTGACTTTAAACGATAGAGCAGGAATATCTGTATGGCTGAGTGGCTGATGTGGGTGAACGATCCAGAAGCGTGGATCGCTCTGGTGACCTTGATTCTTCTTGAGATCGTGCTCGGAATCGACAATATCGTCTTCATCTCCATCCTTTCGGATCGGCTGCCGCCAGCGCAGCGGCCGCGCGCGCGACAATTGGGCCTGGCAGTGGCGATGATCACCCGCATCCTGTTGTTGTTATCGCTGGCGTGGATGGCGCGCTTGACGACGCCGCTGATTTCCTTCATGAGTTTTGACATTTCGGGTCGGGACCTGATTCTGTTGGCCGGTGGCTTGTTCCTGCTGGTCAAGGCCACTTTGGAAATCTACGACAAGCTGGAAGGGGAGGAAGGTGAGCGGGACGCCAAGGCCATGGGTGGGTTCACGGCCGTCATCATCCAGATCGGCATCATGGATATCGTGTTTTCGCTGGATTCGGTGATCACCGCGGTGGGTATGTCGGATCACATCCCGGTGATGGTGATCGCGGTTGTTGCGGCCGTCCTGTTCATGATGGTGGCGGTCAACCCGGTGAGTAATTTCATCGATCATCATCCTTCGGTGAAGATCCTGGCATTGAGTTTCCTGATCATGATCGGCATGGTCCTGGTGGCAGAGGGACTGTCGTTCCACGTGCCCAAGGGCTATGTGTACTTCGCCATGGCGTTCTCGATATTCGTCGAGATGGTCAACATCCGCATCAAGGGTGCGCGCGCCGTGACGCCGGTGGAGTTGCGCCAGCCCTATACGGAGCATCCCCGGGACCCGTCCAAGCCGGAATAACGCCTCTCGACGGAGGATAGGCCTTGGCATCAGTTCAAGGCTGTTTGCTGGATTTGAGTGGGGTGCTGCATGTCGGCAGCGCCCCACTCCCCGGTGCCCGCGAGGCAGTGAGCCGTCTGCGGCGCCTGCCGATCGGCTTGCGTTTTCTCACGAACACCAGCCGTACCCCGCATGCCCTCCTGTTGGCCCAGATGAACCAGATGGGCCTTGATATTGCTGCGGGCGAACTCTTGACTGCCCCTCTGGCGACGCGCCTGGTGCTGGAACACCGAGGACTGCGGCCCTATCTCTTGATCCATCCCCGCTTGCGGCCCGATTTCGCGGGCTTGCCCAGGCATCGACCCAATGCGGTGGTGGTGGGGGACGCGGGACCCTACTTCAGTTACCAAAGACTCAATTGTGCACTGCGCTTGCTGATGGAAGGCGCGCCATTGCTGGCGATTGCGCAGAACCGCTACTTCATGGCGGCCGATGGGTTGAACCTGGATGCCGGCGCCTTTGTCGCCGGGCTGGAATATGCCGCGGGGCTTCGCGCGGAAGTCATCGGCAAACCAGCGGCGGCGATGTTTCATGCCGCCTGCGCCCAGCTCGGGTTGCCGCCGGATCAGGTTGTCATGGTGGGGGATGACGTGGAGGCCGATGTGCTGGGGGCGCTGGATGCCGGCTTGCAGGCGGCCTTGGTGCGTACCGGAAAATTTCGGGAGACTGATACCGATCAATTGGGGAATGGGGCCCCTGTGTATGCTGATGTCATGGACTTCGTGGACCACTTGGAAGCCAGCCTCTGAGGCGCGCCGGGTGTCGGGAAACTGCGACGCTGGCTTTTGAACATTGGGTTTCTTAAGGTGCTTCCCTAAGACCCGACAGGGAACCAGGTCAACCCTCTATTTTTCGGGAGCACGGCCGATAAACGTCATGATGGTCCGCCAGAATGCTTACCAAACAAGAACGAGCAACAGGGTCCAGGTGGCCGCAGAAAAGATCCCCATTCTCAATTTAAGAGGAACGAGCCATGAGTACGACTGTACTGTTCAACCTGCCGGGAGCGTCCGGACATATCAATCCCACCGTGGGACTGGTGTCTGGCTTGATCAATCGCGGCGAGCGCGTCATCTATTACGCGGGAGAGGACAGTCGTCGGCAATTCGAGGCTTTGGGCGCGACCTTTCGCACCTATGCACCGTTTTTTGAGTACCAGCACAGCGCAGCAATGGCTACTGCGCTGCTCGATGGCGCTTTCATGATGCTTGGCCAAGCCGAAAACGCGCTGGCCGGCTTGGTCCGGGTCATGGAGCAGGACAAGCCCGACTACATTCTCTACGATTCCTGTTGCCTGTTCGGAAAATACGTGGCGCAGCGCCTCGGGGTCCCCGGGATTTGCCTGGTCACCACCATCGTCAGTACGCCGCTGTTGTTGACCTCCGATCTTCCATTGGCCTGGCAGGTGGCAAAGGAACTCACGGTCGGCGTGCCGCGGGTGTTTGAGGCAGTTCGCCGCATCAAGGACCTTTTGGCCTCAGTTGGACTGAAATATCGGGGATTGCTCTATCACATGTTTGATGTATTTGCCAACGAAGGCGACCTCAACATTGTGTTCCTGAGTCCTTCCGCCCAGCCTTTTCATCAATTCTTGAAAAAGAACTATCTGCTGGTGGGCCCTTCCATCCCCGAGGGACGCGATCCGCCAGCCGATCTGCCGATCGGATTGGGTTCGGCGCTGCCTGTGATCTACGTGTCCCTCGGCACGGTCCACAACCTCAAGCAGGATTTTTACCGTCAATGCTTCAAGGCGTTTGCCGAACTGCCCTGTCATGTGGTGATGTCGGTAGGAAAGGATACGGACATTGCCGCGCTGGGCCCCATTCCAGTCAACTTTACGGTGCGCAATCGCGTGCCCCAGTTGGAAGTGCTCAAGCGGACACGGGTTTTCGTCAGCCATGGGGGCATGAACAGCATCAACGAAAGCCTTTACTTCGGCGTGCCGCTGGTAATGGTGCCGCAGCAGGTTGAGCAGGGTTTCAACGCCCGCCGGGTGGAGAAACTTGGCGCGGGACGTTTGCTAAAATCCGAAAAAATCACCGTCGACAGCCTGCGTGAAGCGGTGAGCCAGGTGTTGCAGGATGAGCGATATCGACAGAACGCGGCGCAATTGGGCCAGCAAATGCAGGGCCTGGGCGGTTATGCTCGCGCGGTCGATGAAATCCTGCGTTTCGTGCATGGCGACGTCCAGCCGGCGCTACGCAAAACCGCCTGATTGTTCCTGGAGTTCATCATCGATGCAAACGAATGGATTGGACATTCGCCCTGTCCCGTTTCATTGGGGCAGGGCGCTGATCATCAGCCTGACGGTGTTCCTGCTGGCGCTGATGGTGCTGCTGTTCGCGGTGGTCACCCAGATCGGAGTGGGAACTGGTGTTGGCCATCCAGGCATGCGCATTGATGGTGTGTTGTTTGGCGCCACCATTGCCGGACCGACGGTTTCGCTGTGGCCTATTCTGGCGGGTATTGTCCTCTACCCGGTGCTGGCGGGCCGCAATTGGACACGCGTTTTGTGGGTGCTGGCCCCTGTCGTCCTGATGCTGCTGGGGAATGGGGTGAACGCCCTGTTGCAGACGATGGCGATCACCCATGTTGTGTCTCAGTTCGGCCTGGGTTTGGTCGTGGAGTGGACAGGCGAGACATGGCTGAACAGCGGGGGAAATCTTCCTGCGACTGGCGGTTTTTTTCTGGGCTTGATGCTTCTATTCAAAAACGCGGTGTTTGATCCTGTTGCGGCTTCTCGTCCGTGAGGCTGTCCAGAGCTTGCGCAATGATTCCCCGATAGCGTTCCCAGGCAGGCTTGGGACTGTGATCAGCCCGTAGCAGGCCGAAGTGACCCTCCCGCCCCGATTCCTCCGGGTTATCAAGATACTGATAGAAAAAGATTCCTGCCGCGCCCCCTTCGCTGGTGGCCTTGCTGATGGCTTGGATATAATCGGCCTGCAGGGCTTCCGTCCAGGGCGGGGTTTCGGTGTGCATGCCGGTTTCCAAGATGATCACCGGTCGCCCCTCACTGGCTCGGCGGGCGAGTGCAATCTGGCTTTTGATGTTTTCAGCCAAGGCAAGATCGGGAACGAAACCAACGGGATAGGTGTGGACGCCGACCACATCATAATCAATGTGCTTATTCATGCGCTCGATGCCCGATTCAAACCCGGCGAGAGGCGTAATGCTGATGATGACCTCCGCATTGGGCGCGTGCGTCTGTACCGCATGCGCCAGCGTCTGCATTACCTCGTTCATGAAATCCGGTGTCCAGATGCCCACACGCCAGCCAATCAGGGTATGCACATTGGGAATATTGAATTCATTTTCGAGTGCAAAACTGGGGATGCGTCCCGCAAAATGCTGCGTCGTGGTTTCGGCGTATCGCTTGAGTGCGGCGAGATACGCGGTTTCATTGAGATGCCGCGTCCAGGGCGGGGTGATGGGACGATTGCCGTTGTAGCCACCGCCAATTTTCCCCACCACCTTGAGGCCGCGCCGATTGGCGGCATCAATCAAGATGTCGAAGTAGGAAAAATCCATTGGGCCATCGCGTGTCGCCTGGATGCGCGCCCAGGCCAGATCGATGCTGAGCCAGCCAATGCCCAGATCCGCCATACGGTCGATATCCGCAGGGGTTAATTCATAGCCCGGCAAGGCAACATGATAAGCCACCAGTCCCCAGCGGAAAGCCTGGGGTTGAGTCGGTTGTGCCACGGGGGAGGGAGGGTCAGCGTGCACGGTCAAAGCAGCGAAGCCAAGCCAAAAGGCGGCCAGTAGCTGTCGAGCGCGCGGCCATTGAAAACGAGGGATCAGGGTGTGCATGGCGTATCCCCAGATTGAGGGGCATCATTCCCACGAAACAGCGCTGAAATCAAGACCATCAGCCGGCTGCGGCGCGGCGGCCGCAACCGGCTGATTTTACTTCAGGCCGCAGCCGCCATCAGGTCGGCATAACGTTGCAGATGGTAGTCGGTGGTTCCAAACATCGCGCAGAACTGGGTCAGCCGTCGGAAGTAGTGGCCGATGTCCAGCTCCTCGGTCATGCCGATGCCGCCGTGCATCTGCACGGCCTGCTGGGCAACCAGGCGCGCCTTTTCGCCGATGAATTGCTTGGCCGCCGAGACGGCCTTGTTGCGCTCCACCGGATCCGGGTCGGTCACTTTCAGGCTGGCCATGAGCAGCATGGAACGACAGGCCTCCACGGCAGTGAAGAGATCCACGGCGCGGTGCTGCAAGGCCTGGAAGGAGCCGATGGGGACGCCGAACTGCTTGCGGGTCTTGAGATATTCCACCGTCTTGCGCATGGCGGCCTGCATGGCGCCCACGGCATCCGCGCAGGCGGCGACCGTGGCCCGATCCACTGCTTCATCCAGCAGGGCAAAGCCAGCGCCTTCCGCGCCGACCAGGGCGTCACTGCCGACCTCGACGTTGTTCAGCGTGACGTTGCCGGCCTGGCCGCCGTCCATGGTGCGCATGCCCTTGATGCTCACGCCCTTGGCCGTGCTGTCCACCAGGAACAGGGAGATTCCCTGCGTGTCCAGGCGGTTGCCGCTGGTGCGCGCCGAAACGATCAGGACATCGGCGGACGGGGCGCCCAGGACAACGGCTTTCTCGCCGTTCAGGACATAGCCGTTGCCTTTCTTTTCGGCGCGGGTCTGCACATCGGCGGTATTGAAGCGGCTTTCGCGTTCCGTATAGGCCACGGCCAGGAGCTTCTCGCCACCGATCAGCGCCGGCAACAGGGCTTCTTTCTGGGCTTCGCTGCCGCCACGCTCGACCAGCCCGCCGGCCAGCACCACGGCGCTGAGGTAGGGCTCCAGCACCATGCCGGTGCCGAAGGATTCCATCACCAGCGTGATGTCGACGATGCCGCCGCCCAGCCCGCCGTGGTCTTCCGCGAAGGGAATGCCCAGCCAGCCCATTTCAGCGAATTGGCGCCAATGGTCTGGGCTGTAACCGTTGTCCATCGCCAGCACTTTCTTGCGGGCATCGAAGCTGTAGTCGTTGCGGATGAACTTGTCGACCGCATTGCGGATCAGTTTCTGTTCGTCGGAGAGATTGAAATGCATTGGGTCGTATCCTTACTTGAAGTTCAGGCCAAGGACCATCTTGGCGATCACGTTCTTTTGCACCTCGTCGCTGCCGCCGTAGATGGTCGCGGCGCGGGTGAAGGCGTAGCGCATCATGGTGGCGGAGAATTCCTCCGGCCCCACGTCGCCTTCCGCCTTCCAGGGCCAGGCATATTGGCCGGACAATTCAACACCCAGCTCCGAAAGCTGCTGCTGTACGGCCGTGCCATCCAGCTTGAGCAAGGAGGACTCCGGTCCCGGCGCCTTGCCGGCGGCAGTGGCGGCCAGGGTGCGCAGGTTGGTGTATTCCAGCGCCAGCAGGTTGATCTCGGCCTTGGCCAGCTTCTGGCGCAGGGTGGGATCGTCCATCAAGGGTGCGCCGTTGGCGCTGTTCTCGCGCGCCATGCGCTTGAGGTTGGCCATGTGCACCTTGCTGTCGGCGACACCGGCAATGGTGGTGCGCTCATGAGTCAGCAGATACTTGGCCACGGTCCAGCCCTGACCTTCCTTGCCTACCAGGTTCTTCTTGGGAACCCGCACGTCGGTGAAGAAGGTTTCGTTGAGGTGGTGCTCGCCGTCGATGGAGATGATCGGGCGCACTTCCAGGCCAGGGGTGTCCATGTCGATCAGCAGGAAGGAGATGCCTTCCTGTTTCTTGCCCTCGGTGCTGGTGCGCACCAGGCAGAAGATGCGGTTGGCCCAATGACCATAGGTGGTCCAGATCTTGGAGCCGTTGACGATGTAGTCGTCGCCGTCGGAGACTGCCATGGTCTTCAGGCTGGCCAGGTCGGAACCGGCGCCGGGCTCGGAGTAGCCCTGACACCACCAGTCCTCGCAGTTGCGGATGCGGGGCAGATAGAAATCCTTCTGCTCCTGGGTGCCATAGGCCATCAGCACCGGTCCGAGCATGATGATGCCCATGGACAGGCCGATGGGGGCATTGGCGCGGGCGCGTTCCATGTCGAAGATGTAGCGCTGGGTGGGGGTCCAGCCCGGGCCGCCGTATTCCTCGGGCCAGCCGGTGACCAGCCAGCCTTTCCCGTTCAGGATGCGCTGCCAGACCACCAGTTCATCCCGGTTCAACATCTGGCCGAGTTCAGTCTTGCGCTTGAGATCGGCGGGAAGATTCTGGGCGAACCACGCGCGGACTTCCTGCTGGAAGGCCAGCTCCTCGGGGGAAAAATCGATATTCATTCATGCTCCTTGCTTGCAAAAGGATGAACTGCTCTGCAGCCGCAGAGGATGGGGATTCGCACCGCGTTTCCGGGCAGTGGGTCGCTGCTGCAGTGAATCGCTGCTGCCTGCGGAAGCCCGCTATTTTAGCGGAAATCGCTGAAACATGGGTGTTCAAGCCGGCTGTTTTTGGTTCTGAAACACCTCCGATGCGGGCTTGATCGGACGCGGCACCTGCATTGCCGGCCGTCCTTGGCGATCACTGCCCATGGTCGTTCCTGAGTGCCCAGCTAAAGTCGAAGTTCTTGTTGGCATGCAAGTCATGGACTGTGAGCTGCGAGAGCGATCAAGGCACGCCAGGCGCGTGCCTGACCATGTGATGCGCCCTGTTCTGATCCCTTCAGGGCGGCAGATCTGCCGGATCCACTGGTCGGCCACAGTCATAGGCCAGCACAGTTTGATCGGCCAGGGTGCGAGCGATAAGCGTGGGATAGTCGTCAATGAGTTCCCGCTCCAGCGCGTCCAGATGGGCGGCCCGCGAGCGTGTGCGCGGATTGCGGCTGAGCAGGGCGCAGCAATCCTTGTATGGTTGCAGGGCAATGTCATAGGTGCCCAGACGCCGCGCCAAATCGATGATTTCCTGCTTGTCGTAGGCGATCAGGGGACGCAGGATGGGCAGGTCCGTCGCTTGGGATGTGCTGACCAGATTGTCTAGTGTCTGGGAAGCCACCTGACCCAGGCTGTCGCCTGTGATCAGCGCCCGCGCCCGTACCTGCCAAGCCAGGGCGGCGCCGGTGCGGGCGAGGAAGCGGCGAAACAGCAGCAGCCCATAGCCATCCGCATCTCCCGGCATCTTGAGGTCGAAGTGGGTGTAGGGCAGCACGAACAAGCGGCAGCGCTGGGCGTAGCGGCTGATCTGACAGGCCAGGGCCGCAACGGGGGTTTGCGCGATCTGTTGCTGGACCATGTGGCTGGGGGTCATGTGCAGTAAATCGATGGTGCAGCCGCGTTTGGCCATGAGGCAGGCGGCGACCGGGGAATCGATGCCGCCAGAGAGCAGAACCAACACATGACCGGCGCTCCCCAGCGGTAATCCGCCCAGACCGTGCTGCGCTCCGGTGTGGCAATACAGGCCATCGCCGTGGATATCGACCTGAAACGTGCGGGTCGGGTTGACCAGATCCACGCGCTGCCATGGGCTGTGCAGAACCAAGTGGCTGCCCAGCTCCCGCTCCAGCATCGTCGAGGACAGTGGAAATTTTTTATAGGCGCGGTTGACGCGGACCGCGAATCGACCGTCCATGGGCGGTGGATCGCTTGCCAGGGCCAGCAGGGCGCTGCGCAGCCACGCCACGGCCGCTTCTGGTTCCTGGAGCAGTTCCGGGCAATAGAGGGAAGGCGCGATATTGACCACGCCGGGAACCTCCCGCAGCCAGCCCATGATGTCGCTCATGGGCGTGGCGTCGGTGGGCGACAGGATCACGCACAAGCGGTCATGATGCAGCTGGGCAGTCGCCGCGATTCCTTCAGCTTTCAAACGCCGGTTCACGCTGCGTTGCAGTGCCTGTTCGAAATGGATGCGATTGCGCCCCTTGAGGGCAATTTCGCCATAGTGAATCAGGATGCGCCGCTCAAAAGGACTGGGCGCGCGGAACGGATCAATCGACATTGAAGGGAGACCGCTTGGATGGGATTTCAGGGGGCACTGTAGAGATGCGCGATCCCGGTGGCAAATGCTTGGGCGGCAGTTTCCAGGGCGAATAAAACACAAAAAAAGAACCCCGCCTGTCAAGCGGGGTTCGAGTCATCCGAGCCAGGATGTTTTGTTACAGGGCCTTGAGCGCGGGCTTGGGCGGATTGTCCATGCGTTTGGCAAAGGCACCAGGCCCTGATTCGCCCACCGTGGCGGGGAACCAGAGGATGACCGATAGGTCGATGTTGAGCTTGCCAACGGGCAGCTCTGTCACCCGAACGCCCATGCGGGGTAGTGCCTCGGGGAACTTTTCGGTGGCAAATTTCTTCTCCGGCTTCACGGCATCTTCGTAATAAAGTTCAGCCTTCACCGGCCAATCCGGCGGAATGCGAACTTGCATCAGGATGTCGAAGCCTTTTGCAGTTTCCAGCCAGATCCAGTTCTTGTCCGGCACCTGGATGGCGAGCTTCTTTTCCACCTCATCAATCTTGCCGTCGATCTTGCCGTACTGGCCAGTGGGGTTGAGCGCAGTAGAGAAGCGGCCGCCCCGCATGTCATTCATGTCCAGGCCGATATCGATGATCGGCTTGTTGAGCACGCGGGTGAGAATCTCGCCGCCGGGGATGTTGAGTCGCACCGGCAGGTCGATGCCCTCGTCATAGAGCGTCATGTCAGAGCGGATGAAGAAGACAGGAATGCCTGCCACGACGACGCGAATGGACAGCAGGAGGACTTCACGGATCGGGCCATGCTTGACCCCCATCAACTTGGCCTCGATGTTCTGGATGCCGACCGAGACGCGAGGCCACGACGTGATGACGCCCGTCGACAGGTCCAGGAATACCGTATCCAGTACCCGATGTTCCGGGGTTGGTCCGGCGTTGGCACGGTAATCTTCGAAGATCAGCAAGTTGTCCTTGCTTTGCTTGAAGTTGTGGAAGTTACCCTTGAAGCGATAAGTGCTTTCATCGTAGGAGACGTACTTTGCCTTGTCCCGGGACGCGCTTCCAGTGACGAGGTAGGCGTAGCGCGTGGCGCCGTTATCGGTCAGCGCAACTTCCTGCGCCAGCTTGCCTTCCGAAAGGGGTGTGGCGGTGGCATCGAAACGGTCCTTGCCCGTGTCGCGATGCATGAAGACGATTTCATCATTGGCGTCAAATTTGCCGGCGACGCCATTTACTTCGGTCTTGGAGACGCCGTCCACATACACCCAACCATCCTTGTCCCGTTCGTCGATCTGGAACGGAATGGGCACCAGTTTGCCGGCCCGTACGGCCATGACGGAAATGTCCGCGATGTCGTGTTGCTGGAGGTTTTCGGCCTGCTTGGCCTTGACGATTACCGGGGCCACCCAGGTATAGGAATTGAGACCGGAGTCCTTCGCGAGTTGATCAATTTGAGCGGTGGTGAGCCGTCTGGAGATTTCCGGACGCTCGGCCATCAGGCTGGGTTTGGCCTCCAGATCCTTGACGATCTGCTGATATTCGGTGTCTTTCACTGAGCCATATTCGCTGGCGGCAAAGGCGGGCGGGGCAAGCCCCAACACGCCGACCACCGACCAGGCGGCAAGTCGCGCTTTCATCTTCTGTGTCTCCTTGACGGTGAAGGGTTTCTCGTTCCATGGAACCCTGTCGTCTGTCATCGCCAGCCGCTGGATCAGGCGGCTCCGCGTCGGCCAATGCAGACATCCATGCTAGTAAAGGTTGTGTTGTTGATCTTGTCAAATGACGCTACAAAGACAAATCTGATGGGCTGGCAAGGCGCCCAAGGCGCTTCTTGTCCGCGGTTCATGCAGAGTTGACGTGAGCGGGAAGCGGTCCCACGGTTTCGCGGTCAGGCGACAGCAGGTAAGGCGAGGGTGAAGGGACGGAGATCCTGGGCATCGACCCACAGACCACGACCCTCCCGATACCAATCCCCGAGGTCGATACGCAGGCGCCCGGCATCGGTGCCGTCCAGGCGGTGGATGGCGGGACGATGCGTATGGCCATGAATCAGCCACTGCGCCCCAGAGCGACGAAGCAGTGACTGTGCGGCGGCCGCATCGACATCCATCGCAGTCGCGGCCTTGCGGCGCACCGCCGCCTGCGTGCGCTCGCGCAGGCGCGCCGCGAGTTGGCGCCGGCGATGCCGGGGGAGCGCGAGGAATAGCTGCTGCAGGACCCAGTTGCGCACCACCCGCCGGTAGCGCTGGTAACCGACATCGGCCGTGCACAACAGATCGCCATGGGTGAGCACCACCCGATGACCATGCAGATCGATCACTGTGGGATCGTCGAGCAGGGTCACGCCAGTGCGGCGGGCAAATCCGGCGCCGATAAGGAAATCCCGGTTGCCGTGCTGGAAAAACACGGGCACGCCGCTACCCGACAAGGCCTTGAGCGCCTCCAGTACCGGTTCGAACTCGGTGGGCGCGGCATCATCGCCCACCCAGTACTCGAACAGATCGCCCAGGATATAGACCGCTGCCGCCTGTCGGGCCGGCCCCGCCAGCAGGGCGATCAGGGTGTCCTGGATCGCCGGCCGGGCGGGGCTGAGGTGAATATCCGAAAACAGCAGCGTGGCGGGCACGGTGTCAGGGCGTGATGCGCTTCGCTGATTCAATGAGGACCGCTGTCTTGGGGACGTCCTGATGCGGACCGCTGGAGCCGGTCGGAACCTGGGCAATCTTGTTCACCACGTCCATGCCCGAGACGACTTCACCAAACACGGCATAGCCGAAGCCCTGGGGGGTCGGCGCGGTGTGGTTCAGAAAGCCGTTGTCGGTCAGGTTGATGAAGAATTGGGCCGTGGCCGAGTGGGGCGCGTTGGTGCGTGCCATTGCCAGGGTGCCGGTACGATTGGGCGTGTCGGCACGCGCTTCGTTGGGGATGGGCGCCTGGGTGGGGCGCTGGTTCATCTTCGCGTCCATGCCGCCGCCCTGGATCATGAAGCCGGGGATCACGCGGTGAAACACCGTGCCGTCGTAGGAGCCGGCATCCACATAGGCGAGAAAATTCTTCACCGTCTCGGGCGCGCGATCGGGGTAGAGCACCACGTCGATGGTGCCCATCGTGGTTTCCAGGCGCACCCGCGGGGCGGGCGCACTGCCCGGGCCCGGTTCGGCTGCGGCCGGCTGGGCCAGTAACATCAGCATCGTCGACAACATTCCCAATCTCCGCATGGCTTAAGAACTCCCAATGGACCGGCCGCCATCATACGGCGCCATCCCGTGGGGGCCAAGCCGGCGGGGTCCGGATGCTGCGATTTGGCTGGTATGATTGGCCCCTTTACCCCGTTTGTGGAGCCTGTTCGCGTGCTCAAGACCCGCTTTGCCCCCAGCCCAACCGGACAGATGCACCTGGGCAATGCCCGGACGGCCCTGTTCAGCGCCCTGCTGGCGCGTCATGCGGGCGGGCATTTCGTGCTGCGGGTAGAGGATACCGATGCGGCGCGCAGCGAGGTCGTGCATGCGCAGGCGCTGCTTGAGGACCTCGCCTGGCTGGGGTTGCACTGGGATGAGGGCCCGTTCTACCAGTCCCGGCGTCAGGACATTTATGCGATCCACTTCGGGCGCCTGCAGCGCACTGGGCAGCTCTACCCTTGTTTTTGCACCCCCGAGGCCTTGACACAGAGCCGCCAGCAACAAGTCGCGGCCGGTCAACCACCGCGCTATGACGGTCGCTGCGCCCGTTTGTCACCGCAGGAGGCGTCCCGACGTCTGGATCAAGGCGAGCCTGCGGCGCTGCGGTTTCGCGTCCCGACAGCGGCGACCGTGGCGTTCGAGGATCTGATTCGTGGGCCCCAGCGCTTTGAGACGGGAAGCATCGGGGATTTCGTCATTCGGCGCACCGATGGCACGCCGGCGTTTTTCTTCAGCAATGCCGTGGATGATGCTGAAATGGGCATCACCCATGTGTTGCGTGGCGAAGACCACCTCAGCAACACCCCGCGCCAGATCCTGCTGTTGGAGGCTTTGCAGCTTGCCATTCCCCGCTATGGCCACCTGCCTCTGATCACCGGCGCTGACGGCGCGCCGCTGTCCAAGCGCAACGGCAGCCAGAGCCTGGCCCAACTGCGGGCGGCGGGTTATCTTCCGCTGGCGCTGGTCAATTACCTCGCCCGCCTCGGGCATCATCTGGACGCGCAGGGTCTGCTGTCCATCGATGCGCTGGCGGCCGGCTTCGATCTGGCTGCCATCGGCCGGGCGCCGGCCCGCTTCGACCCAGTTCAATTGGGCTACTACCAAAAACTGGCGGTGGCTGCCTTGGACAGTGATGCTTTCCTGGCGTTTGTTGGGGAGGGCGCCAAGCGTATCCCTGAACATCTTAAGGTCGATTTTGCCCGCGCCGTGGCGCCCAACGTGACCTTTCCCGCAGAAGGCCGGGAGTGGGTGGACTGCCTGTTTACGGACCATCCGCCGGATAACCTGCCGCCGGATGCGCTGCAGGCGGCGGGGGCGGATTTCTTTCATCTGGCGGCTGAATTGTTCGAGGCGCATGAGGGGGATGCCACCGCCTGGACCCGCGCCATCCGGGAACGATCAGGCCGCAGCGGCAAGGCCTTGTTCATTCCTCTGCGCCTGGCACTCACGGGCCGGGAACATGGCCCGGAGTTGCGCGATCTGTTGGCGCTGATGTCGCCCGGAAGGGTGCGATACAGGCTCCATGCGGCTGAAGCGATCTGCCGCGCCCCTGCTGTACAACAATAAGGAAGCGTGATGAACGCCCTGAGCATTCACAACAGCCTGACCGGCACCAAGATTCCCTTCCAGCCGCTGCACCCCGGTCGGGTGGGCATGTATGTTTGCGGCATGACGGTCTATGACTACTGCCACCTGGGCCATGCCCGCGTGCTGGTGGCCTTCGATGTGGTGGCCCGCTATCTGCGCCATCTGGGTTATGCCCTGACCTATGTGCGCAACATCACCGACATCGACGACAAGATCATCCGCCGCGCCGCCGAGAATGGGGAACCCATCGGGGCGCTCACCGAACGCTTCATCCAGGCCATGGAGGAAGACGCCGTCGCCCTGGGTGTCATGCCCCCCGATCAGCAGCCCCGGGCCACCGCCCATATCGACGACATTGTGGCGATGATTGCCACCTTGGTGGACAAGGGTTACGCCTATGTCGGCAGCACCGGGGACGTGCTCTATGACGTGAGCCGCTTTGACGGCTATGGCAAGCTGTCCGGCCGGCGACCGGAAGAACTGCTGGCCGGGGCGCGGGTGGAGGTGGATGCGGGCAAGGCCGATCCCCTTGATTTTGTACTTTGGAAACAGGCCAAGCCCGATGAGCCGGCCTGGGACTCGCCCTGGGGGTTGGGGCGTCCGGGCTGGCACATCGAATGCTCTGCCATGGCCACGCATTGCCTGGGGGCGCATTTCGATCTCCACGGTGGCGGCATGGATCTCCAGTTTCCCCATCATGAGAACGAGATTGCTCAGAGCGAGGCTGCGACCGGCGAGCCTTTCGTGGAGACCTGGATGCATGTGGGCTTCGTCCAGGTGGGCGAAGAGAAAATGGCCAAGTCATTGGGGAATTTCACCACCATCCGCGCCGTGTTGGCGCGTTATGCCGGCGAAGTACTGCGCTTCTTCATCCTCGGCAGTCACTACCGTAGCCCCTTGAGTTATAGCGAATCCCAACTGGAGTCCGCCCGCGAGGGCCTGGGGCGGCTTTACCAGAGCCTGCGGGGATTGCCGCCATCGGATTGCATCGAAACAGGCGCCTTCGGCACGGCGTTTACCGATGCCATGAACGATGATTTCAACACCCCTCGGGCGGTCGCCGCGCTGTTCGATATGGCTCGCGAAATCAATCGGCTGCGCGCGATTGACCCGGATCGGGCGGCCGCCCTGGGCGCCGGGCTGCGGGCGCTGGGCGGGGTGCTGGGCTTGCTGGAAATGCCGGTGGAAGCGTACCTGCAGGGTCAGGCATCGGGCTCCGATGGGCTGGATGCCGCCGCCATCGAGGCCTTGATCCAGGCCCGCACCGCGGCGCGGGCGCGCAAGGACTGGGCCGAGGCCGATCGCCTGCGCGATGCGCTGGTGCAGGGCGGCGTGGTCCTGGAGGATGGCGCCGGCGGGACGATCTGGCGGCGGGGCTGAAGCCTCGCTCCGGTCTCGTCAGGCTGGCAGCGGCGGGAGTTGTTCCCTGTCGGCGTAGGCATCCAGGGTGTTCTGCAACAGCATGGCCACGGTCATGGGACCGACGCCGCCGGGAACCGGGGTGATCCAGGCGGCCCGCTCCCGCGCCGCCTCGGGTTCCACATCGCCCACCAGCCGACCATCGGGCAGACGGTTGATGCCGACATCAATCACGATCGACCCCGGTCGCACCCATGTGCCCGGAATCAGGTGCGGCTTGCCCACCGCCGCCACCAGAACCTCCGCATCGCCTACCCGTGCCTGCAGGTCGAGGGTAAAACGGTGGCAGACCGTGACCGTGGCGCCAGCCAATAGCAATTCGAGCGCCACCGGCCGGCCAACGATATTGGACGCGCCCACCACCACGGCTCGGCACCCGCGCAGGTCCACGCCTGTGGCGGTCAACAGCGCCATGATGCCGCGCGGTGTGCAGGGGCGCAGCAGCGGCAGGCGCAGGGCCAGCCGACCTATGTTGTAGGGATGGAAGCCATCGACATCCTTGGCGGGATCGATGCGCTCGATGACCGCCTCGCTGTCCATATGGGGTGGCAAGGGTAATTGCACGAGGATACCGTCCACCGTTGGGTCGGCATTCAGCGTCTCGATCAGCGCCAGGAGGTCGACCTGGGACGTGGTCGTCGGGAGATGATGGTGGCGGGACTCCAGGCCGGCGGCTTCGCAGGCGGCGCGCTTGTTGCGGACATAGACTTCGGACGCCGGGTCATTGCCCACCAGGATCACCGCCAACCCGGGTGCGCGCCGACCTTCGGCCCGCCAGACAGCGACCTGGGCCTGGATGCGCTGGCGCAGGCTTTGGGCAAGAGCCTTGCCATCAAGAATATGCGCGTTCATGGGCAATCCCTGGGTGCATGGTGGAGGGGACGCTGACAACGAAAGGCGGGAGTGGCATCAACGCGAACCGGCAGGGGGAGCTAATGGGCGGCGATTTTCGCATGGCGGCCGAAGACGCAGCAAGCGCGTGCCCGGTGAATTGACGTCGCACGGGGCAGCCGCTATGATCCGCTTTCTTCATGTTTTTGGTGTTTTTCCCATGCCCATGCGGCAGGGCCGAACCTCGAATGAGTCGCTCGGGGTATAGCGCAGCCTGGTAGCGCACCTGCTTTGGGAGCAGGGTGTCGGGGGTTCAAATCCCTCTACCCCGACCATTCCCACCGGGGTGTCCAATAGAGCGCCTGTAGCTCAACCGGACAGAGCATCGGCCTTCTAAGCCGAGGGTTGCAGGTTCAAGTCCTGCCAGGCGCGCCACTCCCGCCAGGGACTTGGCCGCCGATTCAAATCAATCAATGGTGGACGTAGCTCAGTCGGTAGAGCTCTGGATTGTGATTCCAGCGGTCGTGGGTTCGAGCCCCATCGTCCACCCCATCCCCCCGAAACTTCTCGCCAGTCGTGATGTGATGTCGCTGTACCCAGTCGGTAGATGATTGCCTTGCGCTCAAATTTCTTCAGATTATGGCGGCGATTGCCAACCCGCCTGTTTTCCACCCCTACACCCTTGAGTATCGTCTTGCGTCCGCGATTGATTCCGGTCGGCCGATAAAATAATACAAACGATAATCACTATCGTTGACGTTACCAGCAGTGCCGGCTATGATCCTGATCTGGTGACAGCGTTGATTCACGCCACGATTGGTTTTTCATCGCCCGTTGAGCGGGATCTGAAGGTTTGCACGGCGCCTTCCCAGGACGCGTAGCGGTGACGAGGACTGCGGGCGGTAAACGCAGCAGCGCAGTTGGGCGGGGCCGGATCCGGCGAGGTCTCAAAGTGATTTTGGATGTATGGATGAGGTCGCCATGAGTGCAACCCTTATCGTGCCAACCGGGAATTGATGGAATCCCAGAGATGATGAAAGCCCAACTGTCACGCCAACCAGTGCCTGTGCGCCCATCGCCTGAAGTGAAATCGGAAACGCTGTTTGGCGGAGCGAGAGAGCTTCGCATCCATCACGCCGGCGAGGTCTATCGATTGCAGCTTACGGCCTCCGGCAAATTGCTGCTGACCAAATAGCAATGACTTGACGACATCAACAGTCTCCGCCAGCCAAAGGGTCCTCCCGAGTAGCCAGCCCGCGCGTCCTTCGCGCCAGTGGTTAGTGAAATACTTGGAAGCTTGGGAACCCTTATGAAAATCAATGCGCCATCACGAAAGAATGTCTCCTTGTCGCTGGCCGTGGCAGCGCTGTATCCCGCCTTGTCCGTGGCCACTGAATCAGCGGCCGTGCTGCCGGAGGTGGAAGTTCAGGGCGAGGCCGTCGACAGTGGTTACCGCACGGAAAGCAGCCGCAGCGCCACGCGCACCGAGACCCCGCTACGCGACATTCCCCAGGCGATCACGGTGGTACCGGAAGCGCTGATCGAAGCACAGGCCGCATTCAGCTTGCGCGATGCCCTGCGCAATGTGCCGGGTTTGACCCTTGCGGCCGGTGAGGGTGGTCGCACGGGTGACTCGATCACCTTGCGGGGTTTCTCCGCCAATTCGGACACTTATCTTGATGGCGCCAAGGACAATGGCCAGTATTTCAGGGATACGTTTTTCCTGGAGGGGGTGGACGTGTTCAAGGGGCCGTCTTCCATGTTGTTCGGTCGTGGTACCACGGGCGGTATTGTCAACCTGCTTTCCAAGCAAGCGCATGCGGGCGACGATTTTTCTGCCGATCTGAGCCTCGGTAGCTATGAGCTGCGCCGCCTGTCCGTGGACGCGAATCTCGGAAACGACCAGCTGGCCGGGCGTGTGAGCGCGCTCTACCACGATGCCGACAGCTTCCGCGATCAGAATTTCCTGGAGCGCAAGGCCATTGCCCCAGCGGGCCGGTTGCAATTGGGCAGCGACAGCTTCTTCACCCTTCAGGGTCTCTACCAGCAGGAGGATTCGGTCTTCGACTATGGTGTGCCGATGTTCCGGGGGCGTCCAGCGGATGTCGGACGCGATACCTTCTATGGTTTTGCCGACGATCGCTTCCAGCAATTCGACGTGGCCATGACCACGGCCGTGCTGGATCTGGGGCTGGCCGACAATCTGCGCTTGCGCAATACGACCCGGTACGGCGATTACCAGCGCGATTACCGCACGCATCTCTTCGGGGAGGTGACGGATGTGGGGTTTGGTTCGACCGTGGGACGCACCCAGGCATTGCGCGCCAGTGGACAAAAGAATCTCATCAACCAGACCGACTTGATCTTGACAGGCGAGTGGCTTGGCTATGAGCACACGCTCCTGGTCGGCGCTGAACTCGCTCGGGAAGACTACGATTTCCGCAGCAAGAACTCGACGGATGTTGCATCGATTGCAATCTTCGATCCGGTATCCGATGCCAGCGTGGGGGTCGGCCGCGCCAACGATCTGGACGGGACGCTGGCGACGGATCGCGACACACTGGCCAAGACCCAGGCGCTGTATCTGCAGGAGCAATTGGCCCTGAATGAGCGGTGGAAGCTGATTGGCGGCGCACGCTTCGACCGATTCCAGGCGGATTTCGATGATCGATTGAGTCAGGACCGGCTGTCCGAGGATACCCATTTCCTGAGTCCACGAGCCGGCGTGATCTGGCAGCCGAGTGAGTCCTCATCCTGGTATGTGAGCGCGGGGCAGTCCTTCAACCCATCGGCGGAATCATTCACTCTCAGCGCGGCAACGGCGGATCTTTCTCCCGAAGAATCGACCAACTATGAATTCGGGACCAAGCAAGAGTTGCTGGATGGCCGCATGGGATTGGCGGCAGCGATCTTCAGGCTCGACAAGGACAAGGCGCGCACACCGGATCCCGACGATCCCAGCCTGACCATTCTGGCCGGCCAGCAGATCACCAATGGCCTGGAAGTCGAGTTGAGCGGCAAGATCACGGATACCGTGAGCGCATTTGCAAGTGCGGCCTGGCTGGATGCCGAGATCACCCGTTCGAACGCGCTGCAGGATGGCATTCCGATCGAAGGCAATCGGCCGCCCAATGTGGCCCGCCAGCAGGGCGTGGTCTGGGCGGACTGGGCTTTCGCGCCAAACTGGAATCTGGGTGGCGGCGTGTATTTTGTCTCCTCACGCTATACCGACAACGGCAACACCGCCCAACTGCCAGGCTATGAACGTGTGGACCTGATGCTGGGTTATGAGCTGCCGCACTGGGCCATTCAGCTCAATGTCCAGAACCTCACCGACGAAACGTATTACGAATCGGGCCAGCTTCGATCGGCCTTGCCCGGATCGCCCCGCGCGGCCATCCTCTCGCTGAAAGTGCCACTGTGACCGTTGAACGGGAAAATTCCATGGCAGCTGACCGAGGAAAGCGTTGAATGGGACCGGCGACAGTGGCCTGGATCGCTCGCCTGCATGGCTGGATTGGGCTGTGGGGCGCCGTGCTCGGATTGCTGTTCGGCGTGTCCGGGTTTGTGCTCAACCATCGCGCCGTGCTGAAGCTTGATCTGATGGTCTATGCGCCCACTCACCAGCGCATCGAGGTGCCGTCGACGGCGGGCGCAAGTCCCCAGGCGCTGGCGGCCTGGTTACCCGGCGCGCTTGCGCTACCGCAGGCAAAGGTGCGTATTCCGGATGAGAAACGTCGCCCCACAGCCGAACCGGTAGCCGCCACCGAGCGGGGGAAGCGCTGGAATGTGACGCTCAACACGCCACAGGAGCGGGTGCAGGTGATTTATTGGGCCGGTGAACCGCGTGCTGAGGTGACGCGCGAGCGCGCCAATTTCTTCGCCACGTTGGCCCGCCTGCACACCGGAGCAGGGCTTGGGGCGGGCTGGGTATTGTTTGCCGATTCCCTGGCCGGGGCCATGATTGCCTTGACCTTGAGCGGCGTCCTGCTGTGGACCAAACTGCATCCGGGGCGGCTGTTGGCTGTTGGTCTGGTGGGTGGAAGTACGGTGCTCGGGACCATCCTCGTATTCTGGGCACTCTGATGTTGATCGTCATCCCGCGACTCCTGGACGACTCGGCGTTGGCTCGTGCGCAGGCGTTATTGGACTCGGCATCGTTTGGCGATGGTCGTGTCACCGCCGGCACACTGGCTGCATCCGCGAAACAGAACCTCCAGTTGCCGTCCGACGCACCCCAGACTCGGGCCCTCCAGGCCTTGATAGGCGCCGCGCTGGAGGCTTCGGTTGATTTCGTCAGTGCCGCCTTGCCACGGCGGGTCCATCCTGCCCTGATCAACCGCTACCTGCCCGGCATGGCCTTTGGCGCCCATGTCGACAATGCCATCCGCTTTGATGATATTCCCCTGCGCGCCGATCTTGCGGCAACCCTGTTTTTGAACGCACCAGAACACTACGACGGCGGCGCGCTCGCCATTGACGACAGCTATGGCGCGCGCGCGGTAAAGGGTAATGCCGGCGATCTGGTGCTCTATCCGGCGAGCAGCATCCATGCGGTACAGCCAATCACGCGGGGGCGCCGCGATGTGGCGGTATTGTGGGTGCAGAGTCTGGTGCGCGAAGCCGGTCAGCGACGCGCCCTGTACGAGCTGGATTGTGCGATTCGTTCGTTACGCGAGCGCGCCCCAGAAAGCCCTGAAATCCTCAGTTTGACAGGGGTTTACCATAATCTGCTGCGCGCGGCAGCAGAGCTCTGAAAATCCCTTCATTCGAAGGTGTGGGCCATTTTTAACCCCTCTTCGGCACCCTTTGTCTCCCAACACGCGAACCTGAAAGCTTGTCGCTTTTTGGCGGTTTTCATCCGAAAGGCACGTCCAAATTGCATGCGGTAGCATGGAGCCGATAACCTGCCTGGCGGATCACGATAAAACCGTTGAAGAGGGGATGGCATTGGAGGGACAAGCCTTTGGGAATCTGGCACTCGCGCTTGCGGTCGGCTTGTTGATCGGCCTGGAGCGGGGATGGCAATCCCGGACCCTGGCGGAAGGAGAACGCATCGCCGGTCTGCGCACCTTTGGCTTGCTTGGATTGCTCGGCGGCGTGGCAAGTCTGCTGAGCGAAGCGTTCGGCGGCGGGATCCTGGTTGCAATGATCCTGGCCGTGGCTGCAGTACTGGGTGGGGCCTATCTGCTGCGATTCCAATCAACCCTGGTGGCCAGCGCCACCACCACCATTGCGGCGCTGCTGACCCTGGGATTCGGGGCACTCGCCGGGGTTGGTGAATTGGAACTTGCTGCCGCCGGGGCGGTGACCACCAGCCTGGTGCTCAACCTCAAGCCCACGCTTCATGCCGGTTTGCAGCGGCTGGAGGCGAGCGAACTACAGGCCACGCTGAATTTGCTGCTGATCTCGGTGGTATTGCTGCCCGTCCTGCCCGATCGGGGTTATGGACCCTGGGCGGTATTCAATCCCTATCGCCTGTGGTGGATGGTGGTCCTCATTGCCGGGATTTCGTTTGGCGGTTACTTTGCCGTCAAACTATTGGGCCCGGGTCGTGGCATTCCGCTGACGGGTCTGCTGGGTGGCTTGAGTTCCTCGACGGCGGTAACCTTGAATCTGGCCCGACTGGCGCGCTCGCACCCGGACTGGAGCCCCGTCCTGGCGAGCGGGATTCTGGTGGCCTGCGGCACCATGTTTCCGCGCATCCTGCTGGTTTCCGGCCTGTTGTATCCCCCGTTGCTGGTGCGATTGGCGCCGCCGCTGGCGGCGATGGCGCTGGCAACCTATGCGGGTGCAGGCGTTTTCTGGTGGCTGCAGCGGCAGGTCGTTCAAAGTGCCACCTTGCCGCTCAGCAACCCGTTTCAATTGGGCACGGCCTTACGTTTTGGCGCTTTGCTGGCGGGGATACTGCTGGCCGCCGAATGGATCCGAAGTCTGTGGGGGGAGCAGGGCCTGTATGCGCTGGCGATGATTTCTGGCTTGACCGATGTGGACGCGATCACCTTGTCGTTGGCACGCATGGGGCGTGAAGGACTGGCGCTGGATACCGTCGTCTGGGGTATTTTACTGGCGGCCATGACCAACAACCTGGTCAAGGCCGGCTTGGCAGTGGCCCTGGGCGGCCGGGCTGTGGGTAGCCGCGTATCCATGACCCTGATGGGCGCCTTGCTATCGGGTCTGGCCGTAGAGTATGGGCTTCCCACGAGTTGATTGCAGGTCACAAGACGTGTAGCGACGTCCAGCCGCAATGGAAATCACACTCTCGAAACGCTGATCAATTGACCCAAACCGGCATGGGAGCGTTGATGGCGCCGATCGCCGGCTGGAGATGGGTCGTCAAGCTCCTGCGGAGGTAGACAGAAGCCTTTTCATCTGTGACTGGCCTGGCGTTGCCCTCAGCTGGCGCTGGCCTGCTGGGCGTAGAAACGCTGTTTATCCTCGTACATGCGCCGATCCGCAACGATCAGGATCTGTTCCGGACCGCAATCATCACTGCATGCGGCCCCGATGCTCAGACTGATGGGCAACAATTGTCCATCTTTCAGTTTCAACGGCCGCTCACCCACTTGCTCGCGAATCCGTTCGGCCAAGCGGTCGGCCTGTTCCTGCCGGCTGGCCGGGCACAGGATGGCGAATTCATCACCGCCGATTCGGCAGACAATGTCCTCCGAGCGGCAAGCGGCCTTGAGCAACTGGGCAACCCGGATGATGAGTTGATCTCCAGTCAGATGCCCATGGCCATCGTTGGCGGGTTTGAGGCCATTGATGTCGATCATGAGCAGGGAAAAATCCATCGCGGGCGTTTGACGCTTGGCGTCCTGGTGTGCTTCCAGGGTGTTCTGAAAATGGCTGCGGTTGAAAATGCCGGTGAGGCCGTCGGTATTGGCGAGTTGCGTCAGTTCCATGCGCAGCAGGTGATTTTCCACGCCCGCTGCCAACTGATCCCGAAACAACTCGACTGCCTTGTGGGATTCTTGCGGCAGATCCCCACCTTTGACGACCATGTGTCCGATGATCCGATCCATGCGATTCCAAAGCGGGAACAGGGTCCACCGCAACGATGCGTCCGCGGGAGTGGACAGCGCGTTGAGTTGCTCGAACAGTTGTTCCGGATGGCCGGTCAACAGCAGATGACTATGCAGCAACAACGTGCGCTGTTCCGCTTCCGATAACCCCGGTGCGACCAGATGTCGGACCACATTGCGCCGCCTGCCATACACCAGTAATGCGAAATGGTGTTGCCGGAATAAATGCTGCAAATGCTGGATAGTCGCTTCCAGCAGTTCGACCAAGTCTTCTTTCTGCTGCATCACCAGACTGGCATCCAGCAGCCCGCTCAGGATATCGCGCTGGCGCTCACTGTCGGCGCGACTCCGGGCGGATTCTTCCTGGTTGTCGATGAGGATGTAGGCGATCTTCAGGAAAATCCACATCAACGGAATCGAGATGACCGAAGCAGTCCCAAAGGCGGCAACCAGGATGCCCGTGGTGAATCGACCTTCCACCATGTAATAAAACAGCGGGGCAATGCCTACCGCTGCTGAAACCACAACGGCATAGATAGCCAGCGCCAGCGCCCATTGCGACTGGCGGAATACCCAGCGCTGCAGTCGCATCAATGTGTCGGATGGGGATGGCATCGGCAACCTGATTGGATCTTGTGGAAACCAAGGCTCTAATTCGTCCAAAGATCGGCAGCAATCGGTTTTACTTGAGGTCGTGCTGCGTTCTGGGACCACCCAGCGCCTGGTGCAGAACGAAGCGACCTTCCTTCGGAGCTGGGAATGGGGCGGACGCCGGGACAGGTGATACTGCCGCCGGATCGACTCCCCGCTGAGCCGGATCCGGGGCGCTATCTGTCGGCCGCCTGGTCGCTGGAATCGGTAGGTCAGCGCGCTGCCGCTCGAAGTGCCTATGCGGCGGCCGCCAGGCAATGGCCTGATCAAGAGCTGTCCTGGTTGGCATGGTCGAATCTTTTGATTGGCGATAAAGAAAGCGCTACCGCGTTAGCGGTCCTGGATGAGGGTCTGCAATACAATCCTCAGAGCGACGTCCTGCAACTCAATCGCGCCACGCTGCTGCTTGATCGGGGCCAGCAGGAAGAAGCCTTGCGCATCGCCCGCGCAGTGGCTGGGCGCTCTGGCCCCTGGCAAGCACAGGCGCATGACTTGCTGCTGGAGATTGAAAACGCCGGGACCCCAAACGTTTCGCACCCGGCGGCAGGATCACCTTGACGCCAAGTGACTGAGTTTTCGCTTCCTGAATGCGATTCCCCACGCCCCTTCTGCCGAAGGACACATTCAATCGTCTGCCATGCGGGAGTGGGATCGCGTGTCCGGCATGATCTGGTAGACCATCAGGCTACAGGCGATGCACGCGGTGACATACCAATAAAAACCGCTTTCCATGCCGTGACTCTTGAACCACAAGGCCACGTATTCGGCGGTTCCGCCAAACAGGGCGACCGTGAGCGCGTAGGGCAGACCGACACCAAGCGCCCGCACTTCGACCGGAAACAGTTCGGCTTTTATGATGGCATTGATCGCAGTGTAGAAACTGACGATGGTGAGCGCTCCCAGGATCAGCCAGAACGCCTGCGTGACGGTTTGCACGTCCTGGAGTTGACTCAGGATCGGCACGGTCAGCAGGCTACCCAACACCCCGAAGGCGATCAGCACCGGGCGCCGCCCGATTTTGTCGGACAGCGCGCCCACAGCGGGCTGAATCAGCATGTATAGCAACAGCGTTCCGGCGTTGAGCAGCGCAGCGGTCTGCCTGTCAAAACCGGCGCTATTGACCAGAAACTTGTGCATGTAGGTGGTGTAGGTATAGAACGCCACTGTACCGCCCAAGGTCAGGCCGATCACCGTCAGTACCGCCCGTCGATGTTGCAGTAGTTCACGTAGCGTGCCTTCGCGCCGGCGCTGCATTGGGTCGTCTTGCTGATGGGTGAAGGCGGCAGTCTCTTCCATGTTGCGACGGAGGATGAACGTCACGATCGCGGCCAGCGCGCCGATGGCGAAGGGGACGCGCCATCCCCAGTCGCGCAGTTCGGCTTCGCTCAGGAATTTCTGGAGCACCAGCAGCACCGTCAGCGCGAGCAGATGACCCATGATCAGGGTTACATACTGGAAGCTTGACCAGAAGCCGCTATGCGCACGGCTGGCCATTTCGCTGAGATAAGTGGCCGATGCGCCGTATTCGCCGCCGACGCTGAGTCCCTGCAACAACCGCGCGATCACTAGCAGGGTGGGCGCGGCGATGCCAATACGGTCATGGCCGGGCGTCAGGACGATGATCAGGGAACCGGCGCACATCATCAGCACCGACAGCATCAGCGCCGACTTGCGGCCATGACGATCGGCATGGCGGCCCAGCAGCCAGCCGCCGAGCGGTCGCATCAGAAAGCCCACGGCAAAGATTGCCGCCGTGTTCAGCAACTGGGAAGTCGGGTCTCCCCTGGGAAAGAACGCAGGCGCAAAGTACAGCGAGAATGCGGCATAGGCGTATCAGTCATACCATTCCACCAGGTTGCCGAGGGAGCCACTGAAGATCGACTTCAAGCGCCACCCGGTCGTCATGCCAGCGATGTCTTGAGGGGCAGGAGCAATCTTGGCAGACATTTGGAGAGCTCGGGCTCGGGCCGGTTTGCTTGCAGGATCGCTCCAGGCGGCTCATGGCCTGATGTGATACGCTGTCAAGGCCGTGTCGTGGTGACTTTGTCCCATTCGTATTTTTCGCGTTTCAAGGAGTCTGCGTCATGAACGATGCACTGGTCAGTCAAATTGAGACCCTGCTGAAAAGCCAGCCGGTCTTGCTTTTCATGAAGGGTACGCCGGATTTCCCGATGTGCGGTTTTTCCGCCAAGGTGAGCGGCATTCTGAAAGAATCCAAAACCCCCTTCGCCACGGTGAATATCCTGGAAGAACCCGAGTTGCGGGAGGGGCTCAAGGTCTACGCCAACTGGCCCACGTTTCCCCAACTGTACATTGGCGGGGAATTGGTCGGGGGATGTGATATCACCGTGAGCCTCCATCAAAGCGGGGAGTTGCAGCGTCTGCTGGAGGCGAGCAGCAACAAGATTGATCAGCCCGCCTGATCGTCCTCATCCGCTATCACTGCATTTTCGCTGTCAAGGATGTTTTGTTCGTAGACGCCACGGAAGGCGTTCACCACCCGACAGAACAATTCCGCCGTCTGTTGCGCGTCATAGCCCGCGGAGTGGGCTGACGTCTGGTCGAAGGCGAGTCCAGCCAGGAGCGCCGCCCGGCGCAGCACCGTTTGCCCATAGGCCACCCCGCCCAATGTAACGGTATCGAAGCAACTGAAGGGGTGGAAGGGGTTGCGCTTGACGCCGCTCCGGGCTACTGCGGCGTTCAGGAAGCCCAGGTCAAAGTGGGCGTTGTGCCCGACCAGTATGGCTCGATGGCAGCCTGTTTCCCGCATTTTTCCCCGGATTTCGCCAAAAATGCGCCGCAGCGCCTCGGCCTCGGGCAGCGCGGGCCGCAAGGGATGATGCGGATTGATGCCGTTCACGGCCAAGGCCGCGGCTTCGATATTGGCCCCGGCAAAGGGCTGGACATGGAAGGAATGTACTGTCCCTGGTTGTAGCAAACCGGCCGCATCGAGACCCAGGGGCACAGCGGCAATTTCCAGCAGGGCATCGGTCTGGGCGTTGAATCCACCGGTCTCAACATCCACCACCACCGGGAGAAACCCCCGGAATCGTTGCATCAGGGCGCTCGCGGGCTGGGTCATGGATGGTCTCCCGCCCACGGGCGGTTTTGGGCATCGGTTGCCACTTGCCACGGCAATACCTCGCCTGCACGCAATGGAATCAGCTCGCCATCAGGCGTTGGGTGACTTGCCGGGACCAGCCAATTTTCGCGGATCAAGGTGATTTTTTCCTGATTGCGCGGCAGACCGTAGAAATCCGCGCCGTGAAAGGCGGCGAAGGCCTCCAGCCGGCCGAGATGGCCGGCCTGTTCGAATGCTTCGGCATAGAGCGGCAGGGCCAGGGGAGCGGAGTAGATCCCGGCGCATCCACAGGCACTTTCCTTGGCCGTGCGGGGATGTGGCGCGCTGTCGGTGCCGAGGAAAAAGCGCGGATCGCCCGAGGTGGCTGCTTCCAGCACAGCGCTGCGGTGGCGTTCGGCCTTGAGCACGGGCAGGCAGTAATAATGGGGTCGCAGCCCGCCTTGAAACAGCGCATTGCGGTTGTAGAGCAGGTGCTGAGGGGTGAGGGTTGCCGCCAGTCCGTGGGCATGACTGCGCACAAAGTCGACCGCCTGAGCGGTGGTGATGTGCTCGAATACGACTTTGAGCCCGGGCAGGCGCTCCAGCAGCGGGCCCAGAACCGTGTCGATGTAGCGGGCCTCCCGGTCGAAGACATCCACGCTGGGATCGGTCACCTCGCCATGGACCAGCAGCGGCAACCCGATTTCAGCCAGCGTCTCAAGCGCCGGAAGGATCCGGTCGATATGGGTGACACCGGCTTCGCTATGGGTCGTGGCGCCCGCTGGATAGAGCTTGACCCCGTGGATGAAGCCTGACTGCCGGGCCAGGCGCAATTCCGCTGGCGCGGTGGCATCCGTCAGGTACAGCGTCATCAGGGGAACGAAGTCGCTGTGCGGGGGACAGGCGGCCAGAATCCGGTCACGATAGGCGGCGGCTTGCGCGACGGTGGTGATGGGCAGACGCAGGTTGGGCATTACAATCGCCCGGCCAAACACCGTTGCCGTCGCCGGGAGCACGGCCGTCAGCATGGCGCCATCCCGCAGGTGCAGATGCCAGTCATCCGGGCGGGTCAGGGTCAATTCATGCATGGGCGGGGCCAGTCGCAGCCCTGGGGGGAAGGTACATTATGGATCCGCTGATTGTCTGGGTGGTGCTGGCAGCGATAGCGCTGGTGGGGATTATCTATGTCATTGTCATCTACAACAACCTGGTGCGGCTCAAGCACAACGTCTCCAAGGCTTGGTCGAATATCGACGTGCTGCTGCGTCAGCGTCATGATGAACTACCCAAACTGGTGGAAACCTGCCGTCGCTACATGCAGCACGAGCGGGAAACCCTGGAGCGGGTGATCAGCGCACGCACGGCAGTGGGCCAGGCTCGGGAAAAGAAGGACATGGCGGCTTTGAGTGGCGCCGAATCCCTGTTACGTACCGGGCTGGGGCAGTTGTTCGCGGTTGCTGAGCAATACCCCGAGCTGCGGGCCGATGCGTCCTTCCAGCATTTGCGCGAACGCATTACCGGGCTGGAAAATGCCATTGCCGATCGGCGCGAGTTCTACAACGACAGCGTGAATCGTAACAACATCCGCATCGAGACCTTTCCCGACGTGATCCTGGCGCGCTTCTTCCGCTTTGAGAGTGCTGATCTGCTTGAATTCGACGCCGAGGACACGGCCGATGTGTCCCTGGGTTCGCTGTTCGGGAGTTGAGCGACATCATGGTGGATCCCGAACTCCTCGGCCTGGCGGCCATGCTCATCCTGGGTGGGTTCGGGGGCTGGTATGCCAGCTTGCGACGTATCCGTTGGGTGCGCGATACCCCCACGTCACGCATCCGTTCCGCGGCCCAGGGTGTGGTGGAGCTGGTCGGGCGGGTGCGTCCTCCCCCGGAAGAACATCTGGTTTCGCCGATGACGGCTCAGCCGGCGGTGTGGTGGGAATGCACGGTTTCCCGACGGGATAGCGATAGTGGCGGGCGTCGGCGCTGGAATA
>Ga0209851_1000068_pt1 | contig 37628 bp, 36 predicted proteins | sample GWRWT4_14Oct14_FD_187195 | JGI IMG/M metagenome (GOLD analysis project Ga0209851, IMG submission 187195) | Sand microcosm microbial communities from a hyporheic zone in Columbia River, Washington, USA - GW-RW T4_14-Oct-14 (SPAdes) (version 2) | ecosystem: Engineered > Artificial ecosystem > Sand... | reverse complement strand
GAAGACACCTGGCGCCATGTCGGAAGCCTCGTCAGCACTATCAGCAAAGACGAATGCGAAAACTATTTCCAAAACGCTGGATACGCTTCCGTCAAATAATGAAACGCTCTAGCGCAATTCCCTGTCTGGCGGCAGGTTGTGTGTTAGGTATGTGAATATATCTAATGTCATCCCGCTTTAAAACGCATCATGCTCTGGCGGCGTAGCGGTCTTTTACAGGGCGGCGGTAACATCGGTTTGGGCGAAATCCACGCCCTTGAACAATAGCGGCTCACGGGTCGCTTTCGAAAGGGCATAGGCGAAACAATCGCCAAAGTTTAACCCGGCGGCGTGGCGGCCCTTGCCATAATCCAGGAACGCCTGACGAGCCAGATGCGCCTGTTCCACGGTAAACGGTTCGATGATGATGTTGGAACTGCGGAGTAATGCGTCAAACTTTGGGCCGCCGCGGCCGCTGGTGAATCTTTCGGCGACCATGGCGGCCTCCACAAAAGTAGCGGCCGATATGCGGCGCGACTCCGCCTTCTCAATCGCCTGGGCATAGATTGGGGCGTCAGTTTCGTTAAACAGGATGGCAATGAGCGCGGAGGTGTCGATGATCATGCGACACTCACTTCGGCAGGCCATGCTCGTCATAGAGCCAGGTTTCACCGTGATCCGGGGGCCTCTCGGTCAGAAGTTCGGCGCAACTTCGGCCAATGGCGAGCAGCTCCTCGGCGGAGACCTTGTTCTTGCTTTTTTGCAGGCGCTCCAGCCGCTCCTTGAGTGCGACCGTCACGGCGTGCGTCATGGTTTCGCCGGTGGCCCGGGAAAGAGCCTTCGCCAGCCGGTGCGCTTCGGGGTCTTTGATATTGAGGGACATCATTCCACCAAGGTAGAAAAATTTCTACCTTTCTAGATAATGCTTTCGGCGGCCTTGCGCAAGGGGCACATGGCCGGGGCGATCCCCCTATGCCGCCCTACTGGATCAGTTTCGACAGGATCTTGAACTCGTCCGAACCGGCCTTTTGCAGCCATTCAAACACCGCCATTTCGGTGGTGATGATGGCGCCGCCCGCATCTTCGATGCGGGAAAAGGCGTGATCCATGCTGGACTGTTTGCGTGACGCCACGGCGTCGGCGGCGACGAACACCGCAAAATCCTGTTCGCACAGCATCAAGGCGGTTTGCAGCACGCAAATATGCGCCTCCATCCCGGCCAGCACGATCTGCCGCTTGGCCGAGGCCTTTAGCTGCTCCGCAAAGCCTGTATTGGCGGGACAGGCAAATTCGAGTTTTTCGACCGGGCCGCCAGCGGGCATATATTCCGCCAGTTGCGGCACGGTGCGCCCCAGACCGCGCGGATATTGCTCGGACACCAGGGTTGGAACTCCCAGCAGTTTGGCCGCCTGCATCAGAATGGCGGCGTTGCGAATGGCCTCGGCGCCGCCATCATGCATGGCTGGCGCCAGGCGTTCCTGAATATCCACCACGATCAGACAGCTTTTGTTCCTATCCAGCAGCATGGCCCTTCTCCCGCTCCATCCAATTGGGCGATTGCATTTGCCTGCCTCCGCCTTCTATTCTACGCCTGAGCATAACCATAATCGGGGAAGAAACAAATGGCTGGAATTCACGGTGGCAAACTGGCGGCGCGCGCACTCAAGCAGGCGGGCGTGGAATGCGTCTTCACCCTCAGCGGCGGGCATGTGATGGCGATTTATGACGGGTGCCTTGATGAAGGCATCCGCATCATTGATGTGCGCCACGAACAGGCCGCCGTCCATGCCGCCGACGCCTGGAGCCGGTTAAACCCCGGCAGCATCGGCTGCGCCGTGCTGACCGCCGGCCCCGGTGTGACCGATGGCGTGACCGGCGTCGCCAATGCCTGGCGCGCCAATTCCCCCATTCTCGTGATCGGCGGCCAGGGTCCGTTCGGCGCAGCGCGCAAGGGATCGTTGCAGGAAATGGATCATGTCAGCGTGATGCGCCCGATCACCAAATGGGCCGACGCCTGTTACGACACCAAACGCATTCCCGATTATATCGAAATGGGTGTGCGCCATGCCGTGTCCGGCAATCCCGGCCCGTCATTTCTGGAAATTCCCATGGATGTGCTGATGGGAACCGTCGAAAGCTTTGATGCGGTGCGGTTCCCGACCTATCGCCCTGCTCCCAAAATGCTGCCGGACGAAGATGATTGCCGCCGCGCGCTGGAAATTCTGTCCAAGGCGAAACGCCCGGTGATGCTGGCCGGAACCAGCGTCAAATGGTCGAACGCCTCGGGCCCGATGAATGATTTTCTGGCGCGCACCAATATCCCCACCTATGTCAATGGCATGGGGCGCGGCACGGTGCCGCCCGGCTCGAACTATCTGCTGAACCGGTCGCGCAAGGACGCCATGAAGAATTGCGACGTGTTCATCTGTGCGGGCGTATTGCTGGATTTCCGTCTGGCCTTCGGCAATTCGATTCCCAAAGGCGCCAAGATCATTCAGCTTGATATCGACAACACGCTGATCGGCACCAACCGCTCGGCGGATGTGGGGGTTGTGGGAAATCTGGGATCCTCGTTTGACTCCATGATCAGGATGATGGACCGCGAAAAGCTGCATCTGAATTTTTCCGGCTGGCTGGATGAACTCAAACCCATCGAGGCGAAGCTTGAGGCCGAGAATGAAAAAGGCCTGAATTCCAATGAAAGCCCGGTCGATCCGCTGCGCATGTGCCGCGAGGTGCGCGACTTCCTCGGCGGCTACGACAAGGAAGTGATCCTGATCGGCGATGGCGGCGACATTGTGGCGCAGGCATCCAAGGTGCTGCCGGTGCCGGGAGAAAATGGCTGGATGGACCCCGGCCCGCTCGGCACGCTGGGCGTCGGGATGCCGTTCGCGCTGGCCGCACAGGCCTCAAAGCCCGACAAACGGGTGCTGATCATTTATGGCGACGGCTCGTTCGGCCTGAACGGTTTTGAATATGACACCGCCGTGCGTTTCAATCTGCCGATTGTCGGCATTGTCGGCAATGACGCCGCCTGGGGCCAGATGGCGCGCCCGCAGGCCGCCAGTTACGGCGCCAACCGCATGGTCGCCACCACGCTGAACTATACCCGCTATGACAAAATCGTCGAGGCGATGGGCGGCTATGGCGAACATTGCGAGAAGCCCGAGGAAATCCGCCCGGCGCTGGAACGCGCCTTCGCCTCCGGCAAACCCGCACTGGTTAATGTCAAACTGCGTCAGGATCTGGATACCGGGATGAAGGGCAGCACATATGTTTAAGGGAGTCCGAAAGTTCCCTCTTTGTCTTTCTCAGCGATCTGTCCTCTGAAGCCCTGGCGAAAGAGGAAGCGAAGAATCTCCCACGGCAGATATAGAGCGGAATGATTTCAGGCTTGTCCGTTAACCCCCTCCCGGCCTCCCCCTTTCAGGGGGAGGAGGGTAATTGCCGCATATGCCTCCCTCCCCCTGCAAGGGGGAGGGTTGGGGTGGGGGTCAAAACTCACAGGATGGACATCCCCAAAAGAATTCAACCTGAAATCATACTGCGCTAAAACTCCAACACCATCCCATCATAGGCGGGCACGACGCCTTCAGGCAGTTCGCGCAGCAATGTCTGGTAATCCATGTCGATATGCAGGTTGGTCAGCACGGCGAGTTTGGGCCGGGCGCGCGCGATCCATTCCAACGTGCGCGCCAGATGCGCATGGGTCGGATGCGGTGTATAGCGCAGCGCATCGACAATCCAGCATTGCGCGCCATCAATCGCCGCAAACGCCGCATCCGATAGCCCCACCACATCCGGCGTATAGGCGAAATTGCCGAAGCGGTAGCCGACGCAATGCGCCCCGCCATGATCGACCTCAAACGGTGTGGCCTCGATGATGCCGCCGGGGCCTTCCACCCGCGCCGTCCCCTTGATCAGATGGCCGTTCAGAATTGCGGGATAGGAGCTGCCTTCGGCCTGTGAAAAACAATAGCCAAAGCGCGCATTCAATTCATCAAAAGTAATTTCATCCGCATACACATTAACCCGTTTGCGCATATTCATCACCACCATGCGCAGATCGTCGATGCCATTGGCCTGATCGGCGTGGGAATGGGTGTACAGCACGCCGTGCAGATGGCTGACGCGGGCCATCAGCAATTGTTCACGCATATCGGGCGAGGTGTCGATCAGCGCCGTGGTTTCGCCGCGCTGCACCAGAATGGAGCAGCGCAGACGCCGGTTGCGCGGTTCATCCGGATCGCACACGCCCCAATCGCCGCCGATGCGCGGCACGCCGCCGGACGATCCGCTGCCCAATATGGTGACTCTATGTGCGGGCATTGGCGCGGTCCGCTTTGCTGAACAGAGTGAAAAAATTATCCGTGGTGCGGGCGGCGAACACCTCCCGCGTCTCGCCGAAAAATTCCGCCAGATAGCGCGCCGTATCGGCCACAAAGGCCGGCTCGTTGCGCTTGCCCCGATGCGGCATCGGCGCCAGAAACGGCGCGTCGGTTTCCACCAGCAGCCGGTCCGGTGGTATCATCCGCACAGTTTCGCGCAATTCCCGCGCGCTCTTAAACGTCACTATGCCCGACAGCGAAATATACAGGCCCAGATCAAGCGCGGCGCGGGCCAGCTCCGGCCCCGCGGTAAAGCAGTGAATAACGCCGGGAAAAGCGCCCTTCCCCGCCTCATCGCGCAATATATCGATCATGTCCGCATCCGCGTCGCGCGCATGCACGATCAGCGGCAAACCGCTTTCGCGGCTGGCGGCGATATGCGCGCAGAACGAGGCCTGCTGTGCTGCGCGCGAGCTGTGTTCATAAAAATAATCCAGCCCGGTTTCGCCAATGCCGATCACTTTGGGATGCGTGCTCAGCGCAACAATGCGGGCGCAATCGGCGGCGGGTTCGCTGTCCGCCTCATGCGGGTGAATGCCAACCGAGCAGTAAATATGATCGAATTTATCCGCCGTATCGCGGATGCGTTCAAACTCACTGATCCGGGTACAGATGGTCAGCATCATGCCAATGCCCGCCTGGCCCGCGCGGCGCACCACCAGATCCATATCCTGTGCGAAATCCGGAAAATCCAGATGGCAATGGCTATCGACGAGCATTGTCAGAATCCGATGCTTTTGGATTGGCCCGGCAACCCCCACCCCAACCCTCCCCCTTGCAGGGGGAGGGAGGAGTTTGTAGCGGCTGCGCTCCTCCCCCTGAAAGGGGGAGGTTGGGAGGGGGTCGCCGGGGTCACTAAAGTGATTTTGCCTGAAATCGTCATCTTCTAGGCCTTTTCCACATAACGCGGGAAAACGCCGGACGGCGGCGGTAAGGGCGCGCCCGGTTTCAGACGGTGCGCCACATTCAACGCCGCAAAATTGCGCGCATCGGCTGCTACCGCCAACTGATCCAGCAAGGCGGCGGCGCTGTCCGGGATCACCGGCTGCGCCAGAATACAGATTTGCCGCACCGTTTCCGCCGTCACATACAATACGGTTTGCATCCGTGGCACATCCGTTTTCGCCAGCGCCCAGGGCGCCTGATCGGCGAAATAGCGGTTAGCGTCGGCGACGATTTTCCACACCTCGCCCAGCGCCAGATGGATCGCCTGCGCCTCCATGTGCGCGCGCGCCTTTGCCAGCATCATGTCCGCCTCATCCAGCAAGGCCTGATCGGCGGCGGAAAATGCACCGGGCGCGGGAACCGCACCGCCGCAATTTTTCGCAATCATCGACAGCGAGCGTTGCGCCAGATTGCCCAGATCATTCGCCAAATCCGCATTTGTGCGGTTGACCAGAGATTCATGCGAATAATTGCCATCACTGCCGAACGGCACCTCGCGCATAAAGAAATAGCGCATCTGATCCAGCCCGTAACGGTCCACCAGATCGAGCGGGCTGACGACATTTCCCAGCGATTTCGACATTTTCTCGCCCTGGCTTTGCAGAAAGCCATGGCCAAACACCCGTTTGGGCAATGGCACGCCCGCCGACATCAAAAAGGCCGGCCAGTAAATGGCGTGAAAGCGTACAATATCCTTGCCGATAATATGCACATCGGCGGGCCAGAATTTTTTATACGCTTCGCCGTCAGGATAACCAATCGCCGAAATATAATTGGTCAGCGCATCAAGCCACACATACATCACATGTTTCGCATCATCGGGCACCGGAACGCCCCAATCAAAACTGGTGCGTGAAACGGACAAATCCTTCAACCCGGACTTAACAAAATTCACCACCTCATTGCGGCGCGTGTGCGGCAGAATAAAATCCGGATGCGCATCATAATGCGCCAGCAGCCGGTCGTCATAGGCCGACAGGCGGAAGAAATAACTTTCCTCCTCCACCCAGGTCACCGGCGTGCCGGTCGGCGCGAGCTTTTGCCCGTCCGCACCTGTGCTCAGCTCATCCTCGCCGTAAAAGGCCTCGTCGCGCACCGAATACCAGCCGGCATATTTGCCCAGATAAATATCGCCCTTCGCCGCCATCTGCCGCCACAGATGCGACACCGCCTTGTGGTGGCGCGGCTCGCGCGTGCCGATGAAATCATCATTGCTGCAATTCAGCCGCCGCACCATTTCGCGGAACAGCGGCGTGTTACGGTCGGCAAGTTCACCCGGTGAGATGCCTTCCTTGCGCGCAGTCTGTTCCATCTTCTGGCCATATTCATCCGTGCCGGTCAGGAACATGACCTCATAGCCATCCAGCCGCTTGAACCGCGCCAGCACATCGGTGGCGATCGCTTCATAGGCATGGCCGATATGCGGCGGCCCATTGGGATAGGAAATCGCCGTGGTAATGTAAAAACGCTGGGTCACAGTTGAGCTTTCGGGATAGGTTAACGGCGTTGCGCCGTTTGGGCCAGTCGTGAAAAAATGCTTAAAACAATCTGCTTACGGCTGAGATTGACACTATCTGCGCGCCGCAAGAGCGTGTTGATGTTCTCCCATACCTCGGTCCATTGATCAAGGGGCACCGCCTTGCACAGGCGCGCAATCAGCGCAGTCTCGCCGGCGGCCAATTCCTCTGGAATAATACCGGATGCACCCGCCCGGATCATCCGCGCCAGCCAGCCCGTCAGCATTTCCATCAATAAATCAAAATCCTGCTCCGCATTTGCCCGTGACAGACGGTCACCCAGCGCATGCAGGGCGGCAATATCAATTTCCGGCAGGCCCATCAGCAGCGTCAGCATTTCCCGGAACCGGTCAAGCCCGCCGTCGCGAAGTATAGCCAATGCCCGGCCGGGACTGCCCCCCGCCAGCCTCGCCGCTAGCGCCAGATCGTCCCCGTCAAGTTCAGAAAAATGCGCACGGACGCAGCGCACCAGATCCTGATCGCCCAGCGGGCTGAGCATTAATTTCCGGCACCGCGAACGTATGGTCGGCAACAGCCCGCCGGGCGAATGGCTGATCAGCAGAAAGACTGACCGCTTCGGAGGTTCCTCCAGAATTTTCAGCAGGGCGTTGGCGGCGGCCAGATTCATGTCATCCACACTATCGACAATGCAGACCCGCCAGCCGCCCTCGCCAGCGCTCAGGGCAAAAAAATCAGCCGCCTTGCGCGCCACATTCACTGAAATGACATTCTGAATACGGCCGGTATCGTCCACCTGTCTGCGCAACAGCAGAAAGTCCGGATGCGAAAGGGCCCTGATCCAGCCAAAGACCGTGTCTCCCTCCGGCATAGCCAGATCGGGCGGCACCGGTGAACCCGCGCCATATTTAAGCAGGGTGCGCGCAATGCGATAGGCCAGTGTTGCCTTGCCAATGCCTTTGGGCCCGGATATCAGCCAGGCATGATGCATCCGCCCGGCGGCGATGGCTGCGGCTACGGTGCTCAGCGCTTCATGATGACCTATAAGTTCTGCCGTTTCGCGCGGGTGCGGAAATCCCTCCAATTGATCGGATTGAATTTCGTCTTCTGCTTCTTTTACCGTGCGCCTAGCCATTACCCGACCCGGTTACAGCCCAGCCCTGCCCAAGCCTGGATGACACGGCCGCAAAGATGGCTTTGGCAACAGTTTCAGGATCCGGCGCCGCATCAATCAGCGCACAGCGATCCGGCTCCTGTTTGGCAATGCGCAGGAAACTCTCCCGCAGGCGCTGGTGAAACGCCAGCCCCAGACTTTCAAAACGATTTTCCGTGCCGCCGCGCAATTTTGCGCGCGCCAGCCCCGCTTCTGCAGGAATATCCAGAACCAGCGTCAGATGCGGAACCGGACTGTCCGCATCCAGCGCAAGTGCGGCCAGCCGCTCCAGCACGGCCCGGCCCAGCCCGCCTGCATCCCCCTGATAGGCGAATGTCGAATCGCTGAAGCGGTCGCATATCACCCAATCGCCGCGTTTCAGCGCCGGCATGATGGTTTCGCGCAAATGGGTGCGCCGTGCGGCAAACAGCAGCAGCGCCTCAGTCATCGCATCCCAGCGCGCCTGATCTCCCTCAACCAGCAATTTCCGTATGAGTTCCGCCCCGGGTGCGCCGCCAGGTTCGCGCGTCAAAACCACTTCCAGTCCGCGCTGCTGCAAGGCGGTGCGCAGTAAAAGCGACTGAGTCGATTTGCCGGTGCCTTCACCTCCCTCAAGGGTAATAAATTTTCCTGAAGCAGCAGGCATGGCAATATTCCGCCTACGGATTAACCGCTTGACGCCCCCCACAAAAGATAATTGATGGCGGCAGGTATCTTGCCAAAAAATCCCAGCTTCTGCACCGCAGCGCCTGCAACCACGGGAACCGTCACAGGCTGCATTCCAGTGGCCGTAAACGTGACAGTACCGACTTGCGCGCCGGGCGCCACCGGCGCCGCCAGCGGCGTCTGATAGACCAGCTTCGCCTGAAGCGATTTACGCGCATCACGCGGCAGGGTTACCCGCACATCATTGGCCACAACCAGCGGAATTTTGCCGGAATCCCCCAGCCAAACGTCCGCATCCTCCAGTTTCTGATTGGCGCTCAACAAGGTATAGGTCTCAAACTCGTTAAATCCGCGGGTCAGCAGGCGCTCCGCCTCAATGCCCCGCACTTTGTCGCTGGCCAGCCCGGTGACCACGACGATCAGACGCCGCCCATTGCGCACGGCAGACCCTGTAAGACCATAGCCCGCTTCTTCCGTATGGCCCGTCTTCAGGCCGTCTGCGCCGGGATAGGAATATAATAGCGGATTGCGGTTTCCCTGTTTGATGCCGTGCCAGGTAAAATCAATCTCGGAAAAAATACTGTAATATTGTTTGTGCGTATTCACTAGATAGGCCGCAAGCGTAGCCAGATCGCGCGCGGTCATCACATGTTCGGGGTCTGGCCAGCCCGAAGCGTTGCGGAACACAGAATGCGTCATGCCGATTTCGCGCGCCCGCTCGGTCATTTTGCGGGCAAAATTCTGCTCGTCCCCGGAAATGCCTTCCGCCACAACCACGCAGGCGTCATTCCCGGATTGCACGATAATGCCGCGCAGCAGATCCGCAACCGCAATGCGCGCGCCCAGCTCCACGAACATTTTTGACCCCTGAATCCGCCATGCGCTTTCCGAAACCGGGAAAGTATCCTCCATTTTCAGGCTGCCCTCGGCCAGCTTGTCGAACACCATGGCGATAGTCATCAGCTTGCTCATTGAGGCTGGCGGCATCGGCGCGTCGGCGTTTTTTTCAAACAGCACGGTTCCCGTTTCGGCATCGACAAGGATGGCTTCCCGCGCCGGCGTATCGAACGCCGTCTGCGCGCGCGAGGGCGTGATGACGCCCAGGGTTAAAATCAGGACCAGAAAGAAACAAAACCGCATGGTACCGTCCATCGCCAAGAGTGTTTAATCCACAATGATCTGCGCGCTGGTCTGCCCGCTAGCCAGAACCCGGGCCAATGTTGCATCTGCAATCTCGACCGTGGCCAGCGGCCCGGTGCGCACCCGGTAAAATGATTTTCCATCAACGACCTTGGCGCTGACATGGAAACCAGGTTCAGCCCGCAACAGCCGGCCGCGCAGCCGTTCGGCATTTACCAAATCGCGAAAAGCGCCAACCTGCACATAAATATTCCGCACGGGCGGGACCGGGCGAAACTCTACCTGCGGCTCCGGCGGTAACTCGGCTTCCTTACCGGGCCTGCTTGCAAGATCAAGCGGCGCGGGTTTGCCGCCTGCCGGGGATACGGATTTAATTTTCGGGCCTGCCACACTTCCGGGCAGAACCTGACTGCTGACGCCAGAAGAGGGAACAGCGGCGACCAGCGCCTTTTCTTCAGCGCTGGTCTGCGGCCTGGTTCGATAAATGTGCCCGGCTTGACGCCGCCATCCTGTATCTGCACCCGGACGGGCGCGGTGCCGGTTGCGCCAAAACCCAGTAATTGCGCACCACGCCGCGACACGTCGATAATGCGCCCCGCAACAAATGGCCCCCGGTCATTCACCTTCAGCAGAATTGAGCGTCCATTTTCCAGATTGGTCACCCGCACCGTCACCGGCAGCGGCAAAGTCTTGTGGGCTGCCGTCAGGGCATTCATATCATAAATTTCCCCAAGCGCCGTTGGTTTGCCATGAAAACCTGGCCCATACCATGAAGCGATGCCGGTTTCGTCATAATCCGGCTGTTCGCGCGGATAATACCATACACCTGCAATCTGATAGGGTTTCCCGATCTTGTAGGCAGCCGCCGGCTTGGAAGGCGGCGGCGGCGGTTTGCCCGCACAGCCGGCAAACAGCAATGACAGTGCAGCAAGGCATACGAATTGGTGACACAGGCGCAAAGCGATCATGCTAATTCGCGCTCCCGATATGGTCTGACAATGCGCCGACCGTCAATGCGTAGAAATGCGCACAATTATACCGCAGAATGGATTCATAATTAGCATACACGATAAAGGCCGCACCCTTGGGAGATTGCGGAATTGCCAGCGACCCATTCAGCCTGTGACGGGGCATATCCGTTCCATCCGGCCGGCGCACACCCCTGTGCTGCCACTCCTCCAGCGGCAGCGCCACGCTCAATTGGTCCATGGCGCGGCAACCCGATTTGCCGGTGCGTTGCAACTGCGCAAGGCCGCTTTGAATCTGGGGTGACAGCTTTACTTCACGGCCCCAGGTCTGCGCGTCCGACCAGCCATAGCTGGATAAAAAATGCGCGATGGAAGCGAACACATCACCTGGATTGTTCCAGATGTCGCGCCGCCCGTCACCATCCCAATCCTGTGCATAGGCCATATAGCTGGAAGGCATGAATTGCGGCTGCCCCATCGCCCCGGCCCATGACCCTTTGAGATCGTCAAGCGTGGCATATCCCGCATCCAGCATGCGCAGCGCCTGCATCATTTCATTGCGAAAAAATGCCGATCTGCGTCCGTCAAATGCCAGGGTTGCCAGTGCCGGAAATATCGGCATGGTTGGTTTTACCGCCCCATAGCGCGTCTCGATGCCCCAGATCGCCACGATAAAGCGCGGCTGCACCCCATATTTCGTACCTATGGCCGCCAGCAGGGGGCCATGCTGCGCCAGCTTGCGCCTGCCCGCAGCAATATTCGCAGGCGTCAGCACCCGATCCCGGTAAGTTTCGAAAGTCAGCGTAAATTCCGCCTGATTACGGTCCCGTTCAATGACCCTTTCCACCGGCTGCACGTCGCGCAGCGCGGTTTCAATGATGGCCGGCTTTATGCCCTGCTGGGCGGCCTCGGACTTGAAATCCGCAAGCCATTGCGCGAAAGCAGCTTTTGCGGGCACTGCGGCACTATTTCCCGGCGGCTTCTGTGCCTGCGCCAATGGGGCCGCACCGGCCTGCGCCGGGCGCTGGTCCGCACATCCCGCCATTGACAGCAGAATGAGCGAAACTATCCCTGTACGCCACCGCATGCGCGCTCCCGTGATACACGAATCTTCCATGTTTTTCCCGTGAATCGCTTGTGCCACGGGTGGAATAGCTTGGCAAGTGGCGGCGCACATGACAGGCCGCCTCAAGCCGCTTGCTAGCCCCAGCCCGGCCATGTATTTAGGCGAGCGGAATATTCCCCGCAGATGCAACCATATTGGACGCGATCCCATATGGATGGGTGGCCGAGCGGTTTAAGGCACCGGTCTTGAAAACCGGCGTGGGTGCAAGCCCACCGTGAGTTCGAATCTCACCCCATCCGCCACCCCGCGCCTTCGGCTTCGGCTTCGGCTTCGGCTTCGGCTTCGGCTTCGGGCGGCGGGCCATTTCATCGTATGATCACCCGGTGTTAAGCCGGGATGGCCGTCATATCGCGTACCGGACGTGCGGCAAGCAGTACTTTCGGATCATAGGCGATGCCGCCGCGATAGACCCGGTCGAGCGCGCGCAGATCGCGCACATCCTTTGACGGGTCTTTATCCAGCACGATGAGATCTGCGAAATAACCGGGTTTAACCTTGCCCAACTCATGCTCGCGGCGCAGCGCACGCGCCGCCCCGACAGTCACGGCCTTTAGCGCCGCCATCGCGCCCATCGCCTGTGACAGCAGTTCGACCTCGCGCAACAGGGCAAACCCTGGCGGCGGATAATTCAGCCCGCCGCAATCGGTGCCGCCCACCACGACGCCGCCTTTTTCGTGCAATATCCGCACCGCGTCCAACTGCTTGTCCAGCGCCTTGCGGCCTTCACCCGGCTCCCAATAACCAGGATGAATGTCCCATGCCGCGCCCGCCTTGACCTTTTTATTCTGCGCCGCCTGACGCGCCAGGCAGTGCGGAGGAATATAGGCCCGGTCCGGATCGGCCAGCGCCCCCTCCAGTCCGGCATAGGCCGTCCAAAGCAGATCAAGCGTGGTGCCCATCTTGACCTGCTTTTCCACCATGGCGCCAAAGAAGGCCTGCGCATTGGGGGCCTGAAGGTTCATTTCCTCCCAGCCCTTGAGGGTGTGGGTCCAAAAACTTCTGTTGCTCATGGAGGCGCCGGGCGCCAGGCGCATTTCCAGCGAGCAAATGTCCTGGTACGGAGAAATCCAGATATGTTCCAGCCCGTCAATGCCAAGCTCAATCGCCTGCATCGCGGTGGTATAGCCAAGATGGCCGGTAATCGGCACCCGCTTGTCCACCGTACGGATCACGGCCTTGACCGTTTCGGGCGGCATGGTGAAATAGACTTTTATGCCATCGACGCCGGAATCCAGAAAATGATTGATCTTCTCAGGTGCTGCGGCGGCGTTGGGAATATTGTCAACCATGTCGCTCAACGGCCCTACCGCGAAGCTGTTATCAGAACCATCCAGCAGCGGCCCATAAACATAAAGGCGGGGCCCCACCACCTCACCGGAATTCACCTGGCCGCGCAGCCGCAGCACTTTATCCAGCCTGCCGCCAACATCACGCGCCGCCGTAACGCCCGCCGCCAGAAACAGCGTCAGATCCGTTCTGTCGATAAAGGTTGAATGCACATGGGTGTCGATCAGTCCGGACATGACCGTCTTGCCGGTGCAGTCCACGATTTCCGCACCGGGCCCCGCCGGGCCGTCGCCATCTGTCACCGAAGTGATGCGGCCATCCTTCATCACGATGGACACCCGGTCGCGCGGCTGGTCCGATACCCCGTCAATCAGCCGGGCATTGCGCAGCACGATTTCCTTAGCCATGACCTTCCTCCCTGTCTGGTTTTTATAGTTGATTTATTCGACCCCAGTTTGCGGGGAAATACAAGAATAGAGAACCAGGGCCGGCACGCGCCAGCCCTGGTAAGGAGAACTATTTGATCTTGTTCGTAAAATTCGGCAGCACCTTGGTGGTCAGCAGTTCCAGATGCCGCATCAGGTTCTTCTGCGGGATCAGTTCCTGATAGGTCATGGTCCAGAAATATTCACAGGGAATTTCCTTGAACAGTTTTTCCAGCTTGCGGTTTACCGTATCCGGGCTGCCGCAAATGATAAGGCCGCGGTCACGGATGCTTTCAAAGGTGTTTTCAACCGTGAACGGATCTTCGCCGGGGGCGGTAATCGCGGCATTGAAACCAAAAGGCTGGAAAAATTTCGTCCACAGGAACGCGCCCGCATTGCGCGCCAGTTCCTCCGCCTCGGCGTCGGTGTCGGCAATGACGATATCCCGGGTCATGCCCATGCGCTCGCCCAGTTTCAGCTTGATACCGGCTTCGGCGGCCCCTTCCTGGGCGGCGCGCAACTGCGCCTGCGCCGTTTCGGGATTGCAGACAATGGAAATCGGCACCATGTTCTTGCTCATCGCCCATTTGATGGATTTTTCTGAAAAGCTGAAAGGCTGGAACAGGTCCGGCATGCGCTTGTTAAAGGTGGGCGGGGCAATACCGACTTCGGTCACAATGCCTTTGGCGTCCACACCCTGGCCAAATTCGCGCGTCACTTCATGCGCGGGCCAGTGAATATCCGCAGGCGGAATTTTCCAGTGCTTGCCCTGATGCGAGAAAGTGTCATTGCCCCACGCCTTCATGATGATGTCGAAATGCTCTTCATGCAGTTCGCGTTTCAGATTTTCGTAGGTTTCAGCATCATTGCTGTTTTCCTGACCCTTGTGCTGCTGGCCAATGACATTCACCCAGCGCGGCTGATAGCCCCGCGCGAAGCCCGCAAACGCGCGCCCCTGCGTCATCTGGTCCAGCATGGCGATATCTTCCGCCACCCGGATCGGATTCTGCGAGGGCAGCACATTGCCAAGCTGCCCCACTTTGATGCGTTTGGTATGCAGGCCCATATAGAGGTCCAGCATGATCGGGTTGGTGGATACTTCCTCGCCCTCAATATGGAAATGATGCTCGGTAAAGCCCATGCCATAATAGCCATGCGCATCCAGATACTGCGCCGTCTCTACCAGATTTTTGAGCATGCGCTGATACAGATCGGTGCGTTTGCCGGCCATGCGGCCCTCGATCTCGCTGCGGCTGCCAATGGTTGGCATCGCGAAAAATCCTACTTCCATATGCGTTACTCCCGGTTAAAACATCTTCCTGCGCCCGCCATGCTCCATAGCCGGGCTGCCCGCCACAGTTTATTATTGAACCTGTCAACAAAGCGAGCCTAAACTTGCCCTGCGCCGCCTGAACGGGCGCCAACATGGCGGACATTCAAGTCCGTTCAATCTATGGGGGAATGCCATGACAGGAATGACTGCATTACTGCTATTTGCCTTATGGACCCTGCTGATGATGTTCATGTCGCAGGGATACAGGCTTTCGCAAATCATGACTTTCAAGCAACCTGTAAACGCCTATCCGCGCAGCATCCCGAACACCGATCCGGCGTTTTTTGTACGGGCCCGGGATGCGCACGCCAATTGTCTTGAAAATCTGCCGGTTTTTGGCGCCATCGTGCTTGCGGCTGCGGCGCTGGGGCAGAGTGCGGCCGTGGATGGCCTAGCTTATTATGTTTTGCTGGCGCGTGTGGCGCAAAGCGTGACGCACCTGATCGGCACCACGGTGATCCTGGTCTGGATTCGGGCGGCATTTTTCCTGATACAGGTCGCACTTATGATTGCCATGGCGGTAAACCTGCTTTAGCGCCTGTCACGCTGGACGGGCCTGTCCTGTCCGGTGTGTCCGGTCATTTGCTTTGACCCGCTATTGCCGTCCCATTAGGATGTTCTGACATGTCCAGAACCGTTCAGTCCGTGTTGGCTGCGGTGCCGTCGCTTGACCGTCTGCTGCACCATCCCGCCATTGCGCCCCTGCTGGAGGCGTATGGCCGCGCTATGGTCATTGCCGCATCAAGGACCATTCTGGACCGGTTGCGCCAGGATCTGTTGCATGGCGGCGAAGCGCCGGGCATGCCGGAACTGGCGGCGCAGATCACGCAGCATCTTCTGGCGCAGCGGCAGCCGGCGCTGCGCCGCGTGTTCAATCTGACCGGAACGGTGCTGCATACCAATCTGGGGCGCGCCCCCCTGCCGCGCGAGGCCATTGATGCGATGGTGGCGGCGGCAAGCGGCGCCAGCAATCTGGAATATGATCTGACATCGGGGATGCGGGGCGAACGCGACACGGATGTTGAAGGCTGGATTTGCCGCCTGACGGGGGCCGAGGCCGCGACGGTGGTGAATAATAATGCAGCGGCCGTGCTGCTGATATTAAACACGCTGGCCAGGGGCAAGGAAGTGCCGGTATCCAGGGGCGAGCTGATCGAGATCGGCGGCGCATTCCGCATTCCCGACATCATGACCCGCGCCGGATGCAGGCTGAAAGAAGTAGGCACGACCAACCGCACACATTTGCTGGATTACGAAGCGGCCATCGGCCCGCGCACGGCCCTTCTGATGAAAGTGCATACCAGCAATTACGCTATTGAGGGCTTTACCGCCGAGGTGGACGCCGCCGGTCTGGCGCGCCTGGCCCATGCGCATGCTCTGCCGCTGGTAATTGATCTTGGCAGCGGATCGCTGGTCAATCTCACACGCTATGGCCTGCCCGATGAGCCAACAGTCTCCGCCATGCTTTCGGCAGGGGCCGATCTTGTATGTTTTTCAGGTGACAAGCTGTTGGGCGGCCCGCAGGCCGGCATTCTGGCCGGGCGCAAGGAACTGATCGCAAAAATCCGGCGCAATCCCATGAAACGGGCATTGCGCTGCGACAAAATAACACTGGCGGCATTGGGGGCCGTGCTGGCGCTGTATAGCGATCCGGACCGGCTGGCGCAGAAACTTCCGGCACTCCGGCTGCTGACCCGCCCCACTGAAGAGATTGCGGCACAGGCGGCGCGGCTGCTGCCGGCCTTGCAAAGCGCGCTGCAAAATCAGGCGGAAATAACGCTGTGCGATGTCAAAAGCCAGATCGGCAGCGGCGCGCTACCCGTTGATTTGCTGCCCAGCATGGCCCTTTGTCTATCACCTGCGGGAAAACGCAGCGGCAGGGCGCTTAACAGGCTGGCGCAGGCGTTCCGCCAGCTTCCCATACCTGTGATCGGACGCCTCCAGGACGGCGCCTTGCTGTTTGATCTGCGCTGCCTGGATGATGAGCAGGGCTTTCTGGCGCAGCTTGCGCTACTCCCCGCATCATGATCATCGCCACCGCCGGTCATGTGGACCATGGCAAAACCAGCCTGCTGCGCGCGCTGACCGGAATTGATACAGATCGTCTTCCGGAAGAAAAACAGCGCGGGATGAGTATTGATCTGGGCTTTGCCTATACGGATCTTGACGGCCAGCGGGTAGGTTTCGTCGATGTACCCGGTCATGAGCGCTTCATCCGCAACATGCTGGCGGGGGTCGCAGCCATTGATTTTGCTCTGCTGGCCGTCGCCGCCGATGATGGCGTAATGCCGCAAACCCTGGAACATCTTGCCATACTGGATCTGCTGGCGATCTCCCGGGGTGCGGTGGCGGTGACCAAAACGGACCGGGCATCCCCCGCGCGCGTGGCGATGGTCATGCAACAGGTACAGGAGATACTGGAACAGACTTCTCTTCGGGGGTCGCCCGTGTTTGCGGTTTCTGCGATACAGCCGTATGGCGTCTCTGAATTACGCCGCTATCTTGCCCAGGCCGCTGCAAACCATAGCGCACGCAGCCGGTCCGGAAATTTTCGCCTGGCCATTGACCGCTGTTTTTCATTGCGCGGTATTGGCGTAACCGTCACGGGCACGGTTTTCTCGGGCAGCGCCGCGATAGGCGATAATTTGATGCTATCGCCGTCCGGCCTGCGCGTGCGGGTGCGCGGCATCCATGCCAGCAATGCGCCGGTAACGGCGACAGGCGCGGGCCAGCGCAGCGCCATCAATATTGCCGCCGCCAGTGGCGATGCGCTGGACGTGGCGCAAATTCATCGCGGCAACTGGCTGCTGGCGCCGGACGCGCACGCCCCTACGGCGCGCATTGATATGCGCCTGCATCTGCTCGGCACGGAGGCTGCGGCCCTGAAACATTGGACGCCGGTACATGTGCATACGGGCGCAAACCATAGCCCAGGAAGAATCGCCCTGCTCGAAGGCGCCACCCTTGCGCCCGGCGAACAGGCGCTGGCGCAAGTGGTGCTGGATCAGAATATCGGCATTTTACGCGGCGACCGGATCATTCTGCGCGACGCCTCTGCCCGGCGCACGATAGCAGGCGGCGTGGCCATTGATCCCTTCGCCCCAGGCAAGGGCCGCGCGCGCAGTGAAAGGCTGGATTTTCTGCGGGCACTGGAAAAATCCCCGGAAAGACTGGCTTTGCTTGAGCTTCTCATTCAATCTCCTTACGGTGTTGATCTGGAAAAATTCCGCCTGAGCTGCAACCTGACACCCGACGAAGCAGCGGCCCTCTGGACAGAAACCGCCATGCGCCGAATTGGCCGCGCGGGAGATCAAACCGGAATCAGCGAGACGCATTTTGCGGCATTTACCCAGCGCGCTTTTGACACGCTTGTGCAATGGCATCAGAATTTTCCGCATAGCCTGGGGCCGAACGAAACCGAATTGCGCGCGAAGCTTGGTCTGCGTGCGGGACAGACCTTGCTCAACACAGCCGTGCAGCACCTGCTGCATTCCGGGAAAATTTGCAGAAGCGGCACGCTGTTGCATGTGCCAGGCCACAAAATCACGATAAGCCGGCAGGATGAAAGTGAGTGGCGCAAAATTCAGCAGTTTTTCGGCGCCAGCACACTGACTCCGCCGCGCATCCGCGAACTGGCCCTGACGCTTGAAAAAACCCCGGAAGAAACCGAGGCGCTGCTTGAACGGTTGGCGCGGGCCGGGCGCGTCCTGCGCGTGTCAAAAAACCGCTTCTTTACGCCTGAAATTTTACGCGCCCATGCCGCCATTGCGGAAGGCGCCGCACAGGCAAATGGCATGTTCACCGCCCAGGAATATCGCCTGCTTGCCGCAATCGGGCGCAACCTGACCATCGAATTGCTGGAATTTTTTGACCGTGCCGGTTTTACCCGCCGCCTTCAGGAAGGCCGTGTGCTGCGCGCATCTGCGCAGGATATTTTTGGGACAGGATATGATAGGCATACACAGGCGGATAACTGAAATGGAAGAGGATCGCATCCCGGTGGAGCGCACGGACTTCAAATCCGATGAGGCGTGTTGGACACGTTTGGTGGGTTCGACTCCCGCCCTCTTTCGCCAGACGCCAGCCCGGGATCAGGTGCGCATTCCATGATCTCTTCTTCCCCTGTTGAACGCGATCTGGTTCTGATCGGCGGCGGCCATGCACATGTAGCCGTGATAAAGGGGCTGGCCATGCACCCCATCGCCGGCATGCGGCTGACCGTTATTTCCAGAGATGCGCTGACCCCTTATTCGGGCATGCTGCCGGGATTTCTTGCCGGGCATTACACTTATGAAGAATGTCATGTCGATTTGCGACGGTTGTGCCGGTTTGCCAATGCCCGCTTCTATGGCGCGGCTGTTACCGGCATTGATCCGGAAGCCAGGCTGATTATTTGCGAAGGCAGGCCGCCGGTTTCATTCGATCTGCTGTCCATTGATATTGGTTCAACCCCAAGCCAGTTCGGAATTTATGGCGCCGCGAGCCATGCTTTGCCGGTCAAGCCCTGGAACGATTTTCTGCTTCATCTGGCGCGCATCGAAACTTTTATCCGGCAGACCAAGGGCGCTGTGCGGATCCTGATCGTTGGCGGCGGCGCGGGCGGGACCGAACTTTGCCTGTCCTTGAATCACCGGTTAAAAACAAGCATGGCGGCCAGCGGGGATAATCCCGATCGCCTGCAATTCAGCCTTATCAGTAATACTGCCGTTTTGCTTCCCAACCATGCGCCCGGTGTTTCCCGGCGCATGCAAAAGGCGGCGGCGCAAGCCGGCATTCACCTGCATCTGATGGGGCGGGTGACGGACATAAATGAAACCGGCGTTACATTGTCGGATGGCGCGCATCTGCCAGGCGACGCGGTGATATTGACCACACATGCCAGCGCACCGCCCTGGCTTGCGCAAACGGGCCTGAATCTGGATGTACGGGGGTTCATTCAGGTAAGGGACACGCTGGAATCTGTTTCGTACCCCGGCATTTTCGCCGCCGGTGACATTGCCGCCATGACATCGCGCAGACTGGAAAAATCAGGAGTTTATGCGGTGCGCCAGGGGCCTGTATTGCTGATAAATTTACGTCTGGCGGCACAGCAAAAACCCCGGGCGCCCTTCCGTCCGCAGCGAAAAACTCTGGCCCTGATCTCGACTGGCAACCGGAACGCAATTGCATCCTATGGGCCATTTGCCTGTGAAGGCGAATGGGTGTGGCGTCTTAAAGACCGCATTGACCGCGCCTGGATGAAAAAATATCAGCAGCTTCCGGAATCGCCTGCCCTGATCATGGCGCAGGCCAATGACGCCGATCCCATGCTGTGCGGCGGATGCGGCGCCAAGCTGGATGCGGATATATTGCACGAGACCCTGGCCTCGTTAAAACAGACGGACCCCGCGCATGTCAGGATTGGACTTGACAGGCCGGATGACGCCGCCGTCCTTGCGCCGCCGGAAGGCAGGCTTCTGGTGCAGAGCGTTGACCAGCTTCGCAGCTTTCTTGATGATCCCTATCTGTTTGGGCGTATCACGGCCAATCATTGCCTCAATGATATATATGCCATGGGCGCGATCCCGCATTCTGCGCTGGCGATGGTCACGCTGCCTGCCGGACCTGAGAAAAAATTGCGCCAGGAACTGCAACATTTAATGCAGGGTGTCCTTGAAACACTTGCCGCCGCCAATACAAGCCTGATCGGCGGCCATACCGCGCTTGGGATGGAAATGATGCTGGGCCTGACGCTGAACGGTTTTGTGGATGAAGCCTCTATCTGGCGCAAAGGCGGCGCTGCGGTTGGCCAGGCGCTTATTCTGACCAAACCGCTGGGAAGCGGGGTGTTATTGGCGGCTGATCAGCGCGCGCGGGCCCATGCGGAATGGATAAAATCCGCCACAGCCATGATGTTGCAATCCAATGCAGCCGCCATGGATTGTCTGAGCGTCTATGGCGCAACCGCATGCACCGATGTCAGCGGCTTTGGACTGGCCGGTCATTTGCGTGAAATGCTGCATGCCGCAGATTTAGGCGCGACTTTGGATCTTGGATCGCTGCCAATTCTGCCTGGGGCCGCAGAAATGCTGGCGAGCGGCATCAGCAGCAGCATTCAGCCCGCCAATCAGCGCAATGCCGGGAAAGCACTTCAGGACGATGACCCTCTGCGCGCGCATCCCCATTACGGTCTGCTATTTGACCCCCAGACATCAGGCGGGCTGCTGGCCTGTGTACCGCTGGACAAGGCCGATGATTGCGTCATTGCGCTGCATGCGCTGGGTTACGGACAGGCGGCGCATATCGGTGAAACCAGGCGGCCGGAGCAAAGCGCAAGCCTGATAAGCCTGCGCCTTGCTGAAATGCCGGGCTAGCTTTTCCTCAATTCAGCCAGCGCGGCCGAGAAGCCTTTGAGGGAGACTGGCAAATCCATCGTGCGATCCTTGGCTATGGTCACTTCAATCCTGCCGGCAGTGCCGCCTTTGAACTTGGCCAGCATTTCCTTATCCAATGGCAGCGGGACGATGCATCCGGTTTGAATACAACGCTCGGCCGCCAGCACCCTGATTTCCTTGCCGTCCAATTCAAACTTGCTGCCCGCCTGCAACAAATAACCCAAGGGCAGAACGAAAATTGCTATAGGTTCGGCCCCCTCATCGGGATAGCCCACCATAATCTGCATGACCCGTTTGCCATTCTCTTTATTGGACAGGGTCTGGACCGCCTGACACAATTTTTTGGGGGAATCCTTGGGGGTGGCGCATGCGACAACCCAATCATCGAATTTCTTTGTTTCAACACCTTTTTCAGCATCTTCCGGGGCGGCTTCCGCCGGGTTTGGCGCTGCCTCCTGTGCGTTGACGGGTGCTCCCGCCAGAACCATTCCCAGGCCGGCCATCAAAGCCATACTGAATTTTGCAGCCATTAAGTGCGAACGCATTATCTTCATCCTTTTTTGTGCGCCCATCAGGGGCGGAATTGGTCGGTCGCCCGCACCAGCCTATCAATGATTCCGGCTTCCATGGAGGAATGGCCAGCATCCGGTATGATATGAAAATCCGCCTTTGGCCAGGCCCGATGCAGCTCCCATGCCGAAATCATCGGACAAACAACATCATAGCGCCCCTGTACTATAATCGCGGGGATGTGCCTAATGGTTTCAACACCGGCCAATAATTGATCGTCAGACGTGAAAAAGCCCCGATTGACGAAATAATGGCATTCTATGCGAGCAAAGGCTTCGGCGAAACTGTCTTCGCCGGCGCGCACAATATGCAAGGGATCCTGGATCAGAAAACTGGTTGCTGCCTCCCAGATGCTCCAGGCGCGGGCCGCCTCCAGCCGCAGCGCCGCATCTTTACTGGTAAGTCTCCGATAATACGCGGAAATCATATCGCCGCGCTCTGCCGCTGGAATGGGCGCCAGATATTTTTCCCAGGCATCCGGAAAAATATTACTGGCGCCTTCCTGATAGAACCAGTGCAGCTCCTTTTGCCGCAGCATGAAAATACCGCGCAATACCAGCTCCGTTACCCGGCCTGGATGGGTCTGCGCATAGGCCAGCGCCAGCGTGCTGCCCCAGGAGCCGCCAAAAATCTGCCAGCGTTCAATATGGAGATGCGCGCGCAGGGCTTCCATATCTGCAACCAGATCCCAGGTAGTGTTTTCCGCAAGCTCGGCATGCGGCCGGCTTTTACCGCAACCGCGCTGATCGAACAGAATGATGCGATAGGCGCCGGGATCAAAGAAGCGCCGCATCTTCGGGTCAGACCCGCCGCCAGGGCCGCCATGCACGAATAAAACCGGTTTGCCGTCCGGATTGCCCGACTCTTCGTAATAGATTTCATGCAGCGCCGAAACCCGCAGCCAGCCGCTCTGCCGCACCGGTATTTCGCCGTAAAGCTGACGGCGCTGGCTGGATGAAACATCACTCATATGGATACAGTCTAGCTTCCAGATCCCTGTTGGCGTCCCCGGCGCGATTCGAACGCACGACCCCCAGATTAGGAATCTGGTGCTCTATCCTGCTGAGCTACGGGGACACTGTACAAACATATAACAGGAGCAATTGCGTCGTGGTAGACCCCTCACGCATGACGCAGACAAGCCGCCGGATAAAAGCCATATAGCGGAGACATCCGGCATGCCGCCGGAAAGCCAACCTCCAAGAAACCAGTCTGCAAGAAAAATGGCGGCTGCGAGACGCTAGCCGCCATTTTTCAGAGTCTGAATCTTTCAGAGTCTGCGCCCAGCTTGATACTATTCAGGTTTTGACACCTGTCACGCACCCTTCAGGACCGGGCGGCCCCTGACAAGGATTTTATTTATTTAACGAGCCCGCGCCATACCGGCCAGCAAGTATTGCCGCCTGCCTTGGTGATCGAATCCTTATAGGCGACCATCTGGGTCTCTTTCAGATTAGGCCCTTCAACCTGGGTGATATAATCGTCAATGCTGGTGCAAACGACGTAATATTCGTGCTTGCCGGCCTTCGCCCAGTTTTCATGCGCAGAGTTCAGATGAGAGATATCCATCATCCCTTCAACCCCTGTCGCAAACGCCCCAGAGGAACCCAACACCATCGCAGCCCCCGCCACCAAACCCAGGACGCCCGTTTTTCCCTTCAACATGCCGTGCTTCTCCCTCAATTGTTCACCTGTCGTCTCGCTTTTTATTTAAGCTGATCACACCACGACCATACTTACTTTGCTAAGCATTTCCAGCACAATCTGACACCTATTCCAGCTTTTGAAAAGAATTTCGATCGGGCATAACTAATTCGTGATAAAAAAACAGCACTGGCGCTTGTGTTTGGCGGCTTAATCACGGTCTTCAGGAACGGCGCCGGCCAGACGAATCATCCCCCGGACAGCCTCCCGCGCTAGTTCAAGCCGCGCCGCATTTGTTGATCGCAGCACAATATTGACCCCATAGCTTGAGGTCTGGCCTGAGCCCGGCTCCGCCCGGCGAAAAAAGGGGTAACTACCTAGGCTTACATCATGAAATTGAGATTGTAATTCACCCAGGGTAGCGGCCACATGCCCCTCGGCGACGGCGCCGCTTACACAGGCGCTGAGCATTTTATCACCACCGGCCAGCTGATGGCGCAGCGATTCCAGCATGACCTGCATGATCATCGGAACCCCTGCCAGGACAAAGACATTTCCTATCCTGAAGCCTGGCGCCTTACTGATTGGATTATCAATTAGTCCAGCCCCTTCCGGGATCCTGGCCATGCGTTTTCGTGCTTCGGTAAACTCTCCCGGGGGGTAATGCGCAGCCAGAATCGCCATCGCCTGGGGATGATGTCCGATCGGAACCGCAAAGGCCGCGGCGACGGCATCCGCTGTAATATCATCATGGGTGGGACCAATACCGCCGGTGGTAAGCACATAATTATACCGGCTGCGCAGGCCGTTTAAAGCCGCGACAATTTCATTCTGAATATCCGGCACAACACGGATTTCGCGCAGGCGAATCCCGGCTTCTCCCAGCCAGCGGGCGATATAGGATGAATTCGTATCCTGGGTGCGGCCCGACAGGATTTCATCACCAATCACCAAAACTGCGGCGGTGACAATTTTTTCCGTGGGCTTTTGTTCGGCTGTACTGTTCATCGGCTCAGTTTATCCGGAATTTAATGCCGCTGGAACCACTCTGTTCCAACAGGCATAAATTTTCCGCATAACCGGCCTCCAAACCTCGCTAATTATCGTTTAATGCTTATCTGTACGGCTAGACGAAACAGCGTAAGCCGGATAATCATATTACATGAACTATGTTGACGCCCAGGATGCGCCTTTGCGCAATAACGGACTGATCAAACTGCATGGGCCGGAGGCGTTTGCAGGTATGCGGGCGGCCGGCCGGTTGGCGGCCGAAACGCTTGATATGATTGGTGAATATGTAAAGCCTGGCGTTTCAACAGCTGAGCTGGATGAAATCTGCCATAATTTTATCCTGAAGCATGGCGGGGTATCGGCGCCGCTGAATTATCGCGGCTATCCGAAAACCACCTGCATTTCGCTCAATCATGTGGTCTGTCATGGCATACCCGGAGAGCGCAAACTGCATGATGGGGATATACTAAATATTGACGTGACCCCCCTGCTGGATGGCTGGCATGGCGACAGCAGCCGCATGTATGTAGCCGGTGATGCCAGCGTCAAGGCGCGGCGCCTGATTGAAGTAACCTATGAATGTTTGATGCACGGGTGCGCGGCGGCAAAACCCGGCGCCACCACCGGCGATATCGGATATGCAATCCAGACGCATGCGGAATCGCAGCGCTTTTCCGTGGTCCGGGATTTTTGCGGCCACGGCATCGGGCGTGTCTTTCATGATGCGCCGAACATCATGCATTATGGCGAACGCGGCACCGGCATCGTCCTGAAACCGGGCATGATTTTCACCATTGAGCCGATGATCAATGCCGGAAAACTGCAGGTAAAAATTCTGAGTGATGGCTGGACCGCTGTGACCCGGGACAAATCCCTGTCGGCGCAATTCGAGCATTCTGTTGGCATCACCGAAACGGGCTGCGAAATATTCACGGCCTCTCCGCTGAACCGGCATTTGCCGCCTTCTAGCGGCTGATTGTGGAGAATGATGACGCAGCGCCCCATTATACCGGCCATCGGGACCGGCTGCGGGAGCGTTTTATGCAGGCAGGCCCCAATGCGTTGGCCGATTACGAACTACTGGAACTGATTTTATTCCGCGCCATCCCGCGAATCGACGTGAAACCCCTGGCCAAGCAATTGATCAAACGCTTTGGCTCCCTGGCCGATGTCATCAGCGCCGAACCGGAATTGCTACGCGAAGAAACCAGAAGCGAAAATGTGGTGCGGGAACTGAAAATCATTCAGGCCGCCGCATTGCGCCTGACGCAAGGCGCCGTCCTGAACAGGCCGGTATTATCAAGCTGGTCGGCCATGCTGGAATATTGCCACGCCGCGATGGCCTATGAAAAAAAGGAACAGTTCCGCATCCTGTTTCTGGACCATAAAAATGTTCTGATCCGCGATGAGACCCAGCAGCAGGGCACTGTAAATCATACCCCCGTCTATCCGCGCGAAGTCATGCAGCGCGCCATGAACCTGTCCGCATCCGCCATAATATTGGTGCATAACCATCCCAGCGGCGACCCAACCCCGTCGCGGGCGGATATTGAATTGACCAGGCAGATCATCGAGGCCGGCAAAGCCCTGAATGTCACCGTGCATGATCATGTGATAATCGGGCGCGGCAAAACCGTCAGCTTCCGGCAATTGGGTTTGATTTAGGGCGGCAATCTGAAGCGGCATCCGGTTGCGCTTGCAGCATCCCCTGCCCCCTGAAAATCCGGTACTTCCCTCAGCCAGGCGGCAAAGTAACAAAAACGTCAACCCATCGCTCTATCTTAGCTCACCTGAATGGCCAGTTGAAATGCGCCTGCTGCCCTATGCGCATCACTTTGACAAATCCCCCATTTTCCCGTTAGTTGCATAGGTAAGCAAAGTGAGAACGGGTTGAATCTCCCTCTCGGCCTGCTTTAAGCTTCCATATCCTTCCCATTCTCGAAAGGCCGCCTGCCCCCATGATCCCACGTTATTCCAGGCCCGAAATGGTTGCCATCTGGGAGCCGGAGTCGAAATTCCGGATCTGGTTCGAGATCGAGGCGCATGCCTGTGATGCGATGGCGGAGCTTGGTATTATCCCGCGTGAGGCGGCCAAGGCGATTTGGGAGCGCGGCGCCTATGAGATTGCCCGCATTGATGAAATCGAGCGTGAAACCAAACATGATGTAATCGCCTTCCTGACCAATCTGGCCGAGCATGTGGGGCCGGAGGCGCGTTTTGTGCATCAGGGCATGACCTCATCGGATGTGCTGGATACCTGCCTGGCGGTGCAACTGAAGCGCGCGACGGATATTCTGCTGGCCGATATGGAACAGTTGCTGACGGCGCTGAAACGGCGCGCACTGGAACATAGGCACACGGTCTGCATCGGCCGCAGCCACGGCATTCATGCGGAACCCACCACTTTCGGCCTTAAAATGGCGCAAGCCTATGCCGAAATGGAGCGCAACCAGCACCGGCTTGAAGCGGCCCGCAAGGAAATCGCCACCTGCGCTATATCGGGCGCGGTCGGCACATTCGCCAATATTGATCCCTGGGTTGAGGCGCATGTCGCCGCCGCGATGGGCCTGACGGTAGAGCCCATTTCCACGCAGGTCATTCCACGTGACCGGCATGCGTACTATTTCGCCACGCTGGGCGTGATTGCCAGTTCCATTGAACGCATCGCCACAGAGATACGGCATTTGCAGCGTACGGAAGTTCTGGAGGCGGAGGAGTTTTTCTCCGAAGGTCAGAAAGGCTCCAGCGCCATGCCGCACAAACGCAATCCGGTGCTGTCGGAAAATCTGACCGGTCTGGCCCGCATGGTGCGCGCTTACGCCCTGCCCGCCATGGAGAATGTGGCGCTGTGGCATGAGCGCGATATTTCGCATTCCAGCGTTGAACGCATGATCGCGCCGGACGCCACCATCACGCTGGATTTCGCGCTGGCGCGGCTGACCGGTATGATCGACAGGCTGATCGTTTATCCTGAAAATATGCAGAAAAATCTCGACCGGCTGGGCGGGCTGGTGCATTCGCAGCGCGTATTGCTGGCGCTGACTCAGGGCGGGGTCAGCCGTGAAGACGCCTATGCACTGGTGCAGAAACACGCAATGCAGGTATGGCGCAATGGCGGCGATTTTCTGGCCCTGCTGAAAGCCGACAAGCAGGTGACCAAAGCCGTGCCCGCCAAGCAATTGGCGCAACTGTTCGATCTGTCTTATCACACCAAACATGTAGACAGGATTTTCAGCCGGGTGTTCCGGGATGAATGAGCCGGGACTGCCCATTTCGCAAGCCCGGCTTCGCGCGCGGCGCGGCGTTAAATGGTCGCATTATCCCGCCGATATTATTCCCGCCTGGATCGCCGACATGGATTTTGCGGTGGCGCCGGAAATTCGCACGGCCTTGCGCAACATTATAGATACGGATGATTTCGGGTATCCGCCGCTGGCTTTAGCTGAGCGCGCTGCCGCCGCCTTTTGCAGCTGGATGCGCGCACGCCACGGCTGGACGCCCGATCCCGCGCGGATTTTTGTAGGCAGCACCATGATGCAATTGATGCACGCAGTGGTGATGATGTTCAGCGAACCCGGCGATGGCGTTATTGTGCAGACGCCGATCTATCCGGGTTTTCTTTCCGTGGTTGCGCAGAATAATCGCCGCCTGGACGAGAACCCGTTGCGGCGCGGCAATTCGCGTTATGAGTTGGACATGGATGGATTACGCCGTGTCATCGACAAGCGCACACGCCTGCTGCTGCTGTGCAATCCGCATAATCCCACCGGGCGCGCATTTCGCGCGGATGAACTGCGCGCCATTGCCGATATGGCGCTGGAACATGATCTGGTTGTGGTGGCCGATGAAGTGCAGATGGATTTTGTCTATCCGCCCGCGCTGTACACGCCATTTGCCTCGCTGGGCGGCGAGATTGCCGCGCGCACCATTACGCTGTCCTCAACCAGCAAGGGATTGAACATTGCAGGGCTGCGGCTTGCTGTTGCGCATTTCGGATCGGCCGAATTACAGGCGCGATTTGCACGGATAAATACGCATATCCTGGGCACGCCTTCGGTCTTCAGCATTATGGGCTCGGAAGCGGCCTGGAAATATGGCGGGCCTACGCTGGACAAAATATTGCAACAACTGGATGCAAACCGCCGCCGGGTTGGCGAATTTTTGCAAAATGAGCTTCCCGGCATTTCTTATATTCCGCCCGAGGCGACCTATTTTGCATGGCTGGATTGCAGCGCGTTGAACCTTGCTGTTCCTGCCGCAAAATTTTTCCTCGATAATGCCAGGGTCGCGCTCAGCTCGGGCAGGGATTTCAGTTCCTATACGGACAGTTTCGCAAGGCTGAATTTTGCGACCTCGCCGGAAATTCTGGAAGAAATTCTGGCGCGCATGGCGCGCGCGGTAAAAGGCGGATAGCAAAAATTTTTTGTGTGAGCTTTTTGAGGCGTTTTAGTGCTATCCTTAAGCCGGTTTAATCGAGGCATAAACTAATGGGAGCCAAAGCGTCATGAAGAAACGTACACTTGGAACCAGCGGCCTTGAAGTTTCGGCCATCGGCCTTGGCTGCATGGGGTTGAGCTTCGGCCTCGGCCCGGCGGCGGAGAAGCAGGATGCGATCAGGCTGATCCGTGCGGCGGTGGAGCGCGGCGTCAGTTTCTTCGACACCGCCGAAGTCTATGGGCCGTTCACGAATGAGGAAGTGCTGGGAGAGGCGCTGGCGCCCTTCCGCGATTCCGCCGTCATCGCCACCAAATTCGGCTTCGGCATAGATCCTGTGACGCGTAAGCAGCATGGCCTCAACAGCCGTCCTGATCATATCCGCGAAGTCGCGGAAGCCTCGCTTAAGCGGCTCAATACCGACCGCATCGACCTTTTTTACCAGCACCGGGTCGATCCAGACGTGCCTATGGAAGATGTGGCGGGCGCGGTGAAGCTGCTTATCCAGGAAGGCAAGGTCCGGCATTTTGGCCTATCGGAAGCCGGCGTGAATTCAATCCGGCGCGCACATGCTGTGCAGCCGGTCGCCGCGCTGCAAAGCGAATATTCGCTGTGGTGGCGCGAACCGGAGAAGGAAATCATTCCAACCCTCAGAGAGCTTGGCATCGGCTTCGTGCCCTTCAGCCCGCTCGGCAAGGGCTTCCTCACCGGCGCGATCAGCGAGACCACCACATTCGACAAGAACGATTTCCGGAATGTTGTGCCGCGTTTTACCGCCGAGGCGCGCAAGGCTAATCAGGGCCTGGTGGATGCAATTGGCGCCATCGCAGACCGCAAAGGGTTGACGCGCGCCCAGATCGCCATAGCCTGGGTGCTGGCGCAACAGCCATGGATTGTCCCGATCCCCGGCACCACAAAGCTGGAGCGTCTGGAGGAAAATCTTGGCGCGGCGGATGTCGTGCTGACAGCGGATGATTTGCGCGAAATAGACAGCGCGCTTGCCGCCATCACCGTAATGGGTGACCGCTATCCGCCGCAGATGGCGAAACTGGTGGGGCGCTGATTTTGCGAACGCCCCTGCAAATAGGCGCATTGATGATGGCGGCGCTGGCGTTATCGCTGGCCTCGGCCCAGGCCGCGCCGAAGTCTGAAAAACAGCCGCGCGGCGAGGCGCAAACCCCGCCCGCGCAAACGGACGCGATCACCGGGAATGTCTTCAGCGAGACGGAACGGCGGCTGGTATGCGACTATTTCGGGATAACTTCCTGTGGTTCTGCGAATCTGCTGACGGCGCATAAAGGCAAACCAAAAGGCGCCATCGGTTCGAAAGATAAAACCGCCATGCTGCCGCCGGGCCTGGCAAAATCCGGGACGTTGCCGCCCGGACTTGAGCGGCAATATCAGCGTAACGGAACACTGCCGCCGGGTTTGCAAAAACGCCAATTGCCGGATGAGCTTGCCCGCGCCCTGCCGCGCCGCAGCAGTCAATATGAACGGGTGGTTGTTGGCAATGATGTCATTCTGATCGCGGTGGCGACGGGCATTATTCTGGATATATTGGAAGGCGTCGCGGCGGGTCGTTAAACCTCGTCCGCGACCTTGATCATGCGCTTGCCGCGATTTTCGCCATTGAACAGGCCCGCAAACCCTTCGGGCGCGCGCTCCAGCCCGTCCAGCAGATCAATGGCAACCTGCAATTTGCCCGCCTTCATCCATTCCGCCATCTGTTTGCGCGCGGCCTGCTTTTTACCGTAATAATCCATCACGACATAACCGTCGATGCGCAGCCGTTTATACAGCACCACGGACGGCACCCCCCTGGTCGCGGTTTCCGGCGTTTGCGTGTCATATTGCGAGGCATAGCCGCAGATCACAATTCTGCCGTGATCCTTCATCCGGGTAAGTGCGGTTTCCAGTACTTCACCGCCCACATTATCAAAATACAGATCAACGCCTTCGGGGCAGGCCTGTTTGATGGCTGCGCCGACAGGACCGGCGCGGCGGTCGATGGCCGCGTCATAGCCCAGCGTTTCGGTCAGCCATCTGGCTTTTTCGGGTGAACTGACAATACCCACCACACGCGCACCGCGCAGTTTCGCCACCTGGCCTGCTATATGCCCGACAGCACCGCCTGCCGCCGACACCAGCACCGTTTCGCCGGGTTTGGGCATGCCCGCCTCCGTCATGCCAAAATATCCGGTCAGGCCGCTGACGCCATAGACGCTCAGATGATGGGTGAGCGGGCCAAGGCGGTCAATGCCGGTCAACGCATCCGATCCGTGTACGGAATAATCCTGCCAGCCGGGCGCGCATTCAACCACCTGGCCTTCCGTAAAATCCGGATGCTTAGACGCCACCACCTGCGCCAGGCCGGAACTTGGCATGACATCGCCAATCTGCAAGCCGCCCGGCTTTCCGGTAATGCGGGTGCGGCTGACCGGGTCCATCGAAATCAGCAGGGTCCGAACCAATACCTGCCCTGCGCCCGGCTGCGGCACTGCCGCTTCGCGCATTTTATAATGGGAAATGTGCAGCCGCCCCTCGGGGATGCCCGCAATCACCATCTGCCGGTTGATTTTTTCAGGCATCTCCCCTCCGCCAACAGGTTTCCCGCTTACGCCGCTACCCTTTTGCGCTCCGCTTTTAATCCCTCGGCGATAATGAATGCCAGTTCCAGCGCCTGAGTGGCGTTGAGGCGCGGGTCGCAATGGGTGTGATAGCGGTCCATCAGATCGGCTTCGGTGATCGCCTGCGCGCCGCCGATACATTCGGTGACATTCTGGCCGGTCATTTCGAAATGCACGCCGCCGGCATAGCTGCCCTCGGCTTGATGCACGGCGAAGAACTGCCGCATTTCGGTCAGAATACGGTCCACCGGACGTGTCTTGAAGCCGTTATCGGCCTTGATCGTATTGCCATGCATCGGATCGCAGGACCAGATCACCCTGCGGCCCTCACGGGCGACGGCGCGGATCAGTTTCGGCAGATGCTTTTCCACATTGCCCGCGCCAAAACGGCAGATCAGGGTCATGCGCCCGGCCTCGTTCGACGGGTTCAGCACATCCAGCAGCCGCAGCAGTTCATCGGGTGTCAGGCTGGGGCCGCATTTCACACCGAGCGGATTTCTGACACCCCGGCAAAACTCGACATGCGCGCCATCCGGCTGGCGGGTGCGGTCGCCGATCCAGAGCTGATGCGCCGAGGTATCATACCATTCGCCGGAGGTGGAATCGACGCGCGTCAGGGCTTCCTCATAGGGCAGCAACAATGCCTCATGGCTGGTGTAGAAATTCACGGTGCGCATGCTGGCGACCGAATTGGGTCCAACACCACAGGCTTCCATGAAGTCCAGCGCCTCGGAAATCTGTTCCGCAATGGCGTGATAGCGTTTGCTGACCGGGCTGTCGGCGACAAAGTCCAGATTCCAGCGCGCCACATGATGCAGATCGGCATAGCCGCCGCCGGCAAAAGCACGCAGCAGGTTCAGTGTCGCCGCCGCCTGGCCATAGGCCTTCAGCATGCGTTCCGGATCGGGGATGCGCGCCTTGGTTTCAAAATCCATGCCATTAATGATGTCACCGCGATAGCTGGGCAGTTCCACACCGCCAACCGCTTCCATATCCGCCGAGCGCGGCTTGGCAAATTGTCCAGCCATGCGTCCCAGCTTGACCACCGGGCATTTGGCGCCAAAGGTCAGCACCACAGCCATTTGCAGCAGCACACGGAACATATCGCGGATATTGTCGGCCCGGAATTCAGCAAAGCTTTCAGCGCAATCCCCGCCTTGCAGCAGAAACGCCTCGCCGCGAGATACCGCCGCCAGTTCGTCCTTGAGATTGCGGGCTTCGCCTGCGAACACCAGTGGCGGATGTGCGCGCAATTGCGCCTCAACATCAGCCAAAGCCTGAGGGTCGGGATAATTTGGCATTTGCACGGCAGGCCTGGCGCGCCAGCTATGCGGGGTCCAATTGTCGGTCATTTCGCACCTGATCAGTATAATTCAGGTGGTTATAGGCCGAAAATTCAGGTTTGTCAGGCATGAATTCGAGATTCTGACCCTCGCCGGGGCCTATCCGTCAAGCATCGCGTCAATATCCGCCTGGTCGGTCGCTTCGGTTTCGCCATTAATGATGGCGCCGGCCTTTTCCGCCAGCAGCCGCAATTCCGGGCCAAACAGTGCGGCGGCGGCAATTTCCGCCTGATCCCCGGTTGCGGACGCGGCCACCAATTTCGAGGCTACCTGCAAAACCAGCGCATTAAGCTGCTTGATCAGGCGCTCAAAGGGAGTCCGGTACTGCGCGGGCACATATTCATAGGCCGCAACAGCCAGATCTCTGTCGGAAAATCCGCTATCCAGAAAATGATCCTGATAGCTTTTGGGGGTCCAGGCCGCAACATCTTCAATACATTCCATCATGTCCGAAATCATTTCGATCAGCATGATTATTTCGTTAAAATGATTAAGATAGTCCGTGGCAAGCAGAGTCCGGCTATTGATATTTGTACCCTCTGCCAGGCGCTGAAATTCTTCGTAAGAATCAGCAAATTCCACGGGCCTTTCAGATTTTACGATCGTACCGCTCATACCTTCGTACTTTCATATGACATGCGCCAGCGGCAAAACCCCCCATGCTTGCTGTGCTTGCAAAATGAACGATTACTCTTGAGGATTCATTAATTCCCCCGAAAACGCCCTGCCATCCGGTCTCAGGGGCGGTGGCGCAGATAGACGAACCAGTAAACCGCACCAACCAGAACCCCGCCGCCGATCACATTGCCAAGCGTTACCGGAACAAGATTGGCGGCAAGCGCACCCCAGTCCAGCGCATCAAAACCGGCCGGGCTCATAGACAAGCCTTGCCAGAAGCTTTCCGGGGCCGCCGCCTTGATAAGCAGGCCATAAGGCAGAATGAACATATTGGCGATGCTATGTTCAAACCCGGCGGCGACGAAGGCGGTTACCGGCGGCACGATGCACAGAATCTTGTCCGTGGTTGTGCGGGCGCTGTAGCAAAGCCAGACCGCGAGACACACCAGCACATTGCCCAACACCCCCCGCATCAGGGCCGGGAAAAATGCCAGTTGCGCCTTGGCGTCGGCCATGGTCAGGGCGGCGGCGCCCACTGCGGCATCCCCATTGCCATGCACCCCGGCCAGAAACACCATCACGGCCGTGGCCGCCGCGCCAATAAAATTGCCAAGATAAACAATGCCCCAGGCGCGCAGCATCGTGCCCAGGGTGATTTTCCCCCCGGCCCAGGCCATCACCATCAGATTATTGCCAGTAAACAGTTCCGCCCCCCCCACAACAACCAGCACCAGCCCCAGCGAAAAGGTCAATCCAGCAAGCACCCGCGTCACGCCGAATGGCAGATAATTGCCCGCCCCTGCAATGGCAATTGTCGAAAACAGCGCGCCCAGCGCAATAAAAGCCCCGGCCAATATGGCCAGTACCAGCAGATTAAGGAACGGAAGCCGGGTTTTGGCCGCGCCGGTATCTTCGGCCTTTTCGGCCATTTCAGGCGGCAGCAACGCATTCACAGACGCCGCAGTGTGATTAATCGTATCTTCCATCATATTTGATTCGGTCCTTTAATTTGGCCATGAGGATACTTCACCCAAACCCGATCCCGGTATATGATCCTGCTCAATCATCTTGAAAGGGAAAAGCCATGCCAGCCTATCGTTCAAAGACCTCCACCCATGGGCGCAACATGGCGGGCGCGCGGGCCCTGTGGCGCGCCACCGGCATGACCGACAGCGATTTCGGCAAACCGATCATCGCCATCGCCAACAGTTTCACCCAGTTTGTGCCGGGCCATGTACACCTCAAGGACCTTGGCCAGATGGTGGCGCGCGAGATCGAGGCTGCGGGCGGCGTGGCCAAGGAATTCAACACCATCGCCGTGGATGACGGCATCGCCATGGGTCATGACGGGATGCTGTATTCGCTGCCGTCGCGCGAGGTCATCGCCGATGCGGTGGAATATATGGTCAATGGCCATTGCGCGGACGCGCTGGTGTGCATTTCCAATTGCGACAAGATCACACCCGGCATGTTGATGGCGGCGATGCGGCTGAACATTCCCGCTGTGTTTGTTTCCGGCGGGCCGATGGAGGCGGGCAAGGTCATCATGGATGACGGTTCCACCAAAATGGTCGATCTGATCGACCCGATGATCAGCGCCGCCGACGATTCCGTTTCCGACGAAATGGTCGGCAAATATGAACGTTCCGCCTGCCCGACCTGCGGCTCATGCTCGGGCATGTTCACCGCCAATTCGATGAATTGCCTGGCCGAGGCATTGGGCCTCGCATTGCCCGGCAATGGCAGCGTGCTGGCGACCCATGCGGACCGGCGCGAACTGTTCCTGCGCGCGGGACGCACGGCGGTGGAGCTGTGCAAGCGCTATTATCAGGACAATGACGAAACCGCCCTGCCGCGCAGCATCGCCAATTTCAAAAGCTTTGAGAACGCCATGACGATTGACATCGCCATGGGCGGTTCGACCAATACGGTGCTGCATCTGCTCGCTATCGCCAATGAGGGCGGCATTGATTTCACCATGAAGGATATTGACCGGCTGTCGCGCGTAACGCCGCATATCTGCAAGGTTGCGCCCTCGACGCCTGAATATCACATGGAAGACGTGCATCGCGCAGGCGGCATCATGGCCATTCTGGGCGAGTTGGACCGCAGCGGGCGCATTCACCGCGATGTGCCCACCGTGCATACCAGAACAATGGGCGAGGCGCTGGACAAATGGGATGTGCTGCGCACCAAGGATGAATCCGTGCACACCTTCTATCGCGCGGCGCCGGGCGGCGTGCGCACCACCGAGGCATTCAGCCAGAGCCGCCGCTACGCCACGCTGGACACGGACCGCGCCGGCGGCTGCATACGTTCCATCGACAATGCCTATAGCCAGGATGGCGGGCTGGCGGTGCTGTATGGCAATATCGCCACCGAAGGCTGCATCGTCAAAACCGCTGGCGTGGACAAGGAAATTCTGAAATTTTCCGGCCCCGCCGTGATCTGTGAAAGCCAGGACGAGGCGTGCAGCAAAATCCTCACCGGCGTGATCAAACCCGGCGATGTGGTGGTGATCCGCTATGAAGGGCCGAAGGGCGGGCCGGGGATGCAGGAAATGCTGTATCCGACCAGCTATCTCAAGGCCAAAGGACTGGGCAAGGCCTGCGCGCTGCTGACCGATGGGCGGTTTTCGGGCGGCACCTCGGGTCTGTCGATCGGCCATGTCTCGCCGGAGGCCGCCGAGGGCGGCGCGATTGCGCTGATCCAGCCGGGCGACATTGTGGAGTTTGACATTCCCAATCGCAGCATCCATCTGGCGGTGAGCAATGCGGAACTGTCGCAGCGCCGCGCCAAAATGGACGCCAGCCCCAATGGATGGGCGCCCGAAAAAGCGCGTCCCCGCAAGGTCAGCCAGGCGCTGCGCGCCTATGCCGCCATGACCACCAGCGCCTCGCGCGGCGCAGTGCGCGATGTGTCGCAGGTCGAACGCGCCCGCACCCCGACGCCCGGCAATAAGGCGGCGGCGGAGTAGGGGCGCTCTATACCATAACACACTCTGTCACCCCGCACTTGTTGCGGGGTCCAGGGGCCGCGCGGTAAAGCCGATGACAGATCCTTACGCTTGCGGGCTCACTTCACAGTGAATAGTTATTTCGTCTACATGCTCGCAAGCCAGCGCAATGGAACATTGTACATTGGCGTTACCAATGATCTGGTGCGGCGTGTTTACGAACATAAGAATGACATTACCGGAGGCTTCACCTCGATCTATAACGTCAAACAACTTGTGTGGTTCGATCAAACACCAGATATTACCGTCGCCATAGCACGTGAGAAGCGCATGAAAAAATGGCCGCGCGCATGGAAGATCAATCTGATCGAGGCGCAAAATCCCCAATGGCGGGATTTATATCCAACGCTGATTGCCTGAGTAGTGTGCCAATATATGAGGGTGTATTAAACGCTGCCAATGTTACAAATTCTGCCTGTCACCCCGGATTTATTCCGGGGTCCAGTGCTACAAATAATGCCTGAGCGTTTTACCCTGGACCCCGCAACAAGTGCGGGGTGACAGAGTGGAGAGATAAGGTCTAACAACTTTATTGGAGGTTGAAGTATGACCGCAGACAAATGCCCAATCTGGGGAACGCCTGCAACAATCCAGGACGCTGACCAACGCGATCTAATTGTCGTGAAAGCTTCTTCACGTGCTGGAGGCGACTATTACATATTAGAATCTGCTAAAGGAGATTTATATTTACACCGCGATGACAGCTCATTAAAGGTGCGGCTTACGACATGGCTTGTCGATCAAAGGCTGCTGGGCACGGCATCTCCAGAAATAACCCGCGAGATAATAGAACAAGCCAGGCAACGCCAGCCTTTACCGGTGCAAGATCGCGCAGACCGGTTGCTTAAATATCTAGCCAAGAGCACCACCACAATTGGCAGTACGGTAGTGTGTAATTCGCGTGATCCAAATGACCCGATCTTTTCAGAGATGCTTGCATGGACACAGTCAAATTCGTTCGATGAACTGACTTTTCTCCTAGAGCGATTCATTGTTTATCCGAATCGGAAGGGGATTCCCAAATCGTTTGATTTGTGATTCAAGATGCCTGCTGGGGACAGGAGGCCAGCAGGCATGACACGACCCTATTCCAATGATCTTCGGGA
>Ga0209851_1000067_pt1 | contig 37977 bp, 35 predicted proteins | sample GWRWT4_14Oct14_FD_187195 | JGI IMG/M metagenome (GOLD analysis project Ga0209851, IMG submission 187195) | Sand microcosm microbial communities from a hyporheic zone in Columbia River, Washington, USA - GW-RW T4_14-Oct-14 (SPAdes) (version 2) | ecosystem: Engineered > Artificial ecosystem > Sand... | reverse complement strand
TTCCGGCTTGGCCCTGGCCGCCACTGTGATCAGCCCCGCTCTGCAAGCCACCGAAGGATCCTATGTCGCCGCTCGCGGCAGCATCGTGATGACCGATGATGCGGACTGGATTTTTGACAATGACTTTGGTCCGGTGCCGGCGGGCGGCAACGTGATCTCGAAATTCGACGATGGCTACGGCGCGGGCGTTGCCCTGGGCATGAAGCTGCCCAACCAGTTCCGGGTGGAAGGCGAGTTGTTCTGGCAGGAAAATGACATCGAGAGCGGCCGGCTGGGCCCCGTCCAGCTTTCCGTACTAGGCGGCTTGAACGGCGATGTCGGCGTCTGGGGCGCAATGCTCAACGGCTATTACGACTTCCTGGAAGGCCCGCTGGTGCCCTTCGTCGGTCTCGGTGTGGGTTATGCCCAAGTGGATGCGAATGTGAACCTGGGGAATATCTCGGTCATCGATGATGACGATACCGTGCTGGCCTACCAGGCCATCCTCGGCGTTTCCTATGACTTCATGCCTAACCTGGCCGGTGTGCTGGCCTATCGGTATATGGCGCTGGATGACCCGCAGTTCAAGGATCAGGCGGGCGGCAAGGTGGACATGGAATACGACACCCAAATCGTTGACCTGGGATTGCGCTACAGCTTCTAAAGGCTCCCTGCAAAGCCCTCTCCCCGGCCCGCGTCCCGCCGGGGTCTCCACCTGGAGTTGCGGCCCGCCCCTGCGGGCCGCTTTTTTTTGCGCGAAAGCGCGGCGGATCCCGCTGTGCCCCGATCTAGTCGTCGCTGTCCTCGAGATAGCTCTTGCGATGGATGGCTTCCTCGCGCGCCTCCTCGATCTGGCGCAACACGCCATCCACGTCGGCCGGCGTCTCGTCATGCACGAAGCGCCCCGTCAGGGGGCTGTCCGGCTGCAACAGATTTTCGGTGTAGAGCGCCCAGATTTCATGGGCGTATTCGGTGTCCAGCAACTCGGGCGCGAAACGGCCGCAGTAAGCCCGGACATTGTTGACGTCGCGTTCCAGCATCCGGAAGGCATTGTTGTTGCCCGCGGCGTCCACGGCCTGCGGCAAATCGATGATCACGAGGCCATCGACCCCCACCAGCACGTTGAACTCGGACAAATCCCCATGAATCAGCCCCTCGCACAGCATGCGCACGATCTGCACAATCAGATCGTGATGCCACGCGCGCGCCACCTCCGCTGCGGGCGCAACATCATTGAGCCGAGGCGCCGCATTGCCGTCGGCGCCCACAACCAGCTCCATCAGCAACACGCCGTCAAAATAACCATGGGGCTTGGGCACGCGCACGCCTGCGGCGTCAAGCCGGTAGAGCGCATCCACTTCGGCGTTCTTCCAGGCCGCCTGCTCGACCTCGCGCCCGTGCTTGCTGCGCTTGCCCAGGGCACGCTGGTCCCGGCTGTTGCGGGTCTTGCGCCCTTCCTGATACTCGGCGAGCTTGTGGAAGCCGCGCTGTTCAACGGATTTGTACACCTTGGCGCAGCGCACATCGGCGCCACAGGCCACCAGATAGACGGATGCTTCCTTGCCGCTTTTCAGCGGCCGGATCACGTTATCGACAATGCCATCGTCAATCAGCGGCTGGAGATCTTTCGGGATTTTCATGCGGGATGGGGAATGGGTCTCGAGGGTCAGAGGGGATGGGGAACGGCTCAATAAACGATTCAGTTTGTCACTTTGGAACCGGATTGGCTTTTCTGTCGCGTTTTATCGGCGGCCGCCTCCCAGCATGCAAGGCCGACGGCGCGCGATCAAGCCGGCCCATAAAAATCCGGCCTGCAGGGCAGGCCGGATGATCAAGGATAGACCGCGACGGCTCGAAGCGGCCTGATGAGGGATGCGATGCTGTTTTACTCAGCGCGAATCCAATTGAACAACTCCACCGCGTTGACCATATCGGTCTCGGTGGCGATGCCGATGATCTGGCCTTTTTCCTCCACCAGCAGGCGCCGGATGCGATGCTTGAGCATGCGGTCGATGCAGGCGCTGATGGGTTCGGTCATCGGCACGGTGATCACCGGCGTGGTCGCCATTTCGGCAACCGTCACCTCGGCGGAATTGAGTCCGGCCTGCGCAACCCGCCCCATCACATCGCGCCGCGTCAGGATGCCCCAGCCCAGGCCGTCATGGGGTTCCACAATGAGTGAACTCACGCCGCGCTCGCGCATGAGGCGCACCGCTTCATCAATGGTCTCCGCAGGTCCGATGGTGACAAGCTTGCGGGTCATGATGTGGCCAATGGCCGTGGGCTTGCGGCCCGATTCCAGCATGGATTCCATGGGCGCACTGATGCGTTGGCGCTCGCGTTGCTGGCGGTCCTCCAGGCGGCGTTGGCGGCGGGCCTCGGCACGTGCCTGGACGTCGATGCCGGCGCGGATGCGCGTGATAAGCTCGTCAGCAAAGGCGCTGGTGCCGACTTCGCGGGCGCCTTCCATCTGACGGGCAAAGTCGTAGGTCACCACCTTGTCCCGCACAACGTCCTGGAAGGCTTCACGGATGACATCCGCGGCTTCCTTCCAGCCGATGAACTCCAGCATGTCAACGCCGCTGAACAGCAGCGAACCGGGATTGACCTTGTCCAGATTGGCGTACTTGGGCGCCGTACCGTGGGTCGCCTCGAACACCGCCACGCCATCGCCGATGTTGGCGCCCGGCGCGATGCCGACGCCGCCAACCTGTGCGGCGATCGCGTCCGACAGGTAATCGCCATTCAGGTTCATGGTGGCGAGCACGTCGAATTCCTGCGGGCGCAACAGCATGAGCTGGAAAATGATGTCGGCGATGCGGTCCTTGATCAGGATCTTGCCTTCGGGGACCTTGCCGCCATGCTCCTCGAACACCTCGGTCTCGGTGATGGTGCGGTCGCCGAATTCCTCGCGCGCCACCTGATAACCCCAGCCACGGAAAGCGCCTTCCGTGTACTTCATAATATTGCCCTTGTGCACCAGGGTGACGCTCTCGCGGCCCTGGTCAATGGCGTACTGGATCGCCTGGCGCACCAGCCGCTTGCTGCCGAAAGGGCTGATCGGCTTGATGCCCAGGCCCGCATCCTCGAAGAATTCGGCGCCCATTTCCTCACGCAGGAAGGTCGCGAGCTTCTTGTTTTCCGGCGAGCCCGAGGCGTACTCGATGCCGGCATAGACGTCTTCGGTGTTTTCGCGAAAGATCACCACATCGATCAACTGTGGCTCGCGCACCGGGGAGGGAACGCCCGCGTAGTAGCGCACCGGGCGGACACAGGCATAGAGATCCAGATCCTGGCGCAAGGAGACGTTCAGCGAGCGGAATCCGCCGCCGACGGGCGTGGTGAGTGGCCCCTTGATGGCCACGCCCAGCTCGCGGATCGCGGCCAGGGTTTCCTCCGGGTAATAATTCCCCTCATACAGTCCAGCGGCTTTCTCACCCAGGAACAGCTCACACCAGTGGATCTTGCGGCGACCGCCGTAGACGGTTTCCACCGCCGCATCCCAGATGCGCAGACAGGCACGGGTGATATCCGGACCAATTCCGTCCCCTTCGATGTAGCCGAGAATCGGCTGATCGGAAACCTGAGGACGACCGTCCTCGCCGAAGCGAACCTTCTCTCCCTGTTCGGGAAGTTGAATATGACGATAGGACATGGGCAGCGGGTCTCCTGGACCGGGGGATCAGCCCGGTGTGTGGAACAATACCGACCCGGAGGGTCCCCCCGGCCGGTCTCCTTGCTTCCCTCCAGCGGCGGATCAGCGCCGGCAGAGGACAGTATCCGCAGGCTCGATGCGCTCCCTCAACGCAGGGGAACGGGATGACCAAGCCGATAGAATTCGAAGTAATCGCTGAGAATCCGGGCGTGATCGAAGGCCAGCTCCGGCAAGGATGCGCGCGTGAATGCGGCGGCTTCGCGAGCATCATCGCCGCCCTGCGGACGGCCCGTGGCATGCGCCACATAGACCACGCTCACGGTCTGTCCGCGCGGATCGCGCGCGGGATCGGAATAGCAGCCCAACAGCGCCACCAGACTGACATCAAGCCCGGTTTCCTCACGCGCCTCACGGCAGGCGGCTGCCGTCAGCGTTTCACCCATCTCCACGAATCCGCCGGGCAAGGCCCAGCCCAATGGCGGAAAGCGGCGCGCCACCAGCACCAGCGACGGCTCCGGCCGGTCGATCAGTTCAATGACCAGATCCACGGCAACGGGGGGCGTGCGCACATCCAACGGCACCGGAGGCTCCTGCGGGGGGCTATCGCCGCAGTATACCCAAACGTCAGGGGGCGAGGCATCTTCACGTGCCGCGGCGCAGCGCCTGCAAGCGGCGGCGCGCCTGCTTGTCCGGGCGCTGGCCCGGATCCGGGGCGGGGGCCAGGCGACGGTTTTCCCGCAGCTGTTCGCGAGCCGTCACACTCTCCGGGGTTTCGCTGTACAGGGCGCATGCCGTGGACGCGGATCCACGGCGGACTTCCAAAGCATGCACGGTGACCTCGAAACGCTCCTCTGCGCGCAGGATCTGGAGCTGATCCCCGATCTTGATGCCGTGGGCAGGCTTGGCGCGCTGGCCATTGCAATGCACCTTGCCACCCGCCACCGCCTCGCTGGCCAAGCCGCGACTGCGGAAGAATCGAGCAGCCCACAACCAGCGATCCAGGCGCACCCGAGCGGGCGCCTCGGGTGATTCATGGGTCATGGTCATGACCCGGTGGGCGAACCGGCCAGCAGATCGCGCCGGAAGGCCGGCTCGCTGGTGCGCGGATGCAGCCAGATGGCAAAGAACGCCGGCCCGAATGCCGGATCAGAAACGGTCGAAAACAGCTTGTCGTTGAGATAGAAACGGGTTTCCCGGCCGGGCACATTGACACCGACCAGGCGATCGCCGGCCTTGAGATCGGGGAAGGCGGTGCGCATGACGCCATCCCAACGCCGCAGATCGGCTTCGTTGGTTTCACCAATGCGGCGCATCTCCTCGACCGAGCGCGCGGCCAGATCCTTTGCCTTGAAGGCCAAGGCATAGGTCAGATCCAGGGCGTAAAGCCCCTGAGGGTCAAAGCGCCCTGCCGACACCCACAACCGGCCGTCGTAGACGTTGATCAAATACTTGCGAAAACGCGCGCTGCCCTGAAGCTGCCAATCCCCCCCCAGGGCGCGCACCTCGGCGGGCAGGGGCGGCGGCGGCGCTACCGCTCCTGCATTCCCCATCGCTGACAGCGCCAGCCACGCCACGATCCACAGCCAGGGCCTGAAATTGCGCTTGCTCTTCATCTGTATCCTCTCCTTACGCTCTGGTGTCGCCCCGATCCCCGGACGCGCCATCGTTAGCATCCAGTCTGCGGTGTAGACTTTCCGCACGGGAGAAAGTTGTCCGCGCGCGCCGGGAACGCGCATTTCCAGTTCCACTCCAAGAAATATTTCACATCGGAGATCAAATCGCATGTGGCGCATGACCCGCCTTCTTCTGCTGGGATTGCTCGTGACGGGCTTGGCCGCCTGCGCCGTCAACCCCGTCACCGGCCAGCGCGAACTCAGCATCATTTCCGCCGACCAGGAAATCAGCCTGGGCAGCCAAAATTACGGCCCGGCCCAGCAAATGCAGGGCGGGCAGTACAAGGTGGATCCGCAAGTGAACGCCTATGTGCGCGAGGTGGGCCAAAAGCTGGCCACGGTCGCCGACCGGCCGCTGCCCTATGAATTCGTGGTGCTGAACAGCTCCGTGCCCAATGCCTGGGCCATGCCCGGCGGAAAGCTGGCGGTGAACCGGGGCCTTTTGACTGAACTGAACAATGAAGCCGAACTGGCTGCGGTGCTGGGGCACGAAATCACCCATGCCGCCGCGCGCCACAGCGCGCAGCAAATGCAGCGTGCGCTGCTGCTGCAGGCGGGTGTGATGGCGGTGGCCGTGGCGGCAGGCAGCGCGGATGAGCGCTACGCACCGCTGGCGGTCGGCAGCGCGGCCTTGGCCGCTTCGGTTCTGAGTCAACGCTATAGCCGTGAAGCCGAACTGGAGGCTGATCATTACGGCATGGGCTACATGGCCCGCACCGGATATGACCCCTATGCGGCGGTGACGCTGCAGGAAACCTTCGTGCGCCTCTCCGGAGGCCGCAATAGCAACTGGGTGGAAGGCCTGTTCGCCTCCCACCCGCCTTCCGCCGAGCGGGTTGCGCAAAACCGGCTGCGCGCGCAGCAACTGGGTGTGCGCGGGGAGCTGGATGCCGAACGTTTCAAGGCGCGAACGGCCAGCTTGCTGCGGGACAAGCCGGCTTATGCCTCCTATGACGCGGCGGTCAAGGCCCTGGGCGAGAAGGATTTCAAGAAAGCCCAAGGTCTGGTGGCGCAAGCCATCGAACGTCAACCCAAGGAGGCGCTGTTCCATGGCTTGCTGGGTTTTCTGGCCTTGCAGCAGTCGCGCCCCTCCGAGGCCCTGACCGACTACCAGCGCGCCTTGTCCCTGGACGGGGATTACTATCAACACTACGTCGGCGCGGGGCTGGCCGCCAAGGCGCTGAATCGCCCCGATCAAGCGGCGCAATATCTGGAGAAGAGCGTCGCCCTGCTGCCCACCGCCACCGCCCACAATGCCTTGGGTGAACTGGCGCTGGCTCGGGGCGATCGTGAGCGGGCGGTGGAACATCTGCGCATCGCCGCCCAGTCGGACAGTCCGGTCGGCCAACAGGCGCGTGAGACGCTAAACCGGATGGGGGTCGCCGTAAACGCCGCGCCCAAGGGATGACACGACAAAGCGCAGGTTTCAGCGGGGAAGTCCCAGTGAAACCTGCGCTTGCGGCGCGCTGATCTAGCTGAACCCGTTTGCATCCCCTGATCAGGGATTACTGCGGCGCAACAGCACTTGGGCGCAGGCGCATTTACAGTTGGGTGAACCAGACGGCCACGCCGGCAAACAGCATCAACGACAGCGCGCCCACACCCGCCAGGCTGTGGCTGAGACGACGCACCGCCTGGGTGGTTTCCACATCCGGCATGGCGCCCTGCCCCATCATGCGCAAACTGAATCGGCTACTCGTTGCCAGCGCAAACAGGATGACCAGCAGGGAGGCTAGCGCGCCTGCCAGCGTCAAGGGCGGAACCAAGGTTACCCAGTACACCCAGTCCATGCGCCCGTAGCATTCCCCGCGCGCCAGGCAGGTCACGGACAGATAATGCTCGAGTTCTTTCATTGCCCATCCGCCCAGCCCCACGGAAAAAACCACCACTGCTGCGCCCAGGGCTCGCGTCGGAATGATTTGTGCCATGACCTGTCTCCTCATGCCAATGAAATGGGAAAAACCAGAGCGAAGCCCCATGGTCCAAGCATAGGCCGGGGGCGCACAGAACACCATGCGACACACTGTCGCAGGGCAGGTGGGAGTCAGGCGGGCAAGATGAACGAAAATAGGCAGAATGGTGGGCTGCCCGGGACTTGAACCCGGAACCAATGGCTTAAAAGGCCACTGCTCTACCGATTGAGCTAACAGCCCTGCGGGGACAGGGAAAACGGGTCGCCATGATACCCCAGCGGGGCCAAATGACAAGCCTCAGGGCGAACGCACATAGCGGGTCGGATCAACCATGCCCGCCTCCAGGAATCCCGTCGTGCGCAGCCGACACGCATCACAGCGACCACAGGCGGCGCCCGTATCGTCAGCCTGGTAACAGGACACCGTCAGGGCATAGTCCACTCCCAAGCTCACGCCACAGCGGATGATCTCGGCCTTGGACCATTGGATCAGGGGGGCATGGATGCAAAAGCCATCCCCTTCCACGCCGGCCCGGGTGCCCAAATTGGCGAGACGCTCAAAGGCCTCGATGAACGCCGGGCGGCAATCCGGGTAGCCCGAGTAATCGACGGCGTTGACGCCGATGAACAGATCCCGTGCCGGCAACACCTCCGCCCAAGCCAGGGCATAGGCGAGAAACACGGTGTTGCGCGCCGGCACATAAGTGACCGGGATGCCGGCGGAAGGCGCGGTGGGCACGGCAATGGTGGGGTCCGTCAATGCCGAGCCGCCGAAGGCGGCCAGATCGAGCGAGACAGTCCGATGTTCCCGCACCCCGAAATGCGCCGCCACCCGCGCCGCTGCCGCCAATTCGGCGTCATGACGCTGGCCGTAGGCAAAGCTCAAGGCAAAGCAGTCGTATCCCTGATCCCGCGCCAAGGCCAGGGTGGTGGCTGAATCAAGACCGCCGGACAACAGCACAATGGCGCGATCCGCCATGTTCCCTCCCAAGACCTCAGTGGCCCGCGGTTTCGCCCCAGAGCAATTTGTGCAGCTGGAGTTGCAGCCGCACGGGCAGGCCGTCTTCCAGGATCCACTCCGCCAGGTGGCGCGGGTCGAGCCGCCGATGCACTGGCGAGAACCAGACGGTGCAGCGGGCGCCCAGATCGCGGCCACGAACCTGCGCGGCCGCCCACTCGTAATCCACCCGGTCGCTCAAGACACACTTGATCTGGTCGTGCGGCGTCAACAGCGCCAGGTTGCCCCAATCGTTGCGTTCAACTTCACCGGAACCCGGGGTCTTGAGATCCACCACGCGACTGACGCGCGCATCGATGTCGGCAATGGGCAGGGCGCCGCCGGTTTCCAGCGACACCGCATAGCCGCGCTCACACAACAAGGCCAGCAAGGCCCGGCACGTCTCACCCTGAGCCAGCGGCTCACCGCCGGTGACACAGACATGCCGCGCCGGATAACGGGCCACCTCGGCCAGCACATCCGCCAGGGGCTGCACCGTCCCGCCGTGGAAGGCGTAGGCCGTGTCGCAATAACTGCAGCGCAAGGGACAGCCGGTGAAGCGAACGAACACTGTCGGGGAGCCGACGCTGGCTGCCTCACCCTGCAGGGAATGGAAAATCTCGGTCACCCGCGCCCGCAGCGCGAGCCGTGCATCCGTCGTGGTCACCCCGGAATGTGGCCTTCCCGCTGCAGCCGGTTGAGCCGCTGGCGTGCCAGGTCAGCTGATCCGCTCCCGGGATATTCCTGAACCACCCGCTCCAGAGCTGCTTTGGCCTCGGTCCATTGCTGCTTTTCGCTGTGGATGTAACCGATTTTCAGCAAGGCGTCGGGCACCTTGGGGTTGCCCGGATACTGCGCCACCACCTTGCGAAACTCCGCCAAGGACACGTCGTAATTACGCGCCACATACTGGGACTCGGCCAGCCAATATTGCGCGTTGGGCGCCAGACGGCTGGACGGATACTGCTGCAGGAAGCGACCGAAGGCATCGGCAGCCTGAGGGTAGCGACCTTCCTTGAGCAGGTTGAACGCCACGTCATAGTTGGCCTGCTCGCCGGCCACCGGCGGCAGCGATGCAACCGGCACGGGTGCCGGGGGAGCCGCCGGCGAGGTGCCATCGGTTGCTGCGGGCACATCCTGCGCCGGCGGCTCGCCCGCCGGTGCCACTGCGCCGCCACCCAAAGCCGGGATCCGCTGCTGCAGCTCGGTCATGATCTGATTGATGCGCTGCTCCTGATTCTGAAGCTGAAAGGCCTGCTGCTCCAGGCTGCCCTTGAGCTGGCGCAAATCCTCCTGGATCTGCTGCTGGCTCGACACGACATCCAGCGTGCGACCGCCTTGCTGGCTCTGCTCCAGCTTCTCCATGCGGCTTTCGATCTGATTGATGCGGAATGCAATGGGATCATCCTGGGACTGTGGCTGCATGGGGGCGCAACCCGCCAGCACCCCCGCAGTCAGGATCACCGCTCCCCACACCCCTGCCTTCACCATTCTGGAACCCCTCACGACTGTCGTGTTGCCATCCTGACCCGGTGCCCAAGCGACAACCGGGTCGACTCCACCCCATTCAGGGCGCGTAACGCACCTCAACCCGGCGATTCTTCGACCAAGTGTCTTCACCACTGCCATAGGCCGCCGACTTTTCCTCGCCGAAGCTGACAGAAGACAGCTGCGAAGCCGAAACGCCCTGGGCGATGAGCAGATTCATCACTGCATCGCTGCGACGCTGACCCAGGGCGATGTTGTACTCACGCGACCCCCGCTCGTCGGTATGCCCCTCCAGGTTGGCCCGGACATTGGGGTTTTTCTTCAGGTATTCGCCGTGAGTACGGACGACCTCCATGTACTGGGGGGCCACCACGCTGCTGTCATATTCGAAATAGATCACCTGAGACTGCAGGGCGGCGGCGCGTGGATCCGTCGGGGAACCATAGCCGCTGTTGCCCGCCGTCGTGCCTTGGACCGCGCCCCATTCATCGCCTTTCAAGCCACCGCCTTCGGCCAAGGGACTGGTTTCGGCGCCACCCGCGCCCGCCGCCCATTCGCCGCCCGCAGCGCCCTTGGTCGCCTTCTTGGAACTGCCGGCGCATCCCGCCAGGGCCAGCACCATTACCCCTACCACCATCCATTTTGAAAGCAGCTGCATGATCGATTCACTCCCAATCATTTTCATTGACATTCCCTAGCCAAGCTGACCTTAACGGGGCCGGTACGGCGACCAGGCAGCTTCCCGGATATCCCCGCTGCCGGCGACACGCTGGCGCACCTTGCCGTCGAAGGACACGGTGGATAAGACGCCAGCGTCCCCGTACTGACTGGCATAGATTATCATGGCCCCGTTGGGCGCGAAGCTGGGCGATTCATCTTCCGATCCTTGACTCAAGACCCGCAACGCCCCCGTCTGCAAATCCTGCACGGCAATCCGGAACGTCGACCCCCCGCTGATGAAGACGATCGACTTGCCATCCGGACTGTAGCGGGCGCGGGCATTGTAGTTACCCTGGTAGGTCAACCGGCGAACCTGGCCCGTGGCGACGTCCAGCTCATAGATCTGCGGGCGCCCACCGCGGTCGGAGGTGAATGCCAGCTTGCTGCCATCCGGCGACCAGGTCGGCTCGGTGTTGATGGCCGCGCCCTGGGTGAGCTGGCGCAAGCCGCCACCCTCCAGGTCCAGCAGGTGAATATGGGTATTGGCGCCATCCGACAGCGCCAGCGCCATCTGCCGCCCGTCCGGCGACCAACTGGGCGCGCCATTGATGCCCGGCTTGGACGACAGCAGGCGCCGCTTGCCCGTCCCCAGGTCCTGGGAAAAGATCTGCGAGCGGCCACTTTCGAAGGACACATAAGCCAGCTGCCGACCATCCGGCGACCACACCGGCGACATCAGCGGTTCCTTGGACTTGAGCACGGTGCGGCCGTTCTCCCCATCCGCATCGGACACCATCAACAGATATTCCGCAGGCTGGCCGATGCGCGGTCGATTGGGCACGCTGACGTAGGCGATGCGGGTATTGAAGGCGCCGCGCTCGCCCAGCAATTGCTCATAGATCAGGTCGCTGACCCGGTGGGCCGCGCTGCGCATGTCGTCCGCCGTCGCCGGCACCTGGAACGCCGCCAACTGCTGGCCGCGCGGCACATCCACCAGCACGACGCGGATCATGTAGCTGCCGCCGCCCTGGGGAATCACTTGGCCAATGGCGGCGTAATTCACCCCGGTGGTGCGCCACGCGGGCATGTTCATCTGCTCCAGGCTGCTGGGCTGCTGCGGCATTTCCGCCGTCGCCAGGGTGTCGAAACGTCCACTGCGCGCCAGGTCGGCATTGACGATGGCGCTCACCGGCGTGCCGGGGGCCTGTGCTGCGCCGGCAAAGGGCACGATGGCCACCGGCAGCGCACTGCTCACGCCTTCGGTGACTTCGATCCGGAGCGGTTCGCCAAATGCTGAACTCGTCGCCATCAGCAACGTGACCACGCACACTCGCCACCAGTTCAACACACGCATCATGTCCCCCCTCAGGGTTTGAAGAGAAAAATCAAATCGCGCGTCTGATCGACCAACTCCGGTGGAGGCGGAGGAAGCGGTGACGCTCGGAAAACCGCCTGCTCGATTGAACGATCCAGGATGGCGTCTCCACAACTCTTGACGACCTGGGCGCTCATGACCTGTCCAGTTGGCGTCTGGGACACGCGTAATTCACATTTGAAACTGCCCAGACTATCGGCCGCTGGCGGGCGTAGCCAATTGCGCTTCACCGCTTGCGATACCGCACCAACATAGCGGGACAGCAAATCGGCGCGTACTGCCGCATCCCGCGCCGCCTGTTCTTTCGCCAGTTCCGCACGCATTGCCGCCTCGCGCGCCGCCTGCTCGGCCGCCCGCGCCTTGGCCTCGGCGTCTGCCTTGGCCTTGGCCGCGGCCTCAGCGGCTGCTTGGGCCTTCGCCTCGGCATCGGCCTTCGCCTTGGCTTCCGCTTCTGCCTTGCGTTTGGCGTCGGCTTCCGCCTTGGCCTTGGCATCCGCCTCGGCTTTTCGCCTCGCTTCGGCATCCGCTTTTGCCTTGGCTTCCGCTTGGGCCTGGGCCTTGGCCGCCGCGTCGGCCTTGGCCTTGCTGTCGGCAACTGCCTTCTGCTTCGCTGCCTCCGCAGCAGCCTTCTGTTGGGCTTCAGTCTTGGCGGCGACCTCCGCCTTGGCCTTGCTGTCGGCAACCGCCTTCTGCTTCACTGCCTCGGCCGCTGCCTTCTTCTGCGCTTCCGCCTTGGCCGCCGCGTCGGCTTTCGCCTTGCTGTCAGCGACTGCCTTCTGTTTGGCCGCATCAGCCTGCGCCTTGGCCTCCAGCTCGGCCTTGCGCTTGGCGGCTTCTGCGGCTTTGGCGTCTTCCTGGGCTTTTTGCCTGGCCGCCTCGGCTGCCGCCGCTGCTCGTTCACGCGCCTCGGCTTGCGCCTGTTTTTCCCGCGCCTCGCGGAGGCGCTCGGCTTCCTGGCGGCGCTGTTCGGCGAGCTGAGCCTCGCGGCGGTTCTGCTGCTGGCGATTGACCTCGCGCATGTCGACCAGATTCGCCTGGATGATGGTGCCCCCGGATGGCTGCACCGGACGGGAGCGCGGCAGCAGCGTGGCCACGGCCAGGATCACCACCAAAAGCACGTGCAAGCCGATCGAAAACCCCAGATAGCGGCCCTGGGCGCGCTTGACCGGCGGTTGGCGCAGCGGTTCCTGTTCTGCCATCAGCGCCGCCGGTCGGACTCTGCCGGCGGATCGGTCATGAGGCCGACATTGGGCGCACCCGCCTGCTGGAGCAACACCATGGCCTGAACCACGCGCCCATAGTCGACCGAATGATCGCCTTGGACCAAGACGGGATTGTCCTTGCGCTCCGCCAGAACGGCCCCCACCTCCGACAGAATGGTCGCTTCGTCCACCGCCGACTCTCCACCGTCCACCAGGTTGAGGAACATCTGGCCTTCGGCATCAACACTGAGAATGACGGGTTTCTTGTCCTCGAGATCGTCCAATGTCAGTGGCTTTGCATCCGCCTGCGGCAGATCCACCTGCACGCCCCGCGACAACAACGGGGTGGTGGCCATGAAGATGATGAGCAGCACCAGCATCACGTCGATGTAGGGTACGACGTTCATTTCGGCAATCATGCCGCGCTTGCCAGTTACTTGCGCCATGGCGGGACTTCCTGTGGCAAAGGTTCAGGGGGCATCGCCACCGACGATCTTGCGGCTGCCTTCGCTGGGAGTGGAAAGATTGCGCTGCAGGATATTGGCAAACTCGTCGCGAAAACCATCCATCTGGCTGATCAGGGTGCCGATCTGCGAGGCATAGCGGTTATAGGCCACGACCGCAGGAATGGCTGCGAACAAGCCCATGGCCGTGGCGATGAGGGCTTCGGAAATCCCGGGTGCCACCATGCTCAAAGTGGCCTGCTGCACCTTGGCCAGACCCTGGAAGGAATGCATGATGCCCCACACGGTGCCGAACAGACCCACGTAGGGCGTGACTGAACCGATGGTGGCCATCATCGGCAGATGCTCTTCCAGTCGCTCGGTTTCCCGCAACTGGGCGGCACGCATGGCTCGGGTAGCCGCTTCCACACATTCCTCGGCGCTGGGATTGGGCTGCTGGCGCAAGCGCACATATTCCCCAAAACCCGCCACGAAGAGGCTGGCCATACCTTCCCGCACCCGCTCCCGGCTGGTCTGGCGAAACAGCTCACCCAGTTCCATGCCCGACCAGAAACGATCCTCGAAACTGCGGCTGAGCTGCCGGGCGTTGGCCAGCTGCGCCCGCTTCTGGAAGATCACATACCAGGAATAAATGGAAGCGATCAGCAACACAGCCATGATCATCTGCACCAGCACGCTGGCATGCAGGATCAGGGAAACAATCGACATCTCAGGGCTAGCGGAGTCCATCGGACAATTCCTCAGTCAGAAAACGGGGCAGACGGACGGGCTTCAGGTCACAGGCGCGGGCACAGACCACGATGACCTCGGCGCGGCAATGGACCCCGCCCGCAAGGTCACGCACTTCCTGCAGCAAGGGCATGCGCACGCCGCTGGAGGACATCGCCCGCACCGTCACTTGCAACTGCTGGTTGAAACGGGCCGGGCGCAGGTAATCCACTGCAATGCGGCTGACCAGGAACAGCAGGCCCGATTCAGCCAGCAGATGATCCTGTTCCACCCCCAGGCTGCGCAGCCATTCCGTGCGCGCACGCTCCAGAAGGTTCAGGTAGCGGGCATGATAAACCACACCACCTGAATCGGTATCTTCGTAATACACCCGAACGGGCCAGGAAAACTCAGGCGATTTCAATTTCTCGCTCCGCCCGATACCCGGATCGAACCGTGCCGACAAACGCGCTCAATATAAACAGAATCGCAGTCAATGTCATGGCGACCATCGTCTGATTAAAGCTTGGCCAAAACGCTGCGGATGCGCGACAAAAAAAACCCCCGCGTGCGGGGGCTAAAAAGGGGGGAGTCTGAACATCCGCTTCAGGCACTTTTCGGCACCCCAAGCGGTGAACCACGACGACGGACCGATTTGGAACCAGTCCGTCATCTGCCTTGATGCATCAATTTTCAAGCCACCTTCTCACTATCTTTTCTGTTCAACAAGTTAGGGAGAAACAAGATTCACATTTTGCGAAAACAGCGAGACGGCCATGGTGTATGTGTCGCCAAAAGACGACAAGAATGAGGCGATAAATGACGGAACTCGCTGATTTATATGGAAAATGAGCCGTCTCACAATGAAGACAAGCCGTCAATCCTTGAATTGCGCCGGATCCAATGCATGCCGGTGCATCAATTTGTAGAATTCGGTCCGATTGCGACCGGCCATGCGCGCCGCCTGGGTCACATTGCCGCGCGTCATTTGCAGTAAACCGACCAGATATTCCAACTCGAACTGGCGGCGGGCGTCGGCAAAGGGAACGATGTCATCGATCCGATCCTTGATGGCGTCCTGCAGCAGGGCGGCCTGGATCTGCGGTCCTGGACTCAGCGCCACGGCCTGCTCCACCACGTTGTAGAGCTGACGCACATTGCCGGTCCAGTCCGCTGACATCAAGGCCTCGATCGCCTCACGGGAAAACCCGTTGATCGGCTTCTGGTAGCGCTGTGCGAGCAGGTCCCGGAAGTATTCGGCCAGCAGCGGAATGTCGTCGCGGCGCTGGTTCAAGGGCGGCAGGGACAGCGTGACCACATTGAGGCGGTAATAGAGATCCTCGCGAAAACGGCCCGCCTTCATCTCTGCTTCCAGCGTGCGATGGGTCGCCGACACGATGCGGACATTGACCGGGATTACCCGCGGCGCCCCGACCGGCCGCACCTCGCGTTCCTGCAGGACACGCAACAGCTTGACCTGCAGCGGCAGCGGCATATCCCCAATTTCATCCAGGAACAGCGTCCCCTCGTTCGCGGAGACGAACAGCCCCTGGTGATCCTGCACCGCCCCGGTGAAAGCACCCCGGCGGTGACCGAACAGTTCTGATTCCAGAAGGTTTTCCGGGATGGCGCCGCAATTCACCGCGATGAACGGTCCCGCTGCGCGTGGACTGGCCCGATGAATGGCCTTGGCCAGCAATTCCTTGCCGGTACCGCTTTCGCCCTCGATAAAGACACTGGCATCCCCGTTGGCAACGCGATAGGCCCGAGCCAGCAAATCTTCCATGGCCGCGTTGCGGGTAATGATTCCAGCGCGCCATTTCTGATCGTCGCCGGAACCCGACACGGCCGCGTTCATCTGGGATTGATCCAAGGCTTGACGAATCTGATCCAGCAATTCCCGGCTCTCGAAAGGCTTGGTCAGAAAGCTGAAAACACCGCGTTTGGTTGCCTGCACCGCATCAGGAATGGTGCCATGCGCGGTCAGGATGATGACGGGCAAAAAAGGGTGACGACGGTGGACCTGTTCAAACAGCGCCAGCCCGTCCATGCCATCCATCCGCAAGTCGGTAATCAACAGATCGGGACGAAAGCCCGGCAAACGCGCAAGTGCAATATCCCCACTATCAACAGGAAGCACCTCAAACCCCCCCGCTTCAAGACGCAGGGAAAGCAGGCGCAGCAGACTCAGGTCGTCGTCAACAAGCAGGATACGGGCAGGATGGGACATGGAAATCAGCAAATCCTCAGGGTATTTGACGTAATACAGATGACGCGGACGCAAGCCTGAAATCAGCGCTGCAGGGAGCGCTCGATTTCTTTCAAGGCATTTAATTGACGGCGCAGCTCCGTCAACTCCTGAGCCGAGGCCCGCTCCCGCGCCGCCTGCTGTGCCATCAGGGCCGCCTGGTTAAGCAATAAAGGGGCCAAAATGCTGGTATCCGAACCCGCCCACCCCGGTTTGTCCTGGCAACCCGCCAAGAGCCCACGGTTATCTGCAAAGTTCAGATCAGCCGCAAGATCAGGACGCGTCAGCAACATCAGGATTTCGACCGCCCCCTCCCCGCATTCGTAGGTTGCCAATTCCTTGCGCCGTTGCCGGTAATGCTGGCGCGCCTTGGGGGTCGGCAAGGCAACGAGTTCGGCATAGCGCTCGACCCACTCGCGCATCGCAGGCTGGGCACCGCCCACCGCTACCGGAATCACCACGGGCTGTGTGTAATTGTCCCGGGAAATGGCGGCGCAACCGCCTAGCCAGATGGCAAACCACCCGAGCGCCAGAATCCGGCGGAACGTCATCCCTTGCTCCCCCCGGGTATGCGCAAGCGCATCCAAGCGCCGCCGGTGGCGGATGGTCGCACTTCGATTTCCCCGCCATGGGCACGGGCGTATTCGCGCGCGATGGCCAATCCGATTCCCGACCCCTTGATCACACTGCCTCCGGAAAGCGCGGACTTGCCCTGGAAAAAGGCCTCGAAGATGCGCTCCCGCTCTTCCTCTGGAATGCCGGGGCCTTCATCACGCACATCAATCCAGATCTCGGCACCCTGCTGGGCGCAGTCCACGTGCACCACACCCCCGCGCGGGGAGAATTTCACCGCATTGGAAACCATGTTATCAAGAACAGTTCTCAATTTACCTTCGTCTGCCACCAAGTGCAACGGGCGTAAGTCGGCCTCCAATTGCACATTTTTGCTGAGGAGCGCAGGTTTGTGATCCTGCAACAAGCCGGCTATCAGGGCAGCCAGGTCCAAGGGTCTTGGGTTGAGCGCCGGGCGATGACTGCGGGCCATGTTGAAATTCAGCATATCCTCGATCAATTGCTGCAATTGCAGCGCATTGCGGGAAAGAATCTCCATGATCTCCCGTTGCGAGGCATTCAGGGGCCCGGCAATGTCATCGGACAGCAGTTGCGCGCCTTCCCGAATGGCGGTGAGCGGTGTCTTCAGCTCGTGGGACACTTGCCGCAGGAACTGCGCCTTCTGCTCTTCCAGATCGACCAGACGCTGCCGCAGCCAGTCCAGTCGCTGACCCACCCCCGCCACATCCTGGGGGCCCTGAATGCGAATTGGACGGGTGAACAGGCCATCCCCGAGCGCCTCGATGGCTCGGCGCAACTGACGCAAAGGACGGCCGATCAGCAGCGTGAACAGGACGGCGGACAAGAGTGCCAGGGGCAACTGAATTGCGGCGATCCCGATGATGGTACGACGCGCCTGGTCACTTTGGTGCTGGATCGACCGCACTTCCTGGTCGATCATGAGCGAACTCTGATCCAGAATCTCCCGGGCCTGGACCCGCAAGCCATCGAATTCGGCGGCCACATCCTCCACCGTCGGCAGCAGGACAAGATCCTGAAGGCGGCGGGTGATCGATGTCTCATGATCCCGGAAACTCTCCACCCGGTGTGCAAACTCCGGGTAGCGGAGCAAGGGATGCAGCGCATCCAGGCTGCCCAGCAGACCCTCCCGGCTGCGCAGGTAGGACTGCAGGAACACGCTGTCGCCCAGGGCCACGGACTGCAGGGCGCTACGCTCCATCGCCGTCACCTGTTCCACCAGGGCACGGCCATTCTGGGCCGCCCGCACCGAGTCATAGACAGCCGTACGTCCCTGTGAGAACAAGACCTCCAGATAGCCGACCGCGAACACAATGGCCAATACCGGCGGGGTGAGCACCACCAGATAACTGATCAGGATCAGGCGGAGAATGGAGCGGGGACGGTAACGGATGGCGCGGATCCCGAACATTGCGGATCAGGATGGATCAAGCAGGTCAGATGCCAAGCCGGAGACATCCTCGCGCCCCCAGTGACGCAAGGCGCGAGGGGTCGCCACCCGCCCGCGGGCGGTACGCTGCAGGAAGCCCTCCTGGATCAGGTAGGGTTCGATCACTTCCTCCAACGTGCCCTTATCCTCCCCCAATGCCGCCGCCAGGCTTTCCAGGCCCACTGGGCCGCCGTCATAGCGCTCGATCAGGCAGCCCAACAGCTTGCGGTCCAGCACATCCAGCCCATGGGCATCCACCTCCAGCATGTCCAGCGCGGCGCGGGCGATGATGAGGTCCACCGTGCCATCGCCGCGCACCTGAGCGAAGTCACGTACCCGGCGCAGCAGGCGGTTGGCGATGCGGGGGGTGCCGCGGGCACGGCGGGCGATTTCCGCTGCGCCCTCGTCGGTCACCGGCACCCCTGAAAGGCGAGCCGAACGCAGCACAATCCGGGTCAGGTCCGCGGCCTCGTAATATTCCAGGCGCTGCACAATGCCGAAGCGATCGCGTAGCGGAGACGTCAGCAGGCCCGCGCGCGTGGTGGCCCCCACCAGCGTGAAGGGCGGCAGGTCGAGCTTGATGGAACGAGCGGCGGGCCCCTCGCCAATGACGATGTCGAGCTGGTAATCCTCCAGCGCCGGATAGAGGATTTCCTCCACGATCGACGGCAAGCGGTGGATTTCGTCCACAAACAGGACATCTCCCGCCTCCAGATGGGTGAGCAGGGCGGCGAGATCCCCCGGCCGTTCCAGCACGGGACCCGCGGTCTGGCGCAGGCGGGCGCCCATCTCGTTGGCGATGATGTGGGCCAGCGTGGTCTTGCCCAGACCCGGCGGCCCGAACAGCAGGACGTGATCCAGCGCCTCCCCGCGCCCGCGCGCCGCTTGGATGAAGATTTCCATCTGGGCGCGCACCGGCGCCTGGCCCACATAGTCGGCCAACTGACGCGGCCGCAAGGCACGGTCCACCGCCTCATCGCTTCCTTGCGGCGCGGGGGTAACGAGACGATCCCGTTCAATGGGCATGGCGGTTACTGGAAGGCAGAACGCAGCGCCAGGCGCAGCAGGGTTTCACTGTCCTGGATGGCCGGATCGATCTGTTGCAGCAAGTCGCGCGCCTCATTTGGTCGATAGCCCAGTGCGAGCAGGGCCGCGTAGGCCTCCTCGAACGCGCCCCGCGCGGCGATGGTCCCCGGCGCCTCGGCGCTGATCGGCGCCAAGGGCAGGGCGCCCATGCGGTCGCGCAGTTCCATCACCAGTCGATCAGCGGTCTTGCGTCCCACCCCCGGCACCCGGGTCAGCGCCACGGCATCCCCGCGCATCAGACAATCCTGCAAATGGGCCGCCGGCAGCGCCGACAACAGGCCAAGGGCCAGCTTGGCGCCCACGCCATTGACCCGCAGCAATTCGCGGAACAGGGCGCGTTCGGCGCGGCTGGCAAAGCCGTAGAGCTGCAGGGCGTCCTCACGGGGTATCAAGTGGGTCCACAGCACCACGCCCTGGCCGATCTCGGCGGCGACATCGAGCAAGGGCGTCGGCACCTCGACCTCATAGCCCACCCCACCCACATCCAGCAGCAGGCAAGGAGGTATCACTTCCACCAGATCACCGCGCAAGCGCCCGATCATCCCCAGCCTCCCGGCCCGCGCAGCGCGACGGGATGGGCACGGTGGTGGGCATGGCACACGGCGATGGCCAAGGCGTCGGCCGCGTCGGCCGCCAGGCGTCCTTCCAGGCTCAGCAACTGTCGCACCATGTGTTGAACCTGTTCCTTGGTGGCCGCGCCGGTGCCGGTCACGGTTTGTTTCACCAGTCGCGGGGCATATTCGGCCATGGGAAGCGCGGATCGGCCTACGGCGCACAAGGCCACGCCCCGCGCCTGTCCCAGCTTCAGGGCACTGTCCACATTGCGCATCACGAACACCCGTTCAATACCCACCTCATGGGGGGTCCACTGGTCCATCAACTGCCGCAGCGCGCCATCCAGCTCACACAGTCGGGCGGCCATATCGGGCGCCGCCAGCCGTATGCATCCGCTGTCCCGATAGCACAGCTTGCCGCCGGCGAGGACATCGATCACCCCGAAGCCGGTCACCCGGGAGCCCGGATCAATGCCCAGGATGCGCAACGGAATGGCGGATGGACCGGCGTTCAGGCCAACAATTCCTCCGGCAGATCGGCGTTGGAATAGACGTTCTGCACATCATCGAGATCTTCCAGCCGATCCAGCAGCTTGAGCAGGCTCTCGGCCGCCTCGCCCTCCACGCGCACGCTGAGGGCAGCGCGCTCGGTCACCTCCGCCGCTGCCGGTTCAAAGCCCGCCGCCCGCATGTCGGACAGGGCGGCTTCGAAGCCTTCGGGCGCGACCAGCACGTCCAGCGAATCATCTTCATTGCGCACGATGTCCTCGGCGCCGGCCTCCAGGGCCGCCTCCATGAGTTGATCATAGTCGGTACCGGGCGCGTAGCTGAGGATGCCGGTGCGCGTGAACAGATAAGCCACCGAACCATCGGCGCCCATATTCCCGCCATGCTTGGTGAAGGCATGACGCACTTCGGCCACCGTGCGGTTGCGGTTGTCGGTCATGCATTCCACCAGAATGGCCACGCCGCCCGGCCCGTAGCCCTCATAGCGCACTTCTTCCAGCGCCGCACCATCCAGCCCCCCGCTGCCGCGCTTGATGGCGCGCTCCACGGTGTCGCGGGTCATGTTGGCCGTGAGTGCCTTGTCCATCGCCAGGCGCAATCGGGGATTGCTGGCCGCATCACCGCCACCGGTACGCGCGGCGATGGTGATTTCCCGGATCAGCTTGGTGAAAAGTTTGCCGCGCCGCGTATCCTGGGCATTCTTGCGATGCTGGATGTTGGCCCACTTGCTATGTCCTGCCATAAAAACAACCGTTGTGTCTGGAAAAACGCCGGGCGCCCACCGCCCCGGCGCATGAATCAGAACGTGAGGTTCAGCCCGACCTGGGCGCCCTGCGCGAGATCCTGGTCACCGGCCTGGTCCAACTCCACTCGGCTCAGGCGGTAGCCCACATAGACCCGCGTCTCGTTGAGCACCTCGTATTCCAGTCGCGCCGCCGTATCCAGCAGGGACTTGCCCTCGCCAAAAGTGAGCACTTCGGGCGCATAGCTCGCTGTCAGCGCCAGACGAGCCCGATCCAGTTCCTGGGGCGTGATATACAATTCGCCGGTAAATGCCAGCGCGCTCACGTCCTCGTCCGGTTTATCGAGCGAAGCCCCGTACAAGGTGGCGCCCAAGGCCCCTTCCACGCCGACGGTGTTGCCGCCCGCATCGCCACGCACTTTAAGCCCCAGATGAATCAGGTCGCCTTCATCGCCATTGTGCAGGGCGCCCGCATCCGCCCGCAGCATCCCGCCCGCCGCCGGCGCCACATCCCCCTCATAGGCAAGGCGGAAGGCATCGTCACCCACGGACAGATCGACGGTATGGGACAAGGCGGCAAAAGGCACGCACAATGCAAACACCGCGGCAAGGGACATGGAACGCATGCAGCAATCTCCTGCGGCCTTGAGGCCGATAACGAAAAGGTCGTGTAGGTGAAGGAAATGGCGTTTATCATACCCGGATTGCCCATCGGGCTACACCCGAAGACACCATGACCGCCCATTCCCCCGATTCCACGGTCCTGCCGCCCGCACCCCCCGCGACGGCCGATGCCATGAAGGCGTGCTTGGCCAGCTTCCCCAAACTGGCCCCGCGGGCACTCCAAGCCGGACGCATGACCGAGGAACTGGGCCTGGGCGAGGATGCCGTCCTGGCTGCGATGATCTATCCCTTGATGGAGGCCGATGTGCTGCCGCCAAGCTGGAGCACCCCGCCCCATCCCGCCCTGCCCTGGGGCCTGCTCAAGGGCTTGAACCGGCTGCGCATCATGGATGAGCTGGCGCCCAGCCGGGCCACGGCGGATCCGGATGCCCAGCTTGAACGCCTGCGCAAGATGCTGCTGGCCATGGTGGAAGATGCCCGGGTGGTGGTGATCAAGCTCTGCTATCGACTCCATACCCTGGAATCGGCCAAGAACCTGCCGGCGGAAGAACAGCGCCAGCTCGCCCAACAGACACTCGATCTGTTCGCGCCACTGGCCAACCGGCTGGGGATCTGGCAGATCAAGTGGCAGCTGGAAGACTGGTCGCTGCGTTATCTCCACCCCGATGCCTACCACAAGATCGCCAGCTGGCTGGATGAGCGACGCACCGACCGCGAACGCTATATCCAGGAAACCATCCGGGCCATGCAAGAGGATCTGGACAAGCACCATATCCATGCCGCGGTCACCGGCCGACCCAAGCACCTCTACAGCATCTGGCGCAAGCTGGAACGCAAGGGCATGAGCTTCAGCGGTCTGTTCGATGCACGCGCCATCCGCGTGCTGGTGAATGACATCCCCGCCTGCTATGCGGTGCTGGGGCTGATCCATGGCCGCTGGCAGCCGATTCCCGGGCAATTCGACGACTACATCGCATCCCCCAAGGAAAACAACTACCAGTCCCTGCACACCGCCGTGATCGGACCCGCCGGCAAGACCTTGGAAGTGCAGATCCGCACCCACCGCATGCACGAACAGGCCGAACTGGGGGTGGCCGCCCACTGGCGTTACAAGGAAGGCGGCGCGGCGGGCGACGCGGGGCTGGAGCGGCGCATCGCCTGGCTGCGCAAGCTGCTGGAAAGCAGCGGCGAGGATGGCAATGCCGAGGATTTCCTGGATCGCTTTCGCGCCGAAATCGGCGAGGAGCGAGTTTATGTCATCACCCCTCGGGGCGACATCCATGACCTGCCCGCCGGGGCCACGCCGCTGGATTTTGCCTATGCGGTGCACACCGATGTGGGCCATCGCTGCCGCGGCGCGCGCATCAACGGCGCCATTGCCCCGCTCACCCGCGCACTGCAGAACGGCGACCGGGTGGAGATTCTCACCGCCAAGGAACTCAAACCCAGCCGGGACTGGCTGATTTCCCAGCTCGGCTATCTCACCACCAGCCGGGCCCGCGCCAAGGTGCGGCAGTGGTTCAAGCACGAGGATTACAACCAGAATCTGGCCACGGGACGCGACCTGCTGGAGCGGGAGCTGCACCGGCTGGGACTTGGCGATGAGCCATTCGAGGCCCTGGCCGCGCGCTTCAACTATGCCAAGGTCAGCGATTTCCTGGCCGCCATTGGCGCCGGCGACCTCAGCACGGCGCAGATTGCCGGTCGCCTGCAGCCGGTCGTGCCTCGCGAAATTGCGCTCCCCGCCGCCACCGGTCGGGAACTGCCGCCCACGGAACGCAGTGGAATTCATGTCCACGGGGTAGGGCGCATGCTCACCACGCTGGCACGCTGCTGCAGTCCGGTTCCTCCTGAACCCATCACCGGCTATATCACCAAGGGGCGCGGAATCACGGTGCACCGGCAGGATTGCCGCAACGCCCTACGGCTGGAAGCCGCCGCCGCTGGCCGCATGGTGGAGGTGAGCTGGGGCGATACCGCAGCCCAGACCTATCCCATCACCATCCGCGTGGAAGCCTATGACCGCCCCGGCCTGCTGCGGGATATCACCGTGCTGCTGGCCAGCCAGCGCATCAACGTCCTGGGGGCCAACACCCACACCGACAAGGAATCGGGGCACGCGGTGATGGACCTGATCCTGGAAATCACCGGCATCGCCCAGCTCAGCGACGTTCTGGGACGGATCAGCCGCTTTCCCAACATCACCAGCGCCCGCCGCCACAACTGACCGGCGCCAGCGCGCGAAACTCAGCGGTTGCGCATGTGGATGGCGCGCTTGTCGACCGCCAGGGCCGCCTCATGCACCGCCTCGGCGAGGGTTGGATGGGCATGGACCGTGCGGGCCAGATCTTCGCTGCTGGCGCCAAAGCTCATGGCCACCACCGCCTCGGCAATCAGCTCCGAGGCGCCGGGGCCCAGGATGTGAACCCCCAGAATCCGGTCGCTGCGGGTATCGGCGAGAATTTTCACCAGACCCTGGCTTTCTCCAACGGCCAGCGCCCGCCCGCTGGCGGCGAAGGGGAAACTGCCCACCCGATAATCCACCCCGGCGGCCTTGAGCGCGGATTCGCTGCGGCCCACCCAGGCCATTTCGGGATGGGTGTAGAGCACCGAGGGGATCAGGTCATAATCGACATGCCCCGGCTGGCCCGCAATGCGCTCGGCCACCGCGACCCCTTCCTCCGAACCCTTGTGAGCCAGCATGGGGCCGCGCACCACATCGCCAATGGCGTAGACATTGGGCAGATTGGTCCGGCAATGCTCGTCAATGTCCACATAGCCCTTTTCATCGAGCTGCAGGCGCGCACCAGCCACTGCCAGGCCATCGGTATTGGGGCGCCGGCCAACCGCCACCACCAGCCGGTCCACCTTCAATTCCTGCGTCTGGTTCTCGGCATCCTGATAGGCCACCTGGACCTGGCGGCGGGCCGTCTTGACGCCGGTCACCCGACAGCCGAGGCGGATATCCAGACCCTGCTGGGCGAAGATCTTCAGCGCCTGGGCCGCCAGATCGCCATCGGCCATGGACAGGAATTCCTTCTGCGCCTCCAGCAGCACCACTTCGGACCCCAATCGACGCCAGACACTGCCCAGCTCCAGACCGATCACGCCGGCACCGATGATGCCCAAGCGCTTGGGCACATCGGCGAACGCCAGGGCGCCAGTGGAATCGACCACCAGATCCCCGTCCAGCGGCGCGGCGCCCAGGCTGACCGGGCGCGAACCGGGCGCCAGGATGATATGTTGCGCGGTGATCACTTCCTGCTGCTCGGTGCCCCGCGGCGTGAAACCCACTCGACCCGTTTCCAACAGTTGCCCCTTGCCGGTCAGCGCCGTGATCCGGTTGGTCTTGAAGAGCCCGGCGATGCCTTGGGTCAGCGCACCGACGATCCGGGTCTTGCGGGCCTGCATGGCGGCAAGATCCAGTTTGACACCGGTGGTCAGGATGCCGTGTTCGGCGAGGCCCGACTTGATCTGATGGTAGCGTTCGGAGGATTCCAGCAACGCCTTGGAGGGAATGCAGCCCACATTCAGGCAGGTGCCTCCCAGAGACGGCTTGCCCTCCCCGTCAACCCAGTTGTCGATACAGGCGGTCTTCAGCCCCAATTGGGCGCAACGGATCGCCGCCACATAGCCGGCGGGGCCGGCGCCGATCACCACCACATCAAATGATTTCGCCATCAGAATCCCGTTCCCTTTTTCATTGGTGTGCCGCAGGCGGCACCGGGCAACGCGCCCCGGCGCCGGGCCCGTGTCCGCTCAAACCTGCAGCAACAGCCGCGCGGGATCTTCCAGCAAGTCCTTGACCGCCACCAGAAACTGCACCGCTTCGCGGCCATCGATCAAGCGATGGTCATAGGACAGCGCCAGATACATCATGGGGCGCACCACGATCTGGCCCTCCACCACCACCGGCCGTTCCTGGATCTTGTGCATCCCCAAGATGGCGCTCTGCGGCGGGTTGAGGATGGGAGTCGACAGCAGGGAGCCGAAGACGCCGCCGTTGGTGATGCTGAAGGTTCCACCGGTGAGGTCGTCGATCGTCAGTCCGCCATCGCGGGCCTTCTCCCCGAAGGCTTGCACCTGTTTTTCCAGGTCCGCGAAACCCAGTTGCTCGGTATCACGCACGATGGGCACCACCAGCCCGCGTGGCGAGGCCACCGCGATGCCGATGTCGAAATAGCCGTGGTAGATGATGTCCGTGCCGTCCACCGAGGCATTCACCGCTGGGAAGCGCTTGAGCGCCTCCACACAGGCCTTGATGAAGAAGGACATATACCCCAGGCGCACACCATGTGCTTTCTCGAAACTGTCCCGATACTGGCGCCGCAGGCTGTTGACCGCCGACATATCCACCTCGTTGAAGGTGGTCAGGATGGCCGCCGTCTGCTGCGCCTGCACCAGGCGTTCGGCCACCTTGGCCCGCAAGCGCGTCATGGGCACACGCTGCTCCAACCGCCCCCGATCACCCGGCTCGACAGCGGGCCCCTTGGCGACCGGCGCTTCCGATGGCGGTGCTGCGACCGGCGCCACGGTGGTGGCAGCCGCTGGGGTTGCAGCCTTGCCCTGCGCCACATGATTCAGGACATCTTCCTTGGTCAGCCGGCCATCCCGCCCCGAGGCGTGAATGGCCTGGGGATCCAGGCCATGCTCGACGACCAATCGACGCACGGCGGGCGCCAGGGGCGCTACTTCGGAAGCAGCAGCCGGCACAGCGGCAGGCGCCTCAGGGGGAGCGGCCTTTGCGACGGGCGCGGGCTCATCCGATTCGCTCGTTACCGTCGGCGCGGCGGGCGCTGCAGCCTGACCCTCGGTCAGGATGGCCACCACATCACCCGCACGCACCACATCGCCAGCCTTGACCCGAATCTCGGTCAGCACGCCAGAACTCGGTGCCGGCACTTCCAGCACGACCTTGTCGGTTTCCAGATCCAGCAGATTGTCTTCCCGATTCACGGCCTCACCGGCCTCTTTGTGCCACGCCATGACCGTGGCGTCTTCGACGGATTCCGGCAGTTGGGGGACCTTGACCTCGATGCTCATGATGATTGGCTCTCTCCGGACGGTTAGCGGGGGGCGTTGGATTGGGGTTCGGCTTCGGTCATGCCCAGCGCGGCATCCAGCAGTTGTTTCTGCTGTTGGACATGCAGGTCGTGATAACCCGCCGCCGTGGACGCCGAACCGGCCCGACCGGCGTAGCACAGGGTCTGACTGGGCTTGAGTACCCGGCGAATGCGATGCTCGATGTAATACCAGGCGCCCTGGTTCTTGGGTTCATCTTGGCACCAGACAACCTCGCGCAGCTTGGGGTAAGCGCCCAGGACAGCCTCGAATTCCGCATGGGGAAAGGGATAGAGCTGCTCGATGCGCACGATGGCGGTATCGTCGCCGCCGTGCTCCCGACGTGCTTCCAGCAGATCGTAATACACCCGTCCGCTGCACAGGACCAGCCGCCGCACCCGGTTCTTCACCAAGGCATCGACTTCGGGCAGTACCGGCCGGAAGCTGCCCTGGGTCAGTTCATCCAGAGACGACATGGCGATGCGCCGGCGCAACAGGCTCTTGGGGGTCATGACAATGAGCGGCTTGCGGTAGGGTCGCATCATTTGCCGACGCAGCATGTGAAACATCTGGGCGGGGTTCGATGGCACGCACACCTGCATGTTGTGCTCGGCGCACAGCTGCAGATAGCGCTCCAGTCGGGCCGAGGAATGCTCCGGTCCCTGGCCCTCATAACCATGGGGCAGGAACATCGTCAGACCACACAAACGGCGCCACTTGGCCTCCCCCGAACTGATGAACTGGTCGATCACCACCTGGGCGCCGTTGGCAAAGTCGCCGAATTGAGCTTCCCAGATCACCAGGGTGCGGGGATCGGCAGTGGCGTACCCGTACTCGAAGCCCAGTACCGCCTCCTCGGAGAGCAGGGAGTCGATGACCTTGAAGGCCCCGGGATCGCCCAGCTCCCGCAGGGGCACACAGGACGCGCCGTCCTGTTGGTTGTGGAACACCGCGTGGCGGTGGAAGAAGGTGCCGCGCCCGCTGTCCTGACCGCTCAGGCGCACCCGGTGACCGTCCTCGACCAGCGCGGCATAGGCCAACAGTTCCGCGAATCCCCAATCCACGGGCAAGGCGCCGGCCGCCATCTTGCGCCGGTCGTCGACGATACGTTCCACGCGCGGATGGAGACGAAAATTCTCCGGAAACCGGTTCATCACCTGGGCCAGCTCGCGCACACGTTCCGCCGGGAGCGCGGTCTCGACCGGTTGATCCCAGTCCCCCTGGCGGAAGTTGTCCCACTTCACGGTGAACTGGTTGCCGACCATGCCGGCCCATTCGCGGATAACGTTGCGCCCCTCATCCAGGCCCTGGCGATAGGACTCGACCATGGCACCGGCATCCTGGGCCGCCAGAACACCCGTCTTGCCCAGATGCTCGGCATACAGGGCGCGACAGGTGGGCAACTGCTTGACATGCTGATACATCAGGGGCTGGGTGACCGCCGGCTCGTCGGCCTCGTTGTGGCCCTGGCGGCGATAGCACACCAGGTCGATCACCACGTCCTCGTGGAACTCCATGCGATATTCCAGCGCCAGCCGGGTGACGAACAGCACCGCCTCGGGGTCATCCGCATTCACATGGAAAATGGGCGGCTGCACCATCTTGGCCACGTCAGTACAGTACATCGTCGACCGCGCATCACGGGGATCGCTGGTGGTGAATCCCACCTGGTTGTTGATCACGATGTGCACCGAGCCCCCCACGCGGTAACCCCGCGTCTGGGACATGTTGAACACCTCCATCACCACGCCCTGGCCGGCGAAGGATGCATCGCCGTGGATCAGCACGGGCAGCACCCGATCCCCCGTACCGTCCCCTCGGCGATCCTGGCGCGAACGCACGGAGCCCAGCACCACCGGGTTGACAATCTCGAGGTGGGACGGATTGAACGCCAGCACCAGATGCACCAGGCGATCGTCCACCCCCACATCGGAGGAAAAGCCCATGTGGTACTTCACATCCCCTGAATACAGCGGATCGGACAGGTCGTGCTTGCCCTCGAATTCCTCGAACAGCTCGCGCGGCGACTTGCCCAGGATATTGACGAGCACATTGAGGCGCCCGCGATGCGCCATGCCGATCACCACCTCGTCCACACCGCGGCGCCCGGCATGGCGGATCAGGTCATCAAGCTGGGGAATGAGGGCATCGCCGCCTTCCAGCGAGAAACGCTTCTGACCCACATAGCGGGTATGCAGGTATTTTTCGATGCCCTCGGCGGCGGTGAGTTGCAGCAGCACATGGCGCCGCTCCTCGGTCGACAGCTGCAGACGGCCCCAACTGCCCTCCAGGCGCTGCTGGATCCAGCGTTTGCGGCGCGTATCCACGATATGCATGTATTCGGAGCCGATGGTGCCGGTGTAAACCGTACGCACCAGATCCAGAATCTGCCGCAGCGGAAGGCGTTCTTCCGCAAACAGCGAGCCGGTATTGAACACCGTGTCCATGTCACTCTCGCCCAGACCATGGAAGCCCGGATCGAGATCGGGCACCGGCGGGCGTTGCCACAGCCCCAGCGGGTCGAGCCGAGCCACCTCATGCCCCCGCACCCGATAGGCATTGATGAGTCGCAGAACGGCCGCCTGGCGCTGGGCCGCTGCGGCGCCCAATCCGCCATCCGTTCCGGCACCGGGCGCGCGGACGGTTTCCTTGCGCCGGACATAGTGGGCAAACGAACGCTGGATGGGCCCGTGGGGGACATCCCGGGCCTGACCCGTCGCCTCGGTCAGGCCCTGAAAGTAGGCGCGCCAGCGCGGATCCGTGATGCTGTCGGGGTTCTTGAGGAATTCCTCATAGTAACTCTCGATGAACGCAGCATTGCCGCCGTACAGCGGCGTGCTGCGGTATTTGTCCCGCAAGTCCTGGCTCATGGCACATCACTCTGGCGTGGGGAGAATGAAAAGGATTGAATCGGCGTGGAGAGGCTGCCATGGATATGCAGCCAAAGATCGATCGAGGAGAGGGCTTGAGACGGAAGCGAGGAAAACCAGAGCGGCGAATGCGAGGGAGGAGCCATCGGGAAAGGCGGCTGCTCCACCCCATCGGGGATCCGCGGCGCTTTTCGCCAGGCACGCGGCAAGCCCAAGGCAGTTGCCCGGGATTGCGCTAAACCATCGGGGTCCGGCAAGAGGCGCGGCATGGGAATCCCTCATGAACCACCCGATAGCCATCCTGGGGATGGCTGCGCAGCCTATATATAATATAAGTTTGCGGGCGGGCGGTTTTGGTTCCGTCAAACGGGGCTGAATTCTAGCGCAATTTGTATCCCACGTGCACCGCCCACGCACATTCGGCGGCTGGCGGGCGCCCCAGCGCAGCGCAGGGGATTGCCCTGAAAAAAAAGCCCTGAGCCGGCAGGATCAGGGCGTTCAAAACTCAAAAGATCAAGATGATCGAAGGGGTCATAAGGGCGTGAAACACGCATCCCCGGCAGGAAGCGCGACTTGACCAGGCGTCTGATGCGCTCGGGCGATCAGACCTCCGGCAAGCCCAGGTAATGGCAGAGCAGTTCCCGATCCGCCTCCCCCAGATCCAGAAAACGCACACCAATCAGGTGACGGCCATCACGCGTCGGCTGATCGCAGCGTATCACCCGCCCCAGGCTGCGGATTCCGATCCCCGCACCCGGCAGCAGAAAGCGCAAATCCAGCAGACTGCCACGCGGCAACATGCGATCATTCCGAAAGCTCAAGCCATCCGGCCTGAGATCCACCGCCCGCCATAGATTTTCCCCATCGCCCAACTCGCGCAGCATCAAGGCTTCCAGTAAACGGGCAAGATGCCGGTCCAATGCCTGGATATAGGCACAGGTCGCCGGGGCTTCCTGCTCGGCCCGATCACGCCAGGCGTCGAATTCGCGCCGGATCAGGTTGAACTCGGCCGCCAGAAACAACAAATCACGCTGAGTGGAGACCACTTCGGGCGCCGCGCTCAGCGCCTCGTCCACGATGGCGAAGCGCAACGGCATCAGGCAGCTGCCAAGGGCATGATCCGGATCGGCATGATGGACGGGGTAGCTCCCGGTCTTGGCGTCCGAACAAACCCGCGCGGCCCGAGAGACCGGCTCCGCCAATAGACGCGTCCTGTCGTGTGCGGGATCGGCTTGATCAGTCTGTCGCATACCCTTGTCTCCGGCGTAACCCCACCCCATCCGCAGGGTGCTCAAGTCCAGCCTCTCCATGGGTATCGTCCGCCTTGCGCCTGTCTTGATCCAGGCGCAATGGCGGACTGACGAATGGTCGGTGCGCGCAGGTGAATGGGGCCTAAAGCCCCTCGGGCATCACCGCCTCATGGGCTTGCAGCCGGATTTTCAGCCACTCCGGCACCGGTGCCGGCCGCTGATGGACAAAATCGAACCACACCATCACGCTGCGCGAAGTCGCCACCAAGGCATCGTGCGGCGCCAGCAGGATCATCTGCTCCATGGTCATGCTGGTGCGACCCACCCGCGAGGTTCGGCTCAGGATCGTGATTTCGGCGGGATAGTGCAGTTGGTGCTTGAAGCTGCACTGGGTGTCCGCCAGGATGATGTTCTCGCCGTCGGCCTTGATCGGCCGGTCATAAACTCCATGGGCATAGGCCACCCGGCCGCTTTCCAGGTAGCGCAGGAAACTGACGTTATTCACATGCCCATAGGCGTCCATGTCGCCCCAGCGCACCGCCAGAGGAAATCGATGGGCATAGGAGCGGGGATCCGCGTCGAAGGGAAGAGACATGTTTTCGTTCTCCGGCACACGAGAGGAAGGGCATTGTATCGTTCGCCCCACAGGAAAATGCGATGAAAGGTCGCCAACGCCAAGCGGCGCCCGCCGGCTTCACCCAGGCCCAAGGCCATGTGTTGATCGAAGTCCGCCTCAGTCGGCTGGCCCAGTTGTTCCACAACCTGGATCCGGCGCCGTTCCGGGAGAAAGACCTGGATCCGGATGCGGAAGCCTATCTGGTGGAATCTGCCGAGGAAATCGGTCCAGACCTGCCCATCGCCCTGGTGTTTGAACTGCCCGCAGCGGAGATCGCCCAGGCCGAAGCACTGTTGCCCGAGGCCCTGGCTCATTATTTCACCGACCGGGCGCTCAGCAGCCGCCGCACGCTGAACCGCCTGTTGCGGGACGGACGCACCGCGCTGCTGATCGGCCTAGGATTCCTGGGCATCTGCCTCATCACCAGCGAGACAATCAATCAGTGGGGGGCGGGCCTCCCGGCCCGGGTGTTGGGCGAGGGGCTGCTGATTCTGGGCTGGGTGGCTTTGTGGCGCCCACTGGAGATTTTTCTCTATGAATGGTGGCCCCTGCGACGGCGCATGAACGTGCTGCGCCAACTGGCCCAAGCGCCCGTCTGGATTCGCCCACATCCGGACGCCGCACCCGACCGCCCCCTGTCGCAAGCCCGTACCAGCGGCTAACATGGCCCACCGTCCCGTTACCCTTTGAGTTGTACTGCCCATGCCCCATGCCCTGCTGGAAGCCTGCAAGCTGTTCAAGGACTATGGCAGCCAGCGGGCCGTGGATGGCGTGAGCTTCGTCGTCGCCGAAGGACGGTGCTTTGGCCTGCTGGGTCCCAATGGCGCCGGCAAGACCACCACCGTGGAAATGCTGGAAGGAATTACCCCACCCAGCGCCGGCCAGATCCTCTTCCGCGGCGCCCCGGTGGGCCGGGATTATCCCCAGGAAATCGGGCTGATGTTCCAGAGCACGGCGCTGCAGGATTTCATGACCGTGCGTGAGGCGCTGCACACCTTCGGCCACCTCTATCGCCGCCATGCAGACTTCGACGAACTGGTGCGGCGCTGCGCCCTCACCGACTTCCTCAACCAGTACGTCAACACCCTCTCCGGCGGCCAGCGCCAGCGCGTACTGCTCGCCATCGCCCTGGCCAACCGCCCGGCCCTGCTGTTCCTGGATGAACCCACCACCGGGCTGGACCCACAGGCGCGGCGCCGTTTCTGGGAACTGGTGCGGGAAATCAAGGCAGGCGGCAGCACCATCCTGCTCACCACCCACTATCTGGAGGAGGCGCACGCCCTGTGCGATGAGGTTGCCATCATGGACCACGGCCGGATCATCGCCCAGGGCAGCCCGGCCGCCCTGCTCGCCGCCCATTTCGATGAATCGATCCTGGTGCTGCCGCCGGATCAGGCCCCGGCGCTGGCGCGGGCCGAGCTTGCCGCGCAGGAAACCCTGCATGGCCTGGAGCTGGCGACCCGCGCGGTGAACGAAACACTGCGCCGGCTGCTGGACGCCGGAGCGGACTTGAGCGGACTGCGTATTCGCACCGCCACGCTGGAGGATCTGTTCCTGGAGCTGACTGGACAGGAGTTGCGCGCATGAAAGGCCTGATGCGGTTCTGGGTGGTGTGGCAGGCGCGCAACCGGGAATTCCTGCGTGACCGGGCCTCCCTGGCCTGGAACGTCCTGTTGCCCCTGCTGATCGTGTTCGGCTTCAGCTTGGCCTATAACGGCGACGGACCGGCGCAATATCGCGTGGGTCTCTATGGCGCCACGACGACCGGCGCCGATCCGCTGGGAGACTTGCCGCATATCCTGCGCGTGCCGGTGGACGATCTGGGGCCCGCCATCATCAAGGTCGAACGCCATCAGCTCGATCTGCTGCTGGATGTATCCGGTCGGCGCTACTGGGTGAATCGGGACTCGCCCCATGGCGAAATCCTGGCGCGGGCGCTGGAGGCCGTCAGCACGCCGCCGCCGATCCGCCAGCAGGTGAGCGGCACGGCGGTGCGCTACGCCCACTGGCTGCTGCCGGGCATCCTGTCCATGAACATGATGTTCAGTTGCCTGTTCGGGGTTGGGTATGTGGTGGTGCGCTACCGCAAGAACGGTGTGCTCAAGCGGTTCAAGGCGACACCACTCACCGCGTTCGAATTCCTCACCGCCCAGCTGCTGTCCCGCCTGTGGCTGACCTTGAGCATTACCAGCGGCGTATTCCTGCTGGCCTGGGTGCTGCTGGACGTGCCCGTGCGGGGCAATCCGCTCGCCCTGTTCAGCGTCTTCGCCTGCGGCGCCATCGCGCTGACCTGTCTGGGGCTGATCATCGCCGCGCGGCTGTCCAGCCAGGAACTGGCCGATGGTCTGCTCAACCTCATCACCTGGCCGATGATGTTCCTGTCGGGCGTGTGGTTTTCCACCGAAGGACTACACCCCTGGCTGCAGCGAGCGGCCGAACTTCTGCCCCTGACGCATGTGATCGAGGCGGCGCGAGCGGTGATGTTCGACGGGGCAGGATTCCTGCAGATCGCTCCGCACTTGGCGATCCTGCTGGGTATGGCGGCGGTATTTCTGACGGTTGGCGCCCGGGGCTTCCGCTGGGACTGAAGCAATTCAGCCCTCGTGCTCGTCGCGCCAGGGATGACGCGGCGGCGGAATCAGCGGTGGCTTGTGGGCGCGGGCACGAATCCAGTTCAGACCCTTGAGCACGGCCGGGCGCCGGATGATCGCCCCCTCCAGATGATATTTGCCGGGGAAATCCATCACCATGAGCCCGGCGAGGATGGTCAGGATGCCTTGGCCGGGCAGGGCCAGCATGGCAATCCCGGCCAGCACCATCAGCAGCCCCAGCAGATTCTTGCCCAGCACGAGGGCCACATGCAGCGTCCAATGGCGCTCGCGCCGGGCCAATGGATAGCGATGACCCTTGAGGAAGTAATCCGGCGGCATCTGGATCACCAGCCAGGGCAGCAGCACGGTGCTCCCGACCATGACACCGATGGACAGCGGCAAAACCCACCAGACATCCAGCGCACTGTGATAAAGATTCTGGGCAGCGGCCAGGGCGTCCGACATGAGTCTTGCAATCACGTTCAAAGCCGATCCGGGACGGACCGGTGGCCATTGTAGGCCGAGCCTTCGCGGCGCGCCTAGTCCGCGCCACGCCGATGCCGGGATAGCCCCCAGGCGCTAATTTCTCCGTCTGTCGCCCCAGCCTTATGGACGGCCCACCCGCTTCGTGGCTAGCCTACAATGCGCCGCAATGCCCGCTTGTCGCCCGGACAGACCGCCTCATGCGTGGAATGACCGACCCCAAGCCCACCTGTGACCCCAGCGAATGCATCCATGAAGCCAGCCGTTCCGCCTCCGTTCTCCTCCCCGCAACACACGCCGATGATGCAGCAATATCTGCGCATCAAGGCCGAGCATCCCGACCACCTGCTGTTCTACCGCATGGGGGATTTCTACGAGCTGTTCTTCGACGATGCCCGCCGCGCCGCCGCGCTACTGGACCTGACTCTGACCCAGCGCGGTGAATCGGCCGGTGCGCCGATCGCCATGGCCGGCGTCCCCTACCACACCCTGGAGGGCTATCTGGCCCGCTTGCTCAAGCTGGGCGAATCGGCGGTGATCTGCGAACAGGTGGGCACTCCCACGCCCGGCAAGGGTCCGGTGGAGCGCGCCGTCAGCCGCATCGTCACGCCCGGCACGGTTACCGAAGACAGCCTGCTGGAGACCCATCGCGACAATCTGCTGGCCTGTCTGAACCGCACTGGTGAACGCCACGCCCTGGCGTGGCTGGATCTGTCCGGCGGCCGCTTCTGCATCCTGGAAACGGTCCACGAGGCCGACTGGCTGGCGGAACTGGAGCGGCTGCAACCCGCGGAACTGCTGATTCCCGAAGACCTCGCCCTGCCCGCCCCCTGGTCCGCCCATCGCGCCCTGCGGCGGCGCCCGCCCTGGCATTTCGATGTGATCAGCGCGCAGGAACAATTGTGCCGCCAGTTCCAGACCCATGACCTGGGCGGCTTCGGCGCAGCAGGGCTCGATGCCGGAATCGCCGCCGCGGGCGCGCTGCTGGCGTATGTGCAGGACACCCAGCGCGGCGCCCTGCCCCATCTGCGCGCGCTGCATGTGGAGCATCCCGAGGACAGCCTACTGCTCGATGCCGCGACCCGCCGCAACCTGGAGCTGGAAACCAATCTGCGCGGCGGCACCGACCACACCCTGGCCGCCGTGCTGGATCGCACCCAGACACCGATGGGCAGCCGCCTGCTGCGGCGCTGGATGCAGCGACCGCTGCGCGAGCAGGGCGAACTGCGCCGCCGTTACCAGGCGATCACCACCCTGCGCGACGCCCCGGTGCGGGAACCCCTGCAGCGCCTGTTGCGTGGCATGGGCGACCTGGAGCGCATCCTGACCCGCATCGCCCTGGCCACCGCCCGGCCACGGGACCTGACCACCCTGCGCGGGGGGCTGGCGCGCCTGCCCGAGCTGCGCAGACTGCTGATTGATCTGGACAGCCCGCTGCTGGATGGCCTGATGGGCGATCTGGCCGACCATGCGGCGATGCGCCAGCGCCTGGAGCGGGCGCTGGCGGACGAGCCACCAGCGCTGCTGCGCGAAGGCGGCGTGATCGCCCCCGGTTTTGATGCGGAACTGGACCGGTTGCGCGCCCTGTCGGAAAACGCCAACGGCTTCCTGCTGGAGCTGGAACGGCGCGAACGGGAGCGCACCGGCATCGCCACCCTCAAGGTCGGCTACAACCGCGTGCACGGCTACTACATCGAGCTGGGGCGCACCCATGCCGAACGCGTGCCCACCGAATACACCCGGCGCCAGACCCTCAAGGGCGCCGAGCGCTACATCACCGAAGAATTGAAAAGCTTCGAGGATCAGGTGCTGGGCGCGCGGGAACGGGCCTTGATGCGCGAAAAACTGCTTTATGACGCCTTGCTCGGCGAGTTGGCGGGCGAGCTGGACGGCCTGCAACACACGGTTGCCGCGGTCGCCGCGCTGGACAGCCTGCTGTGCCTGGCCGAGCGGGCCTTGAGCCTGAACTGGAGCGAGCCGGAACTGGTTGCGGAACCGGTACTTCAGATCGAGGCGGGGCGCCATCCGGTGGTGGAACAGGCGCTGGATGGACCGTTCGTGCCCAACGACCTGAGCCTGGACGGGGACCGGCGCCTGCTGGTCATCACCGGCCCGAACATGGGCGGCAAATCCACCTACATGCGCCAGGTGGCGCTGATCGTGCTGCTCGCCCACATGGGCAGCCACGTGCCGGCGCAGACGGCCCGCATCGGCCCGATGGACCGCATTTTCACCCGCATCGGCGCCGCCGACGAGTTGGCCTCGGGACGCTCCACCTTCATGGTGGAAATGACCGAAACCGCCAACATCCTCCACCACGCCACCGCCCGCAGCCTGGTGCTGATGGATGAGATCGGCCGCGGCACCGGCACCTACGACGGCCTGGCGCTGGCGCGCGCCTGCGCCGAGGATCTGGCCACCCGCATCGGCGCCTTCACCCTGTTCGCCACCCATTACTTCGAGCTGACCGCGCTGGCGCAAACCCTCACTGGGGTCGCCAACGTGCATTTGGAAGTCGCCGAGCACGGCGAGGCGCTGATCTTCCTGCACAGCGTGCGGGACGGACCGGCCAGTCGCAGCTACGGCTTGCAGGTCGCCGCGCTGGCTGGGGTTCCACGCCACGTCGTCGCCCGCGCCCGGCACCACCTGGAAGCGCTGGAAACGCTGCCCGGCCTATCCCCATCCGCCGCGCCCACGCCCCAGCTTTCCCTATTCGCGCCGCCGGAACCCGAAGCGGTGGCAATGCTGCGCGCGATCGATCCCGACCGACTCAGCCCGCGCGAGGCGCTGGAGCTGGTCTATCGGCTGCGTGAGCGCCTGCCACCGGGTTCGTAAGTCTTCTTGAAATCTCCTATACCGCAGCGTGGCATATACCGGTTGATGATCGATCCAGATGCAAGTCGCGCTGAGGCCGGGGGCATCAATCTTTATGCCTATGTTGAAGGAAACCCGATTAGTCGCATTGATCCGTTCGGGTTATATGGTACACCGACGTCCCCCCTGTTTTGAGTAGCGCAACGATCTGGAGTCCAATCCCCGTCAGCAAGGAGATTGGACGTGAAGAAACGCTTTTCCGAAGAGCAGATCATCGGCTTCCTGCGTGAGGCGGAGGCCGGCTTGCCGGTCAAGGAGCTGTGCCGGCGGCATGGCTTCAGCGAAGCCTCGTACTACCTATGGCGCAGCAAGTTCGGCGGCATGAGCGTGCCGGACGC
>Ga0209851_1000066_pt1 | contig 38497 bp, 31 predicted proteins | sample GWRWT4_14Oct14_FD_187195 | JGI IMG/M metagenome (GOLD analysis project Ga0209851, IMG submission 187195) | Sand microcosm microbial communities from a hyporheic zone in Columbia River, Washington, USA - GW-RW T4_14-Oct-14 (SPAdes) (version 2) | ecosystem: Engineered > Artificial ecosystem > Sand... | reverse complement strand
CAAGGCCGGGCATGCCTTCATCAAGGCGCGCATGCGCCAGGAAGATGCCGTCTACGGCGGCGAGATGAGTGCGCACCACTATTTCCGCGACTTCGCCTATTGCGACAGCGGCATGGCGCCCTGGCTGCTGGTCGCGGAGATGATCGGCAAGACCGGGCGTTCGCTGGCCGATCTGGTGGAAGAACGCATGGCGCGCTATCCCGCCAGCGGCGAGATCAACCGCACCCTGCAACATCCGGCGCAGGTGATTGCCGCGATCGAAACACACTTCGCCGGTCAGGCGCTGGCTGTGGATCATACCGACGGGCTGGGCATCAGCTTCCCGCAGTGGCGTTTCAACCTGCGTTCCTCCAACACCGAGCCCGTGGTGCGGCTGAATGTGGAGTCGCGCGGCGATCAGGCGCTCATGGAAGCAAAGACTCAGGAGTTGCTTGACCTGATGGCGCGTCTGGACGGGGCCGCTTCGGTGTAGAATCAGGCCTTTCAGGCACAGGATCGGGTCAAGGGGGCAATGGGCAAGCTTTATATCCAGACCTGGGGTTGCCAGATGAACGAGTACGACTCGGCGCGCATGGCCGACGTGCTTGCCGAGTCGCATGGCCTGGAATCCACGGATCGGCCGGAGGAGGCCGACGTGCTGCTGCTCAATACCTGCAGCGTCCGCGAGAAAGCCCAGGAGAAGGTGTTTTCCCAGTTGGGTCGCTGGCGGGAATGGAAGTTGGCGCGTCCCGAACTGCTCATTGGCGTGGGTGGCTGTGTCGCCAGCCAGGAAGGGGAGGCCTTGTTGCGCCGGGCGCCCTTCGTGGACTTGGTATTCGGCCCTCAGACCGTGCACCGCCTGCCCGAGATGATCGACGCCGTGCGCCGCGAGCGGGCAGCCCAGGTCGATGTCTCCTTCCCCGAGATCGAGAAGTTCGACCGCCTGCCCGAACCCCGCGCCAAGGGGCCGGTTGCCTTCGTCTCCATCATGGAAGGTTGCAGCAAGTTCTGCACTTTTTGCGTGGTTCCCTACACGCGCGGCCAGGAAGTGAGTCGGCCCTTCGATGACGTTCTGGCCGAATGCCTGGTGCTGGCGGAGCAGGGTGTGCGGGAAATCACGCTGCTGGGGCAGAACGTGAATGCCTATCGCGGGGCCATGTCGGGTGCGGAAACGGCCGATCTGGCCCTGCTGATCCACTACCTGGCCGAGATCGATGGCATCGAGCGCATCCGCTTCACCACCTCCCATCCGCTGGAATTCAGCGACTCCCTGATCGAGGCCTACGCCACGGTCGACAAACTGGCCAACTACCTGCATCTGCCGGTGCAGAGTGGTTCGGACCGAATCCTGGCCCTGATGAAGCGGGGCCATACTGCGCTGGAATACAAGGCGCGGCTGCGGCGGCTGCGGGAGGTCCGTCCCGACATCTCGCTGTCTTCCGATTTCATCGTCGGTTTTCCCGGCGAGACCCCGGCCGATTTCGAGGCCACGATGGCCTTGATCGACGCGGTCGGTTTTGATCAGGCCTTCAGCTTCATCTACAGCCCGCGCCCCGGCACACCCGCCGCCGCCTTGCCGGATGACACCTCCATGACGGAGAAAGAGGCCCGGCTGGCGCGCCTGCAGACGCGCATCCTGGCCTTGGGGCGCCGGTACGGCGAAGGCTTGTTGGGCACGGTCCAGCGCGTGGTGGTGGAAGGGCCGTCGGTCAAGAATCCCATGGAGCTGACTGGGCGAATCGATTGCAATCGCTGGGTGAATTTTGCCGGTCCCGCCGAGTGGATCGGGCAAATGGTTCCCGTGCGCATCGTCGCGCTAAGACCCAATTCGCTGCGCGCGGAAGCGATCCTGTCCGAGGTGGTGACCCATGCCTGAAGCTGTCGCATCCGAACGCATCACCCGCGATTTGCAGCTCGAACCCGATGACAATCTGCGTCTGGCCCGGGTCTGTGGCCGTTTCGATGAACACCTGCGCCAGATCGAAGGACGGCTGGGGGTGGAGATCCGCAACCGTGGCGCGCACTTCCAGATCCTGGGGAACCCTGACAAGGTCGACCAGACCGCATGGTTGCTGAAGGAAATGCACCGCATGAGCCTGGTGGAATCCCTGGGTCCCGAACAGATTCATCTGCTGCTGCAATCGGCCAGCCTGGCCGATCCGACGACTGAGGATGCGCCCGCCGAGGATGTGATCGCCATTCGCACGCGCCGCGGAATGATCCGTGGAAGAGGCCCCAATCAGCAGCGCTATCTGCGCGCCATCCTCACCCACGATGTCAATTTCGGCATCGGCCCGGCGGGCACCGGCAAGACTTATCTGGCTGTGGCCGCTGCCGTGGAAGCCCTGGAGCGCGGCCAAGTCCGCCGCATCGTGCTGGTACGACCCGCCGTGGAGGCGGGCGAGCGGCTGGGTTTCCTGCCCGGCGACATGGCCCAGAAGGTCGATCCCTACCTGCGCCCCCTGTTCGATGCGCTGCATGATCTGCTGGGCATGGACAAGGTCGAGCGCTTGATGGAACGGGCACAGATCGAGGTGGCCCCGCTGGCCTTCATGCGTGGGCGCACACTGAACGAAGCCTTCATCATCCTGGACGAGGCCCAGAACACCACCGTGGAACAGATGAAGATGTTCCTGACCCGTCTGGGCTTCGGGTCCACTGCGGTCATCACCGGCGACACCACCCAGGTGGATTTGCCGCGTCAGACGACTTCAGGCTTGCGCCACGTGCAGGACGTGCTGCGCGATGTGGAAGACATCAGCTTTACCCTCTTTACCAGTCAGGATGTGGTGCGCCATGCCCTGGTGCAGAAAATCGTCGACGCCTATGCCCGTTGGGAAACGCCAGCCGACCCACTGGAGACGGGTGGTGACTGATGAGCGCTGCGGCATCCAGTATGCCGTGGGACGGCGCGGGGTCCCGGCGCCCGCGAGTTTCCGCCATTGGATCCAGACCAGCCTGGGCGTCTTGGAGCGGGCTGGGGGCTTGACCTTGCGGGTGACGGACGAAGCCGAATCAGCCGCCCTCAATCAGGCCTATCGCAACAAGCCGGGCCCCACCAATGTACTGTCTTTTCCCTTTGATTCGCCGCCGAGCTGGTCGGGGAACTATCTCGGCGATCTGGTGCTGTGCGCACCGGTCGTGGCGCGCGAGGCCCAGGCGCAGGGCAAGCCGCTGCGCGCCCATTGGGCGCATCTCAGCGTTCACGGAAGCCTGCATTTGTTGGGCTATGATCACCAGGACGCCGCCGATGCCCGCCAGATGGAAGCGCTGGAAATCAGGATCCTGCGAGAACTCGGCTTTGATGATCCCTATCAGGATTTCGACGAGCCCGACGGCAACCCGCTTCTAACCCATGATGAACCACAGGATGTCCATGTCTTCCAGCGATGATCGCCCCAGTCCCAACGCTTCCGCCGCCCGATCCTGGCGGGAGCGTCTCGTTCATTTGCTTCAGATCGCCCCCCATGACCGGGATGAACTGCTCCAGATCCTTCGCAAAGGTCAGCAGGGCGGCCTGTTCGACGCCAACACACTGGGCATGCTGGAGGGCGTGCTCGACGTGACGGAAATGCAGGTCGAGGAAATCATGATCCCGCGCGCCCAGATGGCGGTGGTGCGCCGCGATGATGATCTCGCCAGCCTGCTGGCCGAGGTGATCAGTTCCGGTTTTTCCCGGTACCCCGTGATTGGAGAACACCGCGACGAGGTGGTCGGGGTCTTGATTGCCAAGGATTTGCTGCGGTTTTTTCCGGGCGGCCCGGGAGTCTCTCCTTTCAATCTGCGGGACATCCTGCGGCCGGTGAGTTTCGTCCCGGAGAGCAAGCGGCTCAATGTCCTGCTGCGGGAATTTCAGAGCAGTCGCAGCCATATCGCCATCGTGGTGGATGAATACGGCGGGGTGTCGGGCCTGGTGACCATCGAGGATGTGCTCGAGCAAATTGTCGGCGAGATCGATGACGAGCACGACGAGCGCGAGGAAGACAATATCTTGCAGCACGGCGATCATCGCTATTTGGTCAAGGGCCTGACCGCTATCGAGGAATTCAACACGGTGCTGGGCGCCCAGTTTTCCGACGCGGAATTCGATACCGTGGCCGGTTTGCTGATGAACACCTTTGGCCACCTGCCGCACCGCGGCGAACGGGTGCGCCTGGGCCATTACGAATTCACGGTGGTCCGGGCCGATAACCGGCGCATCCATCTGGTCCAGGTCAGTGTGCTTCCCGAAACCGATGAGGCGGCGCCGAACGCCTGATCTCCACGCCGGTTCCCGTCATTCTTCCCGCTGCCGAGGAGTAGCACATGCGCTTGATTCATCAGGGCTTCCTGCGGCCGCTGGGGGCACTGATGGCGGGCGCCGTGCTGGTGCTCGCCTTTGCGCCCTGGCAATGGGCCTGGCTGGCGCCTTTGGCGCTGTGGAGCCTGCTCTTCCTGTTGCGGGATCAAGACCCGCGCCGTGCCTTCGGAATCGGCTATGCCTTTGGATTGGGGCAGTTCGGCTTTGGTGTGAGTTGGGTCTTCGTCAGCATCCACGAGCATGGCAACGCGGGTTTGTCCCTGGCGCTGCTGCTGACGGGGCTGTTGATTGGGTTACTGGCGCTGTTTCCCGCGCTGGTCACTGCTGTGACGGCCTGGCTGGGCGGTCGCGCGCCCGGTCGGGCCTTGTGGGTGTTTCCCGCGGCCTGGGTGGCGGGTGAATGGATCCGTACCTGGATTTTCACCGGCTTCCCGTGGCTGGCAGTGGGTTATACCCAGACCGACGGCCCCCTGGCGGGCTTTGCGCCGCTCTTTGGCGTGTTGGGGCTTGGCGCGCTTTTGGTTGGGACCGCTGCCAGCCTGGAATTCCTGAGGACTGCGCAGGGGCGGTGGCGACTGGGGGTACTGCTTGCGCTGGTTTTTCTCTGGGTCGCGGGTTTTGCCCTGCGCTTCCATGCCTGGACCCAGCCAGCGGGCCCGGCGGTGGCCGTGGCATTGGTACAGGGAAATATCCCCCAGGAAGATAAGTGGGATCAGAATCGGGCCGATCAGATCCTGCAGCGCTACCGGGAATTGACGGAGCCGCTGCTGGGGACGCCGATCATCGTCTGGCCGGAAGCCGCACTGCCACAGGTTTATCATGAGCTGGCGGGGACTTACCTCACCCGTTTGCAGATCGCCGCCGCCGCGGCGGGCAGTGAAATTGTCCTGGGTCTGTTGCGTTTCGATCCGGAGCGCCGGGTTTATTTGAACAGCGTGCTGGCCTTGGGGCTGGATCGCCAGTTCTACGACAAGCGGCACCTGGTGCCGTTTGGTGAGTACTTCCCGGTGCCCGATTTCGTCCGCCACCAAATGCAGGTGCTGGACATGCCCTACAGCGACCTGGGAGCGGGTGAGGCTCAGCCTGAGTTGCTGCGATTGCAAGGCCTGCCGGTGGCCACGTTCATCTGCTATGAGGCGGTATTCGGGCGTGAGGTCATCCGTGACCTGCCGGCGGCACAACTGCTGGTGAACGTGAGCAACGATGCCTGGTTTGGACGCAGTTTCGCGCCGTATCAGCATTTTCAGATCGCCCAGATGCGGGCTGTCGAGACCGGCAGGGATTTGTTGCGGGCCACCAACACCGGCATCACCGCGCTGGTCGATGCGATGGGGTGGGTGCAGGGTCAGCTTTCCCCATTCGAGGTGGGCGTGTTGCGGGGTGAGGTCGTCCCACGTACCGGCGCCACCCCCTATGTGCGGTGGGGCGACTGGCCGGTGCTGGTGTGGATGGTGGTCAGCCTTGCCCTCGCCGCTGGCTTCAGGAAACGCGGGGCGTCTTAGGGTGAGCGGGGCGGGCCGGCGCCCAATGGTTATAGCCCACGCCGGCCAGGATCACCGCCAATACGAGAATCTGCGAGAAAAGCGTCTGCGCCGTGGGATAGATCCCCAGCACCGGCAAACTCACGAAGGCAACCGGATGGACGCCAATCCAGCCCGTTGCTTGCAGGGCGGCGATGCCCTTGCCGGCAAAGATCACGGCCAAGACCCCGATCAGCGCGGCGCTGAAGCTGAAGAACTGGCGGATCGGCAAGCGGACACTGAAGCGGAACAGGGCCACCGCGATCACCGTCAGCAAGACCACCGCCAGACCCATGCCCAGGAGGAGGGCCTGATGCTGGCCCTGGCCCCACAGGGCGCGGTAGAACAGCACCGTCTCGAAAGCCTCCCGGTAGACGGCCAAGAAGGAAACCAGGGCGATGGTGCGCAAGCCGCCGCGTCCCAGGGCCGCCTGCATCTGGCCGGCGACATATTGTTGCCAGCGATCCGCATAGCTCTTGTTGTGGAGCCAGAGCCCCATGCCCACCAGAATCCCTGCGGCCAGCAAGGCGGTCAGCCCTTCGGTGAGTTCCCGGCTGGCGCCACTGATGTCGATCAGATAGGTGGCGGCAAACCAGGTCACGAAGCCCAGGAGCAGCGCCACGATCCAGCCGGCATGCAGGTAAACCAAGCCTTCCGTGCGTCCGGATTTTTTCAGGAAGGCGAACATCGCCGCCAACACCAGGATGGCTTCCAGTCCTTCCCTGAACAGGATCAGGAAGCTGCCGCCAAAGGCTGCCGCCGCGCTGCTTTCCCCGCTGGCCAATTGCGTTTCGGCGCGCGTCAGTGCGGCCTGCAAGGCGTCGATCCGGTCATTCACCGACGCCACATCCGCGCCGTCGCGAATTGCGCCGCGCAGCGCCATCATGTCTGTCTCGATCTGACTCATCAAAGCCCGATCCGAAGCCGCCAGCGCTGCCTCGGCCAGTTCGAAACCATCCAGGTAGGCCGACAGGGCAGCTCGCGCTGCTTTTTCACGTTCTCCGGCCCGATACGCGTTCCGTGTTGTTTCCAGGCGTTCGTGGGCGGTCGCCAGACTTTGTGCCTGGGACGGATTGAAAAGGGCGGGTTCGGTGATCAGCGCGGCCAAGAGGGATTGGGCATGGCCCGGATAAATCGATTCCAGGGCGCTTGGCGTGAGTTGCACCAGATGGGCCAGATTGGGCACCGTCTGGCGAGTGGCGGGATTTTGCGCCCAGAGCGCGGCGCCCGCTTGTCGCTGTTCCGTAGAGAAGGCGAGCTGGCCGACGTGGAAGGCCAATGCCCAGCGCTCCGCCTCGCTCAGCGCGCTATAGCTCGTCATGGCCGTGCCCGCGACACCCAGGGTCAAGGTATTGTAGTAACTGAAAAGGCTGCGCTGGTTGCGCCGCTGCAAGTCATGGAAATCCGTGGGTGCGGGCTCCAATCCCGCCGCAGCAGGACCGTCCCCATGCCCTGCTGTCCCATGACAGCCGGCACATTGCTGCTGATAAATTTGCGCTCCGACCGCCAGATCGGGCGCCTGAGAGGGGGTGATCGCCACCGGATAGTGGGTCTGAAGCAATTGCGTCATGCGCGCGGTCAGGGTCTGGACCCGGCGGCCCTCGGTCTTGTCGGCGATGGCCTGTTCCAGCTCAAGGGCCGCAGCCATCAGCGCGGCCTTGCCACCGGTTTCCGGCAGCGCTGCCAGCCGGCGGCGGATGTCCGCCGAGAATTCGCGTTGTTCCGCATATTCGGCGCCATTCTTGACTTGGCCATCTTGCACGAAGGTCGGATAGTCGACCCCCACATAATCAACCATTTGCAGGATAGGAAGAACCTCTTCCGGATTGGCAGCCTGGGATGGACTGGCCCAGGCGAAGACAAACAGGACGGCGGCAAGCCAGGGGACGAAAGAAGAGCGATCGACAATCCGGCGGATCATGAGGAAAGCCTGCGGCAAGCGTCGTGAAGTTGAATACAATCCTAAGGCAAGTGAGAATCGATTTCAATAAAGCAGCTCAATCGCGGCCTATCTGACCCTTCATCGTCCATAATGACGATTTGGCATCTGGGGCGACTAAAAACGGCGACAGGTGGTAAATTCCCTGCGCTTTCGTTCAAACTAGGCGCGAGGCTGTCATGGGCAGCCGATGGCGATACGAATCACTAATTCAAGGAGAAATGAATTATGACCAAGACTTCCAAACTGCGCTGGCTGATGATCGCAGGCCTGATCGCCGTTTTCGGCCTGTCTGCCTGCGACCGCAAAGAGCGGGAGGAAGCCAAGCAGGACGCCGAGTCAACCATGGAGAAGGTTGAGGAAAAAGCGGATGATCTGATGGACAAAGCCAAGGAGCCGTTCCAGGGGCCTGCCGAGGAAGCTGGCGAAAAGATCGACGATGCCACTGGCGCCGCGGGTGAAAAGGCCGAAGAACTGGGCGAGAAGCTGGACGAGAAAACCGAGGAAATGAAGTCCAACTGACAGGATTTCATCAGCTCAATGAGGGTCGGCGGGACTATATGATCGCCGGCCCTCTTTTGCGATAGGGGGATACGGACATGGGTGAACTGGATCCAATCGTCGGGCAATGGTATCTGGATCTGGAACAAGACGAACGGTTCAAGGTCCTGGCTCTGGATGAGCGTGGCGATGAAGTGGAAGTCGAATACGAAGACGGCGAAATCCGGACCCTGAGCTTCGATGAATGGTATGACCTCGACCTGGATGTGTTTCAGGGAGAGGAAGAGGAGCTCCAGGACGATGTGGTGGAGCCGAAGAATGACTTTTCCCGTCCGACACAATCCCGCCGCTATCGCGAAGAAGATGATGAGGATGAAGATAAGGATGATCTTGATGAGGATGATCTTGATGAGGATTGGGATGACCGTTGATCAGTCTCCCACCCCGCCATGATCTGTTATCTCGTCCGCCATGGCATTGCCGAGGAGCGCTCCCCGGAGCGCGCTGATGGCGAGCGGGCCCTGACCGCCGAAGGCATTCGCAAGATGCGTCAAGCGGTGGACGGGCTGCACCGGCTGGATGTCAAACCGGGCGCCATCTGGTCCAGCCCGCTGTGCCGCGCTCAGGAGACGGCCAGTCTGTTGACCATAGGCCTTGGGATCAAATCCAGCGCCATCTGTGCCGCGCTTGCACCTGAAGGTGACCAGGCAGCTCTGCTCACTGCTATGGTAACTGCGCCTGCCCCTTTGATGCTGGTCGGTCACCAGCCGGATCTGGGGCTTTTGGCTTCACGCATACTGACCGGCGATCCAGCCGCCGTTGACTTGCCTTTCAAAAAAGGTGGGGTGGCCTGTATCACCTGGAATGGGCATGAACCGACTGGCCCTGGCCAGCTGGAGTGGTTCCTCACGCCTGCCCAGTTGCGGCTTATCGGTCGCGCCTGAAGCCGTCGCTTCTTGATTTGGACCTCAATCGAAGTCGAGATGCATCCGCAGTTCTTCCCACAAGGCCTGGTAGGCCGCCGCCGCCGGACTGTGAGCGGCGAACTGGGTGACCGGGCTTTGATGCTGCCCCATCTGCTCCACCACCGAGGCATAGGGAACATAGGCCCCCAACAGGTTCGGCAAAGCCTCGGGCGGAGCGTCCAGCCATTGACGATGCAGCCCACGGCGTTTGTCGACCATGGAAAAGAACGGAAACAAGCGCCCCTCGGCCAATCGCTTCTGTGCCAGGAAGCCCACCACCTGGGAAAAGGCCCGCACCGAAAGGGGCGTGGGGATCAATGGGACGGCCACCGCATCGGCCAGGGTAAACACGTTTTCTGAAAGCCGCGAAAAACTGGGCGGACAGTCCAGCACCAAGAGGTCATAACGGGCTGCCAGCGGCTTCACCAGCTGCATCAATACCTCTCGGGGCGCGTCACTGTCATCAAACAAGCGGTCCAGATGGCGATAGGTCGTATCCGCCGGGATCAGGTCCAGACCGGGCAGCTCGGTGGGGCGGGTCTGGCTGACCAGCGTGTCCTTTCCTTTGAGCAGCTTTTTGGCTTTGATGTCGAGCCCAGTCGTGTCGCGCAAATACCAGCTGGCCGCGCCCTGGGGATCGAGATCCCACAAACAGGTTGCAAGGCCATCCCGGGCGGCGCACCAGGCCAGATTCACGGCTGCGGCGGTCTTTCCAACGCCGCCTTTGAGATTGTAGAAAGCCAGAGTGCGCATGGACGTGTCTCGCTGTTCAGTGCGGCGGGTGAGGTGGATCGTTGCGGGCTGACGGGGCGGCGCGTGCGGCATCCTTCGCCCACAGATCCCAGTAGGCCGCGATGCGACGGATGAAGCGGCCCGGTGTTTCGGCATAAAGCCGGTCACCCAGGGACAGGGCCTGGCGGCGCAACAGGGCTTGGCGGCGACCAATGGCGCCCAGCAGGCGCTGTTGCTGCGCATCCCAGCCGATGCGCTCGGACCAGTGCAGCAATTGCAGCCTCAACACGGCCAGATCGTGATCATCCCCCAGTTGATCCGAGAGTGCCTTGAGCAGGTCCTGGCGCTGCCCCAGGCCCATCGGCCAGGCCCCGGTCAATAACCGGATGTGGTACCAATGATCTTTGACCCGCTTGCGCCATTCATGAAAGGCCTCCGGCGTCGGGTTCAGGGCGGCCTCGGCGAGCCGGCGCCGACCGGATCGATAGCTGCGCGCCAGACCCGGGCGGATGAGATCAAAACCTGTTTCGGCCCCGGGGATGACTGGCAGGCGGGCAATCTGCTCGGCCAGTTCAATCCGCAAGTGAACGAGAGTCTCCGTCAGCGCATCGGCTTGATAAAGGTGCGCATGGGCGTTCTCGGTCAGCATTTGATGCAGGGCGCGGCCAGCAGCGGTTTCCAGCGGCTTGGGATCGATTGCGTGTAATTTGTCCCAGCATTCCACCAAGGCCTGGGCATCGCGGGTTCCCGAAAGCCGGCGCCCGGCATCGCGGAACCACAGGACCAGACTGGGCGCATCCAGATCGGGCACATCACGCACCAGCCGCAACACCGCGCGGATTTCCTTGAAGCGCTTGCGGGCCTCGTGGATCCCCTCGGCACGATCCTGCTCTGGTGCCGACAGGTGCTCCAAGGCCTTGCGCATCCGCTCCTGGAGGATGGCGCGGACGGCGCGATCGGTGTGTCGGGGCGAGGGAAAGGCAAAGGCCATGATGGCAAAAGGCTCAGATATCCGCGTTGGGACAGCGAACTTAACATATTCGGCGCCGTTCCCGCAGTCGCCCCCGGTGTCAGGCTAGTTGTCATCTTCGGGTCTTAAAGTGGACTCAATCACGCTCAAGCCAGGGAAACGACGCCATGACGACTTCGGATCACGCCGACCATTCTCCAACGCCGGAACAGGTGGAACTCATCGCCTTGCGGGCGGCGCTGGAAGCCTTGCGTGAGCAGATCGTGCAGGGCGCGCTGGCGGACATGGCCCGCTGGCACCCGGAAGCCGGCAGCAATGGCGCGGTGAGCGTGCGTAATCTATTGCATTACATTCATTTTCGTCGCAGCGACCTGCGTTCGCTGCAAAAGCGCCTCAGTGCCCAGGGGCTTTCATCGCTGGGGCGCTCCGAGGCGCATTTGCTCCATGACCTGGATCGGGTGCTGGCCCTGTTGGCGGGGGTGCTGGAGGGAAGCTGGACTCCGTCGATGCCAGGCCAGGATCCGACCATTGACGAGGGCGAAGCCTTGCTGGCCGCCCATACGCAGCGATTGTTCGGGCCGCACCGCGATGGCGAGGGGGTCTATATCATGGTCACCCTGCCCAGCGAAGCCGCCGAGCAGGGCGATCTGGTCGCGGCGATGCTGCGCGCCGGCATGGATTGTGCCCGCATCAACGGCGCCCATGACGATGCAGCCACCTGGACACGGATGATCGATCAGGTGCGCCGGGCCAGCGCGGCGCTGCAGGTGCCGTGCCGGATCTATATGGATCTGCCGGGCCCCAAACTCCGCACTGCCAGCGTGCCCGCCGCGCCGATCTTCGCCATCCACCCACCCCGCGATGCCTCGGGCCGGGTGATTGCGCCCGCCGAGGTGACGCTCGCGCCGGCGCAAACCCCGCCGATCGGCTCCCCGAGTGTCCTGCCGGTGACTCCTGCGATCTATAGCGATCTGCAAGTCGGTGATCGACTGCGTTTTCGGGACACCCGTGGCCGGCTGCGCGAACTGGAGGTAATGGGGCGTGATGCCGCTGGCCACAGGCGGGCCCAGATCTGGCACACGGCGTATATCGAGCCCGGAATGCCATGCCGCTGGTGGCGTCCCGGTGCACTTCCGGCGCGACGGGGCGAGGGCTGCTTCGGTCCCTTCCCGGAGCAGCCCGGTTTCCTGGTGGTTCATCCGGAAGAGCAACTGTTACTGGCCCGCAATACGCAGCCCGGCCGGGCCGCCCGCCGCGATGCCGAGGGTGCGGTGGTGGAGATGGCCCGGATCGGTCTCAGCTGTCCCGAGGTCATCGATGACCTGCAGGTGGGACACCGTGTCTTCATTGACGATGGCAAGATCGGCGCCGTGGTGGAGGCATTGATCCCCGAGGGCGCTGTGTTGCGTATCACCCGCGCGCGCGCGGAAGGGGAGAAGATCCGGGGAGAGAAAGGGCTCAATTTCCCGGACAGCACGCTGGGGTTGCCGGCCTTGACGGCGCAGGATCTGGACATGCTGGACCTCGCCGCCCGGCAAGCGGATGTGATCGGCTATTCCTTCGTCCGCACGGCCCAGGACGTGGCGACCCTGATGGCGGAGCTGGATCGACGGGGTGCTCGGGACGTACCCATCGTGGCCAAGATCGAGACGGCCCAGGCGGTGCGCAACCTTCCAGAAATCCTGCTCACCGTCATCCCGCGGCGGCCCATGGGTGTCATGGTGGCGCGCGGGGATCTGGCGGTTGAAATCGGCCCGGAACGCCTGGCAGAGATCCAGGAAGAGATTTTATGGCTGTGCGAGGCGGCCCATGTGCCGGTGATCTGGGCCACTCAGGTGCTCGAATCCCTGGCGCGCAAAGGCACCCCGACCCGGTCGGAGGTGACCGATGCGGCCATGGGGGTGCGCGCCGAGTGCGTGATGCTCAACAAGGGTCCTTATATCTGCCGTGCCATCGAAACCCTGCGCGATATTCTGCTGCGCATGCAAGCGCATCAACATAAGAAGATCGCGCGCTTGCGTGCCCTGCACTGGTAGGGCGTGCCCCGATCCGCACCCTGGACCGGGGCGCACCTGGATGACTTAGCCGCCGCCTTGGCGCCGCGCTTCCTCTGCTTGCTGCATGCCGTCTCGCGCCGCATGGCGATCGACGGCGCTCAAGACCGCGCGTAGTGTGGCCGCAGTGACATCCTCGTCCAGACCCACCCCAAATACAGCCTTGTCGTCATCGCCCACGGTCAGCTCCACATAGGCCGCTGCGCGTGCATCGGCGCCTGGGCTCATGGCATGCTCGCGATAATCAATCACCTGAATCGGCATGCCAAGCCAATCTGCCAAGCCGTGGACGAAGCCGTCCACCGGACCCCGACCGACGCCGGTCACCACCTGGTCCAGTCCTGCCGCATCCCGCAGCATGGCGCGCACCCGCCGCTGTCGCCCTGCGTCCCCACAGGGCTCCTCACGGTAATCGACCAAGGCATGGCCGCCGGGAATCTTGAGATACGCGGCCTCGAAGATCGCCCACAAATCCGCCGCCTTGATCTCCTTGCCGCTGGCATCGGCCACCTCCTGCACCCGGTTGCGGAACTCGATCTGCAGACGGCGCGGCAAGTCCAGTCCGAATTCGCTGGCCATGAGGTGGGCAATGCCCCCCTTGCCGGATTGGCTGTTGATGCGGATCACCGCTTCGTAACTACGTCCCACGTCCTTGGGATCGATGGGCAGGTAGGGAACCTCCCATACCGGCACGGGGGCGGCGTCCGCATCCCGGGCGGTCAGGCCCTTCTTGATGGCGTCTTGGTGGGAGCCCGAGAAGGCCGTGAAGACCAGTTCACCCGCATAGGGATGGCGCGGATGCACCGGCAACTGGTTGCAGGTCTCGGCCACGCGCACGATGTCGTTGATGCGGGAAAAATCGAGCGCGGGATGAATGCCCTGGGTATAGAGGTTCAGCGCGAGGGTCACGATGTCCACATTGCCGGTGCGCTCGCCGTTGCCGAACAAGGTCCCCTCGACTCGGTCGGCACCCGCCAGCAAGGCCAGTTCCGCCGCTGCCACCGCTGTGCCGCGGTCATTGTGGGGATGCACGGACAGCACCACGCCGTCCCGCCGCGGCAGATGACGGTGCATCCATTCGATCTGGTCGGCGTAAACATTGGGGGTGGTCATTTCCACTGTGGCCGGCAGGTTGATGATGACCGGCCGTGCGGCCGTCGGCCGCCAGATGTCCAGCACGGCGCCGCAGGTTTCCAGGGCGAAATCCAGCTCCGTGCCGGTGAAACTTTCGGGAGAGTACTGGAACACCCAGTCGGTATCAGGCTGGCGCGCCGCATACTCGTCGACCCAGCGTGCGCCCTGCTCGGCAATGGCGTGGATGCCAGCGCGTGCCTGTCCGAAGACCAGCCGGCGCTGCGCCTCGGAGGTGGAGTTGTAGACATGCACGATGGCGCGCCGGGCCCCCTTCAGGCTCATGAAGGTGCGGGCAATGAGATCCTCGCGCGCCTGGGTCAGGACCTGGATGGTGACGTCGTCGGGGATGCGATCCTGCTCGATGAGTTCCCGCACAAAATCAAAATCGGTCTGGGATGCGGCCGGGAAGCCGACTTCGATCTCCTTGAAACCGATGGCTATCAGGGTTTCGAACAGTTGGCGCTTGCGCGCGCTGTCCATGGGCTCGACGAGCGCCTGGTTGCCGTCGCGCAGATCGACACTGCACCACCGTGGCGGGTGCACGATCTGTCGGGACGGCCAGCGCCGATCGGATAAATCAAGGGCGGCAACGGGACGGTATTTGTGATGTGGATGATCGATCATGGCAAGACTCCTGGGGATTGACGGATGGATGCGCCCAGGGAATTCGCGATGGTCGTCGGGCAGGCGCGCGCTAGGCCCGGCGACCGCGTCGCAGTCGCAGCAAGCCAATGGCCTGATCAGGGAGGAAAGGAAAGGGGGGTTGTCTCAACATGTCATCCACCAGAGTGCGCCGCAGAACTGGATCCAAGAAGACCCGGTTCACAGTCGCGGCAGGTGGTTCATATCAAGATAAAGGCACATGGCTCAACCCTAAGGGCTTTTCCGGGCGCTGTCAACGTCGGCCCGGGCGGGCGCTTTTTCGGCCCCGGATGACCATGTCCCTCCCAGGGCCCGAATCAGATCAATGCTGGCGCCAAGCTGCTGGCCCACCAGGGCCGTGCGGGTGCGTTCGCTTTCCAGCAGGATGGTCTGGGCGGTCACCACATTGAGATAGCTCACCACCCCGGCCTTGTACTGGTTGGTCGTCAGTTGCAGGGATTGACGCGCCAGATCTTCTGCTTCGGCTTGCGTACGTGCCTCTTCTTCAAGAATCCGCAGCGCGGCCAGCTGATCTTCCACTTCCTGGAATCCGCCCAGCACCACCAGGCGATAGCTGCTGGCGGTTGCGTCCAGAATGGCTTCCGCCTGGTCGACCTGGGAATCACGCAGGCCGCCATCAAACAGGCTCAGTGCCATGCGCGGACCGATGGACCAGAACTGATTGGGTAAGCTGATCAGGTCGCCGAGACTGGTGCCCTGGTAGCCGCCGCTGGCCGAGAGCGTCAGGCTGGGGAAGTAGGCGGCCTTGGCGACGCCGATCTGGGCATTGGCGGCGGCCATGCGCCGTTCGGCAGCGGCGATATCCGGGCGTCGTTCCAGCAAGGCGGAAGGCAATCCGGCTGGGACCACGGGAATGAGCGGATCGACAAGTGGGCTGGGCGCCAGGGAAAACTGTGCTGGCGGTTTGCCAATCAATACGGCAATGGCGTGTTCGAGCTGGGCGCGCTGGACCTGCAAGTCCGTGGCCTGGGCCTGGGTGGAGCGGAGCTGGGTTTTCGCCTGCAGAACATCGGCGCGGGAGGTCACACCGCCCTTGTAACGATTTTCCGCAACTCGCAGCGATTGCTCATAGGCCGCCACACTTTCGCGTAACTTGGCTTGCAGCGTATCGTTGACGCGCAGGGCAAAATAGAACTGGGCCAACTGGGCCTGCATGCTCAGGCGCATGGACTGCAGGTCGGCCGCACTCGCGGCAAGATCCGCCGTATTGGCTTCAACCTGGCGCCGCACCCGCCCCCACAGATCGATTTCCCAGCTGCTGCTAAGGCCCAGGTTGTATTGGGTGCGTGGGTTGAAATCGATCTCCGGGGCCGGTATCGCGGGGGGGCGTATCCGCAATGCGCCGAACGGGCCGAAACGTTGCTCGGGAAGCTGGATCGGCGTGCGATTCAGCCCGGTGAGCGGATCGGCGGGCTGGGAGCGGGTTTCTCCCGCGGAAGCGCCCAGGGATGGGAGCAGTCCGGCGCGGCTTCCCGCCAGCGCCGCCTGGGCTTGACGGAATTGAGACTCGGCAATGCGGACATTGAGATTGCCACTGCCCAATTGGGCCTGCAGGGCGTCCAGTTGGGGGTCTTGATAGAGCGTCCACCACGCGCCCCGATCCAGATGAGCGGCCGGTTCGGCGGGTTTCCAGTTCTCGGCTTCCTTGAAGGCCGCCGGCGCGTCGTTTTCCGGGCGGACATAATCCGGCCCCATCTTGCAGGCACCGAGCAATAGCGTGAGCAATGCAATACCCAGCCACCGCCAGCGCGAACCTGGATGGGGATTGGAGAAACCGGATTCAGGGGAGCGGAGCGTCGCCATGGCAAGGGCCTTCAGTCAGTCACGCGGACCGGATTGCTTGGCAACACCCAGCGACGCTGGGTCCACTGGTGCAATCGGTCCATGTAGAGGTAAACCACGGGTGTGGTGTAGAGGGTCAGGAACTGGCTGAACAACAGCCCGCCGACGATGGCGATGCCCAGCGGCCGGCGCAGATCGGCGCCGTAACCGGTGGCGATCGCCAGCGGCAGGGCACCTAGCGCGGCGGCGAGGGTGGTCATCAGAATGGGGCGCAATCGAATCAGGGCGGCTTCGAAAATCGCCTGTTCCGGCGTTTGATTCAGTTCACGCTGGGTCTGGATGGCGACGTCCACCATCATGATGGCGTTCTTCTTGACGATGCCGATCAGCAGGAACAGGCTGATGAGCGCCATGGCATTGAGTTCCACCCCGGTGATCATCAAGGCGAGAATCGCGCCCACGCCAGCCGAAGGCAGGGTGGAGAGAATGGTGATGGGGTGGATGAAGCTCTCATAGAGAATGCCCAGCACCACATAGATCGTCACCAGCGCCCCCAACAACAGCCAGGGCTCCGAGGACAGCGACTTCTTGAAGGCCAGCGCCTCACCCTGGAAACCGCCCCGCACCGAGGTGGGCGCACCGATCTGGGTCATGGCACGGCGGATGATCTGGTCGGCGTCGCTCAGGGAGACTTTGGGTGCCAGGTCGAACGACAGCGTGGCCGCGGCGAACTGCCCTTGGTGGTTGACGACGATGGGGCCCTTGATGGTCTCGACATGGCTGAAAGCCGACAAGGGCACCAGCGCGCCGGTGCGCGACTGGACGAACAGCTTCTTCAGCGCTGCCGGATCAGCTGTGTCGGTGGGGCTTGCGGTCATCACGACAAAATACTGGTTGCGCTCGGCATAGATGGTCGATACCGGACGCTGACCGAAGGCGTCGTAGAGCGTGGCGTCCACCCGTGCCGGATCCACACCCAATCGCACCGCAGCGTCCCGGTCAATCACGACCTTGGCATGGAGGCCGCGGGTCTTGAGGTCGTTGTTGACGTCGACCAGCCCGCCCTGCGCCTTCAGCGCCTGTTCAAGGCGCTCCGACCACAGGTAGAGATCGTCCAGATTGTCGCTCTGCAGGCTGTACTGATAGCGGGAATTGCTGGGTCGGCCGCCGGGACGGATGTCCTGTGGGCCCTGAAGAAACAAGGTGGCACCGGGAACATCGTTGATCTGTGTGCGCAAACGCTCCATCACCTTGTGGGCCGGTATGCGCCGTTCGTCCAGCGGTTTGAGCGAGACGAATACGAAGCCCGTGTTGCCTTGTGATTCCCCGCCGATGAAAGACACCACGCTCTCCACTGCCGGATCGGCGCGCAGGATGTCGGTGAACTGTTGCTGCTTGTCGCGCATCGATTGGAAAGACAAAGCCTGCTCGCCGCTGATATAGCCCAGCAATTTGCCGATGTCGTACTGGGGCAGCAGCCCCTTGGGGACCACCACGAACAGGAAAATATTGAGCGCGAAGGTGGCGAACAACGACATCAGGGTCAGGAAGGAATGGCGCAAGGCCCAACCCAGGCTCACTCGGTAGGCCTGCATCATCCGCTCGAATCCCGCATCGATCCAACGATGCAGCCGACCGGGGTTGGCGAACGTTTCCTGCCGCAGCAACCGGGCACTCATCATGGGCGTCAGGGTCAGCGACACCACCATCGACACCAGCACGGCAATGGATAACGTGGCACCGAATTCCTGGATCAGGCGTCCGATCATGCCGCCCATCAGCACGATGGGCAGGAACACTGCCACCAGCGACAGAGTCATGGAGACCACGGTGAAGCTCACTTCCCGTGTGCCGTCCAAGGCGGCCTGAAATGGCGGACTGCCTTTTTCCAGATGGCGCATGATGTTTTCCAGCACCACGATCACATCGTCCACGACAAAGCCGGTCGCGATGGTGATTGCCATGAGCGAGAGATTGTCGATGGTGTAGCCCATCAAATAGAGCGCCCCGAAGGTGCCGATCAAAGACACCGGCAGCGCCACCGCCGGCACCAGCGTGGCGCGCGCATTGCGCAGAAACAACAGCACCACGCCCAACACCAGGATGGTGGAGATGACGATGGTGACCTCCACCTCATGCAGCGAGGCGCGGATGGTCTCGGACTGGTCGAGCTCGACGGTGAGGTTCACGCCGCCCGGTACCGAGGCCTTGAGTTCAGGCAACAGCGCCTTGACCCGATCCACGGTTTCAATGACGTTGGCGCCTGGCTGTGTACGCAAGGCGATAACCACTGCCGTTTTGCCATTGGCCGTTCCGGCATTGCGGATGTCCTGCACGGCATCGTGCACTTCAGCGATGTCCCGCAGCAGCACAGGCGAGCCTGCAACGTAGGCAATCACCAAATCGCGGAATTCGCTGGCGGTCTTGGCCTGATCGTTGGCGTGAATCAACCAGCGCTTCTGGTCGTCCTCCAGGCTGCCCTTGGGCCGGTTGGCATTGGCCCCCGCCAACGCCTGACGGATCTGTTCGAGCCCCAGACCGTATTTGTTGACCGCGTCGAGATTGAGCTCAACCCGAACGGCCGGCAGGGCCGAGCCGCCCAGTTCCACCTGACCGATGCCATACACTTGGGCAAGCTTCTGGGCCAGTATCGTAGAGGCGGCATCGTACATCTGACCCGGCGTCAGGGTATCGGAGGTGAGAGACAGCAAAAGGATCGGCGAATCCGCAGGATTGGCCTTGCGATAAATGGGGCTCGTCGGGAGATTGGCAGGCAACAGGCTGCGCGCTGCATTGATGGCGGCCTGGACGTCGCGCGCCGCGCCATCAATGTCCCGGTTGACATCGAACTGGATGATGATACGGGTGAAACCCATTGAACTGGAGGAACTCATTTCCTCGATGCCGGCGATCCGCCCCAGTTGGCGTTCCAGCGGCGTGGCCACGGTGGCGGCGATGGTTTCCGGGCTTGCGCCGGGTAGCCGGGCAATCACCACGATGGTGGGGAAATCAACCTTTGGCATCGGCGCCACAGGCATCAGAAAAAAACCCACCAGCCCCGAGAGGGTGATGGCCAGAGTCAGCAGCGTGGTGGTGACCGGCCGGTAGATGAAAAATGCGCCGAAATTCAAGGCGCGCCCTCGGGCGCGGGCGCCGGACGACGACCGATGCGCTCAGCCAGGTCGGAAAACGCCAGGTAGATCACCGGCGTGGTAAACAAGGTCAGCAACTGGCTCAGCACCAGCCCGCCCACCAGGGTGAGTCCCAGAGGCCGGCGCAATTCAGCGCCCACGCCCGTACTCAACATCATCGGCAGCGCGCTCAGCAAGGCGGCCAGCGTGGTCATCAGGATCGGCCGGAAGCGCAACAGGCAGGCCTCGAAAATCGCCTCCCGGGGCGACTTGCCGCCGCTGCGTTCGGCGTCCAGGGCGAAGTCCACCATCATGATGGCGTTCTTCTTGACGATGCCGATCAATAGCACGATTCCAATGATGCCGATCACATCCAGCGGGTGACCGCTCAGCAACAGGGCCAGCAAGGCGCCCACACCCGCCGAGGGCAGGGTGGAGAGAATGGTGATGGGATGGATGTAGCTCTCATAGAGCATCCCCAGCACGATGTACATGCAGACGATGGCCGCCAGCAGCAGGTAGGTCTGGTTGGCCAGGGAAGCGCGAAACGCCAGGGCATCGCCCTGGAAACGGGTCTGCAGGCTGGCAGGTGGCGCCAGTTCTGCCAACACCGCCTCGACATCAGCCACCGCCGCCCCCAGAGAGGCATCAGGCGATAGGTTGAAGGAGATGGTGGCCGAAGGGAACTGACCCAGATGCTGGATCATCACTGGCGTGGTGCGTTCACTCAGCCGCGCCAGTGCGGTGAGCGGCACCTGTACGCCGGCCGGGGAGGGCACGTAGATCCGCTCCAGCGCCGCCAGGCTGCGTTGCAGGGCGGGGTCGAGTTCCAGCACCACACGGTATTGGTTGGACTGGGTGAAAATGGTGGACACGATGCGCTGGCCAAAGGCGTTGTAGAGGGCATTGTCGATGGCGGCGGCGGTGATGCCGAAGCGCGCCGCCGCATTGCGATCGATGGTCAGATAGGCCTGCAGCCCGCCGGTTTGCAGGTTGTGGTTCACATCTCGCAGGGACGGGAGCGCTTGCAGGCGCTGGGTCAGGGGCGTGATCCATGCGGCCAGTTCGGCGGGATCCGGATCCTGCAGGGTGAGCTGGTACTGGGTGCGCGAAACCAGGTTGCCAATGCTCAGGTCCTGCAACGGTTGCAGGTACAGGGAAATGCCCGGTACGCGCGCTACCCGCTCCTGCAGGCTGCGCATCAGGGTCATTGCATCCTGGTCGCGCTCTTCATGGGGTTTGAGCTGGATCAGCAGACGCCCGCTGTTGAGGGTGGGATTGGCGCCGTCCACGCCGATGAAGGAGGTCACCCCCGCAACTGCCGGCTCCTCAAGCAGGACCTCGACCAGCGCCTGTTGCCGCTCAGTCATGGCCTGGAAGGAAATCGCTTGGGGCGCTTCCGAAATGCCCTGGATGAGCCCTGTATCCTGCGATGGCAAGAAACCCTTGGGAATCAGGACGTACAACACCAGCGTGAGAATCAGGGTGGCAACAGCGATGAGCTGCATGGGTCCAGGACGGTCCAGCACCCGGTTCAGGATCCGGCTGTAGCGGGCGATCACGTCATCGAGGAAACGGCCCTGGGCCAGTTCGGAATGGCGACCGGCCGGCGCGCTGTGCAGCAAACGAGCACACATCATCGGCGTCAGCGTGAGCGAGACCACGGCCGAGATCAGGATGGACACCGCCAAGGTCACGGCGAATTCGCGAAACAGTCGGCCAATCACATCCCCCATGAACAACAGGGGGATCAGGACGGCCACCAGGGATACGGTGAGCGAGATGATGGTGAAGGCGATCTGGCGTGAGCCTTTCAACGCCGCCTCCAGCGGCGAATCCCCTGCCTCCAGATAGCGACTGATGTTCTCGATGACCACGATGGCGTCGTCCACCACGAATCCGGCAGCAATGGTGAGGGCCATCAGGGTCAGGTTGTTGACGCTGAAGCCAGCCAGGTACATGAAGGCGAAGGTACCCACCAGAGACAGCGGCACCGCAATACCGGGAATAAGCGTGGCGGTGAGGTTGCGCAGGAACAGAAAGATCACCATCACCACGAGGGCAACGGCCAACATCAATTCGAACTGCACATCCGCTACCGAAGCGCGGATGGTGGTGGTGCGATCGGAAAATATATCGAGTGTCACGGCGGCGGGCAGGGATTCCTGCAACCGCGGCAGCAATTCCTTGATGCGATCAACGACCTCGATCACATTGGCGCCGGGCTGGCGCTGGATGTTGACGAGAACCGCCGGCTCGCGGCCGGACCAGGCGGCCTGGCGGGTATTCTCGACGTCGCGCACCACCCGCGCCACCTGATGCAGACGCACCGGTGAGCCGCCCCGGTAGGCCACCACCATCTGTGCGAATTGCTCGGCGCTCAGCAACTGGTCATTGGCGTCGATCGTATAGGCGCGATCCGGGCCATCGAAGCTGCCCTTGGCCTGGTTGACGTTGTTGGCGCCAACCGCGGTCCGCAAATCTTCCAGGCTCAGGTTGTAGGCGGTGAGTGCGCGCGGATCGACCTGGATGCGGATCGCCGGTCGCTGGCCGCCACTGATACTGACCAGCCCCACGCCGCTCACCTGGGCCAGTTTTTGCGCCAGCCGTGTGTCCGCCAGGTCCTCCACCTCGGACAAGGGCAGATTTCGAGAGGTCAACGCCAGTGTCATGATCGGCGCGTCGGCTGGATTGATCTTGTTGTAGATGGGCGGATTGGGCAGGTCGAAAGGCAGGAAGGTGTTGGCTGCGTTGATGCCCGCCTGGACCTGCTGTTCAGCAATGTCCAGCGTAAGGTCGAGGGAAAATTGCAGGGTGATGACCGATGCCCCCGCGGAACTGGTGGAGGTCATCTGGCTGAGTCCGGCCATCTGGCCGAGTTGACGTTCCAAGGGTGCGGTGACAGACGACACCATCACCTCAGGACTGGCACCGGGGTAGAGCGTTACCACCTGAATGGTGGGATATTCCACCTGCGGCAGGGCGGCGAGAGGCAGGAAGCGATAGCCCAGCAGACCTGCGATGAGCAGGGCCGCCATGATCAGCGAGGTCGCAACCGGCCGAAGAATAAACAGGCGCGAAGGGTTCATGGGGCTTTGGGAGAGGCAGGGAGGGAGGCTGCTTTCTCGATGATCTCAACCGACTTGCCTTCGGCCAGTTTTTCGGTGCCGTCGACAACCACCTGCTCCCCAAGGCTCAATCCCGCGGTCACAGCGGTCAGGCCCTGATCGCTGACACCGGTCTGAATCGGGCGGGCGGTGACGGTCTGCTCGGGTCCGATCACCCAGACGTAATTGCCCTGCACGCCACGCAGGATGGCCCCGTCGGGTATGACTGTGGCATTGCGCGCCACGCTGAGCAACAGGCGGGCGTTGACGAACTGGTTGGGAAACAGGTTTTCATCCGCGTTGGCGAACCGGGCCTTCAGGCGCACCATGCCTGTGCTGGCGTTGATGCGGTTGTCGACGGCAACCAACTGGCCCTGGCCCAGCTTGCGCGACTGGTCACGATTGAAGGCGGTCACCGGCAAGGAAGCGCTGCGCATGCGCTCCAGCACGACGGGAAGGGCATCCTCCGGAATATCGAACAACACCGCGATGGGCTGGGTCTGGGTAATCACAGCCAAACCATTGGGATCGCCCGCACGCACCAGGTTGCCTTGATCGACGTTGCGCAAGCCGATGCGTCCGGCGATGGGCGCCGTAATGCGACTGTAGTCGAGTTGCAGGCGCACATTGCTGATTTGCGCCTGGTCGATCTTCAGGGCTGCCTCATATTGGCGCACCTGGGCTTCCTGCGTGGAGACCTGTTGCTGGGCAATGGAGTCTTCCTTGAGCAATTGCTGGTAACGGGCCAGATCCTGCTGGGCGTTGGTCAGGAGTGCCTGATCCCGTGCGAGTTGCGCCTCGGTCTGCTGGAGCTGGACCTGGAATGCCCGTGGATCGATTTCGGCAAGAAGGGCGCCCGAAGTCACCAACTGGCCTTCCTCGAAATGCAGGGCCATCAACTCGCCGTCCACGCGGCTGCGCACGGTCACGGTATTGAGCGGGGTAACCGTTCCGAGTCCATTCAGATAGACGTTCAAATCGGCCTTGCTCACCGCGGCCATCGACACGGGCGCAGGGCGATCAACGATCACGGGCTCGGCGCTGGGTTTTTGCCCCCAGAGCAGGTAGGCGCCCCCCAGGATCATCAACCCCAGCAGTCCACCGCGAGCGATGAATTGCTTGTGGTTCGGCTTCCGCCTGGACGCGGGAGAGGATGCAGCGGAAGGGGCGGATCGCGTCATGGAGATTCCTGATGGAAACAGAGAAAAAATCGACGGCGCGTGCCGTCAGGTGAGCGGATCAGTGCTCCCCGTTGATGCCGGATTGAGCTCCGTTGTCCGTCAACATCGGCCTTTCGTCATCCCGCTTGAGACACAACGATCGGTTCTCGCCCGCCTGATGCCGCTGTCAAAATCCAAGCAACCCGGCGTGCCGCTCGAATCAATGATGGCCAGCGGAATGTTTGATGCGGCGGGGCATTGCGCGTCAGCGTCAACAAGCGCGCGGCAGACGGTAATCCGCACGGCATTGCCTGTCAATCCAATTGCCGGGCGACAAGGGTTCAGGGGTCGGTGGGAGGTGTCTGTGATCCGCCGCCCAACATCTTGCCCATATGCTGCCGCATGCGCGACTGGGCCTGCTCCCGTTCGCTGTCGTCCAAAAAGCCATCGCCGTTGGCATCGAGCACCGCAAAGCGCTTGTCACTCATCGCCGTGAACTCGGCCTTGCTGATGCGGCCATCTTTATCCGCATCCGCCATCGTCCACATATGTTTCATCATGCCGGGCCCCCTGTCGCCCGTTTCCGCCAAAGCGCTGTCGGCCAAGCCAACCAGAACGACCATCAGGGCGATACGTGTCATGTGGCCCATCACTCACCTCCTCGTTAAAAAATAAGCGTATCCAGAGCATGGCTGACACACCATGGATCGAGAAATGTCGCCGGCCAGCGACGCGTCTGCGTTCGACTGGCCCTCTGGCGCGACGTTCAATCCTCCGGCTCATAGCCCAGGTTGGGGGCCAGCCATCTTTCGGCCTCGGCCAGGGTCCACCCCTTGCGGCGGGCGTAATCGACCACCTGATCCCGCCCCAGCCGGCCCAGCACGAAATACTGCGACTGCGGATGGGCGAAATACCAGCCGCTGACCGCCGCACCCGGCCACATGGCATAACTTTCTGTCAGGCTGATTCCACAGTGCCGCTCGACATCCAACAATTGCCAGAGCGTGGCTTTTTCAGTGTGGTCGGGGCAGGCCGGATAGCCCGGCGCCGGACGGATGCCGCGGTATTTCTCCCCGATGAGATCGGCACGATCAAGGTGCTCGTCGGCGGCATAGCCCCAGAATTCGCGCCGCACCCGCTGGTGCAGCCGCTCGGCGAATGCCTCGGCCAGCCGATCCGCCAGGGACTCCAGCAGGATGGCACTGTAGTCATCGAGATTGCGCCGGAACTCGGCAACCCGCTCGGCACAGCCCAGCCCCGCCGTGACCGCAAAGGCGCCGACATAATCAGGCAGGCCGCTGTCTTTGGGGGCGACATAGTCCGCCAGGCAGCGGTTCGGCACACCGTCGCGATGTTCGCCCTGCTGGCGCAACTGATGCAGCCGGGTGAGCACCTCGCGCCGGCTTTCGTCGCGATAGATCACGATGTCATCGTCATCGACCTGATGGGCCGGGAACAGGCCGATGATGCCGCTCGCCCGCAGCCAGCGTTCTGTGATCAGTTGGTCCAGCATGATCTGGGCATCGTCCCACAGCCGGCGCGCCGCCTCGCCGGTGGCGGGATTGTGCAGCAGGTCCGGATAACGGCCTTTCAGCTCCCAACTGATGAAGAAGGGCTGCCAATCGATGAATTCGCGCAGCTCGGCCAGCGGATAGTCATCGAAGACCTTCACGAATTGGGTCGCCGGATGCGCTGTGTGATCACAAGTCGGGCCCTGACAGACGTCCATGGCCTGCTGCAGCAGCATGCGTGGCCGTGGCGGTCGATCATTCTTCCAGTCGATGGGCGTGCGGCGCGCGCGGGCCTCGGCAAGGGTGAGGAATTTCTCCTGCCGGTCCTTGTTGGCGTGGCGGCTGCGGATTTGGTCATATTCCCGATCCACCTCTGCCAGCAGCCCGGGTTTTTGCTCGGGCGACAGCAATGCGGCCGCGACCGGCACCGAGCGTGAGGCATCCTTCACCCAGATCACCGGGCCAGGATAGGCTGGATCGATCTTCACCGCCGTGTGCGCGCGCGAGGTGGTGGCGCCGCCAATCAGCAGGGGAATGCTGAAATTCTGGCGCGCCATTTCCCGGGCCAGGTTGACCATTTCATCCAGTGAGGGGGTGATCAGCCCCGACAGGCCAATGATGTCGGCCTTTTCTGCGATCGCGGCATCCAGGATCCTCTGGGCCGGCACCATGACCCCGAGATCGACGACATCATAGTTGTTGCACTGCAGCACCACGCCGACGATGTTCTTGCCTATGTCATGCACGTCGCCCTTGACGGTGGCCATGATGATCTTGCCTTTGGAGCGGACGGCGTCACCGGGTTTTTTTTCCGCCTCGATGTAGGGAATCAGGTAGGCAACCGCCTTTTTCATCACCCGCGCGGATTTCACCACTTGCGGCAAAAACATCTTGCCCACGCCGAACAGATCGCCCACCACGTTCATGCCCGCCATCAGCGGGCCTTCAATGACCTCGATTGGCCGGCCGCCCCGTGCGGCGATCTCGCTGCGCAATTCCTCGGTGTCGGCCTCGACGAAGGCATCAATGCCCTTGACCAGGGCATGAGTGATGCGCTCGCCGACCGGTAGCGCGCGCCAGGCTTCGTCCTCCACGACTTGTTTTTGGCCATCGCCCCGAAAGCGCTCGGCAATCTCCAGCAGCCGGTCGGTGGCATCCTCGCGGCGGTTGAGAATCACATCCTCGATGCGCGTGCGCAGGTCGGAATCAATCTGGTCGTAGACCACCAGCGCGCCGGCGTTGACGATCCCCATGTCCATGCCGGCCTGGATGGCGTGATACAGGAAGACCGCGTGGATGGCCTCGCGCACCGCATTGTTGCCTCGAAACGAAAACGAGACATTCGATACGCCACCGGAAATCAAGGCGCCGGGAAGATTGCGCTTGATCCAGCGCGTGGCCTCGATGAAATCCACGCCGTATGCATTGTGTTCGGCGATACCGGTAGCAACCGCAAAGATATTGGGGTCGAAGATGATGTCCTCGGCCGGAAAACCCACCTCCTCGGTCAGGATGCGATAGGCCCGGGCGCAGATCTCCTGGCGTCGCACCAGGCTGTCCGCCTGTCCCTGTTCGTCGAATGCCATGACAACGACGGCGGCACCGTACTGGCGGCACAGCCGGGCCTCGCGGATGAACTTCTCCTCGCCTTCCTTCATGGAAATGGAGTTGACGATGGGTTTGCCCTGCACGCACTGCAGGCCCGCCTCGATCACCTCCCATTTGGACGAGTCGATCATCACCGGGACTCGCGCGATGTCGGGCTCGGCAGCGATCAGGTTCAGGAAGCGGCGCATGGCCGCCACCCCGTCGATCATGCCCTCATCCATGTTCACATCGATGATCTGGGCGCCAGCCTCGACCTGTTGCAAGGCCACTGCGAGTGCTGCGCCATAGTCCTCGGCCTTGATCAGTTCGCGAAAACGCGCGGAGCCGGTGATGTTGGTGCGTTCGCCGACATTCACGAACAGCGTCTCGGCCGTGATGTTGAAGGGTTCCAGGCCCGAGAGGCGGCAGGCGGGCGCAGGTTTGGCCGGTGTGCGGGGCGGCTTGCCCGTCACCGCCTCGGCGATGGCACGGATATGATCCGGGGTGGTGCCGCAGCAGCCGCCCACCAGGTTCACCAGCCCGGCGTCAGCGAATTCGGCCAGGATCGCTGCAGTATCCTCGGGTTTTTCGTCATATTCGCCAAAGGCATTGGGCAGGCCGGCATTGGGGTAGCAGGACACATGGCAGTCCGCCAGGCGCGCCAGCTCGGCAATGTAGGGGCGCATATCCTTGCCGCCCAGGGCGCAGTTCAGGCCCACTGCCAAGGGCTGGGCATGGCGGATGGCGTTCCAGAAGGCTTCTGTGGTCTGGCCCGACAGGGTGCGCCCAGAGGCATCGGTGATGGTGCCGGAGAGGATGATGGGCCAGCGTTCGCCCAAGTCCTCGAACAGTCGCTCGCAGGCAAAGATGGCCGCCTTGGCGTTCAAGGTATCGAAAATGGTCTCGATGAGCAGTACATCCGCGCCCCCCGCCACCAGGCCGCGCGCCTGTTCCAAGTAGGCCGTGACCAGCTCGGCATAGGAGATGTTGCGAAAACCCGCGTCGTTGACGTCCGGACTGATGCTGGCGGTGCGATTGGTGGGGCCGATGGCGCCGGCAACGAACCGCGGTCGATCCGGGGTGGCATAGGCGTCAGCCGCTTGGCGGGCAATGCGCGCGGCGGTTTCGTTCAATTCATAGGCCAGCGCCTCCATGCCATAGTCATGCAGGGCGACTGTGGTGGAGTTGAAGGTATTGGTTTCGATCAGATCGGCGCCGGCGGCAAGATACTGACCGTGGATATCCCGGATGATAGCCGGCTGGGTCAGCACCAGCAGGTCGTTGTTGCCCTTGACGTCCTGCGGCCAGTCCTTGAAGCGCTCACCGCGGTAGTGGTGCTCTTCCAGCTTGTGGCGCTGGATCATGGTGCCCATGGCGCCGTCGATGACCAGGATGCGTTGCGAAAAGGCATCGCGCAGTTGTTGCTGGCGGTGAGCGGAGCAGGCAGTTTCAGGCATCAATCCATCCTGGGTGGCGCATCAAGGAGTTGAACCGCACTCGATCGGTCCAGGCTCCGAGAGCGGCGAAGATTGCAAGCATCTTAAAGGGAAAAGGCCCTGCGGAGGGTCTCCACAAGGCCTTTTAGAACCAAACCGCTTTGAGGGCGGTTTGCTTACATCAGCATGCCTTCGGGCATCACGTTCTGCAGCTGCATGGCGATGGACATGTCGCCTTCGATCTGGATGCGGCCAGACATGAACAGCTGCTGGGGGTTGGCGGAACGATCGATCATCAGTTCGCGCCAAGTGGCCTCGTCGGTCACCAGGGTCATTTCAGCGTCGTCCACGCCGGGCTTGATTTCGATGTCGCCGCCCTTGATGTGGAACGAGTAGGCAGCGCCCGCGTCGGTGATGTTGAAGCCGATCACGGTGGAGAAATCGCCAGCCTTGTCACGGGCTTCCTGCTTCTTGTCTTCGGGCAGGGCAGCGATCTGCTCGGGGATGAACTTCTCGAAGAAGTCCTTCGGGGTGATGTCGGCGGGGGGAGTGGGACGATCGGCCATTTTAAATCTCCTTAAAGGAATCAACAAGATCCATTTGGTTGTTTGCGATCCAGCACTCACTGGATGCGCAATAGCCTAGTGAAGCCTCGGAGAAACTGCAAGCTGCCCGGATCAATGTCGTCCGCTGGTCATCCAGCCGCTTGGTCTGGCGGGCTACACGCAGCGCTAATTCGATCTGCTAGGATGGCGGACATTGATTTTCAGGTCCGTTCAGAGCGGCCTGAGCTTGCGGAGGATTTCAGCATGGGGCGATTCCCCAACATCATCGGCGCCTCTCTTGCAGTATGTCTTTTGGCATCTTGCGCGAGTAATCCCTCTCAAGCTCCTGTGAATGATCAATTTGAGCGGGTCAATCGGGTCACTTATCGCTTCAACGAGAAAGCCGATGAGTGGGTGCTGCGGCCTGTGGCCGTGACCTATGATCGGGTGACGCCGTCACCGATCCAACGGGGAATCGGTAATTTCTTCAGCAATCTTGGCGAACCTGTGCGCTTCGTGAACGACGTGCTTCAGGCCAAGCCCCGCCAGGCGGTCACCGACCTGGGGCGTTTCGTGCTCAACAGCACCTTCGGCATCCTGGGCTTCTTCGATCTCGCCACGGATTGGGCGGGTTTGCCCAGGAGCGATGAGGATTTTGGCCAGACATTGGGTTACTGGGGCGTACCCATGGGCTGGTACGTGGTGGTGCCGCTCTATGGCGGGACGACGATTCGCGATGGGGTGGGCGCGGTTGCCGATTGGCAATGGAATCCGTTGCAAACGATCGACGAAGAGCGGGTCGAATGGTCGCTGCTGGCGCTGCGCGTGATTGACCTGCGCGCGGGCTTGCTCGACGCCGACCAGACGCTGAAAACGGTGTATGACCCTTATAGCTTTGTGCGGGACGCCTACTTCCAGCGCCGCCTGGCCAAGGTGTACGACGGCAATCCGCCCCAGCCCAGGCTGGAAGGGCCCGACGATGGCAAGATGGCGCCACCATGGGAGAGCAACTGAGTCGAACTGGCCTGGCCGGCGTGGGGATTCTGTTGGCGGCGGGGCAGTCCGCACGGATGGGGCAGGACAAGCGCTGGCTGGACGTGAGGGGGGTTCCCATGGCCCTGCGGGTGGCGCAGGCCGTGAACGGCGCTCCGCTGACGCGCCATCTGGCGGTCATCCGGACCGATGATGAAACATTGGCGGCACGGTTGGCCGCGCTCGGTTTCGAGACCCTCGCCAATCCCCACCCCGAACGTGGCCGCGCGTCCTCGGTGGCCTGCGCCTTGGCTGCCCTGACCGAAGCGGGCCCGGTCATGATCACCTTGGCGGATCTGCCCGAGCTGACCGCCGGGCGAGTCGGTAGCCTGTGGCGACGCTTTTGCGAGGACGGCGCCCAGGACATCCTGATTCCCCGTCACCAGGGGCAGGCGGGCCATCCCCGCTGTTTCGGCAAGGCCCATGTCGCCGATCTCATTGCGCAAGGCGACGCGGTGGATGTACCCGCCTATCTCGCCGCCCATTCCCAATCGGTGCGTTTTTGGGATGTGGACGATCCGGCCGTGATCCGCGATATCGACACCCCCGCGGCGTACGCTGCCTTGTGCCAGCGCCTGGCCCATGACGCCTGAGTGGCTGATGGTTCTGGGCACTCGCATCGGCGCGCGCCAGCCTTGCGCCCTGGCCACGGTGGTGGCCATCGAGGGTTCGGTTTCGGCGGATCCGGGCGCCAAGGCGATCTTCGCGCCGGATGGACGGCTTCTGGCCGGCTGGGTCGGCGGGGGATGCGCCCAAGCCCGGGTCGGGGAGCTGGCGTGCGAGGCGATGTCCACCGGAAAAAGCCAATTGCTTGCCTTGGATCTGCGCGATGAAATCCTGGGGACGGGGATGCCCTGTGGGGGCGCCATGACCGTATTCATTGATCCCATCCTGCCGCCGCCCATGCTCTGGCTGTTGGGCAGTGGGCGCCTGGCCGAAGCCTTGTGCGCGCAGGCTGCACAAGTGGATTTCGCCGTGACGGTGCTGGATCCACGGGCCGAAGCGGCGCAGTTCCCGGCCGCGCGGGCGGTGGTGGATGATGATCCAAGCTATGCCGCCCTGGCCGGGGCGGCAGCGGGGGACTATGTGGTGATCGCCACCCAGCACAAGGGCGATCACCTGGCCTTGCGCCAGGTGCTCACGCAGCCGGTCGCCTACGTGGGGCTGATCGCCAGCCGACATCGTGCGCGCCTGGTGCAAGAGGACCTGCAGCAATCCGGCCTGTCCCCGGCACTATGGGGCAAGGTACATGCGCCGGCGGGCCTGGATCTGGGCGCACGCACGCCGGAGGAAATCGCCTTGGCCGTGGTGGCCGAGATGCTAGCCCGGCGCCGCCAGCGCTCGGCCCGGCCCCGATCGATCTTCGAGGAAAATCCGTGAACATGAGTCCACTCGCCGCTCAACCGGCGCTGGTGATCGAGCATTTGACCAAGACCTATGCCAGCGGCGTGCAGGCGCTCAAGGATGTGAGCCTGACGGTGGCGGCAGGGGATTTCTTCGCCCTGCTGGGGCCCAATGGGGCGGGGAAATCCACCCTCATCGGCATCCTGAGCGCACTGGTGAACAAGACGGGCGGGCAGGTGCGCGTGTTCGATCACGACATCGACCGGGATCTGGAATCCGCCAAGCGCTGTCTTGGCGTGGTGCCCCAGGAGTTCAATTGCAACGGCTTTGAAACGGTGCTCCATGTCCTGCTCAACCAGGCCGGGTATTACGGGGTTCCGCGCGCGGTGGCGCAGCGCAACGCTGCTCATTACCTCAAGGAATTGGGCCTGTGGGACAAGCGCAATGAGGTGGTGCGCAACCTGTCGGGGGGGATGAAGCGGCGGTTGATGATCGCCCGGGCGCTGGTGCATGAACCTCGCCTGCTGATCCTGGACGAACCGACGGCCGGTGTGGACATCGAGTTGCGCCGAGGCATGTGGACCTTTCTCCAGGAATTGAACCGGCAGGGCGTCACCATCATCCTGACCACCCACTACCTGGAAGAAGCCGAACAGTTGTGCCGCAACATCGCCATCATCGATCAGGGCCGCATCATCGAGCACACCACGATGCACGAGCTGCTGGCGCGGCTGGGCACGGAAACCCTGGTGCTGACGCTGGCCGAGCCGGTGCATGCCTTGCCCACCACCGGCGATTACCCTGTGCGCCTGCGTGATTCCCATACTTTGGAAGTCGACGTGCGGGCTGATCAGGACCTCAATGGCTTGTTTGAGTGGCTCGCCTCGCGTGGCATCCGGGTGCGATTCATGCGCAACAAGGCCAACCGGCTGGAGGAGTTGTTCGTGCAATTGGTGGCCGCCAATCCACAAGGCGACGCGGCCGCCAGGGGGCAGGCATGAGCGAAGCCGTGGCATCTTATCGACTGCGCCGCCATGCCATCGCCTTTGAAACGATCTTCCGCAAGGAAATCCGCCGCTTCCTGCGCATCTGGCCGCAAACCCTGGTGCCGCCGGCAATCACCATGACGCTGTACTTCGTCATTTTCGGCAACCTGATCGGCTCCCGCATCGGCACCATGGGTGGGCACAACTATGTCGACTACATCGTGCCGGGCCTGATCATGATGTCGGTGATCACCAGCGCCTACGCCAACGTGGTCAGCTCTTTCTTCGGCGCCAAGTTCCAGCGCTTTGTGGAAGAGCTGCTGGTGGCGCCGGTGCCCAGCTACATCATTCTGGCGGGCTTCGTGACGGGCGGGATCGTGCGCGGCATGCTGGTGGCGGGGATGGTGACTGGCGTCTCGCTGTTGTTCACGGACCTGCACATTGCCCATCCGCTCATCACGCTCAGCGTGATGCTGCTCGCCGCGACCCTGCTGTCGGTGGCCGGATTCATCAATGCCCTGTATGCCAAGACTTTCGACGATATCTCCATCGTCCCGACCTTCGTCCTCACCCCGCTGACCTATCTGGGCGGCGTGTTCTACTCCATCGACCTGTTGCCTGGCTTCTGGCAGGGCTTGTCCCGGCTCAATCCCATCCTCTACATGGTCAATGCCTTTCGCTACGGCATGCTGGGGCACTCCGACATCTCGTTGTCCATGGCCTACGCCATGATGTTGCTGGCCATCGTCGTGGGGATCGGCTGGGCCCTGTGGCTGCTGGAACGTGGCACCGGTCTGCGGAGTTGAGGACATCGTCCATGGACGTGGCCGTTGTGACCGGAGGCGGAACGGGGATTGGGCGGGCGTTGTGCAGCATACTCGCCGAGCGCGGCATGTCGGTGCTGGCGGTGGGGCGGCGGGCGGAACCCTTGCAGGTGCTGGCAACCGAGTTCCCCGGGCGCGTCGAGCCGGTGGTGGCCGATGTGGCCACGCCGGCAGGCCGGGAGACCATCGCCAGTGCGGTCGGAACTGGCCGGCGGCTGCGTTTCCTGGTCCACAATGCCGGCACCATTGCGCCGATTGGCCTGCTGCAAGCGCTGACCCCCGAGGCGCTGCGGGATCATCTGGCCACCAATTTGGAAGGCCCCTTGTTCCTCAGCCAGCGCCTGTTGCCCCAGCTTTCCGGCGGGCGCATCCTGCATCTTTCATCCGGCGCGGCGCATCATGCCTACGCAGGTTGGGGGCCTTATTGCATGGGCAAGGCGGCGCTGCACATGCTGTATCAAGTGTGGCGCGAGGAGCTGGGGGATCGCGGCATCCGGATCGGCAGCGCCCGGCCGGGGGTGGTGGATACGCCGATGCAGGCGCTGATCCGCGCGACGCCGGCCAGGGAATTCCCCGGCGTCGGGCGTTTTCTCCGCCTGCATCAGGAAAACCAGCTGCGCAGCCCCGTCGATGCAGCGCATTTCCTCGCCTGGCTGCTGCTGGCGGTGGACGATGGGCGCTTCGAGGCGGCCGAATGGGATATTGGCGCCTGCGAGGACGCGTGGCGCGCCTTTGCGAAACAGGAAAGAACACATTCAGGGAGGATGATGGGCGATGGGGACTCACGCACAGGCCCAAGCCGAGGGCCAGATCGAGGTGTTCCAGACCGATGATGGTCTGGAGCTGTGTCTCGGACGCTGGGGGCAGCCGCAACGGGGCAGTGTCATCTTGCTGCACGGTGGCGGTCAGACCCGCCATGCCTGGGGCAACAGCGCCGCCCGCCTGGCTGCTGCCGGTTGGGAGGCACTGGCCCTCGATCTGCGCGGCCATGGTGATTCGCAATGGTCGCCAAGCGGCGATTACGCCCTGAGCCGTATGGCCCGCGACGTGGAAGGCATCGCCCTGACCCTGGCCCATCGCCCGGTCTTGGTAGGCGCCTCCATGGGCGGCATGACTGCTCTTTATGCCCTGGGCCGGATGAATCCGGATCTGGCCCACGCCCTGGTGCTGGTGGATGTCGTGCCGCGCATGGAGGGCTCCGGCGTGCGCCGCATCGTGCAATTCATGCAGGCCCATCCGGAGGGATTCGCCACGCTGGAAGAGGCCGCCGATGCCGTGGCGGCCTATCGCCGCGACACCCGGGAGCGCCCGGCCGATCTGGCCGGCTTGCGCAAGAACCTGCGCCAGCGCGCCGATGGCCGCTGGTACTGGCATTGGGACCCGCAGATGCTCCAGCCCCGCAATCCCCAGGCCATGGCCGACTACATGGGCCTGTTCGACGCGGCCCGCGCGATCCAGGTGCCGACCCTGTTGGTGCGCGGCCAGCGCAGCGACGTGGTAAGCGAGAAAGGAGCGAAAGAATTCCTCGACATGGTGCCCCATGCCGAATTCGTCGACGTGGCGGGTGCCGGACACATGGTGGCAGGAGATAACAACGACGCTTTCAGCGCCGCTATCGTCGATTTCCTCGAACGACATCCGCAACCGATCACCGCATCAGGGCCATAAGGGCTCGGCATTGCGGGCGCCTGTTGCACTGGGCCACTTTCCAATTCTTCGCTGGGCAGGTCAAAACGGTGCCGGAGTCCTATAGCCGGTGGCCGTGTGGGCGAGCAACCCAGCCTTTGTTGGCGACGGACATGAATGCCGCAACTCATTCGACGCCGGCATGTAAGCCGCATTGGCTGATTGGGGATCAGGCCGAGGGGGAATTCGCCGAGTGGGGAGCGTTGACCTGTTGCCGATGACCATGGGACGGTGCCGGAGCACGGGCGGCCTTGCGGACGCGCTGTACCACATGGGCCGGCAGGGTGAGCACCAGGCCGACACCGACAATCTGGTGGCTGAGACTGGCGAGGGTGCGCAGGGTGTCGTCACCGCTGTAGTACAGCACCAGGGCGGATGCCATCAGCGTCGCAAACAAGGCCAGCAGGCTGATTCCCGTGGCCCGGCTGCGGCGCGCGCGCCAGCCGGCGCCGACATGCTGGGCCAGAAACAGTCCCAGGGCCACCGCCATCAGATAACCCAGAACGCCATGGAAAATCATGAGCTGGTGGAGCAGGGCATAGGGCCGGTTTTCGCCCGCGATTCCGCCATTGGCATAGTGGATACCCATCCAGATCAGGCCCGTGACGCCCAGCCCCGTCAGGGTCAGATAGAGGAACATCCGCTGCCAGGCGGGGGCGCTATTGATGCGCGGCACAGAGGCCATGCGGAGTCTCCTCGGAAACGGGCGGGAACAGGTGCGCCTTGGCGCCCAGTGATTCAAACAGCGGGCTCAGGTTCAGGCCGCCGGCATCGGCCAGCGCGGCGACCTTGGTCAGGGCATCGGCATGCATGCAGCGGGGAGCAGTCACTGTGATGCAGCCGGATAATGTCACCGCTTGACCGGAGGCGGGGTGGATCACCGCGCTGGGCACTTCTTCGGCGACACCAAGAAAATAGCTTCCCGTTGTGGCAAAGGCGATCTCACGGTATTCGCCCAACGACCACAGCCGTGTGGGCTGGCGCGGATCCCGCAGTGAAACCGCCTGCCCCTCAGTGCCGAACAAGCGCAAATCACCGCCCGCATTGACGCAGCCCGTCGTCATTCCTTGGGCCTGCAGGACCGCGACCGCCCGGTCGACGGCGTAACCCTTGGCGATGCCGTCCAGGTTCACAGTCAGCGGCTGGCGCAGACGCACCCGCGCGCTATCGTCCAGTTCCAGGTCCGCCATCCCGCCACTGCGGGCAACCGCCCATCCGGAGGAATCGGCCGGCAGCAGGCCGCAGGCACGCAGATGCCGTTCGCAGGTGATGTCGAACAACCCGCCGCTGCGCTCCCAAAGCATCTGGGCGGTGTGCAGGACCGCTGCGGTGCAGGGGTCGACGTCCAGCCAGTGGCCGGGCGGCGCCCGGTTGATCCGACCCACATCGCTGTCGGGCGCATGCCAGCTCATCAGGTGGTGGATGCGGCCGATTTCGGCGAAGGCCGTCTCGAACGCCTGGGCGGGGTAGGGTGCCCCTGGCGCATCAAGGGTGATCTCCACATAGGTCCCCAGCAGCGGCCGGGCGCGCCGCCACGGGCCGATCTGAGGGCTAGCGGATGGCGACGTCATGGGTGATCAGCAGGCGGCGGATGCCGTCGGTGATGTGGACACAGGAGAGCGTGGCGCCGGAGATGTTCTGGATGTCCTCGTTGATGCGCAGGGTGTCACGGCTGGTCTTGCCGGTGAATTGATTGCGCCATGCGGCGCGCCGGACTTCATCGCCATGGGTTTCCCGGAAATCCAGGATTTCGACCTGGCGCACCGCGCCGGTGCTGTCGAGCGCGACGGCATAGGTGATGAATTCGTGCTTGCCCAGCACCTGGTCCAGCACGAAATAGCCGCCGTTGGCCGCGCGCCAGCGTTTCAGCGTCGTCTGGCGCACTTTCATGCCGCTGCGTTGCTCGATCTCCCGCTTCTGGACGTCGGTAAGGGTCAGGGGGGCGGCCGTGAGAATCGTGTCGGGGAACATGATGGCCTGGGCCTGTTCCACCGACAGGTACTGCACCGCATAGCAGGCTGGCGACGCGGCCAGGGCGGCGAGGGGCAGGACCATGAAGGGCGTACGGCGATCCATTTCTGGGTCCTCCCAGCTTAGAAGTTGTAACCCACCTTCATGCGCAACTCGCGCTTTTCGTGCTCGTGCAGGTGGAGGTCCTCGTCCCGGTTGGGGTCGGATGGCCGGCCTGTGAGCTGAGGCAAATAGGTGAAGGTCCACCACCATTGCTTGGCGCCGTAGTGCAGGGTCGGACCGAGAAAGAAGCCGTAGTGCTCGCGGGTATTGGCGTCCGGCCAGTCCGGATATTCAGAGTGGTAACGCGATTCCAGGCCGCCAAACCACTTGGGGGCAAAGCGATACGAAACACCCGAGGTCACCTCAAAAGCCAGTTCGGTTTCCCATTCGTCTTCACCCTCGAACTTACGTACCTCGAACTCGGGCGTCAGGTTGGTGGCCCAGATCAACTGGTCCTCCAAGAAGTTCTTCTGCACGATCAGCTTGGTTTCCAGTGACATTTCCTTTTGTTCCTGGCCCGTGATCTTGAAGATCTCCGAGTAACCCGGCTCGACATACAGCGACAGGCCGAAAGGGTGGGTATAGGGGCTCAGGAAGTTATATTTGAGGGAGCCCTGCACCCCCTGGAAGCCGAAGCGATTGATGTCGGGATATTCCGGCATGCCCGTCTCGTCTGCTGGCGCCGCACCGTCGATGTCATGGGCGCGCCAGTTCAGATAGAGCGAGCCGGTAAGGCGGTCGGTCAGTCCGCGTTCCAGTTCGATGCGGTAATCCTGGGCCGCGTATTTCCCTTGTCCCTTGTCGCGCCGATCCGTCGCCCACAGATAAACCTCGTTGGCTCCCTTCGGCAGGGTGTCCGCCCCCGTCACATAGCCGAACAGGTTCTCGTCCGCATATCCGGGCAGGGTGTACAAGCCCAGCAGGAGCGCCGCTCCCACGATGGGAAGACCACGCGCAGGGTGAAGAGGAGGGCGGATGGGAAGCGGGTTCATCGGTGGACTCCAGAGAGCTGCGTTTCCGTGAATTATTCTCCTAATGAGAATCAAACGCAATTGATCTGGATCACGTTTTGGGCTATGCGGCGACGGATCGAAGCTTCAAGGAAAAGCCTGTTCCTTTCGGGTAGCGACACTTGAACGCGAGCATTCGGCCTGAGGGGGGCACTCAGGCAGGGACTCAAGTGCCCCTGCGGGAATCCGGATCAGCCGTGGCCGCTCAGCTGCCCGAACAGCCGGAAGCCGCCCACATAGGTGCCCATGGAGGCGCCCAGGTTGACCAGCATGAATACCAGGAAAGTGCGTGCGACCCGGTTGCGCCACCAGCCGGAGAAATGCGCCACGTCTTCGCGCAGGCTGGCGAAATCAGCAACCCGGGGCTTACGCAGCCACAGTTCCAGCGCGACGGCCACCATGCCCGCGCCGATCAGCGGATGCAGCGTGGTGATGGGCGCGGCCAGGAAAGATCCCAGGATAGTGAGCGGATGGGCCAGGGCAATGGTGGCGCCCACGGCAGCCAGCCCGCCGGTGATGACGATCCAGTCCAGGACCAATTGCCAACCCAGCTCGGGGCCACGGATAAAACCGACGACGAACCCAC
>Ga0209851_1000065_pt1 | contig 38691 bp, 55 predicted proteins | sample GWRWT4_14Oct14_FD_187195 | JGI IMG/M metagenome (GOLD analysis project Ga0209851, IMG submission 187195) | Sand microcosm microbial communities from a hyporheic zone in Columbia River, Washington, USA - GW-RW T4_14-Oct-14 (SPAdes) (version 2) | ecosystem: Engineered > Artificial ecosystem > Sand... | reverse complement strand
GACTGAACGAATGAGCGATTGAATGACTGAACGAATGAGCGATTGAATGACTGAACGAATGAGCGATTGAATGACTGAACGAATGAGCGATTGAATGACTGAACGAATGAGCGATTGAATGACTGAATGACTGAATGACTGAGCGATTGAATGACTGAACGAATGAGCGATTGAATGACTGAACGAATGAGCGAATGACTGAGCGATTGAATGACTGAACGAATGAGCGAATGACTATCTTAAAATCCCGAAAATCCCAAATTATTATTGATCGCATATCGTGTGTCACAGCACCGCCGCACCACAGCACCACAGCACCACCGCACCACACGCACCACACTGCACCAGGAGGCACGCGCCGCGCTCAACCGCGCACTGCCCGCGACACCCGGCCAGCCACCGACCGGACCGGCGCACAGGGGGGGGGGAGACTCGTCGATAGAGTGTCACACTTGTAGTACCACCACCAGAAAATCTAGCACAGCTTTTTTGAAATTAGCAGTAACTTTACATTAAATAGGTGACATATGTTCGTCTGGACAATCAGTGATGTGTTAACCCTTGCAATTGTGATCGCCCTGGTTGTACTAGGTGGGGCAGTAGCTATAGGCTCCGCTGCAACGCGAGCCAAGTGTAAGCACGATGGTAGACTAATTGAGACCCAAGCCTGCGATGCCATTTGTGAGAAGTGTGGTAAGAATATGGGCTTTATTGGAAAGTACCGCCCCACAGTGAAATTTTAGGGAATATGCCAATGAGGGTTGACTAAACCTTCCGACTATGTTATTAGTTTTACGTTCGCCAAATCATTGCCCAACTAGAGACGTAGTAAATGTTAAAGTCGGATATGACCATCATATCGGAAATGACGGATGCTGAATCGGCACAGCCGCAGCCTATGATGTCAGCAAAGGACGCACGCGAATCAAGAGAATACAACTACGATATAATCTTCACCCGTATCCTTCCCCAACTAGAATCAGGAAGACCGCTTTCTGAACTACTCCGTGAAATTGCCGAAAGAGAAACAAACCTCGATATCACTGGATTTAGACGTTGGGTTCACAACGACGATGCCCGAAGTAAGACATACAAGGCGGCCAAGAAGATTGGCGCCCACTGTGTGGAAGACGAGATGCTGCGCATTGCAGACGACGTTGATAAGGATGTGTACCGCTCCAAACTGCAACTCGACACCCGCAAATGGCTTCTTGGTGTGTGGGATAGAGACACCTATGGGGATAAGCGGGAAGTTGCCAATACGTCGGACAAGCAGGTCAATATATTCATTGATGGCATTACTCCGAAAGCCAATACAGGGCTAACAATTGATAACGATGACCCATTCTTAATTGGAAATGACTGATGGCCGATTTGAGGTTTGAATTACTCAACTGGCAAATGAAGGAGTTCAAGAAGAACCCTCGGTTTTCTGTAATCATGGCGGGCAGACGGTGCGGTAAGACCAGCGGGGCTATTAAGAAGGCTTTGATAAAGGGCATAGAGTGCCCAGATAAGACGGCTGGCGTAGCCTATGTTGCGCCCACACAAGCCATGGCTAGACGTTTGGCATGGAACGCCATACTCGAACAAGGAAAGTCGATTATTCGATCAGTAAGTAACACCCACATGGAAGTGACACTGATCAATGGGGTGACTATCTATGTCGCTGGTGCGGATAAGCCGGATAACCTACGTGGATTAAAGCTGTACTTTGTTGTTCTCGATGAAATAAAAGATTTCAAGCCTGATGTTTGGCCTATGGTAATACGCCCTGCGCTTACGGATATGAAGGGTGGGGCAATGTTTATTGGAACACCTGAACCAGGTGACAACCAGTTCAATGACTTGTTCGATTATGCCGAAAGTGGAGTGGACAAGGACTGGACTGCTACGCTATTGACCACCTATGACAATGAAACGATCGATCGAGATGAAATAGAGACTGCCAAACGCACCCTATCTACAGCGGTATTTGAGCAAGAATATATGGCCAACAGGTTTACATCCGGGGCCAATTTATTAAAGATGGAATGGTTTAAGCATGGCCCTGACCCAATAGAAGGGGATTATTACATAACTATTGACCCAGCGGGATTTGAAAGCGTAATTGACCCGAAAAAGAAAAAGCATCTTGATAATTTTGCAATTGCGATAGTAAAAGTTACCCCTACTGGCAAATGGTGGGTACATAAGATAGATTATGGTCGGTGGGACGTCAGGGAAGCGTCCGTTCGCGTGATGATGGCAATCCGTACATTTAAGCCACTGAGTATTGGAATAGAGCGTGGATCGTTGGCAAGGGCGTTTCTTCCCTACTTCACAGACTTGATGCGCAAGAACAACATGGTTTACCCAAATATCAAGCCAATTTCAACAAGCGGCTCATCAAAGATCAATAGGATATCATACGCGCTTCAGGGGATGATGGAGCATGGTCGAATAGAGTTCAACGTGAATGAGAATTGGGATCAGTTCAGACGAGAAATGATCGCATTCCCATCACCTCGTACTCACGATGACCTTTTGGATTCCTTATCAATGATTGCGCACCTGGTTACCGTCCCATATGGCGGAAATCGCAATAACGATGACTACAACTACATAGTGATGGATGAAATATGTGGATTTTAGTCCAATTTAACGTATTTTCAAAGTAGGGCGATAACCAATGGTAGATATTGTAATCAATCGCAATGACCCTCAGATACTTGACGACGTTGATCAAGACGAAGTAGTTAGTAAGTTTTACAAACTGACGGATGGCGATGAAAAGCTGGTGTCGTTTGTTTTGGAACAGACTGATTCATGGCGGGAATATAGGAACGCCAACTATTTAGATAACTGGCTGAAGTATGAGCGAATTTGGCGAGGAGAATGGAGTGCTTCTGACAAGTTACGCAAAAGTGAACGCAGTAGGATAATATCACCTGCCACACAACAGGCCGTGGAAACAAGACATGCTGAAATAATGGAAGCTATTTTTGGCCAAGGTGAGTTTTTCGATATTGTTGACGATATCGAAGATCAGAATGGCCCCATGGATGTAGCCAAGATTAAGGCGCTGCTGGCAGAGGACTTTAAGCGGGACAAAATTCGCAAATCGTTTGATCAGATCACCCTGATGGGTGAAATATATGGAACAATGATTGGCGAAATAGTAATTGGGGAGGAAGATATTTATACGCCGATGGAAATCCCATTAGGCAATGACAAGTTTGCACATGGCACAACACCGGGGAAAAGGACGTTTGTTAAACTCAACCCAGTAAGCCCTAAGAATTTCCTATTTGACCCGAATGGTACTGAGATCAACAACTGTCTTGGGTGCGCGATAGAGAAGTACGTGTCCATCCACACCATTAAACAGGGAATAAAAAACGGAAAGTATCTAAACGTAGATATTGAGGCGACTTACTCCCAGAGCGAGAAGGAGGAGTTGGTAGAAGCCGTAGCCTTTGATAAGAATAAAGGGCTTTTGCTCACATACTACGGTCTTGTGCCAAGAGAGTATCTGACGAACGGTGAGGGGGATGTTGCCGATTCGGACGACTATTCCGATATGGTCGAGGCAATTGTGGTTATTGCCAATGGTGGGTTATTGCTGAAGCGTGAAGAATCGCCCTATATGATGAAGGACCGGCCGGTCCTTACTGCGCAATCCGATACCGTACCAAATCGGATCTTGGGCAGAGGGACAGTTGAGAAAGCATTTAATATGCAGTCGGGAATAGATGGGTCAATGCGCTCACATTTGGACTCGCTTGCTTTGACCAATGCGCCAATGTTCGGCATCGACTCAACAAGGTTCCCAAGAGGAAAGACATTTGAGGCATACCCAGGTAACACGTTTTTTACCACTGGCCCAGCCGATGAAATTATAAAAAGAATAGACCTTGGCGTAACGGACAATAATGCGCTGGTCGCGAGTAAGGAATTTGAGAGAATGCTACTCATGGCCACTGGCACAATTGACTCCGCAGGTTCACCTTCACAGGTGTCCAGAGATGGCGATATGGATATGGCTACAGCTACCATGATCAAGAAATACAAACGAGTACTCGTTAACTTTCAGGAAGACTTCTTGATTCCGTTTATTAATAAGTCGATCTGGAGACGGATGCAATATGACGCAGAGCGGTATCCATCGGTAGACGTTACGTTTATTCCTACAGGTACGCTTGGGATAATTGCAAGAGAACATGAACAAAAGCAGATAGCATTCCTGATTCAGACACTTGGTGCGCAATCCCCACTCACCCCAGTATTAATGAAAGGCATATTGCATAATTCCTCACACCCTCAGCGGGAGGAGCTAATTGCCCAATTGGGCGAAGCAATGAAGCCTGACCCGGCAACGGCGCAGGCGGAGCAACAGAAAGCGCAGGGAGAGGCAGCGTTAAATGAAGCGAAGATTGCGAAAATTGCAGCGGAGATAAAGAATATTGAGCAGGATACGATCGACGCACCATCAATCGCAAAAGCCAAGTTGATTGCGGCACTATCAACAAATCTTCAAAACGGTGAAGAGGACAAAGACTTTGACAGACGATACAAGATATCCAAATTAATGCTTGAGGAAAAAGCCATTGATAACACACGCGATATTTCAGAAAACCAACTACTTTCCAGTATGAATAAGGGACAACCAAATGAATAAGGAACTTGAGGACTATTATATCGAGCGATTCAAAATGTTTGAGACAAAAGGCTGGAAAGACCTGATGGAAGATCTTCAGAAAGCCGCAGATGCGACTAACCGATTGGATGGAGTGACCGTGGACACACTTACGTTCAAACAAGGTGAAATGAGTGTGCTACGTTGGATGTTGTCGCTAAAGGATCTAAGTGAGGCAGTATTCGATGAATTGACTACGCCCAAGGATGAGCCAGAGGAATAGGGAAATGAGGATAATGCTTGATTTTGCATGTAAGTCTTGTGGAACAGTGAAAGAGAAGTTCATCAATCACAAGGAGAAGGTGGTTGATTGCGAGTGCGGAGGAAAGGCGATGCGAATTATATCTACTCCCACAATACGACTTGATGGAACATCCGGACACTTTCCATCGGCCCATGATAAGTGGGCAACGATTCGAGAAAAGCACGCAAGGCGGAACGCTGCGAAACGACAAAGGGAAGGTGCCAATGAGTAGTTGACAATCGCGTAGTATAGTGGTAGAAGAATAACATCTCCTCCATAAGCCATTTGGCCGGAGGATTATTTAAATTCCTATAACCCAAGATGGGCAGGAGAACGAAAGTGGTTGAAATAGTAGATGATCTTTATGAAGCTGGTGACGAATCCGAGGCAGTTGATAACCAACTACAACCAAGCGAACCCGTTATTACGCCAGAAGCTCCACCTGTAGATGACGTACCTGAGAAATACAAAGGTAAAGCAATCCAAGACGTCATCAAGATGCACCAAGAGGCGGAAAGACTCGCCAGTAGGCACGCTCAAGAGGTGGGAGAAGTTAGGAAGCTGGCAGACCAGTTAATAAAATCACAAATTTCACAACCGCCTGAAAAAGAACCTGACGATAAGTTGGACTTTTTTGATAACCCAGAAGAGGCTGTTCGTAGATCTATTGAAAGTAATCCAATCGTCAAAGCCACGCAAGAATACGCACTGCTTGCACAGAGAGCACAAATCAAGCGGGAATTTGACGAACTTCATCCAGACGCAGGTCAGATAGTAAACGACCCTGCATTCAATGAGTGGGTTACAGCAAGCAAGATCCGAACAGCCTTGTACAAACAGGCCGTCGATTATGACCTCGACGCAGGGAACGAACTGTTTTCCACATTCAAGCAATTGAGAAAGGTTGCCGCAAATAGCAGCAGAGCGGATACAAGTGAGGCAGATAGAGAATCTCGATCTTCTGCAATACGTGCAGCCTCAGTTGACGTAGGTGGAGCTGGAGAAACAACGAAGAAGCGATTTAGTCGGCAGAGTTTAATCAGAATGCAAATCACAGATCCGGCAAAGTACGAGGCCAATCAGGACGAAATAGCGTTGGCGTATCGGGAAGGCCGGGTATACTAATTGATTATAGGAGTTAAATAATATGGCATTAGGATCAGGTCACCAAACCACCACAACGGATTCGGCGTTTATTGCCGAGCAATGGAGTGACGAGGTAATTGCAGCAAAGGAAAAGAAACTAGCCCTTGCTCGCCTTGTCACCAATATCTCATTTGTTGGTAAAAAATACGACACTTTGCATATCCCAGTGCCAGGTAGAGGAAATGCGTCACAAAAGTTAGCGAACACCCAAGTAACGCTGGTCACGGATACCGCCACTGACATTGCCGTACTCATTGATCAACATTGGGAATACTCAAAGCTGTATGAGGATATTTCGCAACTTCAGGCAAAATCGTCAATGCGACGATTCTATACCGAAGATGCGGGGTATGCCTTGGCGAGAAAAATAGACCAAACCCTGCACCTATTGGGCGCTGGTCTAAACGGTGGAAGTATTGCGGGAGCAACCAACCTTTACGAAACTGCCGTAATTGGTGGTGACGGCGTGACCGCATTTTCAGGGTCAGGCAATAACGGTACTGCTCTTACGGACGCTGGTTTACGCAAGGCAATTCAGTCACTTGAGGATAATGACTACGCCACGGATGAACTGTCATTCGTAATCCCACCTGTTGAGGCTTCGGTCATCCGTGGAATTGACAGGTTTACGCAGGACGCATTTAGGGGCGATGGTTCTACGCTGATCACAGGGCGAATTGGTAATCTATATGGTGTCGAGGTGATCGGGACCTCGAATTGCCCATGGATTCACCGAAATAGTGTGACAAGTACGCAGTCTGTAACTTTTACGTCAGCCGCGCCAACTGGTGCATCATTTGCTGACGCATTCGGTCTTACTGTGGACTGGGCAACATCGTCCCCAACTGACACAAAGTACCGTGCCTGTTTACTGCTGCACAAAGACGCCCTTGCGTTAGCCACGCAACAAAAGGTGCGAACTCAGTCTCAATACAAACAAGAATATCTGGGAACATTGGTTACGGCAGATACCGTGTTTGGCACAAAAGAGCTGCGTGACTATGCTGGTGTTGCTATAATTGTACCTGCATAATAGGTAAAGTGTTGCTGTAGGCTGACTGATATTCTCAATCGGCCTACAGTAAATAAAAGTAAAACGGTGGATAATATGACAACATTTAGATGTAAGCGATCAGGAAATCTTGTATCATTTATCAACGAAGGTGATATCCAAGGATTAAGGGCGCACGAGGGGTACGAAGAAGTATTAGAAAACGAGAAGCCTGCTAAAATTTCAGAAAACGATCAGCTGCAAACTCTTACAGCAAAACGAAAATACACAAAGCATAATTGCGATGTTGCGCCTTACCGCCCAGTTACAGTCTCCGCTCTCCCCATAACTGAGGAATAATCTATGCCACAACCCGAAGGAATGCTTACGGGAGGTGCTTCTCCTGGGAGAAGTCCTTACAATGGCGAAATAAAAGTAGAGAATGATATTGTACCTGTCAAAGATGGGGTATTGACCTATGAAGGCAATACAATGTTTGTTTCAGATGACGGGATGATGGTGGTCACACCAGAAAGAGCGCTGATTGGGTACATAGAGAATGGCGAGCTGAAAGAAACAAACCCTGCCCATGAGGAAATGCTGAGACAAAAAGGAGTCCTCGAACAATGAGTTGGGTAAGCGAGCGATACAAGGATGCCAGAGAAAGCGTAAGTAGCGCATCGGACAGCATTGGAAATGCAACTGGGAACTTGGTAGGTAAGATCCCCGGAAACGAGAACGACTGGAAACGGGTCGCAAAGGTGGGCGTAGCCGCGACCGGTGTATATTTTGCTGCCCCTTATGTGGCATCTACGTTAGCGGCTGGTGCTACTACTGCTAGCACTGCCGGGTCATATGTTAACGCAGCGGGTCAGTTGGTGTCGTCATCGGTACCAAGCCTTGGTGGCATGCTACCGGCAGGTGGCGGCATGGTTGACGCACTTGGTGGATGGGGCAATATTGCAACAACTGGCGCAATGGTCGGCGGAGGACTATTATCCGCAAACAGCGCGAAGGACGCATCCAAATCACTGGCGAACTCACAAATTGAGGCTGCCCGTATTGCTGCGGACGCTGCCAAGTTTAGACCTGTTGGTGTAACAACCCGTTATGGATCATCAAAGTTCGACATGGATCAGGACGGCAATATCATTAGTGCCGGATACAATCCATCACAGCAAACAAAATCCCTACAAGATAGATTGACTCCAATGATTGATTCAGGGATGGCGCAGTTCAATAGATCCCCTACTGACAATATTGGGCTATTCGATGGCGGAAAGAGAGCTATGTCGTTAGGGAATAGCTATATGAGTACCTCGCCACAGGATCAAGCAAGAAAGTACATGGAAGATCAGATGGCGCTCATTAATCCGTCAAGGGAGAGAAGCCTCGCTGAGTTAATATCCACGTTGCAGGGACAGGGCAGGCAGGGGCTTGCTGTAGGTGGTACAACAGATGGCGGATTTAGGCCATCCAACCCAGAGATGGACGCCTATTATAATGCCCAACGGATGCAGGACTTACAGTTGGCAGCAGACTCCACAGCGGGAGGCATGGATTATTCCAAATTTGGCGTAGACATGACGACCGCTGGTGGAAACATGATGTCGAATTACTACAATAACCAAACCAATTCGTTTTCCCCCTACAATGCCGCATTAGGTGGCCAAGTAAAACTTGAAGGACTTGCTCAGAATGCCATGGATATGGGCATAGATATAGGCGCAAAAGGGACTGCGGCAAGAGATCGGTCAGGGCAGCTATTGGCCGCCGGAACAACGGATGCAGCTAACTCGATGTACCAATCTAACGCGTATAATCCATACGCATACGGATTGGGCATGTTGGGGTCAACCCTTGGTAAAAATTACGATATGAGGACCAAGGCTGACGCTGAAGCGCAAGCAAGGGCTAAGTGGGGGTAATATGGCAAATGGTGGAATGATACCTTCAATGATCGGAAGAAGCCCCTACGAGGCAGACCGTGAGCAATTTCGGTCTTCCCAACAAGATGCCTTAGAGCTTGCTAAACTTGATCCACTCAGTGCGTCAAAATACATGATGGGAATGGCGGGCGCAGGGTTTGCCAGACCTGTTGCAAATATGCTCGGATTAGAAAACCCAGATGTATCAGAAGCAGAACAGGTTAGTTTCATCCAGAAGGGGATTGACCACTCTACCCCAGAAGGTTTACTGAAAGGTGCAGAAAGGTTCAATAGTGTTGGGAATACCAAGATGGCTGTTGCATATACTCAAGCCGCTCAGGAGAGACAGAGCCAGCTTGAGCAAGGAAGACTTAACGCGGCAAGGACAGACAACGCGCTAAAGTTGCCCGGTTGGAAACATGAGGAAAAAATGCGATCTCTTGAAAACACCGCCGCCATACGAAAGGCTTCTGCCGAAAACACTGCGCAAAGTATTGCTGCAAGAGCACAGGCCACAAATGATCGTAATGCGTTAATGGAGAGGATGAATAACGCAGATAACGCCGCAAGGGCGCGACTGGAGGAGATGAAAATTGGTGCAAAAAAAGAAGACGGGAAGCAAAAACTAAGCGAAAAATTAGAGGTTGATTGGGCTAAGAGAAATACACGTATTGAGGCGATGGATGGCCTTTCCTCTGAGGTATTTGGTAAACTTAAATCACTTGTGAAAGAGCCTGGGTTTAGTAACCTGGTTCATCCGATAGAGCAGGGTTATAGGTATGCGCCCGGTGATACCCAACGAGCCAATGATTTGCTGTCAGAAATACAACAAACATTGAAAAAGGTAGGTGTTGCTGACATAAAAACCCTACTCGGTGGATCTGTGGGCACAATGACGTTACAGGAATGGCCAATTGCGGCAGATTCTATTGCCAACGTAAAGACAGGCCGAGGTGCAAAATTTACAGTTCGTCAGTTGAACAAAGTAGCAGAACACTTGGTGAACGGCGTAAATGACGAAATAGACAGATACAATGAGCACTTTGGTAAAACAAAAGGATTCAAGGAGAGAGTTGTGTGGGAGCCAATTACTGAAGCCGATATTGGTGCATCTCGCAATGATCCAGCGGTATCCAGTAGTCCACCAATGGGAAAAGTTAGAAATTTTAGGCCAAAGGGTGAGTAGATATGCCAAAAATTGCAGAATATGAAGCGCCCGATGGCCGTATCTTTGAAATGGAAGTCGATGATGACGTAACACTCGAACAGGCCCAACAGATGGGTGACGAGCAGTATAGGCAATACCTCAAGTCGCAGCCCTCTGATGGAGCAGACGAACTTGCGAAACATGACGCAAGAATGAAAAAGGAATATGAGGAATCTGGTGCAGGGATGGTACTTGAGCCAATCTTGCGAATGGGTTCTGAAATTGCGGCAACGGGCATCGGTGGAATTGCCGGTATTGGCGAAATTGTTCGTCAGGCGTTGCCGGGTGGGCAATCAGATGGAGAAGCCCCTGCCAGAGTACAACAGGCCGTAAGGGACAAAATAGTACTTCCTCCATTATCAGATGTCGGAACATCGCCCTACAATCCAATAAACGCCGCACAGAATGCGCTCTCCTATGCCGCTACCCTTGGCGGTGGAACAGACCTTATTGCCGAGAGTATCAGAGGAGAGAACCCTGGATGGGCACGTGACGCCACAGCGAATTTTGTGGGTGCTGCTGCGCCTGCTCTAATAGGCTTTGGTGCACCTTATTTGGCAGGTAAAGCAAGGCCCTATGTAAGCAATATCGTAGGTAAAATAATGGAACCTCACCTTAACCGCGCAACGGCAATCACCAAGCGGACCATGGGAGATAATCCAACTGCTATTCAGAACATAAGAGATTATGCGGCTACAGGAAGAAACGATATCACTGCGTCGCAGGCCGCTGGCCCTACTCAAAGCAGGACATTCCCTGCGTTGGAGGAAATCGTATCGCGACATCCTGATTTTGTCGATAGCTACGGAAACATGCGACTCGCTCAAGAGGGATGGCGCAGAGGTCTTATTGACAAGTTCGCAGGAGGCAGTACACAAGAAGGCTCAATAACTGCACAAGGTGCGCAGAATGCTGCACTAAACGCAAAGCTCGACCCAGTTCGTCAGGATATAATGGATCGAGCAAACGCGCACGTTCCCATCATGAAAGCCAATAATGAAAAAATAACTACCTTGAAAGAAGTCGGCGCATCAAAGAAAGTGATTGACTTGGTAACACGTGAGTTGGAAAAGAACGTTCCGCCAAATGCGATTACAGCAAAGCCATTTTTAGAGCAGATTAGCAGGACAAAAGGCGAGTTTTCGCCAAGTATTCGTCCACATGTGGAAGCAGTACTGAATGACCTTGGTGGAAGAATATCCGCAGCCGAGAAAGCAAATGGGGGGTACCTGACAGCACAGGATATACATCAGCTACGGCAAGCTGGCATAAGTGACGCAATTGAGACAGCAATGAAGGGTGCGGATACCAAAGTAAAAGGTGACGTTTCCAGAGCACTGCGTAAATTCAAGCCACTCAGCGATGATGTAATCAATAAAGCAACTGGTACAAAAGAATGGTCAGACTACCTCCGAAATTTCGCAAAAGGTAAGCGAGTAATTGAGAAAATGGAAATTGCTCAGAAAATGCAAAAGGCTTCTGACAAGAGCCTAGCTGATTTTGGACGAGGGGATTCACCAGATGCACTTGAATCTGTATTTGGCCCGGGCAATAACAGCCATGACCTTGGTAAAAAGATGGGAAGACAGGCCGAGGCGTATAGGGAAATTACTCGCCAGTTGGATAGAGATTCGATGCTGTCAGGGTATGCCAAGGAAGGAGACATTGCAGCAACTCAGATCTTAGCGGAAGGTGGACATTGGCCACGTATTCCAAATATGCTAAAGCCTGGCATAGCCCTAACCAATGCGGCAGGGGACATAATAAAGACCGGAATCAATAAGAGAATACACCAAGATATTGGACGCGCTATGTTGACACCTCAGGCTCTACTGGATTTATGGGATAGGGCACCTTACCTATCACCTACGGCCGAAATGCTGTTGAATCCGACTTCCAATACAGTCCTTACTCAGGGCGGCCTAATGTCAGGAGATGATAACAGATGACGTTTCTTCAAATGGTTAATAACATATTGGTTAGGCTTGGTGAAGACCAAGTGTCGTCTGTGGACTCGACCAAGTATTCAAAAATTGTTGGGATATTCATCAACGACACAATGCGAGAAATAGAAAATACATGGCATTGGCGAGTACTGCATCAGACATTGGGGTTCACCACGGCAAACATGACTGACGTGTATCTGCTGCCCAACTCAGGGATACGTCAACGGTTTACTGAAGTATACAATAGCTCACAGTATGCGGCATTGCAGAGTAGGCCATTATCATGGATTACAAGTCAGACAATGATTGCACCTGCCATATTTGGAAGACCTTTGTATTATGCGTGGAGCGGCACCAATGGGACAGACAGTTATATAAAGTTGTCGCCTGTTCCCGATGGGGAATATCTATTATTCGTGAACGCATATATCAATTCTGGTGATATGGTGAGCAATAATGATACGCCAAAAGTAGATCCGCATTTGATATTACTTGGTGCGCATGCAAGAGCCGCACTGGAAAGAGGAGAAGATACTGGGATGAGTAGTTCTGAATTATACCAGCTATTTAGGTCAAGTTTATCCGATGCCGTCGCAATGGAGGCCGATGGCCTACAGATGGTGCCTGTATAATGCAGCCGATCCTAACCTTCTCTATCGACAAGCCAGGATATGCCGGAGTAAATACCAGTGATAGTCCGGTGGGCATGGACGCACAATTTGCGCTTACTGCCATCAATTGCGTAATAGATCAATCTGGTAGAACTTGTGCAAGGAAGGGGGGTGTCAGAGTAAGTAGCAACACGAATGCGCAACTTGGTCAAAGTAACATAGAGGCACTTGGGGAACTAATTGCAATAGATGGGGCAAGGACGATTCTTGCAGCAGGGGCGAATAATCTTTTCAAGTTATCAGGAAGCTCGATTGTCACGCTTACTTACGGTGGGGGTGGGGCAGCGCCAACAATCACAGGTAACAATTGGCAACTGGTAAGTCTTGCGGGATCGGCAGTATTCTTCCAACTAGGTCATGACCCACTGTTGTTCGACCCTGCATTATCTACAACGACCTATCGGCGGCTAAGTGAGCACCCAAGCTACACTGGTACCGTACCTCTGGCAAATTGTGCAATCAGTGCCTATGGGCGGATCTGGTGCGCTGACACAACCACGAACCGAATGACAGTTACCTGGTGCGACAGCATGATCAAGCACAAGTGGACAGCGGGTACTGCTGGTTACCTTGATCTGCAAGGTGTGTGGCCAAATGGATCAGATCGAATTGTGGCCCTTGCGTCCCATAACAACTTTCTGATTATCTTTGGCGCACGACAAATATTAATATATCAGGGAGCGAACAATCCATCAACGATGGCCCTATACGATGTCATTGCGGGGATAGGTTGCGCGGGAAGAGATACAATTCAGAATACAGAAGACGATTTGATCTTTCTATCAGACAGTGGAGTAAGATCACTTGAGCGTACAATTCAGGAAAAATCCGCCCCTGTTGGTGACATCAGTGCAAATGTTTGGAACGACATACGTGGTTACATAAGTAGTCAATCTTCCCCATCCAGAATAAAGTCTGCCTATTCGCAGGTGGATGCTTTTTACTTACTGTCATTCCCTGACTCACTTATTGGCTTTTGTTTCAATACCAGAATCAAGTTGGAGAATGGCGCACTACGCGCAACCACTTGGATAGATAACCCCGCGTATGCTTTTCTTTATACGGACGAAAGAGAGTTATACATGGGCAAAGCGGGGTATATTGGCAAATACAATGGTTATTCCGATGATGGCGCAGGTTACCGAATTAGTTATCTTTCACCATGGCTCGATCTTGGAAACGATCAGCGTGTTTCATTGATTAAGCAGGTATCGGCCATCGTGATAGGTGACGTAGACCAGCCAATGATACTTAGTGTCCGGTTTGATTTCGACAGTACGCCTACTACAGCATTCGTTCTGGGGCTAGGTGGCGCATCGCTATCAGAATGGGGGGTTGCCGAATGGGGAATTGGTGAGTGGGGAGTGGGCATTGGGATATCAAACCTTCGTGCACCAATTCGCGGTTCCGGCAAAGTCGTACAGATTGGAATAGATGTTGACATAAGTGGAAATAATGTATCTATTCAGCAAGTCGGCATTCAGGCAAAAAACGGGAAATACTAATATGGCGATTTATACCAAAATTACTGATTTCGCAGCAAAAGATTCACTGACTACAGGTGACCCCCTAAAGAGGGCAAGGGGAACCGAGGTAGACGTAGAGTTCGATAACATTGCGACAGCAATTGAAACTCTTAACACAAGTAAAGCCGTCACAGCTGGTTCATCCACTCAAGCATTCTCGGCAACTACCGCAGCAGAAGGCACCAATACTACTCAGGTCGCTACTACGGCTTTTGTACAGGCGGCCGTTGGCATTGGCTTCAAAAACAAAATCATCGGCGGTGACTTCACCATTAACCCGTGGCAACGTGGTACGAGCTTTCCTGCGATAGCCAGTAATGTTTATTTTGCAGATAGGTGGGCTGTTGGATATGCCACAACTGCTGTAACTACAGCATCGAAGGTAGCAGATTCCCCTACCGCAGCACAGGCTGGAATTTTTACTCAGCATTGTATAAGTATAGCAGTCACTACTGCCGATACCTCGATTGCCGCGAGTGATCTTTACATACTTCGGCAATTTATTGAGGGATTAACCGTCGCGCCATTTGGTTTTGGACAAGCTGGTAGCAGAAACGTAACACTGTCTTTTTGGGTAAAAGGAACTAAGACTGGAATTCATTGTGTCGGGTTTACAAATGGCGCTCAAGGTAGGTCTTACGTCGCTGAATACACCATCGTTGCCACTAACACTTGGGAATACAAGACCATCACAATCCCGGTTGATACAGCAGGTACATGGCGGTATGACACTGGTGTTGGTTTGGATTTATGTTTCTCACTAATGGCGGGTACAACCTTCCAAACCACAGCAAACACATGGGCTGCTGGTAATTTCATTGCAACGGCAAACCAAGTCAACGCTCTGGATTCTACTGCCAATGTATTCAACATTGCCTTAGTGCAACTAGAGGCTGGCTCGGTTGCTACGAAATTCGATGTGCGGAGTGTTGGACATGAGTTAAGCCTTTGTCAAAGATACTACGAAATCATTTACGGTGTTTTACACGCAGCGCAATACTATACGCCGTGGGCGTTTAAGCAGACTAAACGAGCCACCCCTACATTCGTGGCGTTGTCGGCAACCAATGGCGGAACACTTAATCCGGGGACTGTACATGGTACATATCAAGAGACCAATGCCTCATCAGCAATAGCGGCGTCATTCAGCGCCACATCTGAGCTATAAGGATAAATCATGGCATACAAACTAAACCAAAACTCAACATCGATCACCAGAATTTCAGACGGTGCGAGCATTCCCGCTGATCCCCAAAACACAGACTACGCGGAATACCAAAAATGGGTAGCTAAGGGTAATGTTCCTACCCCCGGACAGACGCCGGCTGAGATCACTGCTGCGATAATAGCTTCCACCAATGCTACTGCTGACCGCGTTATTGCCACTCAACTTACCGAGTCCTTCCCACTCATCCTGGACATCCTTGAAGCTATGGCTACGGGTGCTGACAAGGCAGCGATCAAGGTGGTAAACAATCTGGTGAAAGCAGAGTTAGCTAAGAAAGGAAAGGTATAATGAAAACACCAAAATCTGAAACAGAGTCTTTCCACCAAGTTGCGCTTTTCAAGTGGAGGGATACGCAAGTTAACCGCTGGCCAGAGCTTGAGTGGATGCACCACATCGCAAACGGTGGCAGTCGTGGGGATGACGCACGAAGTAGAGCTATTCGTGGCGCACAAATGAAAGCACAGGGGGTAAAGACTGGAATACCAGATGTATTCTTACCCGTGAAACGTGGCGCGTGTAGTGGACTGTATATTGAGCTTAAGAAGCCTTCGCTGAAACCAGTTCGTGCCTATAGTAAGGGCGGAGTAACCGAAGAACAGGCGGCGTTTAGAAGATTTGCCCAAACCCAAGGATTTCTATGGACCGTGTGCTATTCTTGGGAAGATGCCGCATCGGTGATTGTGAACTATCTGGCGATAGTGTAGTTAACCTTGGAGGATCAATGCACGATAAAGACCCTGGCATTTTCGAATTTATTCATCACATTGGACCATACATCAGTACAATTTTTTTATCTTTGTGGGGCGGTATTGTTAACTATATCCAATCTGTAAGGAGAGGACGGATCTTCTCTTGGCGGGAGTTGGCATTTGATTTAATCACATCGTCTTTCGCTGGCCTATTGACATATTATTTTTGTCTAACTGCTGGTATCAGTGATACAATGTCTGCCATACTTATCGCCATATCTGGTCACATGGGTACCCGCGCAATTTCGGGATTTGAGGCAATACACCGTCAAATATTCGGTAAGAATGGGGACAAAGAATGAAATTTATCGACAATATCAAACAGTCACCGAAGATGCTATCTGTTCAATTGGGTACGCTTGGTGTAGGAGCCACTGGATTTCTTGTAGCCTCTCCAGATGCCGCTCTTCAGTTGTGGAACGCTATCCCAGATTCACTAAAGGCAATGATCCCCGTACAATATGTACCACTGGTTGGCGTATTGGTATCCCTACTATCCGTTGTATCCAGATTGATAAAGCAGAAAAATATACAAGCAACGGATGTCAAAAAATGATCACAGTGATGAAGCTGATCGACGATACGATCGCCAAGGAAGGCAATGGCCGCTACACAGATGACCCGAGTGATTCAGGTGGGCCTACACGATGGGGGATTACAAAAAAGACAGCCAGATTATATGGGTATACGGGCGACATGCGCGAACTGCCCAGAGGAAAGGCCGTTGATATATACATGGCAATGAATTGGGTCGAACCTGGGTTCTCGAAAGTAGAGAGGTTTAGTCCCGAACTTGCCGCTGAAATGTTCGATTATGCTGCACCGACTGGAGCAGGTACAGTTATTAAAATGTTACAGCGATGCCTCAATGTCCTGAACTTGGACGGTGATTATTTTCCAGACATAAAGGTAGATGGCACCATTGGAGAAGTTACAACAATGTGCCTTGCTGCCTATACCAAGCGTCGGGGCGGAGAAGGAGTTCTTGTTCTTCGCGGTATGGTGAAATGCCTGTACGGAAATTACCTGATTGAGCTGGCAGAGCGTCGGACAAAGGACGAGAAATTCATATACGGCTGGTTTAAAAATAGGGTACTTGGTTTATGACAATATACCGATTTGGTACAGATATCCACCCGATAACCGGATACAGATTCGGTAGTGACGAGTGGGCATCGTTAATCCAAGCGGAAATTGGTTCAGCTAATCAGTCCATTCGGCAGGCAATAAAACCGAGCATCAAGAGTGCAATTAGATTGTACGATAGTACGGTGACCGCTCCTCCTCCCGCAGTGGTGAACAATGGGTGGATGTCTTTGTTGGATTCAGTACAGGGGACATTTGCCGGGGCAGGAACTACTCAGGTACAAACGTTTTCAGATTACAGTTGGTCGGCTCAGGCAACAGGTGCGCGCAAATCCGCACAGGCCGGGTACATTGATCCAGTGTATTTCGCAAATGCTCAGAATCACAAAGGTGCTGCAATTTTCGAAGTGTCGGCAGCCGGTGCTGTAGATTTTTACGTTGAGCGCGTACTGGGGGAAACCGGCAGTATCAGCACAACGATAACTACGTTTGAGGTACTCACTGGCGGGGCAAGAAGTGGCGCCCACTACTCACCAGTTTCGCAAGTAGTGACATTTTCAGACGGAGAAATAGGCTGGAAGAAAGTCACGGTTAACGTTACATCTATTCCAACCGGCTTCGGCATAATCGGACTCAAGCTGAGTAATTATATCCCTAATGGCACCGGCACTGCACGAAATGAATACTGCTATATCTGGCTGCAAGGAACGGGCACTGTAGCAGGCGCCAAGCATTTGTTATCGCTAGGCGCGGGGGTTGAATCGAATGGCAATACAACTGGTGATGGCAGCGCAGGTAATCCGTGGCGTAGTCCGTCCTATGCGGCTACTCAAATGGGCAACTCTGGTGGCGTGCTATATGTATCAGACGCTAACGGAGCTTATCAGGACTCTGGAGCAAATAAGTCTTCTACGGCATATGGTGGAGCTTTCATATTTGAAAACCTATGCACCGTTACTAATCCGCTAATCGTACTACCGAACCCAAGCAACACAGGTCGACCGGTATTTGATAATGACCTGGGTAGAAATTACGTTGACGTTAACGGCGCAACTCAGTACTCGCCTTATCTGAGCAAAAAAGGCGGCATAATGTGTGGCAGATATGCTTCGCATATTTGGATGATTGGGATGGATTCAATCCACGGCGGCATAGGTGGATATGCTGATGACTATAACTACATTCATCATATTGTTTTATGGCGCATGAAATCACAATGGGTGGCCGCAGAGGGGTCTAACGTCCACAATATCCGCTTTGACGCATCATATGATTGCATCTATGACTCGTGCACAGCGTCAGAAGCGTACACTTATGAAAGCGGCGGTGGCCCATCGCTATGGCCATCTGCCACACCGGGGCCATATCTGGGGACCGTAATACCGATGAACCTTGAGGGGTCTATTCAGTCTTTTCATAGCTACGGCATGAGAATAATTGGCTGCACTACAGATAACGGCGAATATGGGCTGTATCAAAAAAATGCACCTGGTGGACAAGGCGTCAATGTCGGATACTTCACTTATACAGTAAAGCACTGTCTGTTTAAGCGAGTGAAAGCGGCAGCTATAATTCTATCAAACGCTGGCTCAGGCTCACCCCCAACGTTAAAAGCGGTAATAGGATACTGTGTAACCGATGGTAATACACGTGCTGGAGTAGGGGGGAAAGTGGCTCTTGTCGGGATATACATGGACGGGCCAGCCAGCGCCCAGTCTGACCGTATCGACGTATACAACTGTGTCGCTCGAATGAACGGCTATATCGGAAGTCTCGACGGCGATCATGTGCGCTATTTCAATAACATCAGCGAAGACTCAAGCGCGCAATGGGGAAGCAATGGGAACGGGGCTTTTCTATCGCGACTCGAATATGGCGACTACTGTTTGTATGTAAATGGGACCAAGACGTGGAGCACGCACATATATAACGGCACTGTGAATTACACGACGCTGGCAGCGTGGCAGGCTGTAAATAAAGTCGGCAGTGGTGTCACAGACAATCAAGTGCTTATGCAAGAGCCTGACAAAAACTCTACAGAGACAGCTACAGTGCCGGCTTACACAAGCGCGGCAACTTATGACTACCGTTGGACTAATACGCTAGGGTATGCCGGAAAGCCGGTTGGACTCGGACATATGAAAGTAGGAGTAGATTGGTAATGGCAATTACAAGACAAACGCCCGGCACGCTTTTTAATTTCCCGGTCTCAGGCGGAACGGAATACGGCGCTCCTTATTCTGCGCCTGTGCCTGCACCAACAACAGTCACCGCCGGTGATATTTTAATTCTCAGAGTGTCATACAAGCCTTTGCTATTCGGGTCAGCTCCTCTCTGGCGTGACACAGTGTCCACGCCAGCGGGCTTTACGCTTCTTAGCTCTGCCCTCGGCGGAGGCTACGGAGATGCGCAAGCGACCGGAACCGGCAACGTCGGGCATAAGCTGTTCTACAAAGTGGCAGCGGGCACAGAAGGTGGTACAAATATAACGGTAGATGTAAGTGGGCTAGACGTTGGATATGCTCAGATACTCAGATATTCAAACGCTACTGGATCATGGGGGGTAACTGCATCTGTTGGAGAAGAGGCGGCGGCTCCCGCTACTACCGCGTGGACGAATACGCTAACTAATGCAATTGGAATCACGTCCGGGGATCATGTGCTGATCGGACTGACCTGCACAAACGCCGTGAACGACCCCGATTTCAGTGCAGAGACAATTTCGCAAACAGGATCTACTTTCGACACAGTTGTGGAAGACAATGAAACGATTTACTCAAGCGGGGCCAGGGTAAGCGGATTTACATGCCGTACAACATGCACGGCCGGATCTGGCTCAGTGGCGCCGACCATTGGTGCTACACTTTATAACACAAGTGGTTTCAACCGTGGCGTAACTTTTGTCGTTGTTATTAGAGAAACAACTGCTACTCTCAATGGCACGTTTCTATTGACCGACAATGTTACTGGAACATTCATTGGAACAGGTGAAGCAGCCGTAAAAGGATTCAGTCTTCAACTGAGAGATACTGACAGTGACCTGCTGAAAACAAATTTAACAGGGCTGATTGTTTCTGTAAGGACCGCGTCCAACGCGACCAGTGTTATTGCAAACTTAACAAATGAGACAACCGATGGCACAGGTACACTCGTTGTCAATTTGGCCAGTGGGTTAAATATAAGCGTTGGTGACTGGTTGTACCTTTCAATAGAAACATCGGATTTTTCAATAGTTAAAACATACCGACTACAAGTAGTCAGAACGAACCCTTAATAACGGAGGCACTACCCAATGGCACTTTCTACAGAACTTAAAGCCGGACAAATGAATGCCTATATCGCAGCAATCGGCACCAGTGGTAAGTTGGTAGTTGTTAATTCCTCTGGTACAGCTCTGGGGACAATAACATTCGATGCAACGTGTGCGCCGACCACGACAACGGACACGCTGACATTCTCTGGATTCCCTAAGACTGGCACCGGAATTACGGCAGGCACCGCAGCAAGCGCAAAGATAACAAAGGCAGATGGCACAATGGTGCGCGATGCGATAACCGTAGGTGTTGCAGGCAGTCAGGCGGCATTGATTCTGGACTCGCTTAGTATAACTACCACGCTCGTAATTAACTCTGCCGCAATCGGCCATTCGTGAGGGTATGAAATGTTTACAGCACAGGTAACAAGTGCAGATAACGCACTAAATGTTCCATCAAATGAAGGCGTAAGAATGGATGGCCCGTTTTCGTTTTATCTTGCGAATACCGCTGGCGCATCACCAACGTTTGCTGGACAGCTTCAAATGAAGACGGGTTTCGGCAACTGGGTAATTATTCCAGATGCCAACTCAAGAACAACCCTTACGGGCAACACTGCGTTTATCGTAGATCTTGCTGCCGGAATGTACAGGGTGGCAGTAAGCAATATTGTGGGAACATGGGATATCGGCCTCGGCGAACTGCCATAGGTTTACATGCCCCTTTCTTTTCGATATTTGCTCAGTGCCGCTCTTAGGTCGTCTTGGGTCTCACCTTTGTCTGTAAGCATTGCGAGCTGTAGATAGTCTGCTGTATCCCGGCAGATTATTCTATGGCAAATCACTGGCTTATTCTGGCCCTGCCTGCGTAAACGGGCATTGAACTGGCAAAGTTGGGAATGCGACCAGGTTAGCCCAAACCACACGAGGATATTCCCGGCATCCTGAAGACCGTCTATTCCATGCCCCATTGATGCAGGATGTCCTATCATCAGTCTGCAATTTCCACTTTTCCATCTAGTCATTGCGTCAAGTAGTGATCTTTCTGTCTTGCAAGAAGTTAGGTTAATTGGGTCAATGTGGGCAAACCTCTTCATTATCCGCTCGGCGTCACTTCTGAACGAATATGCGCACAGTATCGGACTACCGGCACTTTCTTCTATGATGTCCTCCAGCGCCTCAATTTTTGCATCATGGATGTCTTCATAAGCCGGTTCGCCTGGTGCGAGATACACTGCGCCATTGCTGAACTGGAACAACTTTGGAAGAAGGCCAACTTTGTTGATTACTTCTATACTCTCACCGCTATCCAGTTTCACAAATAGCTCACGCTCCAACATATCGTACTTTTCCCTGACTTTTGCAGGGAGATCCACCTCAATATCATTAACCACTAAGTCAGGTAGGGGGTTGTGTTCAGCAGCAGTCATTTCCATTGTCATGTCTGCAATAAGCCGTTTAATTCTGTCCGGTGTATCTGAATACGGTACTTGCTTGTACCCTTCGCTTCTGTAAAAATCAGTCATAAATTTAACCTTCGATGTACCTAACCTGGCGCCACCGTCCAGCACCAAGTATTGACCATGCAAATCTTTATACCCTTCTCCAGCAGGTGTTCCTGTTAGTCCAGTGCGCCACTTGAAGTGAGGAAAGCTCTTCATTAATGATTTGACTCGCTCAGTACCACTATTTTTACACAGTGACACCTCATCAAACGCTATTCCATCAATAGGTAACGGTTTGCCCTTTTTGCGAAAATAAACATTGATTGTGTCATTGAGCCATCGGAGGTTTTCGTAATTTACTAAATAGACATCCGCTGGCTGCAAGAGGGCGCGAACACGCTGATCTTTTGATCCCATTACCATGGAAAATCGTAGGTGGCTGGTATGGCTCCACTTCAACGCTTCTTGTCGCCACACAAGCCGGGCCACTCGAATTGGAGCGACAACGATGACCGCATTTAACTGCCCACTTCGTATGAGGTAAGCGATACTGGTCAACGTAATTACTGTTTTGCCCAGTCCCATGTCCAACCACAATGCGCTCCCTGGTCTAGAACACTGAAACTCTACGGCGTCGGCCTGGTAACCGCGCAATTTATCTACTGTTAGCATAACTTCCTCAATGATTGGTGGGTCAAGCAAGACATAGACATAGTTTCTCTACCTCTTGGGCGTAGTAGTCGTAGTCAATGGGCTGATTTGCATCGGAAATATCATTACATGGACAAACAGTCCAGTCTGAAACGATACCAATGGGTCTTTCTGTATCCGGTTTCTTTGGAAGTGGTGGCATAACCTTGGTAAGTTTCCCACCTGTGGTCGATACGTAGTACCGCTGAGTGTTCTCCAGTTGTCGCTGATCAGGTAGCCTGTAGTTGTAGAATAGCTTACTCGATGCTGGTATTACTGCGCACTTCATGAAATCGTAGATATCTGGCCAGTTTTCCAGTGTTTCCCGAATTGGTTTCCCATGAAGGAGTACCTGCTCTGCGACCTTTGCCACAACAAGCATTCCATGATCCTGGTGCCACCCTGGAGCATAATCATATGCGCCTTTACGCTTAATTGTCCCATCCTCATGCACCGCAATATAGTTATTGACATCCCTGATGAACATTTTGGAGTAATTGTTATTCTCCATTTTCAACTGCGTTAGTTTTTCCCACTGGGATACTGCGTAGTTTAATTCCGGTAGTACTTCCCGCTTGATGTACACGGTGATGCCGTCAGTGTTGGCCTGAATTACATCAAGTCCTTCGATGAGGATTAATTTTTCGATAAGCAGACACATTAGCATCTGGCCATTGAGTGTGATTTGACAGAAGGACAATGTGTCATAGAACACGCTGTATTGGGAATTCATGTCACCGAATGCGCCGTTAGCTGCCAACTTATACACGCCATTTTCCGCTGTGCCCTTTTTGTACAAAGATCTTTGATGTTTGATATCGCGCCATATGTCACTAAATTCTTTAGGGTAGTGGGCTGGCCTGAACCCCTGAACAATCCCTGTAGTCGGGTAATACCCTTCAACATCGATGTCTACAATTAAACGATCTGCATCGGATTCATAAATCCTGTTGTTGACGGATGCGTGTATTCCGCCCATCCCGAAGACATAGGTGAGACCGCCAACTGTTGCAGTCAAGTCCTCGAACACACCTTTTGTCTCAGTAACTACCTGACTCCTTAGCCAATTGATTATTCTGGTGAATTCTGGATGATCGAATTTTATCCATTTAAGGATTGCGTCATTCAGCACAATCTCTTTCCTGATTGTTTGTTTTGGTGCTCTGCGTCCAGATGAATAGTCGTAACAGGCTATGCCAGCTGCCTCCAATCTTGACACAAAGAAGTCTTTGCCTATGCCCACATCGCTATGGTTGGAAAAATCCCGTCCGTACTTTTGGCTAAGCTCATTGCGAAACTCTAGTGCTTTCGCGCTCGCTTTATAGAACTGCTTGGTGGCATGTACGTCGTTTTCGTTATATTGCTTTAGTACCTCAATCTGGGGCTTGGTCAGGCGCGTACCAAATGGAACAGGCATCGTGCATACATTGTCCAACCTCATTGCAAATTCCAACTTCTTCAGACTCGTGCGTCTTGATTTGTTGTCCATGTGATGTACACGCATGAGGTCAATTTGTTTTATGTATCTGGCATCAGGGTAAATAATGAACTTAAATTTCTCATTGTCATCAGCTTCAATTATGTCCATGGCAAGCCTGTATATATCACCAGGTGGCATTCCACGGTTACTCAATATCGCGTGCAGGACTATATAATCAAACCCTATGTTATTAAATCCGACCATTGAGTAATCATTCTTTGCCAACCACTCACACCATTGGAAAAGGTCGGATGTATCATCTCGGAATTCACTAATTTCAAACATCCACTTAAATGGTGCGCAGGAGTGCTCCGCCGCCAACGTGAAACAGTTGGGGAAGGTTTCAATATCCCATATAATTGACATTGTGTTTACCACTGTATCGAGTAAGGAAAGGAACAGGCCGGAAACTTTACTTAGCCGGCCTGTTGGGTAACTTAGATGAAACTTGGTCCATCGAACATTTCACTAAACTCTGATTTATTGGTAGATGCAACTTTACCAAAGGCGCCAGACACATCTGGAGCAATTTCACCGAATGGCTCATCGTCGGCACAAAACTGAATCGCTAATAAGTCGCAGCGTATTCCCTTTCCCCCTCTTTCCCCAGAGTTATCTTGCGCCCATGGTTGCACTGCAACATTCATCCTGCACCCACCATACATCTTTTTGGCAAGACTTTGGTATCGGCCCTCCATGGTAGAAATAGGTGTTCCGTCGGCCTGCATCAATTGTGGCGGTTGGCCACTGTGCGGCTTTTTGGTAAGACTTTGGTATATGTCATCCATGGTAGAAATAGGTGTCCCGTCAGACTGTATCATTTGCGGCTGGCGGATACTGTTTGCCACGATGAAGAATTTGCCCTCATATCCGTCATACACCTTGAACGTACTTGAGCTTATTTTTTCAGAACCGTTGCCATAGTTTCGTTGCTTGCGGTCGGCGTTAATCATCTTCATCACTTCCGGGGCAAGCTCTTTCCATTTAGCGACTGCCACATCGTTCACCGCCTTCATGAAGTTGGCAATGGTCTTTGCGTCTTCTACAGGATCCAGTATGAAATCTGCGGAATATTTCTTTACTGCGTCAGGCTTAGGGTTTTTTCCAGACGCCTTGGGTTCAACTAGCCTAGGGAAAGACAATCGGACGTTCGGCAGGTATACAACAGTATTGTCGCTCATTATTAAATTCTCCATTTTTTAAATTAAGGTACTTGTTTTTTAATTACTCATTACAGCCATTCCGGAAGTGGGTCGACACTATTGAACAGCGCCTCACATGACCTACTGCCCACTTCTTCTCTCTTATCATCACTATCTACAGCGATGATCTTCCCTGGTGACCAGACCACATAGTCATTTCGCAACATGTCTATCTGCTTCTTGGACAGTCTTGAAACACTACCGTCTGCTTTCTTCCATGAAATTCCTTCAGCCTGCGCTGGTGATAACAGCGTTTGCTTATAAATTTGAGTTTTTGGGATACCGAATTTTTTCAACTTGGCTGCCATCTCATCTTCTTCGTATTTCCAATCCCTTGACCCTTTGCCGTGGACCAGCTTTCGTCCTTCGATTACCTGCCCGCTGGCCAAGCGTCTTACTTCTTCCTTTTCCGCATCTGCAATCAATGATCTCAATAAGGGGCCAGCCAGTATTATTTCCCGCAATTGGTCATTTGTCAGGGACGACGCATCCTTCTTCGCAGCCTGATCTGTAATATCCGTTGCAGAGAATAAAATATTCACCTTGTTGAACACATGGTTTGCAAACGCAGTACAACTACTATTTGTGGCACTGGGGCAATATCTGCACAAGTCCGACGGTACATAAGGCGCGTCGTCCTCTTCACACGCCGCTGCCGCAGCTATGTACAGATTGCGTCTTTCCCACAACTCGCCTATTGGAATATCTATAGATGATATACCACTGGATGGCCCATCCGTGGTTCCCAACCTCGGTTGTATTATGGTAAGCCTGACAGTATTTACAAAAGGATAAGGATTATGGGCACGATAGAAATAATTTCGCATCGCCAGTAGCCCATAAATGTACAACTGGGCACACTCCACATCAACTTTTTCCCTACCATCCTTATAATCAATTACCTCCATCGTATCCTTCGATAAGATAATAACGTCTGCCGTACCGCCCATGTCACCACGACCAAATACTGAGTCGCTATCCATCTTGACCTCGTGCTCCACCTCCGTTTGATCCTCGCCAAGTTCCGCAACACGGGAGGCAATGTAATCAAACGCTACGGCGACCCGCTCCGCTCTATCGACAGCGACAGTAAAAGTCCCTTCGTGGTCCTCAAATGTCATACCCAATGTACTTGTTGGATGAATCCTCTCCTTTCCGCAATATGCAAGTAACGTATGAGAATGCGTTCCATCAATGCTGGCCGGATTACTGACGCACTCAATCTCTCTATATTTCTTGTTGGCCTTGTATGATGCCGGGCATGTCATCAGTCTCTCAAAACCACTTGGCGACATCTCAGAGTGAGTATTTTCTGTCATTACTTGTCCCCTGACTGAGCAATCAGCTCTTCCACTTTATTATACACATTAAAGAAGCTGTCTGGTGTAACATCACTTACCCGGTTAAAGCCTAGCGACTGTATGATGCCTTCTATTTTCGAACCGCTGATTGGCCCGAGTTTTTTGTAAGCGGCCATGATGTATGCGGTCAATCCTGCCTTGTCTGAAAATGGGAGCGGGGCTACAGTAGGTACGCTTTCAACCACAGTAGGCACATCTGTCATCATAGCGGGTTCGGGTTTTATAACAGGCGCGGCCTCTGGTACAGCAGATGCAACAACTGGTTTATCGCAGATATCATTCCCTTTCTTTTTTGTAGCAACGGGGGGTGGTGTACTTTGTTTACTCACCAGTTGTTCCAATGCTGTGGCAATTCTTGAAAGGCTGTCTTCGATGCTCATTTTAATATCCTCTTGTTTGATGGTACGATTATCACCCGGTCTTCGACGAATGATTCTATTAATTCACGTAACACTTGTGAACGATCTACTGGCAGCCGCATCACCTTCTGTACAAATAGGTCATATGTATCCTCTGTAACCCTCGTACCGAGGAAGCGATCATGTCGAATCTTCATTGTATTTACCTCACGTTTCACAAATGTTATTGAATTGTAGAACGGGATGATCTATATTGTCAACCCTCTACTCAAATAAAAAGGTATGTACGATGCCACTCGCAGCAAACAATGAACTAGTCACCCTTTTTGACTCGTACACTTCTTTAGGTTGGCACCTTGTTCCAATCCCGCCTGGTCAAAAAGGCCCATCAACTAAAGGATGGAATGAGTCTGGAAACTGCATAACTGATTCAGGTCGAATTCCAGAAGGGTGGAACATCGGACTTGCTCACGCCTACAGTGGTACAGCAGCCATAGACATTGACGCACTGGATGATGCTACGGCGTACTTGGCTTCCCATGGGATTGACCTAAACGCGCTTCTTGGCGCACCAGATGCAGTCAGGATTGAATCAGGTCGAGAAGGCCACACTAAACTATTATACAACCTGCCATTTGGCCTTCCCATGGTGTCGAAGAAACTAATCGCTACCGCCCCAGATGGCACCAAGTACAACTTCATTGACTTCAGGTGCGCCACCGCCGGTGGTCTTACTGCACAGGACGTATTGCCGCCTTCAATCCATCCAGACACAAACCGTAGTTATGAATGGGGCGGGAATGGGAGTTTTGACAATCTGCCAACAATGCCACAAGCACTTGTTGAGCTATGGCACTCACTGATCAGTCACACGGATGAGGGATTGCCACCAAGCGATCCGAAGCTGATTGAGCTGGAGACTATTCGTAGTGCGCTGGAGTTCATTGATCCGAGCATATCGCGGGCAGAGTGGGTTCATGTGGGGATGGCACTGCATCACGCGGGGGAAGTGATTGGTGACAATGACGCGGCACTGATGTTATTCAACACTTGGTCAGCTAAGTCCAAAGATAAGTACAAAGGCGAGCGAGATATCCGCACGGTGTGGAGATCGTTCAAGTCGATGACGAATAGGGGAATCAGGATAGACACCCTATTTTATTACGCTCGTGAGAACGGGTGGATGGCAACAGATGCATCAAAGTTATTCGGCAACATTAAGAGCATTGCTTGTCCAGCGACATTCCTTGGAAATTTCCAAACTGCACCAGCTCAACCCGTGTGCGATTTATCATTATTCCCCGAGATTATTGCAGCGCGGGCGCTTGAAGTAGCAACAATGGTTGGAAGTGACCCAGTTGTTCCATTGCTGGCTGCATTGTCTTCCGTATGTGCGGCAGTGGATAGCAGAACCAAGTTAAGAGTTACTGAGTCCTGGACAGTGCCGCCGATTTTGTGGCTAATGACAATCGGCCTATCGTCTGACAAAAAATCACCCGGCAGTAAGCCACTGCACAGTATTTTATACGATATTCAAGAAGAGGATTTTCCACGGTATAGGGCTGAAGCACTCATATGGAAAGGCCACGAGGCCAAGCACGTATCCCAGATGAAAGCCTTCCAGCAATTCTATGGTTCGGCTGAAATGGAACTGTCCAACTCGCCGCCACCCTTTGTATCTGAGTTACCACCAGAACCAAAACAACTGAGGTTGATCATCAACGACGCAACAAGCCAGAAGGTAATCCACCTGGCCGATGGTAGACCACGTGGGTTTTTGCTATTACTCGACGAAATGGAAAACTGGCTAAAGCGCATCAACAGCCCACAGTCGGGAGAAGATAGGGGATGTTGGATTCAAGGGTATGAAACTGGCAGTTACACAATGGATAGGGTGACAACTGGAACAATCAGTGCGGAAAACCTTGCTGTAACAATATACGGCAATATCCAACCAGACGTTTTCAAACGGCACATTGAACAAGGTAGCGCCGATGGCTTAATGCAGCGATTCCTGCCAGTAACCATAGACAGAGAAAAAACCACGCTTTGGCAAGATGACGCACCCTCGTTTATGACAAGGAAGGGCGAATATGAGAAACTCATTAGGGCAATTTTTAACCTTCCTCAAGTTGAGTACAGTTTATCACCGGCAGCGAGAGAAATATTCCGAACCTTTTGCAAATGGTATCTTGAATTAAGACGCGCGGAAATAATAACGAAATCATCCAAGCATTACATGACAGCACTGGGTAAATCAGAAGGAACATGTCTACGTTTGGCACTCGTGTTTCACATTATTCAGGCGCCTTCTATAGTGGCCATGCCTGGTGAAACAATGCAGCAGGCTGTTGACTGCATGATGAAGTTTTTTATTCCGTCGATGAAGTATGCGTTCAATGATGTAGTTTCCACAGAGTCAACTTTGACAAGATGGGTGATTGATCACATTGTGCAAAATTCTGGAGTACGTGACACAATCCGAATTGCTGACATAAAAAGATCGAGCAGGCGACAGACCGAAAACATGGACACCAAAGACATCGACATGACATTGCAGTATATAATGGCCGATTTGTGTGATGCTGGATACGTGGCACAACTCCCACCCGATGGAAAAACTGCGAATTACGCAATAAACCCAAGACTTGCCAGTGAATTTGCTGAGTATCGCGCTGCCGTAATTAAATCAAAAGCGCAAATTAAGGAAATCTTTGATGCTATCCCAAAGAAGAACCCTTCGGCAAAGAAAAGGGGGCCGTAGCCCCCAGTTTTAATTTAGGATGATTGTTCAAACCTCAGTTAATTTAGTCCAGATACATCCATCTGGGCGAAACTCTGTAACCATCTTGGCAATCTCTGCCTCTGGTCCTAAGGATTTAGCCAGTTTCTTTGCCTGATATTTACTGAATCGGACACGACATGGACTATTACGGGAATCAGGATAGACCAGATATCCAATTCTTATTTTCTTAATTGGTCCAAATTCATGTAATTTCATGATCGCACCCATTCACTTTTGATGCTATTTCTATAAGCCCCACGCGTCATTACGATATCACCAAGTAATTCGCTTTTGTTTAGCGCCTCAACAAGTGGTTTCCATACGTGCTCATTGTTCCATACCACACACATTAACCCGATATCTGCACTCGTTGTTACGGAGTCGTTTTTTAGCTCTGCTCCCATAAGTTCACAGTTTGTAATTCCAAGGATCCTGTTAAAATCGTTGTAATAAAAATCGAATGCGATAACGCATGATTCGTTTACTGTCCTCATCCGAATACGATTCGATTCTACTGTGCTCACCAAGCTAAGCAGTTCAAATTTTGCATCCATTAAACTACTCAGTAGTATTTGAGGCGCTAATTCATCTTTGATTACATTGCCGCACACCTGGCACTCCACGCCATCTTTGCGAGCAATGAATAAATGACAGCCGCACACATCACAAGCATTTTCATCCATTTTGATCATCCCCATCCATTAAATTCATTAAGTGTATAATATTCATATTGCGCATGCCCATTATAAAAGACACTGTAGCGAAGCCCACCCCGACAACCACATTAAGAGTATTTCCATGATGCAAATTAGCCGCTGACACTATCGTGTGACATACAGCGAACAAAACCCATAGTGCCGATATTACATAATACTTTTTCATTTCACCTATCCTTATTGAATTCTGTAAAACTTTCCACACTCTGCGCACTCAATGCCACCTCTGACCCGAATGCAATCAATGCACCCGCAGTTATCACATTCGGCAGGCATATCCAGTGGTGCCGCATCGTTGATTGCGTCACGTTCGCATTCGTAATCAAAGATAATATCTTCAAATTCCTCATTATCTACGTCGTTCATTTTATTACCCCTCTAAATTTTAGTTGTGGCTTCATTAACCGGGCAGCATCAAATACAACTGAGTTGGCTTGTCAGGGCGCTTGCGCTGAATCCAACCATCTGGGCGCGGCTCACATGCCTCCACAATACGAATGTCCATCTGCTCAATAAGGCGGTGTTCGCTATACATGTCATACGCGACTTGTAATTCTTTAGGTTGTGTCTGCAAAAATTCAATCAATTCAGCTACGTTCATTTTATTACCCCTCTAAAGTTTAGTTGAGGCTTCAACGCCAGCGGCTCCCAAAGGTTTAACTGCTGGCTCGACGCCCAAAATTTCCCACGCGCCGGGTGAATGTTGACCTCAACGTCAACGCTTGCTCCTTCTCCCATACGCACCGCTACTTTCCACGCTTGCCGCTTTGAGTATCTAATGACAAAACCATCACCAGGCTTGTAGTTTTTTGGATAAATTAAAAACCTTTTACGTCTGTGCATCGCATCCTCCTTAGTGATCTAACAACTCACTTAAGCCGCCGGTTATTTCTGCGTTATGCATCTTCGCGCACCGGCAAGCACAGCCAGTATTCATGCTGCTCGTTTATCCTCTTGTGCCGCGCCTCCGGGTCAATGTCCCATGTCGTCTGCGCCTCGATCACCGGGTAATCGCCATGCTCGAATCCGTAGCTCGTAAACATCCTTCCTTTGCTCGGGTTGCCGAACTCGTCGCCGTCCGGGGCGCTGTAGCTGCCGAACACGCGCATTTCGGGATGCCGCGCCCGAATCACCGCCCACACTTCGGCGCTTGTCGGTACTCGTTTGTAATCACTCATTCTCGTCTCCAGATGCATAACCCTGAACTTGAACGTTATGCGTCATAATCATCTTCCTTGTAAAGTCCGGTAGCTTTCGCAAACTCGCGCCGCGCATATTCATAGCCAAGCTGCCACGCTTTTAGGTTCTTCGTCCTTCTCCAGAGTTTTCTTGAAATACTTACACGCTGCCTCATGCCAGATCACTATTCCCTCTGGGCGCATAAAACCAGGTGCAGCTACACTGCCATTCGTCCGTAATATTTCAATAGCACTACTTACTGCTTTTTCGTCAAGTATGCCATTGTAAATAATAGGCACTACATCACAGCACTCTGGCCTAACCGCGCTCCATTTTGATGTGTTGAAAAGGCTAAACCGTTTTTTGTTTTGATCATACCTCCGCTGGATACCTTCGCCCCACCACTCGCCAAAGTGTTTCCCTACACCAAGCGAAAGTAAGTCATCCTTGTTCTCATGCGCCCATTTACTAAACCCATAGTTGTCATCTGCTGGCGTAATCCATCGTGTCCGCGACGCTGTCAAAAACTCCCCATTTTCTCCGATAAAAATACAGGCATTCGTCCCATCTATTTTTTCAGTTATTGTTATATTCCTAGACCATCTTGCGATTTTACCAAACCCTTCAAAGTTCATCTTATTCTTCCCCTCTGATCTAACAACTCATTTAAGCCGCCGGTTATTTCTGCGTTATGCCCTACCCGGCTCCGCATCACAATCACGGCGCTAGGAAATGGTGCGCTGTTCTTCGCGTCCCCAAACTTGAGTCGCCCCCTGATAAAGCGCACCTCGTGCTGGATGGCGCACTCATGCCACCATTTCGTATCGGTGCGTGCAGGAACCAAGCAAACCACCGTTGCGCCTTCGTTCGCTGCTTCGTTGGCCTTCTCCATCCAGCGCCCTATTTCGCGTCCGTAGGGAGGGTTCATCCAAACAACCCCTTTCCACTCTTGACACAATCCATCGTGCTCTTTGGTAAACCATGACAAGCACTTTGTGTTTTCGTCTGTCGCGCAAACGTCCAGCGTAAAGTTAAACTCCGCATTGAGCTTGTCGAAAAACTCTTGGGGTGTCGCGTGTAAATCTGTCACGCTTGAAAAATGTATGTTCATCGTTTCATCCTTAGTTAAAACCGGCATAGCAAGTTATTCAAGGCCCGACGCCTTACGGCGCAGCCTTAATGCCTGTGTTAGGTTGCAATGTGGGCCTCACAATCACGCCGCAGCCTCTTTACGTCGTGATGCTGCACAAACCCCAACAAAATTCGTAGCGCGTCGCGGTCAATGCCGAGGCTATGCACGGGATCGTGCTGTGATACGAGCAACTTGCAGCACTCCCGCATTCTCGCCAGCTCAAGCCTCGCTGTTGCGTTCTCGCGCTCAGACTCCCATCGGCGCACTTCATCGGTGTTGCTCGGGTACATCCCAAACTCATTCATCTCTCAATCCTCTTAATTGGTTGCAACCTAACAAATCAATCCAGGCGTGACGCCTTACGGCGCAGCCTTAATGCCTGTGTTATATGACAACCCAGCAGCAATCTGGGAGCCAGTAGTTATTGTCTATCGCCTCAAATGCGTCGCCAGCGGTAAAAACTAGGTCAACTTCCTTTCCAGCGATACGGCCACAAAGGGCAAGAAAATCTTTGTCATACCTGTGGCCTTCAGCTTCACCCATTTCTTGCTCTATAACATCAAGTAGATTTTCTACAATTTTAGCTCTCATGCTTCCCCTCTGATCTGTGCCAAAACGTTCTTGAGTACCTCTTTCTCTTCTATAGTCACCCATTCATGCCATCGAACGCGCCCCATTGCACGTTGATTGGCTCTGAACGTTTCCTGTGTCTTTCGGTTTGACTCTTTGATCTTTTCGCTTGTTTGCATGTACGCCTCAGTTTAAAAAATAGTTTATAAATTGCTCGGCGAATATAATCACCCCGATCACTACCCAGAATTTTTGCTGGCTAAAACTTTCATCGTCTGCGCCCATGTGTTACTCCTTCTCTGTAATAATTGTAGAATTATTTGTCGTATCTGCTACACACTTTGCACATAAACCAAACTGCCTAATGCGCAAGTACTCACCGCTTCCATCAAACCATCGCCCCCTACACTGCCTGCACTGGGCGCTACGGTTACTTATGGATAACTCCTGAATCTGACTAAGTGATTGAATTTTCATTTTGCAACATCCTCCTCTTGTGCTTGTCGTTTCATGTCTGACTGCTCAAGTAAGTAATTAAACAAATACGATTTTGCCGTCAATAAGTCATCCGTAGCGGTATACAACCTGACCCCATTACCGCCATTGATCAAATAGCCACGATATATTAGATCATATTCAAACCTATATACATCATTGCCCACTGCTACAATTCCGGCCTTATATGTCTTATCCTTATACGATACATCCGACAATCTATATACCTTGCCGTTCATTGTTAAAGTCACGGGCGTAGACGTTTTGTAATAAATGTCGTATTTGGATGGTTTTGCTGCTAAGCCTATCGTGTTACCGACGCATTTAAAAAACCTTATAGCCTTAGGCACCCAGTCTTTCATTTTGTCTCCCCATACCAGAATTTTGTAAAATCGTCCGGGGCAGCCGCATTGAACGCCCGCGCCATGTTACATATCATTGTCACTGCGGCGGCCCTATCTGCAATCAACGTTTCAGCGTCTAATGGACTCACCGTTGCCAGCGTTGAATTCTTCACCGTAGATATATCCACGCGGCCATCATCATGGTGCGGCCCAAAAACAAAATATCTAGGGAATTCTTCTTCTATATATCTGTCTCGCATTTCATCCCTCCAGTTTAACGTCATCAAGTAGTTTCCCCATTTGTTTAATCGCATTCGCCCAGCCAGCATGATTATTCCTCCACGTTGTCGTTTCTCCAAATTTCCGCATGTATATCAATTAGAGCTAATGCAGCTTTATATTCAGCAGCATGCATATTATCGCCATGACCATTATGTAGACGAGACTCAAAGATTTCGCGCGTAATTTGCCTCTGACAGCCTGCGTCGAACCTCAGCCCCTTATCTGTGACGTAAGCAGTAAAGTAGTCGCAGCGTGAACCAATGGGCCCGATTTGAAATATCGGGCGCTGACCGATTAACAAGCAATACCCTTCAATCATCGCGCCCGATAGCTTAGCATCAGTCAAGTTTGCTCCAGTCAAATTTACATTAGTCAAATCAGCTCTAGTCAAATCAGCTCCAGTCAAATTTACATTAGTCAAATCAGCTCTAGTCAAATTTGCATTAGTCAAATCAGCATCAGTCAAGTTTGCTCCAGTCAAATTTACATTAGTCAAATCAGCTCTAGTCAAATCAGCTCCAGTCAAATTTACATTAGTCAAATCAGCTCTAGTCAAATTTGCATTAGTCAAATCAGCTATAGTCAAATTTGCATTAGTCAAATCAGCTCTAGTCAAATCAGCTCCAGTCAAGTTTGCTCCAGTCAAGTTTGCTCCAGCATACCGTGCTGCGGTTAAAGTAAGTCTCATCGAATTGTCTTCTGCTTCGTGTGAGAATAAAACTCGACTGCCGCTACTGCGTTTAATTTCAATCTTCATGATAAAACTTTCCCGTCTATTAGTTTTCCCATTTGTTTAATCGCGTTATTCCATCCAGCTTTATGGCCATCTCGATACGCAAGCTCTTCGCGCAACGGGGTGTTTTCTGTAAGCCACAGCTCGCACGTGGTCAAATACGCTGCCCGTTCATCTGAATTTTCTTCAGTTACTTTTTCCATTTTTGCCTCCTCTGATTTAATATCGCCACCCTCACGAACCGCATATCCGGATCCTAGATTATCTCGGAATGCCGTACCGTCACCAGAATCAAAACGATACGCCGACCCCTCACCTACGCCAGTACGAAAGGCTGAACCATCGCCCGCGCCAGTACGATAAGCCGATCCGTTGCCAGTACCAAAACGCCAAGCGTGCCCATTCCCATGGCCTTTGCGATAGACTGAGCCGTTCCCCGGACCATCAAGTGTGATCGACCCGTCTTTATCACCGCGCATACCATAATTGTAATCACCGTCCCATTCACTTACTGTTATTGTAATGTCTTCGCCGTCTGCCTCCACAAAATAGACCCACGATTCTTCGTCATATTCTGCAATTTTTAGAACCTCATTGACTGTGTAGTTTTTCATTTTTGATAATCCTCGTTTGTTTATCATTAACAGGAAAGATCACATGGACGGTGCCCGCATTTACTGCATGCCAGAGGCGAATAGCTGCAATCGTCAAGCTCAATACAGCATCCGTCACTATCAACACATGCGCCGCAATCATCACACTTTCCCACAACAAGCAAATCCTGATCGCGTTGGGTCATTAAATTGTCACAACACATATTTCACTCTCCTGATTTAGTTACTAAAAAAATATTGCGCAAATTCAATAAGTACGCTTTGTGACGCACCTGTATAGTGCGTCCATGGTGTGCCCCAGTCTTGATATTCAAGCCAGGCCGCTGTTACATCGTAGCCATCTAAATTGCCCCTAATGCGAACAGCAGGACCACCTGTACACAACAAAATCACAAACTCTTCGGCCTCTAACTCTTCACCTATTCCAGCCCAGCCGCTACGCACTAATACTTCAAGGGGTGAGTCGTACAATGCCGCCATAGCGTCATCTTGGTCTGTGTACTCGCCGGCTGCTTCATTAAGCTCTTCCAGCTCTTCGCCGTTTTCTCTGTCCCATTCGATAAGCTCGGCATGTGAACCTAGCTCTACCAGCTCTTCGCGTTCTTCTGTCAATTCGGTTAAACGATCATAATCACAATTAATGGCGTCCAGCATTGCTACTATTGAAGAATACTGTGTAGCGGCTTGCTCTTTAGCGTCTTTAGTTTCCATTTTGATAATCCTCGTTTGTTGTTTGTGTATTTAGTTTAGCATAGTTACTAGTAATGCAAAGTGATAAATTAAAGTATTTCTTCTTTTTCGATAGCGCTGCCATAATCAATCTGCACTAAGCAGTTCGAAACCGGCTTCAATCGCATTGGCATTAAAACGCCGACAAATTCCGGGTAGCCCGGTATCATCACCCAGGCGGTATCGGTGCCGTTTGGAAGCAATGACGCTTTGAATGGCTCATTTTTACAAACACCAAGCTCAATAGCTGCTTTTTCAAAGACAGTAAGATAAGACCACTGGAACTGGGCACTCTCTCCTGCTTTAGTATGGGTCGGGAATACTCGTGTTATGTCTGGGTACAATCCATCCACACCGATGAATCGTTCCTCATTATCCCCGTCTGTCATCCGTCCTTTTTTATCGTCGTTCCATTCGATGACAACTATGCCTATTTTCGCCCGCTTTGTCTTTTTCAGATAAAAATCAATTTGTGTATTTGGAATGATTAATTCAGGGAGGCCAGTCAAGACATCGGTGTATTTTATGGCGCCGATATAGTGATCGTTTGCGCCAATAAGATAGCCATTTTTTATCGCCACGCCGCAAAGATATTGCTTGGTATTTTTAGTGGCAGTAAATAGGCGCACAGCGCGCAAATGATTAATCTGGATTGCGACTTGATATTTGTATTCGGTCATTTTGATAATCCTCGTTTGATTAGTTTGTTGTTGCGCCGTCATGCACATGTCCGCGCATAGGATGAAAGCTTTCTGATGTCGTGTGAGTCATGGTCGTTCTCCAGTTATGCCAGCCTGAATTCAGAATTGGCAAATTTATTGCTAAAGTATGCGAGGTCGGCTTCTGCCATCCATGTTTGAGACGGTAGCGCCTTAGCCTTGTCGCGTTCTGATAGCGTTATCACTTTCCCGCCATTGTTGCAGAATACATAAAGCCATCCGTCCGGCGTGTTCATTTGTAGTTTCTTCATGTTCGTTCTCCTCAGTTGTTGTTTGTTATCTATTTACAAGTACCCATTCACCAGGCAGGCATTCAGTAAACTCAACTTCAACGACCTCCCCACGATCTGCCGCGTTAACCGTCTGACCGGTTTCGTCTTCATAGTCCCAGCCGTCCCTGGTATCGACTGAGCCGGTGGAGACATTCATATAATAAGTTTCAGTTTTGAGATCTTTCATTTTGTTAACCCTCATTTGTTGGTTGATGTGTTCAGTATATATCAGTTAGCGGTAATGTAAAGCGCGAAATTGAAAAAATTTAAAATATTTTTAGCGGGTTATTCCAAGCTATATCTATATAAAGGAAGAGCGAAGAAAAAGCGGTACATGTGACAGAATGTCGCGAGTGTGACAGACAAAAATTTGATTAAAATTATATAAGAATCAATGGTTTAGAGGGCCATTTGTGACAAAGTCACGCAGAAAGTGGGAAAAGATGCAAAAGTGGAAAAGAACAAGAAAAAGGTCTAAAAATGGGGTTTTTCGCGTGCGCAAGGAATTCTGTCACAAGAGAACGCCTAACTCATTGAATTCATTGAAGTTTAAATTTCAGATTTTTGAATTTTTGTCTGTCACATCTGTCACATGTGGGCACGTAAATCATTGAATTTGTTATGGTTTAGTCAATGTTGCCATTCTGTCACATCTGTCACATGTGCCGCATCTGTCACATCTGTCACATCTGTCACATCTGTCACATCTGTCACATCTGTCACATGTGCGGTTCTCTTTTTTCTTTTTTCTTTTGGAATGGGTGTTGACGCTGGATGAAATGCGTGTCATCATCACTACACGAATGAACGAATGAGCGATTGAATGACTGAACGAATGAGCGATTGAATGACTGAACGAATGAGCGATTGAATGACTGAACGAATGAGCGATTGAATGACTGAACGAATGAGCGATTGAATGACTGAACGA
>Ga0209851_1000064_pt1 | contig 40064 bp, 46 predicted proteins | sample GWRWT4_14Oct14_FD_187195 | JGI IMG/M metagenome (GOLD analysis project Ga0209851, IMG submission 187195) | Sand microcosm microbial communities from a hyporheic zone in Columbia River, Washington, USA - GW-RW T4_14-Oct-14 (SPAdes) (version 2) | ecosystem: Engineered > Artificial ecosystem > Sand... | reverse complement strand
CCCGCACTCGAATGAACCGCTGGCTGATGCCCGATTCGACGGCAAGATCATCTCCTGCCGCCATCATGACTGGGAATTCGACGGAACCACCGGTGCGTGCATCCGGGGCAAGCCCTGCACGCTCGCGGAATATCCGCTTGAAATCAAGGACGGCGAAATTCACGTCGATGTGAGCGGCGTGGTGCCCAATCGCGCCGCGTAGGCGCCGGATTTCAACCGCCGCCGGACGCACGGCTTGCGATCTGTTTGCCGCCGTCTGCCTTGGCAAGCCAGGCGCCCCTCGTCCGGTTGGTGCGCTTTTTCAACCCATTACATTCCGTCAGGCCGCTTTTCAGGAGCACTTCACATGTCCGTTGCAGAGGGATTCTTTGTCGATTGGGACGGCAATGCGCGCAGCACCCTCGCGCCCGGTGGCGGCTATCTCTGCGAAACCGATGTCAGCGCCCGTTATGTCGCGATCACCACGCCCAACGGCGCCCTGGTGCATGAAGCCAGCTACTATAAAAACTTGGCTGACCTCGAAAAGGCGGGTATCAGGGCAGCGCTTGTTCCGGATTCACATCCTTGGGGAACCCGGAAAGACGGATTTTGAGTAAGGGTCAGACCTGAGGAGATCGGGGGATGCTGCCGACCACCATTCTCGTCGATGAGTCGCCGCGGTGTGTGGTGCGACCGACGGACGCCAAGGCGCTCAGTCGTTTCATTCGCAATGGCAAGAATTACCTGCTTGGCGAGCACCCCAACGGCGCCATTTCCCATCGCCCGGCCGATACCGAAGAATCGGCAAAATGGCATGAGGCCCTCGCGCTTCATCAGGCCTGGGGAGGCGCCGAGGAAGACTATTTCGGGATTCCGCTGTAAGCGGACCGCAAGGCGAATGTCGCTTCAGGGACGCTGCATGCCGACATCGTGGGGATTGCCCGCCTGATTGCGCATCCAGTCGGCAAGTTTGGCCATGAGGCCATAGATCTCCTGCCGCGCATCCGCATCCTCGATCGCCTCTTCCAGTGCGCCGCGCATGCACAACAGCCAGGCGTCGCGCTCGGCATCGCCGATGGCAAATCCCATATGCCGCTGGCGCAGGCGAGGATGCCCGCGCTCGGCAGAATAGTGCTTCGGGCCGCCCATCCATTCACCCAAGTAACGTTTGAGCACATCCTTCGTCGGCCCGAGATCCGGCGCATGCATGGCCCGAATGACGTTGGCCTCCTGCACGCTGTCCATCCGTGCGTAGAAGGATTCCACCAGGCGATCGATGGTTGGCGCCCCGCCCACCCGCTCGAACATGGACACGACCGCTGCGACTTCCGTCATTTCTCACCTCCGGTTCAGTTTGCGTTGCGCTCAGCCGCCAAATGGCTATTCATCCGTGCTGGGCAGCAGGATCACCTCCGCCGGCGCTCCAGGCCCCTCGGCATCGAAAAAATCCAGGGTACTGACGCGCGACAGTCCCCCGCCGCTCTCCATCAGCACCACGGCGTCCCGCGGCATTTTCATCAGCTCATCCAGCAACTGCGCAACCGTCATTATCGTCGCCTTTCCCGCACCCAGTCCATGCGCGAAATCATGTTTTCAGAGGGGCGATCCCGCCTCACCGAAGCACAGGGTAACGGTGTCTTCATCAAGCATCGCAATTTCGGCCTGCTTCAATATCCCGTTGTCGTGATAGGCATAGCGGTGGGCCAGCTCGACCTCGCCATAGACCATCTTGTCAAAGCCCATCAACAAACCGGCATCATTGAAATAGGCGCGGATAAAGGTGTTGCGGTTTGAGAGCGCATCGGCCTCGATGGGGTTCACCAACTTGAGCGGAAGCTTGACGCCGGTGTAGGACACAAAAAACCGACATTCCTGATGCGCTTTCTCCACGCCATCTCCAGCAACGATTACCACAGATTGCTTTGATTCATTCACGTCAATGCATGTCAGACTTCAACCGAATTTTATCTTCATGGCATCGCGCGATCCGGTGAAAAATGTTTATTCGGCCCTTTCCATAACGACCAAAAAAGCCAAAATTTACGGCTGACATTGCCATGATATTTGCATGAAACATGCCGCACAAAACGCAATGCCTTACAGCCCGTAATTTACCCGCCCCGAGCAAGGATCAAGCCATGGCCACTCTGAAACTCTATATGACCCCTGGATCCTGCTCGACCGGCATCCACATCATCCTTGAAGAACTGGACGAGATTTTCGAAGCCTATGTCGTAAACCTGCCAGCGGGCGATCATTTCAAGGCGGACTATGTCGCAATCAATCCAAAATCAACCATTCCAACCCTGGTGCGCGGGGATGGAACGGCATTGACTGAAGTGCCCGCGATTGCCTATTGGCTGGCCCGCACCCATCCCCGCGCCAGGCTGTGGCCGGAGGATGTGGAAAGCGAGACGCGGGCGCTCGAAGCCATGGCCTATATCGTCGGCACCATCCATGGCCAGGGCTTTGCCCGCATCTTCGCCACCCCCACGTTCGCCCGCAATCCGGCCGATCACGACGCCGTGCGTCAGCTCGGCCGCGACATTGTCGAAAAGGGCTTTGCGATTCTGGATGCGGCACTTGCCAAGCAGGATTACATCGCCGGCATGTTTTCGGTGGCCGATCCGATTCTATTTTATGTTGCGTTCTGGGCAGACAAGACGAACATTCCGCTGCCCGAACACGTCGCCGCGCACTATCGGCGCATGCTGGCGCGCCCCGCGGTCCAGCGGGTGCTGCGCGAGGAGGGCTACAATCCCGCGACCCTGGGTCTGCCCATGGTCACCGCTTGAATAAGCCCACCTGAATGCCGCCTAGCCAATGGTGATGAGGAGCGGCTCCAGGCCCGCGACGGTGGCCTCGATCTGGTCCCCGGATACCACCGGACCGACGCCGGCCGGGGTGCCGGTGAAGATCAGATCGCCCGGATAAAGCTCGACCAGCCTTGACAAGGCACTGATGATCTGCGGAACGCGCCAGATCATGTCACCGAGATCAGCGGACTGGCGGACCTCGCCATTGACTTTCAGCTCGATCTTGCCCCGGTTGATGATCCCGGTATAGAACTCCGGCGTAATTGCCGAAATCGGTGCCGCGCCATCAAAGCTCTTGCTCATGTCCCAGGGGCGGCCGTGCTCCTTGGCGACTTTCTGCAGGTCGCGCCGCGTCATGTCCAGGCCCACGGCGTAGCCGAAGATCCGGTCATCGGCGCGATCTTCCGCAATATTCCGCCCGCCCGTTTGCAAGGCCACCACCAGCTCCACCTCCGGCTGCAGGTCCGCCGTCGCCGGCGGATAGGGCATCACGGACTGATTGGGCAGGATGGCCTGGGCCGACTTCATGAAGAAAAATGGCGCCTCGCGCTCGGGATCGCTCCCCATTTCCCGGGCGTGGGTCGCGTAGTTGCGCCCCACGCAGTAGATGTGGCGCACCGGAAATGGATTGCTCGACATCGCCGGAATGGCGATGACGGGCGCAGGCGGAAAGGCATAGCTCATGATCTCGGACTCCTCGTTCGCAAATTCAAGGGTCGACAGGCAAGGGCTTGTTAGCCCGGTGTAGCGTCAGCCAGCGCTCCAGCTCCGCCACATGCTGCGATTCTTCCTTGACGAACTCCTCGGCGAAAGCGCGGACTTCGGGATCCTGGGTTGCCGCCAGAATCTCCTTGTAATAGGCCAGGCTGGCACGTTCAGCGTTCAGCGCCACCTGCAGCGCCTCTTCCCGCCCGATGAAGGGGTCGATCGCCCAGATGGCCGCTGATTCCGGGCTTTCAATATCAGGCCATTCAAACTCAATCGGCGACAATTTCGGAATATCACGAGAACCCGAACGGGCGCGCGCTTCTTTTGCATGCAAGCGCGAATATTCCGCAAGCTGGCGAAACAATTTCGCCACTTCTGCGTTCCCCCCCGTTTGCATGGCATCTGCGAGTTGATCGAAACGCAAAGCGGCATCTTCCTCGAGCCTGATGGAATAGGCCAAGAATGTCTCCACTGAGTCCATGGTAACGATCTCCAAGAATGAGGCTGCCCTTTGTCCGGGTTGGACAGAGCTCCAAATGTCTAGGTAAGCAATATCAATGCCATCGATGCCAAGAACCATGCGCGTACCCAAAAGCGTCGCTGGATTTTGTTCTTTTTGAGGCAAGCAAAAAAAAGCGGCACAAGAACCCAACAAAGCACACTCGGGTGACATGGAAGAGCATGGAAGCGGCCGCTGCAGGGGTTTAGCGGGGCGCGTGCGCAAAACACTGCGCGTTGAAGGCGTTGAGTCCCTCCAGGCAATAGCATACATTGCGCGCCTGCCTTAAGCGGCACACTTTTTGCATTTTGGTGAAACTGCAGTCTTCAAAACAGGAGTATTCAATCATGGCAAACGTCACGTTTTCTTCCCCGGTGATGCCTCGGGACATCACGGTCTATGCAGTCGCAGGGCACCGCGGTACCCTGCTCGCACTGGCAAAAGCCCATCACATCCCGATTCCTTTTGACTGCCAGGATGGTGAGTGTGGTTCCTGCCTTGTCGAAATCACGCACTTCTCACCCCGTGAACGCTATGGCATAGCACTGACCGAAAAAGAAAAAGAGTTGCTCAGGCAATTCGGAAAGATCACCAAGGCAGAAATCATGGATGCTGAGGTGAATGATATGCCTCCCCACCATCGCCTTGCATGCCAGTGCTTTGTTCGTAACGAAGACATCATGGTTTCTTTTGAAGGGGACATGACACTGCCTGTCAAGGGCCCGACATTGTCGATCGCGGCCGCAATCTACAAGGGGGGAGTCCAAATCAAAACGCTGGATGACTTCCTCAGCTACGCTGTGCAGATCGAAGAAGACGCAGCCATTCATTTCGAACGGCTCAGCAAAACCATGGCGGCCTGCGGCAACTCTGACGTCGCCGCGCTCTTTAGCGAACTTGGCCACTATTCGCGCCTCCATCTGGCGGAAGCCAAAGCAAAGTGTTCACGCAAAGACATCACCGTGAGCCTGCCTGCCAAATCGGCATGGCCGGACAATGAGACGCCCGAGAAAACCGCGCTTTGGGCGGCGGACCCGGAAATGGCAAGGTTGGGTGCGCTCAAGGCGGCGCTACAGGGAGAGCGCAGGGGCTTCGAATTTTATTACGCCATTGCCGGAACCACGAAGGATCCGGAAATCCGGGCTATTGCCAAGGAGTTTGTGCATGAAGAGACTGAACACGTAGACAAGCTCAAGCAGTGGATTGAGCAGGAAGAAGCGGCAGTACGCGCCAAGGGCGGGACGGCTGCTTCCTGAGTCAACGATCATTGTAAACGGGTGCGCGATTACACGGGGGGAAACCTCCCCGGGATTCGTGGAGGCTGTTTGGTTTAAGTCAGGCTGCCACTGTGGCGGCCTGACTGGCGAGTTGCCGGTAGTAGTTTGCCTCAGCTTCCGCAGGTGGGATGTAGCCATTGGCTCGAGCAGGCTGTGGTTGTTGAGCTAGGCAACCCATTCCAGTGTCGCCAGCTCCACGGCCTCCTTGGTCTTCCAGGGCGCTCGACGATGGATCAGTTCGGCCTTGTAGTAGAGTAAAGCAGGGACAGACCACGATTATTCTCATAAACTGTGGTCTGTCCTCGGTTAATAATACTTTTATTTCGAGGATTTGAGCCGTTCAATCAATGTGCTGGATGTGCCCGCAGCGACGATTTGCTGTCGGTAGGTGGCGTGGCAACTGACGCATTGCGCAAGGGTTCGGTTGAGGCTGTCCAATACACCCTTCTGGTCCTTTTTTTGCGCGTAAACCGCAATTTCATCGGCTGTTTTGTGAAATTTGATGGCGCGGTCTGAAAATCCCGGAGCGCCGGCCCCCATGCGCTGGCACATCCCTTCCATCTCCTTGGAGAAACCCATCCTTGCCGCTGCAGCTTCGATTGCCGGGAAGTCCTGCTTGGCAAGACCCGCAATGATCGCCTGAATTGCCTCGAGATGATCCCGCATGTTCTGTTTTTGATGGAGCGCCATGTGAGGACTAAGCGGAACCGGCGTGCGTCGGTCCATTCGGTCCAGTTCCATTGCAGGGTCCGGGTGGCTCGCGGACTCCGTTGCCCAGGCCGGCAAGACAGCGCCAGACAATAAAATCAACAAGCAAGAAAACCATTGCCTGAATTTCACCAGGATCTCCAATGGATTTGGACTGACAATTCCGACGATACGCCAGATTCGGGACGCTCAGCAGCGCTCCACAGAGACCGTGTTCCACAGGTCCAAGAAATCGCCGTGGGAATCATGCCGGCCTTGAGCGCCGCGCACCTGTTTGGATGGGGCTTTGATCCCGTTGTGTCGAGCGGCCGCAAATGCCGTCGCTAACCCACACTGCGCCGGGCAGGCGACAGGTCTTCGCTACCGCCGAAGCAGGCGGCATAGTCGCTGCACACGCCGCAACTGGGCGCCTTGCACAGGCTGATTTCTGCCCGCTGGCAAAGCTGGCGATAAAAGAACCGCTTCCAGCGCAGGTTGTGGGTGTTTTGCGCGACCAGGGTGGGAAAATGCGCGTTGAGCAGCGCGGACAGGCTGGCCCGACTCGCAAGGCCCAGATCTTCCCACAGGTGATTGTCTCCCATGCAGCCCGCCGCTACGGCCCGCGCGACCCATTCCCCCTGGGCAGTGCGATCCTTGCGATGGGCCATCAGGAGTTCCAGCAGGTCGGTGAATTCATCCAGCCGCGGATCGGATGAAGCCGGCGTGCCCAGGGAATACACCCGCCCCAACAGCGCAATGGCGCCCGGGAAGCAGCGGTCGAACAGTACCCGGCTGGCGTCCTCCGCCAAACCCAGCACCCCGCCCACCGGCCCCAGCGGCCATCCCCAGGTCAGGCCAATGGCGCGCGCCAATGCACGGGTCTCGGCCTGATCGGGTTCCCGTGCGCAGCCCAGCAGGAGGAAATGCAGACCGCCCCGGGACATAAGCCCACCGCCCGCCTGGGGCGCGTTCATCAGGGCGCCTCCATGGGCGTGTGGGTGTAGCATTTCTTGGGGCAGATCTTGGAGCAGGCCTCGCAGCCCACGCAATTCATCTGGTTGGCGATGGTCATGACCTTGCGCTCGTATTCCTCGTCATCATCCTCATCGCCCACGGAACCCACGGCAATCTTCTCGCCATCCTCGGTAATCCCCACCATCTGCAGCACCTCGCGGCCGCAGACCTTGTAACAGCGGCCACAGCCGATGCAGGTTGCATCGTTGATGGCCGCCACGAACTTGGGCGTCCAACTGCGCCCATCGGGCAGGGTAACGGTAACCACGCCGCTCATGCTGCGATCCTCCCCTCAGCCCGCCTGCGCCAATTCAGACTTGGCGGCCGCGAGCTTTTCATAGGTTTCATGGGTTTTCCCGGCGACTTCGAGGATCCGCTCCCAGCCCAGGGGCAGATCCTCAGCCAGATCATGCAGATCCATCTTCAGGGCCGTGGCCTGGGAGGAGAGCCGCTTGATTTCCGCTTTCAGTTCGTCCGCCGTTGCCATGGTTGCCCTCCATCCGGTGTTTCATCTGTTCCACATGAGCGCGCTGTCCGGTAGCCGCCGCCCACACCCAACGGGCCTGCTCGGCGCTCAGGGCGCCGGGTTTGATTTTCAGGGTCATGACCCATACCTCGCTACTTCAGGGAAACTTTCGATCATGCTGACGCCCGCCTCCACCAGTTTTTGTCCCTCCTCCGCCAGCTTTTCCATGGTGGGGAAGCCGAAGCGATGCACGTCGCGCAATTGTTTGTTCACGGCAATCAATCGGCCGGCGGTGAGCACCATGCGGCCGAAGCCCTCATGGGACATCTTCATCATGGGGGACACCATGACGCCGGTACGGCGCTCGATGGACAGGCCGATGGCGTTGTAGAACAGCTCCAGCCGCCACAGCATTTCTGGATCCGGATCCCCGATGATGGGAATCAGCGCCCGCTTTTCCTTGGTCAGGATGAAGGGGTCGAGCAATTGCTCATCGCTCTTGGTATCCCAGGCCCCGAAGGAGTCGTGGGCGCGGAATTGCTTGATCAATTCCACGACAAAAGGGGCCTCGATCGCGGGTCCATCAGACGCCACGACGGCGGTTTGTGTCTCAGCCATGTTCCATCTCCTCATCTTCGAAATCGAATTCCTGTGCCTGCCCCTTGCGCATGACCTTACGCAGCCAGGGCGGAGGGGTTCCGGCCAGCACGTCTTTGAGCTTGTCGAGAATCTCGGCAATGGGTTCGGGCTGATTCACCTTGATCGGGTGGATGTTGTTGGCCACCACCCGCGCCGCGCCGGAACCGCCAATGGCGGCCACGTAGAGGATGGCGCAGTCCTTGATCGCCTCGATCTTGGGCGCCAGCTTGTCCTCGTTGCCATCCTCCTGCAGGTCGCCATCGAACTGGATCGCCTCGACGAACTGGTAGCTGGTGGGGCTGACCTCATAGATGGCAATGTTTTTCGCCCAACCGAAGTGGGCATCCACCTGTTTCAGGTCCTGGGTACAAAAGGCTATTTTCATCACGCCTCCTTCGGCGCTCGCCCGTTCATGATTCGAGGTCTTAAGCAATCGCAATCGCCGCACTGGCCTCTGGCGCATGCGTCTGTCTCCATTCATCGGGTTCCGGCTCGTGGCCATTGGCGATGAGCAGGTTGGCCACCTCGAAAATGAGGTCCCGGCTGCCCCGATAGCCCACCGCGAGGCGGTGCGCCGCGCCCAGGCGATCGAAAATCGGCAGGCCCATGCGCAGGAAGGGCAAATGCAGCCGCGCCGCCATCTGTCGGCCGTGGGCATGGGTGATCAGCAGATCACAGTCATTGGCCTGCGCTTCCAGATCCTCCAGATCGCCGATCAGCACCTCCGCGCACGGCAGATCAGCCAACAGCGGCGAATCGGTGGTGGTGACGGCGGCGGCGATCTCAAAACCGAGCTCGCTCAGAAAATGGGCCACGCTGTGCAGCAGATCGGGTTCGGCGCCAATCGCGAGCCGGCTGCCGCCGGTGTAGAAGTGCCCATCCAGCATGGCGTCGACCAACTGGCTGCGCTGGCGGCGGTACTTGAGCGGGACCGGCTGGCCGCTGTACTCGACAAGCAAGGCCATGAAGGCGTCGTTGACCCCGAGCCCCAGCAGCCGGTCGAACACCCGCACCGGCGAATTGATATGGCTCCCCAGCCATTCGGCCGCCGGGCGCATCTGCTCGCCCAGTGCCAGCACCAGTCCGGCCGAGCCGAGCGCGCGGATATCGGCGCGGGTGGTGCCGCCGATGGTGGTGGGGCTGAAATCCTCGGGCACATGGCCGTCCAGCGAACCGGAGAGATCCGGCACGAACACTGGATCGAGGCCGAAATCCTCCAGCGTCTCGCGCAGCTCCTCGATGTCCGCCACGGTGAGATGGCAGCCCGGCAGCACCGCCACCTTGCGTAGCTCTTTTACCGGAGCGGCGGGCTCCACCAGCACCTCCAGGATGCGCTTCACGGTGGCCGCCCAGCCGTCCTGGAAGGCGCCCTTGAAATCGGGGGTGGAGACATAGATCAGGCTGGTGTCGGCGAGCTCCGGATGGCGCTTGCGGGTGAGGGTGAGATAACCCTCCACGTCGTCGCCCTTGGTCTCCGTCAGTCCGGTCGAGCACATGCCGATGATCTCGGGCCGCGACTTGGTGTAGATGTTCATCACCGCCTGCTCGATGTTGTCGAAGCCGCCGAGCACGGTGGCGACTTCGCTCATGGCGGTGGTCTGCAGGGGAATCGATTCCTTGAAGTGGCGCACGAACAGGACCATGCCGAAAGCGGTACAGCCCTGCGAGCCATGCAGAATCGGCATGGTGCTGGCCAGCCCCATGAAGGCGAGCGCGCCGCCGACCGGCTGGCTCATCTTCAGCGGGTTGACCGTGCAGGCCTTCTTGCCATGGCGCACTGTGGCCATCAGGCAGCCTCCACCCGCCCGCCAGTCGGTGCCGGGGCCACCGAGGCGGGAGTGCCGGCGATCGGACGGTCCAGATCCAGCGAATCCAGCGTCAGCGCCTGACTTTCCCAGGGCGCCGCCATGCGCACCTGCGCCCAGATCGGACTGAACAGCGCCTTGTGCATCTCTTTAACCATGGCGACCATGCCGACGTAGCCGGCGTAGGCGTGGTGTTTTTCCTGGTTCACGTCCATCCAGGGCATCTTGGCCTTGAGCGCCACGAACTGGGAGCGGCCACCGGAGAGCATGATGTCGGCGCGGGCTTCCTTCAGGATCTTGTACATCTCGCGCGGGGCAAGCTCGTCGAACATGTGGGCATCCTCGCCCATGATCTCCTTGAGACGCTGCTTGTCCTCGGCGGTGGATTTCTTGGTGGAGGTGCCGACCACTTCCATGCCGATCTCCTGCAGTGCCGCCACCACCGACCAGGATTTGACGCCGCCGGTGATCAAGAGCACCCGCTTGCCATCCAGCGCCGCCTTGTAAGGCATGATCGCCTCCCAGGCGGCCGCCTCCTCGCGGGTAATCAGCGCCTCGGTGCGGGTCATCAATTCGGCGTCCGCGCCGCGCTCGATCAGCAGCCGCGCAATCTCGCGCAGCGACTCGCTCATGTCGCCGATGCCATAGAACGAGCCCTCGAAGAACGGAATGCCGTAGCGCTCCTCCATCTTGCGGGCGACGTTGATCATCGCCTTGGAGCAGACCATCATCGCCGCCCGCGCCCGGTGCGCCTGGGCAATCTCGCTATAGCGGGCATCGCCGGAGATGCAGGCCAGGATGCGAATCCCCAGCTCATCCAGCAGCGGCTTGATCTGCCACAGCTCGCCCGAGAGGTTGTACTCGCCGATGATGTTGATGTCGTAGGGCGTGGTGTACTCCGGCTCCTCGGTGCCGATCACGTGCTCGAGCAGCGCCTCGCCGGCCAGCTTGTTGCCGAGGTTCTTGCTGCCGACGAAGCCCGGCGCGTTGATCGGGATCACCGGCTTGCCGAACCGCTCGCGCGCCGCCTTGCACACCGCATCGATGTCGTCGCCGGTGAGCGCCGGAATGCAGGTCTGGTAGACGAACACCGCCGGCGGATCGTATTTCTCGATCACCTCGCGGATCGCCTTGAACAGCCGCTTCTCACCGCCGAAGATGACATCGGTTTCGTTGATGTCGGTGGTGAAGCCGGTGCGGTAGAGCATCGAACCGGACGACTTGGCGCCGCGGTTGTCCCAGCCATTGCCCTCACAGGCGATCGGTCCGTGCACCAGATGGGCGACATCGGTGACCGGCTGCAAGGCGATCTTGGCGCCGTCGAAGGCGCAACCGCCCGCCGCCGCGCCGGGCTGGAGCTGCTTGGTGCAGCCCTTCTTGCGCTCCTTCTCCGACTTGCCCTGGTTCTTGCCGCAGCCGGGTTCGTTGAAAACATCCTGGACAGTGCTCGACAAGCTGCTCATCGAAGCCTCCTCACGGCAAGTGGAATGGCTGGACCCTGCGTGGACCGCTTGCATCGCGCCTGGACCGGTCCCGAACGTCCTGACAGGGACTCAGCAGGAAGCGGGCCAACCTCTCCGATTCGCTTATTTTATTTTTTAATTCATTGTGTTACGACAGCTCATTCACGCCAGAACTCCCCTCCCCTCCAACAATTGGCCGGTTTGCGACACAGTCCTGTGGGCTTTGTCGCAATGGGTGACGGCATTGCGCCAGCTTGAAAAGCTGGGCAGCGATGGAAGACGGCATACGGCTGTTCCAAGGCCGCCTCGCGCGCCCGCACATCCGGCTCGGCGAGGTAGCGCTCGGCAGTGAAGATGCGGCTGAAGCCCTCGCCGTGCAGCTGGCCCAGGGCAAAGTCGACCGGAAGTCGGTGAGCGCCGGGCCGTCGTCCAGAACCAGCGTCGGAATGGTGCCGCGCGGGTTGATGGCCAGGCACTCGGGCTTCAGGTGATCGCCGGCCGGCAGGTTCAGAACCCAGGCCTCGAACGGCAGCTCCAGGGTTTCGAGCAGGATGTGGATGCCGGTCGAGCAGGAACCGGGCGTCATGTAGAACTTCATGGCCGAGAACCCGGCGGCATGTCACGAACCACCGTCGGCCGACCAGCGCTGAGAACCCAGCGCCGTCGCAATCGCCTGCGCGCGCGCCAGGTCGAGGTCATCGGCATCGCCCGCTACTTCCCGGCAGGCGCGCAGCGCCGCATGCAGCAGCTCGGCCTTCGGATAGACCGGGCCGAACCCTTCGCCGTGGGCGCGGTAGTCGCAGGCACACACCTGCATCAGCGCCTCGAAGCGGTCCGGCTGATCGAACGCGCCCAGGCGCGCCAGCATGGCCGCCACCGGACCTGCACGCACCTCCGACACGCGGTGCACGCGCTCGCATTCGGCGAGTGCCAGCAGCGCCAGCTCGCGGCAGGCCGCCGGCACGCCAAGACGCGCGCACAGGGCCTCGATGCGCGGCCCGCCGCGCTCGACGTGGCGGTAGTGGACCGGCAGATGCTCGGGCGGCGAATCTGACTTGCCGACGTTCATCACCAGCAGCGCAAAGCGCACTTCGAGCGGCGCATCACAGCGCGCGGCCTCGGCCAGCGCGTTCAGGGTGTGCAGACCGATGTCGATGCTGCGCTGATCGGCGCCCAGCTGCGGCACGCCAAACAGCGCCGCGACTTCCGGCAGCACCGCGCCGAGCGCGCCCGACAGGCGCAGCGCCGCCAGCATGCGCGACGGCCCGCGCGCCATGAGCCCGCGCCGCAGTTCCGGCCACATGGCCGCAGCGGGTATGGCCCGCAGCGCCCCGCGCGCGGTGTGCTCGGCCATGGCGTCCAGCAGTTCCTCATCGAGCGCGCCGTCGTCCTCGGCCAGCAGCGCCGCCATGCGCAGCACTGCCAGCCCCGGCTCGGTCTGGACGAGATCAAGGGGTCTCGGCATCGGCGTCAGGCCACCACCTGTCGCGGCGGCTTCACCGGCCCGACATCGACTTGGATCTCCTCGCCCTCGATGCGCAGCGGATAGGGATGCAGCACGTTGCGCACCGCGTGCGTCACGCATTTGCCATTGGCGGCGTCGAAGCCCCATTGGTGATGCGGGCATTTCACCGCCTTGCCGTCGAAGCTGGCGTCCGTGAGCGGCATGTCCGCATGCGGGCAGCGGCCACGGTAGGCCTTCAGCTCGCCGCCGGTCGGCCACAGCAGCAGCACGCTTTTCTTGCCGACCTGAAACAGGCCCATGCCGCCCTCGTGCACGGCGCCGGTGGTGCAGATGGTGGTGAAGTTCATGTCGCAGCCCGCCTGATCCTGAAAAATGTACCAAGGACAGGCAAGTTGCGGACCAGAACCACCCCAGGCGCGCAAACCCGTGATCTGCGGCTTTTCCCGCTTGCACGGACCTTGCAACGTCTGGATAGACAAGGCATGCGGGCGGCGGCCGCGCTGGCGCGCATCGCCGGTTTGTCGGAATTCGTTCATGCGGGGAGGGAGAGGATTGTGGCTTTTCAGACGTTGTGCAAACAGAGATACCTCGCCGAAGGCGAGTCGGTGCCGTTCCTGATCGACGGTGAGGAAGTGCTGGTGCTGTGGCCCGACGGTGGCCAACCGCGTGCCTTTGTCGGCCGTTGCCCGCATGAGGGCCAGTCGCTGGTCAACAACTCGGACTTCAACGGCCGCATCCTGGTCTGCACCGTACACGGCTGGGTGTTCAACGGCCGTAACGGCGAGGGCCTGAGCCCGACCGGCTGCCGGCTGCGCGAATTTCCGCTGCGCCTGACCGCGGACGGCCTGGTCGAAATCGACCTCTTGGCCGCGGCGTGAACATGGCCAGCTAGGCGCGTCCGCCGCTGCCGCCGACGATGAGGTTGAACGCCTCGCGCAGCAGCAACAGCTCGCTCATCGCCGCGCCGCGCAGTTGCGCCAGGTGATGAAAACGGGCGCCCAGTGCCTCGATCAGCGCCTTGGGCGCATCCGGCGTGGTGAAGCGCAGCAGATGGATGCGCACGGGGCCGGCGTCCGTCTGAGCCCAGTGTGCGAACTCGCCGACATGCACCACCTCATCGCCGTTCAGGCCGCAGTGTTCGATCAGCGCCTGGCGCACTGCCTCGCCATCGTGGGCCGGCCCAGCCTCCTGCGGCGCTGGCATGGCCACGGCCGACTCGGGCAGGGCCTCGGGCCAGAGCAGGCTACCCTCGGTCCAACGCGCGAACAGCAGCGCCGCGCTGTAGCTGTCGTAATGGGCGAGGATGACGCGATTGAACGGCGTGATGTCGGCTGCGCTCATGGCGAATGGGTCCTTGGCGTGTTGGGTCGGGATCAGAACGACTCGAGGCAAGCATCGGCAGTGGCCAGCAACGCCTCGGCGGATCGGGTGGCATCCCCGGCCTGCACCCGGGCATCGAATCCGGCGGCGAGCGCGGCGCAGACGATGCATGCGGCGGCTTCCTCGCGCGGGTCGCCGCTCCAGCGGAACGTCAGCTGGACCATGCGGCCATCGCCCGTGTCCGCGGTCTCGCCGATCCGCAGGTCGAAGCCGGCGTCCTCGCCCTGCAGGGTGCACGGCCGGTAGCCCGCCGTGGCAAAGGGATCATCGCCCGCATCGAGCGCGAGCGCCCGGCCGAGCACATCGATGGCCCGTTGCAGGGCCACCCGATCGGGAACCCGGTTGGGTTGCAGGAAGGCGGTCAGGGTGCGCGCCATGGGGTGCTCCTTATCAGCGGCCGGTTCCGGCCTGTGACATTCCGTCTCGGCATTCCGCGCTCCTGAAGCGCCGGTTGAGGGCGGGGTACGCGAGGCGAGCTGTGCGGCGATCCGCGCCGCAGCTTCGAGCGCGCCTTCGAGATAACCCCCGCTGCGCCCGGCACTTTCGCTGCCGCCGATCAGCAGCCGCCCGTCCCACTGCGGCGCCGCAAGGCGCGCATCGCCGTAGAGCGGATGCATCGTCACCGCCTCGGCCCGGTCGAGCGCGCTGCAGGTCAGGGGATCCTCGGCCCAATCGTAGTGATACAAAGTGCCGTCAGCCGCCGCGGGACCAAACAATTGCGCGAACTGGCCGCGCAGCAGCCGTGGTAGGTGGGGCGACAGCAGTTGGCGCTGCCCCGGATCAAGGTCGAAGAAACCGGCGAGCGCCGCACGGCCATCAAGTGGGTTGCAGGCATCGAAAACCTCGCACAGCACCGCCTGTGGATGGCCGATGAAGGCGTTGCCGCTATGGCCCGCCTCACGCCAGAACGCCGCGGGGTATTGCATCGCCGCCTTGGCCGCGCTCGCCATCCAGGTCAGGGTTTCGCGCAGCGCGTCGCGCAGCGGCGCCGGCAGCTCGGGCGTGAAGTGGATGGTCTCGTGCGCCAACCGCGGCGGCAGCGCCAGCACGACATGTCGCGCATGTACCGCAGTCGTTTCCCCGCCGCGCTGAATGTGCAGTTCGATGTGGTCGTAGCGGCGGACCAGTGCCCGCAGCCGATGCTGCAAGCGGATGGTGCCGGCCGGAAGCCGCTGCGCCAGGGCGGCGGTCAGCCGGCCCATGCCACCGTCGAGGCGCTGCGCGCCCCCATGCAGATCGGCGGCCGCCATCGTGCGCGGGGGATCGGCCGACGCATCAAGAAACAGCACCCGGCCGTCGTCATGCTGTGCGAAGCTGGACAAGCCCAGCGCTGCCACGAGCTGCGGCATCCGCGGCTGGGTGCGCGGCCAGAACCAGGTGGGACCGATGTCGATTGCACCGTCGGCGAGGGTGAGAATGCGCCCGCCGACGCGCATACGGGCCTCGAATATCGCGCAGCGGCGGCCCGAGGGCTGCAGCAGCGTGGCCAGCTGCAGACCGCACAGACCAGCGCCGATGATGGCCACATCCAGCGTCTCGGCGCGGGTGTTGTTGTCCGATGCCATTGTGTCAGGCCGTGTGGCGCAACAGGCGCAGGCTGCCTGCCGTGGCGGCAAGATCCACGGCGCGAAAATCATCCTGCGTCTGCAGGCGCGCGTCGGCGCCAGCGCCCAGCAGCAGCTCGACCAGCCCGTCGCGGCCGCTGGAGGCGCAATACATCAGCGCCGTGGCGCCGGTGTCGTTCTGGTTATCGAGCCGCGCGCCGGCCGCGACCAGCCGCTGCACGACGGCGGCATCGCCGCCGAAACAGGCCAGCCACAGCGCGGTGTTGCCATCGCTATTGCGCGCCTCCAGATCGGCGCCGAGATCAATCAGCTCATCCACCAGATCCAGGCGCGCCGCGCGCGCGGCCTTCATCAGCGGCGTCATGCCGTGCGCCGCCGCGGCGTCGATTCGCACCAAAGCGCACCCCTCCTCCGCCATGAACGCCTGCAGCGCCGGACTCGGCGCCGGTCGCCCGGCGGATTGGGATCGCATCATCGCTTGGGCCTGTGCCAGGGCCTGGAAGCCACCGTCGATGCTGTAGACCTCGGCAAAACCGAAATCGGCGAAGGCCTGGGCGAACACCTGGCTGGCATTGCCGTGGTAGCAGTAGATCAGCACCGGCTCGGCGCGCGGCAACCGGCCGATCCAGTCGCCCAGATCGCGCTCGGAGAGCCGGTGGGCGCCGGGCAGGTGGTCCTGCGCATAGCTGGCAGCATCGCGCGTGTCGAACAGGGCGTAAGGCTGACCCCGGCCGGACGCCGAGGCCATGAAGGCGAGTGCCTGATCGGCCGCAATCCGGCGGAAGCTTGCCTCGGACATCATCGACTCCTTCATGGGGCTGGCGGCACGCATGCCGGTACGGAACGGCTCCGGCCCCCTCACCTAGCAAATGAAGTGCCGATTCGTCGAGTATTAACAATCAATATCTTGAGGCATATTTCTCAGATTTTTCGAGAAAGCCGCGTCCGTTTTGGCGGATTTGCGACGCGCCCGCCATCCGCCCACCGGCGCCGACAGTCCCGCGCCGACGTATAGGTACCCGCGATCAGCAGGAAGATCGCGCAGTGGTCGAACACCTTGAAACGCTGCTTGGTGCGGGGTTGGGAGATGGCGCGGTAGAGCGTGGAAGGCACGTACATCACCACCCGCGTCGCGGTGAAGACCGCCGCGCTGATGATCTCACGGGCGCCGGTGTGGTTCGCGGACAGCACGATCAGGCTGGTGCCGCCCACGATGGCGAGGAGCACCCCCAGCCCATGGGTGATGGCGCTGGCGATATTCTTCCGAAGGACTCCGTTCGAATTGCACGGTGCGTTCCCTCCTAACCCAGAGGATTTCGCGATGCGGGGCCGCACGTGCGGATGCTTTCTGGAACTCAACGCCCAGCCCAAGCGCCTCGACCTCACCGACGTTCACGCCCGCATGGCCAAGGAAGAAGGCGTGCTCGTCGCCATCAACTCCGACGCCCACACCGTGGACGACTTCGGCAACCTCGACAACGGCATCGGCCAGGCCCGGCGCGGCTGGCTGGAGGCCGCGGACATGCTCAACACGCGCGCTGCGGGGGTTGTTGCGGCAACAAGGTTGAGGCTCGCCAATCCTCGCGCAGTCGCCTTTCTCCCCCGCCGCCGCCCGGTCCAGATTGATCGCCAACCCCCATCGAACGCGTGTCGCGAAGCGGACAAACACGACATGCCGCTTTCCCTGGGCACTCGTTTTTGACTAGAAATCAGTAGATTGCAAACGGTCCCGATCTTGCTTGGAACGCTGGGCCGGCGCGGTGCCGGCGATCTGAGCGGCGATACCATGCCCATCTTCGACTTTCACTGTGAGTCCTGCGACCAGACCTTCGAGTTTCTGGTGCGCAACGAGGCACCGGTGTGCCCGCATTGCGGCAGCCAGCGCCTGGAAAAGTTGCTGTCCGCGCCGAACGTTGCGGGCAAATCCAAGAAAATCATCGAGAGCGCCCGTAGCCAAGCGGCGCGCGAAGGCCACTTCAGCAATTACTCCCGTTCGGAAAAGCCGCGCCGCTAGTCCGGCTGCGGACGCCCACGCTGTCCCGGAGACATCATGTCGACTGAAACCATTGCGCTGCCCGCCGTCTTCCATCATCACGTGTTCTGCTGTTATCAGCAGCGGCCACCGGGCCATCCGCGCGGAAGCTGCGGCGCGAGCGGCGCGGCACCCCTATGGGAGCACCTCGGCAAGCAGTTGCAGATCAAGAACCTCGCCGATGTCGGCATGGCCGCAACCGGTTGCCTGGGCTTTTGCAGCGCAGGACCGCTGATGGTCGTCTACCCATCCGGCGTCTGGTATCAGCCGCGGAACGCCGAAGACATCGACGAAATCGTGCAAACCCATCTGGTCGGCAACGGCATCGTCGAGCGGCTGGCGGTGGTGCTGAAGCCCTGAGCGGCTGGCTTTCCGGTCGGCAGGCTGCCGTAAAAGAACGGCTGCAGGAAGATGGTGTCCCCGCAGCCGAAATGAAGCGCTCGGTGAAAAGGTCGGCGATTGGGCTGGAGATCGTTGCGCGTGCCGGTCGGCGGCCGACGCCCGCGACGACAAGGCGGCTTCAGTCGTCCGCAACCTGAATCTGCCGCCCGTCGGCGGAGACATCGAGGTCCAGCTTCTTGCCGTTCGCCTGACCGACGAATTCGTACTGGACGACTTTCTTGCTGGCCTACTGGCTGGCTTCGATGTATTCGATTTCAAAATCGGCATAGCGGCTCTCGACGGCTTTCAGCACGCTCGTCGAAGATCTTGTCCAGGATCCACACCAGCACGTTCATGGCGCCCTGGTAGCCCCACACCGGGTAGCGATGGCGGTCGAACACCGGAAAACCAAAGCGGATCAGCGGCGTGCCGGTGCTGGACAAGCCGTGCCTGTCGCTCGCGGTCGCTGGCCGATGATGCCGAAACATGGAAGAATCAGTCAGCCTTGGCCAGCAGATGCCATCCATGGCCATTCCGGAAGGTGACACAGTGCACGAGACCCGCGACGAAATCCTCACCCTTGACGAAGTTGCCACCTATCTCAAGGCCGGCAAGCGAACGGTCTATCGGCTGGCGCAATAGGGCGAGATTCCGGCCTTCAAGCTCGGCGGCACGTGGCGCTTTCGCCGCTCCGAGCTGGATCGCTGGATTGCCGAAAGCATCAACAAGACAAAGCCGGAGGCCCAGTGAGCGCAGACCGAGCCAGCCGCCGAATCATGCTCAGCGAAGAACACGGGAAGGATTGCAGCGTGCCAGTTCCCGTAATTGATCTTTTCGCTGGCCCTGGAGGGCTCGGGGAGGGATTTGCGTCCCTGCAGGGCTACGAGCGGCAGCCATTCTTCGAGATCGCCCTTTCCATTGAAAAGGATGCTGTCGCGCATCGGACGCTGACGCTCAGGGCAGTGTTCAGGCGTTTGCGCGGCACCAGGGACGTCAGGCACTACTACAGCTACATACGGGGCGAGATCGATCAGGCCGCCTTCCGCGGGATCCCTGCCGTGGCCAGCGCCTTCAAGCATGCCGCCACCGAGGCGAGGTGCCTCGAGCTTGGCAAGTCCGATGAGGCCAGTATCGACAGGGAAATTCGCGCCGCACTGAAGGGGCAGGAAACCTGGGTGCTGATCGGCGGCCCGCCCTGTCAGGCGTATTCCCTGGCAGGGCGTTCCAGACGCGCCAATGACAGGGACTTTCACAAGGATGAAAAGCACTTCCTCTACCGGGAGTACCTGAGAATCATCCGAGTGCACAAGCCCACCATCTTCGTGATGGAGAATGTCAAGGGTCTGCTTTCCTCGAAGCACTCCGGCGACCCGATGTTCGAGAAGATCATTGCGGATCTTTCGATGCCGACCGAGGGGCTCGAATATGAAATCCGCTCCTTCACCAGGAAGGGCGACGGCAGTTCCCTGGCCCCCACCGACTACCTTATCCATTCGGAGCGCCATGGGATCCCGCAAAGCAGACATCGCGTGATTCTGCTCGGAGTGAGAAAGGGGCTGGATGTGCCTCAACACCAGTTGCTGGCACCGGTAGCAAGACCTGTCACGGTCAGGCAGGCCATTGACGATCTTCCCCGACTCCGCAGCAAGCTGTCGCGTGGCGACTCAGTGGAGGCATGGCGCGAGGCTGTTCAGGCTGCCTCCTCTTACGTCAAGGGATGGAGGACAGAGAACGAGTCCGTCATGATCGAGACAATGCGTGCCTTTGCCGCTGCGGCAACCAGTACCACGACCGGTGGCGCCTTCATTTCGCGAGGCTACAGGAGGCCAAAGAAGCCAACCGAGCTTCAGCAATGGCTGCACGACCAAAGCCTGGGAGGCGTCTGTCAGCATGAAGCGCGTGCGCACATGGCATCCGATCTTGCACGCTATCTTTTCTCGGCCAGCTTCGCTCACTTATGGGGATATTGCCCACGGCTGGATGTGTTCCCTCCCAGGCTGCTTCCCGATCACATCAATGTGCATGTCGAGCGGGAATCCGAATCGATCCCGTTCAAGGATCGGTTCCGCGTGCAGTGCAGGAACGAACCGTCCACCACGGTGGTGGCACACATTGCCAAGGACGGGCACTACTACATCCACTACGACCCCTCCCAATGCAGAAGCCTCACGGTCAGGGAGGCGGCACGGCTCCAGACGTTTCCCGACAACTATTTCTTCGCGGGTAACCGCACGGAGCAGTACACCCAGGTAGGCAATGCGGTGCCTCCATTGCTTGCCCACAAGCTGGCCAGGATCGTTCGCAGCCTTCTGAACGAGATGAGCAGGAGGAAGCGGAAGCAGGCTGGTGATGCCGTACAGAAGAGGCCGGCGGGAAGCGTGCGGCGAAACCTGCCGGAACAACCTCCGGTGCTCGCCGATGCGGGCTAGTCAATGATCTGACCAATCACCAGGACATCCTCATCGCCATGCAGCCATTCCTCAACCGATCGTGCAGTCTCCTCGACCGAATGCTTCAGCGCGCACTCCCAGACGGTGGCGACACGCCAGCCAAGAGCCCGGAGCGCCTCCGCGTGTCGCCTGTCACGATCGACATTTTCCTGGAACTTTTGTTGCCAGAACACCTCGTTGGTTCTCGGAGTGGTGGTATAGCGACAGCCTTCGTGTCGATGCCAGAAGCAGCCGTGGACGAAAACCACCGCACTGTGCTTCGGAAACACAAGGTCAGGGGAGCCGGGCAACTTTCTGACATGAAGTCGATATCGGAATCCCCTGGCGAAAAGAAGGGTGCGAAGTATCCGTTCCGGCCGGGTGTTCTTTCCGCGAATGCTCGACATCATGCGGCTGCGCTGAGGGGTGGTCGGAACGCGCATGATCTTGAATGTCTTCCGCCCGAATGTCTGCAAAAACGGCAGCGCCGTGCGCCTGTCTGGCAATGCGAACGGATGAAGGCGATGCCCGAAGCGGCAATCCGGAGCTTACCATGCGCTTGACTCACGCGAAGACGCAAGGGGAAGCTGATGGCTCGTGATCGCAGTCACCCGCCGAGCGCCGCCTGCCTGTCGGAATCGATGCGGGACCTAGGGTACTCGCTCGAAACCGCGATTGCCGATCTGATCGACAACAGCATTTCGGCTGGCGCGGACACCATCGACATCATCTGCGATGTGTCCGGTAAGGATCCTGTGATGGCCATCCTCGACAACGGCAGGGGGATGACAGAAGACGAGCTGCTCGATGCGATGCGTCATGGGACCGGCAACCCCAGGCGGCATCGGTCGCCGCAGGATCTTGGGCGCTTCGGCCTTGGCCTGAAGACGGCCTCGTTTTCCCAATGCCGCTCGCTGACCGTTGTGAGCACACGCGATGGAACTGTCTGTGGAGCCGAATGGAATCTGGATCGCATCGATGCTGCCGACGACTGGATTCTTTCCATCCTGGACGATGTCGACATCCATGGGCTGCGTTATGTCGAACGGCTCGGCACTCGGGGCACAGCCGTCATCTGGAGAGAGCTCGATCGATTGATGGAAGACGAGGCCGGGGATCGTCGGGACGAAATCGTCAACGAGAAGCTTGAGGTGGTGGGGCGGCACCTCTCCCTCGTCTTTCATCGCTTCCTTTCGGGCGAGGTCAAGGGGCATTCCAAAATCTCGCTCACCATCAATGGCCGCTCCATTGCCGCATTCGATCCATTCTGCAGAAAGAACCCGGCCACCCAGATCCTTCCGGAGGAAATCGTCCGCATCGGCGACGCCGAGGTGCGCCTTCAGCCCTATGTGCTGCCACATCACAGTCGTCTTTCCGCGTCCGAGTACGACTACTACCAGGATCGCAGTGACTTCATCTCCAACCAGGGGGGCTATGTCTATCGAAACGGCCGCCTGATGGCCTGGGGCGACTGGTTCAGACTCGTGCCGAAGGGTGAGGCCACCAAGTTGGCGCGAGTGCAGATCGACTTCCCCAACAGTCTGGACGAAGCCTGGACCATAGACATCAAGAAGTCGCGTGCCCGCCCACCACATGCGGTACGGGAGCGGCTGCGTCAGATCATCAACAGGATCACCACCCGCAGCGTGACGGTGCATCGGGGACGCGGGGAGAAGCTTTTTCAGGAAAGCCAGGCCCCGCTCTGGGAGCGCTACGCCGCTCACGGCGGCATTCGTTTCGCGATCAACGAGCAGCACCCGCTCGTTGCATCTCTGGACACACGACTCTCGCCCGAGGATGCGGATCTGCTCCGTGTCCTGCTGGATTCGATTGCCGCCGCCCTGCCGGTGGAGATGATCTATTCCGATTACTCAACCCATCCACGCGAAATCAACCAGAAGGCGGTGGATGAAGGCCAGATTCTGGAGCGCCTGAAGAGCCTCAGAAAGGTGCTTTACGGCGACGGGCCGGGCGATTCGAATGCCTTTCTCCAGATCGTGCGCTCGACGCACCTTTTCGATGGCCAGATTGAACTGGCCGAAAAATTCATCAGCGAGACCTTTGCATGAGCGTAACAGTCATCACGGAAGAGCGGAACATTGCCAACGCGCTCATCTCGGGCCTTGCCAACATGACCGAGACGCCAACGCGCGAGCAGGTTGAGGAGAAGGCGAGACAGATCGCCGCGATCTTCGGTTATACGGGTGATCTCCGCAACATTGTCACAGAGGCCATGGAATCGGTTGTGACCCGTATGGGGGCCGGCGTTTCGCTGGTGGATGTCACTGCGAAGCATGACGATCAGTGGGTCCGCAAGCGCGAGGACGTCAACTGGACCTATGCCAGGGCATACGAGGAATTTCTTCGCAACGAGGGCTGGCCCCCGCAGATGGTCCAGTCGCTGAGCGATGTGACCACCCGCATTCTCGGTCACCTTCAGGATCCACTGAGCGAGGGCACGAGCTGGAACCGCCGTGGCCTCGTCATTGGGCACGTGCAGTCGGGCAAGACAGCCAACTACACCGGCCTGATAGCACGCGCTGCCGATGCGGGCTACAAGTTCATCGTCGTCATCGCCGGCATTCACAACAATCTACGCAAACAGACACAGCAGCGCATCGACGAGGCGTTCATCGGCCGGTCAAGCGATCCAGCGGATCGTCGCAGCATCGGTGTCGGCCTCGCGCCGGGCTATCCGCATCCGGCAACGCTCACCAACATCAACCAGGACTTCAACAAGAACACAGCGGGCAAGAGCGGCTGGAAGATCAACGACTTCAGCAAGCCGATCATTCTGATCATAAAGAAGAACGTCACGACGCTCACTGCGTTGCACAACTGGCTGAAGGAGCTGAACGCTGAGGGCGATGACCGGATTTCAGACGTGCCAATGCTGCTGATCGACGACGAGGCCGATAACGCGTCGATCAACACGAACAAGGAGGATCTGGACCCGACCCGGACAAATGCGATGATCCGGCGCATCCTCGGGCTGTTCGCGAAATCATGCTATGTCGGCTACACCGCGACGCCGTTCGCCAACATATTCATCAATCCCGATGCCTATGACGATGACGTTCTGGAAGAACTGTTCCCTCGCGACTTCATCTATTGCCTGGATGCACCAACGACGTACTTCGGTGCCGAGAAGGTGTTCCTGGACGAAGCGACCAGTCAATCGATCGTGAAGCCGATCGACGACTGCGAGGATCTCATCCCATACGCCCACAAGCGTGATGATACTGTCCACGAGTTGCCCCCCAGCCTCTATCGCGCACTCGACGAGTTCATCGTCGCCCGCGCCATCCGGAACATGCGTGGGCAGACCGGCAAGCATTGCTCGATGATGGTCAATGTGTCGCGCTTTGTGCCCATACAGATGGCCGTGCGCAACTTCCTGAGCCTCAGGGAGAAGAAGATCAAGGAAGCGGTTCTCGCCAACTACGCGATGCCGGAAGACGTTTCCTCAAGAAACACGTACATGCACGGCCTGAAGCAGGCCTTCGACGCCGAGTATGCCGACACTGGGTTCACCTGGGCAGAGGTGAAGGCTGCCCTCAGCGGCGTATTCGATCACCTCCACCTCTATGTCATCAACAGCAAGAGTGACGAGGTGCTCGACTACGCCCGCTATGAGAAGGAAGGAGTCGGGTTGACGGCGGTTGCGGTCGGTGGTCTGAGCCTCTCGCGCGGCCTGACCATCGAGGGGTTGACCGTCAGCTACATGTACCGCAACACGAAGATGTACGACACGCTCATGCAGATGGGCCGCTGGTTCGGCTACCGGGCAGGCTTCGAGGATCTCTGCCGCGTTCATCTCTCGCGCGACTCAATCGACTGGTACTCTCATATAGCAGAAGCAGCAGAAGAACTTGTTCAACAGGCTAAGCAGATGAGCCGGAATGGACTGAGCCCCGAGTATTTTGGACTGTATGTTCGTTCACATTCCAAGAGCCTGTTGATTACTGCGGCGAATAAGATGCGAGCGGCAGAGGAGGTTGTCATTAATCAAAATCTTACCGGACAGCTTGTTGAAAGCACATCTCTCCCGCTTGACGCGGAAATCAACAATGCAAATGAGAGACTGATCGAGGATTTATGGAGAGTGCTCGCCAGCCAAACTCAGACAACGAATAAGGGATGGTTCATCCCAGATGTTGAAATTGGATTGATCGCGGACTTTTTGGTCGGATTCAAGACACACAGGAATTCATCCTTGAAGAAGAAGATGATCCTGGACTATTTGGAAGCCGTAAGAGGTCAGTATCCGAGGGGCGATATTCTACTAATCTCCAAAGGGACTGGTGATGCTGACAAACTCAGACTTGGTCCGCAGGATCGTACGGCAGAAGGGGCGACAAGGGATGAATGGCAAATATCCGGATACCGAGTAGCAAGTCGGGGAGATGAGAAATTTGGATTGTGCGAAAAACAAATTATTGATGCCGAGAGCAGAGCGGCCTCTGGTATTAAGAGCAAAACGGGAAGAGCATCGGATTACCATTATCGAGTGGTTCGGAACAAACCACTATTGATGCTTCATGTGTTGACTCCAATAGAGAACGACGACTTTACGGGATGCCGTGTTCCGGCCTTTGGCGTGAGTTTTCCAGATGGCCTCTATAGAACTGAGGTAAAGGTTACTGTCAATCGAGTCTTGCTGAAACAGATGCAGGGACCGGCGGACAATCCTGATGACGAGGAGGACTACGATGCCTGATGCCTCTCCATGGGATGACATCGCTGTTCCGGGAATGGACTTCAATGTCCGCCAGGTTGCGGTGGGAACGGCCGTTCCCTGTTTCTGGGGACGCCATGCCGGTGGCGCCTGCCTGTTCATCGTGGAGCTTCAGGGCGACCACGCAGCCCAGTACCGGAAGAACGCGGTCACGGTGAACGGCATCGATGTCGATCTTCGTGCCGGAGATCACGGGCAGCAGCGTCTGATTCTCGCCCTTGAAAGGCAGGTAGACCGCGATCTCTTCGAAGGACTGTGCCGCACCCTTGCTTCCTCGCTGGAGCACGCCACCGATTCGGCCAGCGCTCTCGCAGTCTCGCTGGCACACATCCGCCGTTGGAAGACATTCCTGTCCGGCCGAAGGCAGCACCTGTCCATCGAGGAAATCCGCGGTCTTTTTGCCGAAATCGTCTTTCTGATGGAACTGATCGATCGACAGATGTCGACCAGTGCCGCCGTCAAAGCCTGGCTCGGTCCGGAACGATCACATCAGGATTTCGTCTTCGGCAACACAGCCGTCGAGGTCAAATCGCTCTCGGGCGCAGAGCGGAACAGCGTCCGAATTTCGTCGGAAGACCAGCTCGAATCCCTTAACGATGCGCTGTTCCTGCGCGTGTACCGGCTCAGCACTCTGGCCGACGCAGCGGGAGCCCGCTCGCTCAACGAGATCGTCACGGCAGTCCAGGCACGGCTCGGAGAGGCGGACGCCGTCGAGACCTTTGACCGGAAGCTGGTTGCGCACGGCTATGCGCCGTTCCCTGACTACGATGAGCCTCGCTTTGTAGTCAGCGACGTGCGCAGCTATCGTGTCGCTGACGGTTTCCCACGTCTGATGCGGTCGCAACTGCCGCCAGGGGTTGCCAACGTGGCCTACGACATCAGGCTGGAAACGATTGCTCCGTACGAATGTGACGAAGCAGGCATCTTTGGGGAGGATTGATGGAGCAGACCGACGAAGAGTTCTTCCACGACTTCCGACAGGAACTGTTGGCGGGCGCCGAGTCCAATGGCAGCTTCCAGCTCTCCGAATTCATGGAGACGATCGCGAACGATCTTGTCGAGACCGGATTCACGGAAGGTTTCGAACTCTGCCATTTCCGGGCGCAACGTGGAATACGCGTGGACGGCTATTGGTTCAATGATGAAGGAGTCCTGGACCTTTTCATTGCGGACTTCGACTCCAGAAACGAACTGGCATCCCTCACCAGGACGGAGTTGGATGCGGCATTCAGGCGTGCCGCCAATTTCTTCGAGGCCAGTGCCAACAAGGGCCTGGCCGGCGAGCTGGAGGTCACATCGCCGGAGTACGGCCTCGCCAGGCAGATTGCGGATCGCAAGGACTCCATTCGGCAGGTCAACCTCATTCTCTTCTCCGAGCGCACGCTCAGCGAGAAAATCCAGGCCATTGCCGATACGGAAGTGGCAGGTGTTCCGGTTGCTTACCACATCTGGGACATCTCACGACTTCATCGTCAGCGAAGCTCCCGCAGCCACAAGGAGCCACTCGACATTGATTTCGAGCAGATGTTCGGCAAGGGCATCGCCTGCCTTCCCGCACACTTGGGGACCGATGCCTATCAATCCTATCTCATGGTCATGCCTGCAGATGCGCTGGCGACCCTGTACGAAAGATTCGGAGCGCGCCTGCTGGAGCAGAACGTCCGGACATTCCTGCAGGCGCGCGGCAATGTGAACCAGGGAATACGGGCGACGATCCTGAACGAACCGGGAATGTTCTTTGCCTACAACAACGGGATCACGGCCACTGCGCAGAGTGTCGAGACCGCGACGACGGATTCCGGTCTGGCGATCACAAGGGTTGTCGACCTTCAGATCGTCAATGGAGGGCAGACCACAGCATCGCTGTTCCATACGCGGAAGCGGGACAAGGCAGACCTATCCAAGATATTCGTCCAGTTGAAGCTGTCCGTCATCGACAGCCAACAGAGCGAAATAGTGGTTCCAAGAATATCGGAGTATGCGAACACCCAGAATCGGGTGAATGCCGCCGACTTCTTCTCGAACCACCCGTTCCATGTGCGGATGGAAGGATTCTCTCGGCGGATCTGGGCGCCGGCGCAGAAGGGATCCACGCGTGAGACGCGGTGGTTCTATGAGCGCGCACGTGGCCAGTATGCCGATGCACAGTCGAAGCTCACACCTGCGGAGCAGCGTCGCTTCAAGGCGGAGCATCCCAAGCACCAGATGTTCACGAAGACAGACCTTGCGAAGTTCGAGAATGTATGGGATGACCACCCCAAGTGGGTGAATCTTGGCTCGCAGAAGAACTTTGCGCACTACGCCGCCCGAATCGGTAGCGAGTGGGAGAAGTCATCCGACGCGTTCAACGAGTTCTATTTCAAGAGGGCCGTCGCACGAGGCCTGATCTTCCGTGCCACGGAGCGCATCGTTTCTGCGCAGCCTTGGTACAACGGCGGGTACCGCGCAAACATCGTGGCCTACACACTGGCGGTACTCAGCGACATCACTAAGCGCAGGAAGGAGAGCATCGACTTTCTTGGCATCTGGAATACACAGAAGGTCGACCCGGTGCTCGAAAGTGCCATCGCTGTCGTGTCGGGGGTCGTGAATGACGACATCATCAGCCCCCCGCAAGGCGTTTCCAACATTTCCGAGTGGTGCAAGAAGGAAACGTGCTGGACGAGGATACAGGCGCGCACCGACGCCATTGCCGAGCTCCTCCCGCCTGAGTTCTATGATCGACTCGTTCCGCAGGATGATCAGGCAGCAATCGTGAAGAACGCGAAGCAGACGCAGAGGATCGACAACGGCATCGAGGCGCAGCGAAAGGTATTGGCGGTTCCGGCCGCGGAATGGGGTCGCATTCACCAGTCGCTGCTTGCGAAGGATCTGCTCACGCCGAAGGAAGACGGCGTGCTCAGGGTGGCCATGCAGATTCCCTCCAAGCTCCCGACAGAAAAGCAGAGTGTGGTGTTGCTGGATATTCTCCGCAAGGGTCGGATGGAGGGCGTGGTCACCGAAGAATGCTGACGTCATGATTGATGGATTACGGATATTTTCTTGGAAATCGACGCGCAGATGATGGTGCACCTCTGGGAAGAATCAACCGAGTACAAGGTGCAGGTCAGCCGCGACTTCACCGAACTCAAGCCCTTAACTACACCGCTACGGCAGGCCAGAACGCCCACCATTTCCGGGAGACCGTACCCGTTGCCATTCGCAAAAAAAGGCGCGGAGATTGCTCCCCGCGCCCGTCCATGTGCCGGCTGATCAGTGGCTGATCAGCGAATGATGTCGAAGCTGTAGTCAGTCTTGGCCGGGATGATGGTGTTCTTGTCGATCTCGTCGAAGATCTTGTCCAGGATCCACACCAGCACGTTCATCGCGCCCTGGTAGCCCCACACCGGGTAGCGGTGGTGGTGATGGCGGTCGAACACCGGGAAGCCGATGCGGATCAGCGGCGTGCCGGTGTCGCGCTCCAGGTACTTGCCGTAGGTGTTGCCGATCAGGAAGTCGACCGGCTCGGTGAACAGCAGCGAGCGCATGTGCCACAGATCCTTGCCGGCGTAGGCATGGCAGCCCTTGCCGAAAGGCGAGCTGTCGAACAGCGCCTGCATTTTCACCGCCCAGTCCTTGCCGCCGTTGGTGGCCAGCACGTGCGTGGGTTCCGCACCCAGTTCCAGCAGGAAGGCGGCGAGGCCATAGCACAGGTCCGGATCGCCGTAGATGGCGAACTTCTTGCCGTGGACGTGGGCGCTGGAATCGGCGATGGCGTCCACCAGACGGCCACGTTCCTTGGTGAGTGCTTCCGGGATGGCCTTGCCGGTCAGGCGCGCGATTTCCATCAGGAATTTGTCGGTGCCCGCCACGCCAACCGGGTGGTTGAAGGCAACGGTTTCCTGGCCCTTGCCGGCACAGAAATCCAGCGTCTTGGTGGTGCAGTATTCCTGCATCGATACCGTGGCCTTGGCGTTGAGCGCCGCCGCCGCATCTTCCAGCGTGGTGCCGCCGTCGTACATGCGGAACTGGCCGTCGGTGGGGGTATCCCACACTTCCGAGGCATCGCACAGCATGGTGTGTTCGACACCCATCAGGTCGAAGATGCGCTTGATTTCGCGCTGGTTGCCGACGGTGTAGCCGTCGAAACCGCCCACGAAGTTGATCTTCTCATTGGGCACGCGCTCGGGTACCGGTACGGTGCCGGCCTTGCCGTCCCAGAAGTGCTTGATCACGCCCAAGAGCGCATTGTCGTAGCCGGTGATATGGCTGCCGACGAAGGCCGGGGTATGAGCAAAGGGCACATCGAATTCCTGGGGAACCGAGCCCTTTTCCTTGGCATTCTTGATGAAGGCATTCAGGTCATCGCCGATCACCTCGGCCATGCAGGTGGTGGAAACTGCGATCATCTTGGGCTTGTACATGCTGTAGGCATTGGCCAGGCCTTCGATCATGTTGTTCAGGCCGCCGAACACCGCCGCGTCCTCGGTCATGCTGGACGACACGCAGGAACTGGGCTCCTTGAAGTGGCGCGAGAAGTGCGAGCGGTAATAGGCAACGCAGCCCTGCGAGCCGTGCACGAACGGCAGCGTGCTTTCAAAGCCAACCGCCACAAACACCGCACCCAGCGGCTGGCAGGCCTTGGCCGGATTGACGGTGAGCGAGTCGCGGGCGAAGTTCTTTTCCCGGTATTCCCAGGTCTTGGTCCACTCGCGGATTTCTTCCAGCTTGTCGGCGGGCTGGGGATTTTCAAACTGTTTCTTGTTCTCGAACATCTCGATGTATTCCGGGCTGCGGAATAGATTGAAATGGTCAAGGACGTTGTCGGCATTCTGGCTCATGGTGCAACTCCTGAGGAACGGTAGGGTGGGTCAGGAAGGCCGACCCACCATCTGTGTCATTCGGGCAATCTGCCCACCCTACTTCCGTCTTTTTTATGCCGCTTTCCAGGGGGTTTTGGTCAGCGCCCATACCGGGCTGTTGATCGCCATGTCCATGTCGCGGGCGAAGATGGCAAAGCCGTCATAGCCGTGATAAGGACCGGAATAATCCCAGGAATGCATCTGGCGGAACGGATAGCCCATCTTCTGGAAAACATACTTTTCCTTGATGCCGGAAGCCACCAGGTCGGGCTCCAGCGCCTCGACGAATTTCTCGAACTCGTAGCCGGTGACGTCGTCGTAGATCAGCGTGCCGTCCTTCACGTAGTGGGTGGTGCGCTGGTAGTCGTCGTTGTGACCGAACTCGTAACCGGTCCCGATGACCTCCATGCCGAGATCCTCGTAGGCACCGATGACGTGGCGCGGGCGCAGGCCGCCGACGAACAGCATCACCTTCTTGCCTTCCAGGCGCGGGCGGTACTTGTCGATCACCGCCTGCATCAAGGGTTGATATTTGGCGATGACCCGCTCGGCGCCTTCCTTGATCTTGTCGTCGAAATGGCCGGCGATTTCGCGCAAGGACGCGGCGATCTTGCTGGGCCCGAAGAAGTTGTATTCCACCCAGGGAATCCCGTACTTCTCTTCCATGTGCCGGCTGATGTAGTTCATCGACCGGTAGCAGTGCAGCACGTTGAGCTTGGCCTTGGGCGTGTTCTCAAGCTCGGCGATGGAGCCGTCGCCGGACCACTGCGCCACAACGCGCAGGCCCATTTCCTCCAGCAGGATGCGCGAGGACCAGGCATCGCCGCCGATGTTGTAGTCGCCGATGATGGCGACGTCGTAGGGCGTGCTCTCGAACGGCGCCGGACGGTCCGGATCGAGCTTGTCGAACACCCAGTCGCGGATCGAGTCGTTGGCAATGTGATGGCCCAGCGACTGCGACACGCCGCGAAAACCCTCGCAGCGCACCGGCACGATGGTCTTGCCGCCGTATTCCTTCGACTTGGCCTTGGAAACGGCCTCGATGTCGTCGCCGATCAGGCCGATCGGGCATTCGGACTGCACGGTGATGCCGTGGTTGAGCGGAAACAGCACCTCGATTTCGTCCATGATCTTGGCGAGCTTCTTGTCGCCGCCAAAGACGATGTCCTTTTCCTGGAAATCGGAGGTGAACTGCATGGTCACGAAGGTATCCACCCCCGTGGTGCCGATGTAGTAGTTGCGCCGCGCCGCCCAGGAATACTGGCCGCAGCCCACCGGGCCGTGGGAGATGTGGATCATGTCCTTGATCGGACCCCACACCACGCCCTTGGAACCGGCGTAGGCGCAACCACGAATGGTCATCACGCCCGGGATGGATTTGACGTTGGACTTGACGCCGCAGTCGGACTTGCCTTCTTCAAAGGTGCCCAGATGCTTGCCGCGGCGCTTGGCGGTCTTGTCGGGATAGACCGACAGGACCTCCTCCACGAGCGCCTTGTTGCGCTCTTTGGTTTGTTCGACTGTCAGGCTCATGTTCGGTCTCCTAACTCGACGTGGAAAACAAATTCGGTTTGACCCACAAGGCGGCGGCAGGATAGCCGGTCGCCATCGGGATCATTTCCGGAGTTCCACCCAGGGCGCATGCCCCGGGCGGATTCCGTTGGTCTGGGACTCAGGCGACCGCCGCGGCTTCCGCCGCGAGTTCCGCCGCCGTCTTGCCGATGATGGACTCGTCCACCCGCTGCATGATGCCGTGCTCCATCAGCAGGTCTTCCAGCTCATCCATGGTGATCGGGGTCGGGATGATGCCGTTGCCCTTGTTTGCATGGATCTTGGTTGCCAGCGTCCGATACTCCTCGGCCTGCTTGGAATCAGGCGCGTATTCCAGCACCGTCATGCGCCGCAGTTCGGCGTGTTGCACGATGTTGTCGCGGGGCACGAAATGGATCAGCTTGGTGCCCAGCCGCTTGGCCAGCGATTCGGCCAGCTCGTATTCCTTGTCGGTCTGGCGCTCGTTGCAAACAAGCCCGCCCAAGCGCACGCCACCGGAGTTGGCGTACTTCAGAACGCCCTTGGCGATGTTGTTGGCCGCATACATGGCCATCATCTCGCCGGACATGACGATGTAGATTTCCTGCGCCTTGTTCTCGCGGATGGGCATGGCGAAGCCGCCACACACCACGTCGCCAAGGACGTCGTAGGACACATAATCCATGTCCTCGTAAGCGCCTTCCTCTTCCAGGAAGTTGATCGAGGTGATCACGCCACGACCGGCGCAGCCGACACCGGGCTCGGGGCCACCGGACTCGACGCAGCGGATGCCCTTGTAGCCAACCTTCATGACTTCATCGAGTTCCAGGTCTTCCACCGTGCCGGCGGCCGCCGCCAGCGACAGGATGGTGTCCTGGGCCTTTGCATGAAGGATCAAGCGGGTGGAGTCGGCCTTGGGGTCGCAGCCGACGATCAGGATCTTCTGACCCAGGTCTGCCAGGGCCGCCAGGGTGTTCTGAGAGGTGGTGGACTTGCCGATCCCACCTTTGCCGTAAAAAGCGATTTGCCGTAGCGCGCTCATCGAGGTCTCCTTAAAAAAAACCGTGAAAGATTCCGCAACTGCCGTGTGTGGTGTTTGAAAGAAGACCGGTTGACCTCACTGAATTCCCCGATGGGGGTGCGGTTCCCGCCTTCCATCCCCACTACTGCAACCCCTGCGCCAATCTTGTAAAAATTTACTCAACTTGCTGAATTTAAAATAATTATTCTCTCGATAACTCCGCCAAAATCGCCTCATTCGCCATGTGCGAAATCCGACATACGGCCCCGGTATGTCTGAAACAAAACATCATCCCGACATGTCGGCGACCCATTGATGCAGCCCCTCACGGGCAAGCGGTATGGAAGTTGCTTCGGGCTGCCTGAGACCCGACAGTTCAGCGCCGGGTCGCCCCCCAACCCCGGACCTGAGGATTCAAGCCATGCAAATCGGAGTGGAAAGCGCCCGCGCGGTGGAGAACCGGCGAATCTTTGTGGTGGACACTGATGAAATCATCCGGGCCGCCCTGCAGTTCATGCTGCACGACGAAAACGAGGCCCATGAACTGGAATCGGTGGAGGCGGCCCTGGTGAAAGCCACGGACTGGCCGCCCGATCTGATTCTGCTGGGTCAGGGTCTGCTGCAATCCGAGGGCCTTGCGGCCTTGACCCGGCTGACCACGGCCCTGCCCGGCGCCCAGGTATTGCTGGTGGGAAGCGCCGCGGACCCCATCCTGGGTGAGGCCCTGGCGGGCGGCGCCCATGTCTTGATTCCGGTGCCGCTCAGACTGGAAGCGGTACGCAAGGCCGTGGATCAGGCGCTGGGGCGCGGCTGAGGCGGGTGACCGATGACCCGACGAAGCATGGCTGATGTGCGCCATGGTTTGTCGGGTTCACGACATGTCCCGCAGCGTCCTGTGTCGCGCCATGGATCCGAAAACATGACGAGGATCAGTTCAGTTCCAAAGACTTGGAATCGGCAACGGGGATTGGCACAGGCATTGCTCTATCCCCTGCAAAGCCACCCAGGCATGGCTTCACCGCTTGGCGGAGATCCTTATTTCAGGCAGGGGTAATCAACATGACGAGCGCCGAGAAACTTCCCATCTACCTGGACTATGCGGCCACCACGCCAGTGGACCCGCGGGTGGCGGAAAAAATGATCCCCTATCTCACCGAGCTGTTCGGCAATCAGGCCAGCCGCTCCCACGCCTATGGCTGGCGGGCCGAAGCAGCCGTCGAAACCGCCCGCGCCCAGGTCGCCGAGCTGGTGGGCGCCGACCCCAAGGAAATCATCTGGACCTCGGGGGCCACGGAATCGGACAACCTGGCCATCAAAGGCGCAGCCCGTTTCTATCGCCAGAAGGGCAATCACCTGATCACCCTGGCCACCGAGCACAAGGCCGTCCTGGACCCCATGCGCGAGCTGGAACGGGAAGGCTTCAAGGTCAGCTATCTCAATCCAGAGGCCAATGGCCTGGTGGATCTGGCGGCTTTCCAGGCCGCCATCACCCCGGAAACCATCTTGGTCTCGATCATGCTGGTCAACAACGAGATCGGCGTGATCCAGGACATCGCCGCCCTCGGCGCGATCTGCCGGGAACGGGGCATCCTGTTCCACGTCGATGCGGCCCAGGCCACCGGTAAAGTGCCCATCGATCTCAAGACCCTGCCGGTCGACCTGATGTCCTTCTCCGCCCACAAGATCTACGGTCCTCAGGGCATCGGCGCGCTCTATGTGCGGCGCCGGCCGCGGGTCCACCTGGAACCCTTGATCCACGGTGGCGGCCACGAGCGCGGGCTGCGTTCCGGCACCCTGCCGACCCACCAGATCGTCGGCATGGGCGAGGCCTACCGCCTGGCCGGGGAATCGATGGGCAGCGAGAACGAACGCATCCGTGCCCTGCGCGACCGTTTCCTGGCCGGCATCGCCGACATGGAAGAGGTCTACCTCAATGGCGACCTGGAGGCGCGCGTTCCGCACAACCTGAACGTGAGTTTCAACTTCGTCGAAGGCGAGTCCCTGATGATGGCGGTCAAGGAATTGGCTGTTTCCAGCGGCTCCGCCTGCACCTCGGCGAGCCTGGAGCCGTCCCATGTGCTGCGGGCGCTGGGGCGCAGCGATGAATTGGCGCACAGCTCGCTGCGCATCACCCTGGGCCGCTACACCACCGCCCAGGACATCGACTTTGCCGTCGCGCTGCTCAAGGACAAGGTCGCCAAGCTGCGCGCGCTCTCACCGCTCTGGGACATGCATCTGCAGGGCATCGACTTGAACACGGTGCAATGGGCCGCTGCGGCCCATTGACCCCATCCGCCAGGAGGACACTTCACCATGGCTTACAGCGACAAGGTTCTGGATCACTACGAAAACCCCCGCAACGTGGGCACCTTCGATACCGGTGAAGACGATGTCGGCACCGGCATGGTCGGCGCGCCAGCCTGCGGCGATGTCATGCGGCTGCAGATCAAGGTCAGCCCCGAGGGCATCATCGAGGACGCCCGCTTCAAGACCTATGGCTGCGGCTCGGCCATCGCCTCCAGCTCGCTGGTCACCGAATGGGTGAAAGGCAAGACGCTGGAAGAAGCCATGACGATCAAGAACGCCGAGATCGCCGAAGAGCTGGCCCTGCCGCCGGTGAAGATCCACTGCTCGGTGCTGGCCGAAGACGCCATCAAGGCCGCGGTGGAAGACTACCGCGCCAAGCAGGGGGCGACCGCCTCCGATACCGCCGCATCCGCGGCCTGACCCGCCCTATTCCGGGAGAATTGCCATGTCCGCTGTCGTCGCCACCCCGACTCCCCTGCTGTTGTCGCCCAGCGCCATCGGCAAGATCAAGGATCTGCTCAGCGAGGAAAACAACACCACGCTCAAATTGCGTGTCTATGTCACCGGCGGCGGCTGCTCCGGCTTCAGCTACGGCTTTGCCTTCGAGGAAGGGGTGGCCGAAGACGACAGCCTGTTCGAACAGGACGGGGTGGGCGTGTTGGTCGACCCCATGAGCTTCGCCTATCTGGCAGGCGCCGAGGTGGATTTCGAGGAAAGCCTGGAAGGCGCCCGTTTCATCATCCGCAATCCCAATGCCAAGACCACCTGTGGTTGCGGCACTTCCTTTTCGGTGTGAGGAATCGGCCATGAGCGTGACACTGACTGAACGAGCTGCGCTGAAGATGCAGCGTTCCCTGGCCAGCCGGGGCAAGGGGCTGGGTATCCGGCTGGGCGTCAAGACCAGCGGCTGCTCGGGCATGAGCTATGTGATGGAGTTCGTCGACGAGGTCCAGGAAGGCGATCAGTGCTTCGAAAGCCACGGCATGACCGTGATCATCGATGCCCGCAGCCTGCCCTACATGATGGGCACCGAACTGGACTTCGTGCGCGAGGGCCTGAACGAGGGTTTCAAGTTTGAAAACCCCAATGCCAAGAGTTCCTGCGGCTGCGGCGAAAGTTTCAGCGTGAGCGCCTGACGACCCTCTGGCATCAATCAAGGACACCCCATGACAGCGATGGTGGCATCGGATTATTTCGCGGTCTTCGACGTGCCGCCCGCCTTTGCCCAGGACCCGACTGAGCTGGAGCGGCGCTATCTCGAGATGCAGACCCGCGTCCATCCCGATCGCCATGCCCACCAGGACGCGGCCCAGCGCCGCGCCGCGGTCGAACAGGCTGCGCGGATCAATGAGGCCTATCGCAACCTCAAGGACCCGCTGACCCGATCCACCCACCTGCTTGCCTTGCGCGGGGTGGATGTTTTGTCCGCCGGCTCCATCCCCTTGCCGGCGGACTTTCTTTTTCAACAGATGAGCTGGCACGAGGACCTCGAGGCCGCCCGCAAGGCCGGCGACCAGGACCGGTTGACCCGACTCGCCGAGTCCTTGCTGGCCGAACGCGAGCGCCTGGTCCAAGCGCTGATCCGCACGCTGGACGAGGAACGCGACGACAACGCTGCCGCCCAGCGGGTGCGCCAGCTCATGTTCCTGCGCCGGCTCATCGAGCAGGCGCAGGCCGCGATCGAGGAGTGGGAATTCTCATGAGCCTGCTGCAAATCCTCGAACCCGGCGCTGCGACCGAGGAACCCGTGATCCGCCGTCTGGCGGTGGGGATCGACCTCGGCACCACCCATTCGCTGGTTGCCACCCTCGACAACGGCCAGGTCCGGGTGCTGCTCAATGACGCCGGCGAGGCCCTGCTGCCCTCGGTGGTGGGCTTCCAGGCCGACGGCCGTGCCCAGGTGGGCCGCGCAGCGCGGGAGGCGGCGATCCACAATCCCGGCGCCACCTTCCACTCCATCAAGCGCTTCATGGGGCGGGGCACGGCGGATCTGGCCCAGGCCGGCCCCCTGCCCTATCAGGTGGTCGAGGGGGACGGCATGATCCGCTTCCAGACCCCTCGCGGCCCGCTGTCGCCGGTGGAAATCTCCGCCGAGATCCTGAAAGTGCTCCGGGTACGGGCCGAAGCCGCCCTGGGTGGCCCGCTGCACGGCGCCGTGATCACGGTCCCGGCCTATTTCGATGATGGGCAACGTCAGGCCACCCGCGATGCCGCCCGGCTGGCGGGCATCGAGGTGCTGCGCCTGCTCAACGAGCCCACCGCCGCCGCTGTGGCTTATGGCCTGGACAAGGGCAGCGAGGGCATCTTTGCCATCTACGACCTGGGCGGCGGGACCTTTGATCTCTCCATCCTGCGCCTGCGCCAGGGTGTGTTCGAGGTGCTGGCCACCGCCGGCAACACCGCCCTCGGCGGAGATGACTTCGATCGCCGGCTGGCCGACTGGTTTCTCGCCGAGACCGACTTGGCCCTGACCCCCGCCGCCTACAGCGAACTCCTCGCCCATGCACGCCGGGCCAAGGAGGCCCTGAGCACGGTGGAAGCGGTGGAGCTTGCCTTCGACGCCGGCGCTGGCCCGCGCCCGGCCTGCCGCATCACGCGCGAGCAATTCGCCACGCTGACCGCCGACCTGGTGCAAAAAACCCTGCAACTTACCCGCCGCGCCTTGCGCGATGCCGGCTTCACCCCCACCGAAGTCGATGGCGTGGTACTGGTGGGCGGTGCCAGCCGCATGCCCCAGGTACGCGCCGCAGTGGCGGAATGCTTCGGCAAACCGCCCCTCATCGATCTCGATCCCGATCAGGTGGTGGCGCTGGGCGCCGCGATCCAGGCCAACGTGCTGGCGGGTAACCGCGACGGGGAAGACTGGCTGCTGCTGGATGTCATCCCGCTGTCGCTGGGCATCGAAACCATGGGCGGGCTGGTGGAGAAGATCATCCCCCGCAACAGCACCCTGCCCATCGCCCGGGCGCAGGATTTCACCACTTTCAAGGACGGCCAGACCGCCATGGGCCTGCACATCGTGCAGGGCGAACGGGATCTGGCGGCGGACTGCCGCTCGCTGGCCCGCTTCGAGCTGCGCGGCATCCCGCCCCTGGCCGCCGGCGCGGCGCGCATCCAGGTGTTGTTCCAGGTTGATGCCGACGGACTGGTGAGCGTGTCCGCTACCGAGGAGAGCACCGGCACCGGCGCCCAGGTGGTGGTGAAGCCCTCCTATGGTCTGAGCGATGAAGACATCACCCGTATGTTGGCCGACTCCCTCGCCCATGCTCAGGATGACGCCAGGGCGCGCATCCTGGCCGAACAGAAAGTCGAGGCCCAGCGCCTCATCGAGGCCACCCGCGCGGCACTGAATGCCGACGGCGCCGCGCTCCTGAACGATGCCGAAATCGCCGCGATGCTGCAGGCGGTCCAGCATCTGGAGGACAGCCTGGCGGGGTCCGACGGGGAGGCCATCGGCCTCGCCAAATCGGCCCTCGACGCCCTCACCGACCCCTTCGCCGCCCGCCGCATGGATCACAACATCCGCACCGCGCTGGCCGGCCGACGCGTGCAGGAAATCGGAGGCTGATGTGACGCAACTCACGGTCCTTCCCCATCCCGACCTGTGCCCCGAAGGCGCCACCGTGGAGGCCGCACCGGGCAGCCGGCTGTCCGATGCCCTGCTGGCGGCCGGGGTGGCAATCGAGCATGCCTGCGAGAAGGCCTGTGTCTGCACCACCTGCCATGTGGTGATCCGTCGCGGCTTCGAGGCCCTGCGCCCGGCCAGCGACGATGAGGAAGACCAGCTCGGCAAGGCCTGGGGCCTGGAACCCAACTCGCGCCTGTCCTGCCAGGTGCGGATGCCGCAGAGCGCCGAGGTGGTGGTGGAGATTCCCCGTTACAGCCGCAATTTCGTCCGGGAAAACCATTGAGGCCCGCCATGAAATGGACCGACGTATTGCCCATCGCGCAGACCCTGGTGGACCGTCACCCCGAGGTGGATCCACGCGCCCTGCGCTTCACCGACCTGCATCGCTGGATCACCGGCCTGCCCGAGTTCAGCGACGATCCCGAGCGCTCCAACGAGCGCGTGCTGGAGGCCATCCAGATGGCCTGGATCGAGGAAATGGATTGAATCCCTCAACCCCAACGGAGTCCTGTGTCATGCCTCAGCTCACCATTCTGCCCTCTGGAAAAACCATCGCTGCCAGCGAGGGCCAAACCCTGCTGGAGCTGATCTTGGCGGCCGGGGAGAACATCCCCCACAAATGCGACGGCAACGCGAAATGCGGCAGTTGCCACATTTTCCTGCAAAGCGGCCGCAAGAGCGTGTCCAAACTCAGCCCGCTGGAAAATGAAAAGCTCGACAGCATCGTCGGCGTGGGCTCCAAGTCGCGCCTGGCCTGCCAGTGCCGCATCACCGGCACCGAGGACATCAGCGTCGAACTGCTGGGCTTCGGCTCCGGGCTCTGAGGCCGTTTCATCGCGGCCGGGCATGTTCCACCATTTGCCTGGCCGCGCATGACGCCCGCCCCGATCGCGCCTGAATCGCCCGCCCGTCGGCGAAGGTCAGGCCAACCGCCCCCTCAGCCAATTTTCCCCCGTCTGGCCGGCGCCTTGACGCGTCGATCCGACTTTCGCTAACTTGTGGGGAAAGGAAACGAAAGCGAGGTGGGGTGATGGCCTCGACCCATGCGGCGGACGACCGATATTTCGAGCTTCATGGGCTGAAGTCCCAAGCGCCCGAGGCGTTGAACCAGGCGCTGCAAGAAGCCATCGGCGCAATGCGCGAGACGCTCTACGGTCCCTCGGTCGAGGAGCTTCCCGCCGAGGAGCAAGCGCTGCTCGCGGTTGCCGGCGCCCAGATCGCCGAACAGCCCGGCGCGCCCGATCCGCTACTCGACTATGCCACTTGTTTCGCCGCGCTGCTCGACACCAGCCTGACGCCCGCCGAGGCCGCATTGCGCCTCGGGATTACGCCCACCCGCGTGCGCCAATTGATCGCCAGTGGCGCCCTGTACGCCTTTCGCATCGACCGCAACC